>Ga0209061_1000441_pt1 | contig 107322 bp, 87 predicted proteins | sample Coa_R1_10_FD_187157 | JGI IMG/M metagenome (GOLD analysis project Ga0209061, IMG submission 187157) | Surface soil microbial communities from Centralia Pennsylvania, which are recovering from an underground coalmine fire - Coalmine... | ecosystem: Environmental > Terrestrial > Soil >... | reverse complement strand
AGAGTCAAGCGAGCGGCGTTCGGGATGACCAGCTTCATCAACTTCAGGATCCGGGTCCTCCTCTACGCCGGAAAGCCCAACTGGGACCTGCTCCCCGCCGTCTCACCCCGCTGAAATCCGAAGAACCGCCAAAGGCTCGGCACCGCGAGCAGGCTGAGCCGTCACCTTGGGGAGCTGCCTGGCCCTGGCGCTTTGGGCGCCCTCGAGGCCCTTTGCAACCCCAACCTTAGGGAAGGCTTCAGCGTGCCGGCTTAGGGAAGGCTTCAGAAGGCTTCAGCGTGCCGGCCTTGGGCCGAACAGGGCCCGCCCCAGCCTCACCATGGTGGCGCCCTCGGCAACCGCCAGTTCGAAGTCCGCGCTCATGCCCATCGACACCTCGCTTAGCCCAAGTTCTCTAGCGAGGCTGGCGACTCGGCGGAAATGGCGCGAAAGTTCACCTGGCCCCGCTCCGACCGGGCCCACCGTCATAAGGCCGCGAACGTCGAGCCCCGCTTGATGAGCGGCCTCTACGAGCTCAGGCACCTGCGCCAGCTCAACACCGGGCCTAGGCCGAGGGCCGGCGGGCGCCTCAGCCGCTTTCACCTCGACGAGGACAGCTGCGCCCGGCGCCACCCTGGCCAGCGACTCAGCCTCCACCACCCTGTCGAGCCCGTGCCAAAGGTGGACGCGCCCCGCAAGCCGCCCGAGCTTGTTGCGTTGCAGCTCTCCAAGGAAGTGCCACCTGAGCCCGCTCGGCGCACCCTCCAACTTGTCAAGCATCTCGTTCGCGTAGTTCTCCCCGATGTCGAGCAGGCCGGCCCTAGCCGCCGCTCCCACTGCTGCTAGGCCAAAACCTTTGGTGACCGCAACGACCGTGACTGACTCCGAACCGCCCGCACGCCGGATCTTGTCGCGGACCAAGGCCACCCGGGCAGCTAAGGCCGAGCTTTCAGGCTCGGCACCCTCGGCTATGCCGGGCTCCTCCACACGACGGTGGCCTGGCGCCCCCGCTCAGCCCGTGCCCGCCAGGAAAAATGTGCGGGCGAACAATGCGTGCAGGTCTGCGAAGAGGCGACCAAGTACGCACCGGCTCTTTCCAGCGCCGCACCGACCGCCGCCGGCAGGTCGAGCGCCGGCTGGCCGTCCTCAGTCGTGGCTCGCACCGAAGGACCGAGCCTGTCGGCCACGGCATCGAGGTCGGAGGCTGAAAAGGCGTAGGCGTGCGGCCATATGCAAGGCCCTACTGCAGCAAACACCCGCCGAGCGCCAAGTGCCTCCATGGAGGCCACGGCTGCCTCCACCACGCCACGCACAAGGCCCCTCCACCCAGCATGGGCTACCCCAACCACGCCCTCTTCGCTCGACAAAGCGACGGGGGCGCAGTCGGCCGTGAGCACCGCAAGCGCTGCCCCCGCGCAGCGCGTCACTGCTGCGTCAGCTGCTGCCCCCCGGCACGCTCCCGGCTGGCCGACTACGACCACCTCGCTGCCGTGCACCTGGCCCAGCCAGGTCCACTCAAATGGGGCCAGGGCTGAACGCGCCTCGGGCAACGCCCTAGGGTCGGAAAAGTCGCCGGCGAACCTGCTGGCGGACCGCACCACGGCGCCGCCTGGGAGCACAGACGACCAGGTGAACGGAGGAAGCTGTCCCACCCTCGTTTTGGCCAGAGCTGCGAGAGTTATTTGAGGAACGGGGGCACGTCGAAGTCGTCGTCGTCCCCCAGGCCCAACCCGGCCCCTGCCAGCCCCGCCCCTGCCAGCTCGGCGTCAGCATCGGACAACCCCAGCTGGGAGCGGCGCGCTTGGGGCGCTTCCTCGGGCTCCTGGGAAGAAGAGCCGTCCCAGCGGTCGAAACCGGCAGCGATGACAGTGACTCGCACCTCGTCGCCCATGGCTTCGTCGATGACCTGGCCGAAGATGATGTTCGCGTCCGGGTGGGCCGTGGCGTGGATGATCTCCGCAGCCTCGTTGACCTCGAACAGGCCAAGGTCAGGCCCGCCTGCAATGTTGAGCAGGATCCCTCGCGCTCCTTCTATGGAGGCCTCCAGCAGTGGCGATGTCACGGCCATCTTCGCCGCGGCCGTCGCACGGCCGTCGCCAGAAGCGCTCCCGATGCCCATTATCGCAGTCCCGGCGTTGGTCATTATCGCCTTCACGTCTGCAAAGTCTGTATTGATGAGCCCGGGTGTGGTGATGAGCTCGGTGATGCCCTGGACCCCGTGCAACAGGACCTCGTCGGCCATCTTGAAAGCGCCTACGAGGGTGGTCTTGTTGGAAGCCACGGCCAGCAGGCGGTCGTTTGGGATGACGATGAGGGTGTCCACTTTCTCCTTCAGCCGCTGGATGCCCTGCTCGGCTTGAAGTGAGCGCCGGCGGCCTTCGAAAGAAAAGGGCCTCGTGACGACGCCGATCGTGAGAGCACCCGCTGCCTTGGCGATCTCAGCCACAACGGGCGCCCCCCCGGTCCCGGTGCCGCCGCCCTTGCCGGCGGTTATGAACACCATGTCCGCGCCCTTCAGGATCTCTTCGATCTCGTCCTTGTGCTCTTCGGCAGCTAGGCGGCCCACTTCAGGGTCGCTACCTGCGCCCAGGCCCCGGGTCAGCTGACGGCCTATGTCCAGCTTCACATCGGCATCGCTCATCAAGAGGGCTTGGGCGTCGGTGTTCACCGCTATGAACTCGACGCCCTTGAGGCCGGCGTCAATCATGCGGTTAACGGCATTGACCCCGCCGCCACCGATCCCCACCACCTTGATAACGGCTATGTAGTTCTGCGTTGGAGCGGCCATACCTTCCTCGTTTGCGCCTGGCTGAGCCTGGACCTAAAGTGGAGGTTCAGGGTTGGTTACCCTCTAGGCACAGTTGACACACGTTAGCGCTGCAGCCGCTACCGGATCAAGTGACGTCTGCCCACGCGTCAACTGCTGGTGGCCGGCGTAAGTGCTGGGCGCTGAGGGACTGTCAGGTCCACGAGTGAGTAGCTCGACAGCTGCACCCGTTGCGCCAGCTCAGCCAGCACCGCCATCTTGTAGGCGAGCCGGGAGCCATCTCCCAGCACAACGGTCGTGGGCGAGGCCCCAACTCGCGCCTCCACCCCATAGTCAGCGGACCACCAAAACACCACGTGCTGGGCTGCCAACGACCTCGGCGTGGCGCTGGCTGCCTCGAGCAAAGAGGCAAGGCCAGCGCTAGTTGTGGGTGCCACCGGCGAGACGTAGGTGCCGGGGGTAACCACGGTCGCCCCGGCCACCACGGGCAGCGCCTGAGGCCAGCCGTCAGGGCTCACAGCTTGCAGGGCACGACCGGTTGCGTCCACCACCTCGGCTTTGCTGCCTTGGGACACTAAGGCGGCAGGGCGCCTCTCGACCACCTTGACGATGAGCGTCCATGGCCAGCGCCGTTCGAAGGTGACCGAGGCGACCCAAGGCAGAGCGTCGACTGCACGCCTGGCTCTAAGAGACCCTGCGTCGATCATCAGCAAGCCGCGCGAGATGCCAGCAGCTCTTTCGACCTGTGCCGCCGGCGTGTGCAAGTTGCCCACGACCTCGACGTGGCGCACCTCGAAAAGCGGCGAATGCAGAGCCCCAAAGGAGACGCCTACGACCGCACCGACGCTGGCTACCGACACCAGCACCCGGAGGCGCCTACGCCCTTCTGCGCGCCTCGCCTCGGCCCAGCGCCTCCTGAAGCGGGGGTCGACTGGGGGCCGTCCGCTGGCGCCTACGCCGGGCTGGTTGCCCTCCGTCGGCGGAGGGCCCACTGGCCCAGCAGCAGGTTGCCCAGCACCAGGTTGCCCACCACCAGGTTGCCTAGGACGAGGTTGCCCAGCGCCCGGCAAGGGCGCACCACCTAAGGACGAAGGTGCTTGGCCAGCAAGGGGGCCAGCGGGAGGGCGAGGAAGGCCCCGGCCCGGCCGTGGCCCAACAGGCGGAGGTGGGCGGAGGTCAGCCCCGCTCAATGGCGACCTCCTCCCCTCAGCAGCTCCCTCGGCAAGTCCGTGATGTCACCCGCTCCGAGGGTGAGGCAAAGGTCCCCAGGCCGGAGCAGGCTCCGGACCACGAAAGCCAGCTTGCCTCGGTCTTGTTCGTAGTAGACGGGCAGCCCGGGGCGCGAAGCTTCAGCCGCTGCAGCCACCAGGTGGCCGCCCACGCCTGGACGGGGAGCCTCACCAGCAGGGTAGACGCCGGTGACGACCACCAAGTCCGCCCCAGAGAGAGCAGAACCGAGCTCATGCCAGTGGGCCTCGGTGCGGGAGTAGCGGTGGGGCTGGAACACAGCGACCACCCGGCCCCAATTGCCCTGGCGCGCCGCAGCGATGGCTGCGGCGAGCTTGCCGGGGTTGTGGGCGTAGTCGTCCACGTAGCTCACCCCGTCAGCCTCACCGACCAGCTCGAAGCGGCGGGCAACAGGCCGGAAGCCGGCCAGCGCCCTGCTCACTGCGCAGCCCTCGGCTCCTAGCTCCAAGGCAGCACAGGCGGCGCCGGCAGCGTTGAGGACGTTGTGCAGGCCCGGGACGGCCAGCTCGATGCGCCAAGTGCCCCTGCTGGGCGCCGAGAGCAAGAAGCGAGCTGAAAAACGTGACAATTGCACGTCGCTCACCTTGTAAGCGGCGCCAGGTGAACAACCGTAGGTGATGGCGCTTCGCTCACCGAGGACGCCCAGGGCCCTGGCAACGCCCGGGTCGTCGGCGCATGCGACCCTCAAGCCGGGCGCCTGCGCCAGGAACTGGGCGAAGCTGTCCTCAAGCCGGCCAAGCCCGCCGAAGTGCTCGAGGTGGTCCGCCGCAACGCTCGTGACCACCACCGCCTCGGCCGGCAGCTCCAAGAAGGTCCCGTCTGACTCGTCCGCCTCCACGACGAACCATTCGCCGGTGCCCCAACGTGCCCCGCCGCGCCCACCTGCAAGTTCACCTCCGACGAGGAAGCTAGGCCCCATGCCGGCGGCCTCCAGCACGGCTGCAAGCATGGCCGTGAGGGTCGTCTTGCCGTGGGTGCCCGAGACGGCAATGGTCCGCCGAGCGGCGCAGATGGCAGCCAGCAGCTCCGCCCTTGTGAGCACAGCCAACCCACGCCTGCGAGCCTCGGCGAGCTCGACGTTGCCTGGCGGCACAGCCGACGAGCACGCAACCAGCTCAGCATCACCCAGGTTGGCCCGGTCGTGGCCAACGTAGGTGCGAACACCCAGGCTCTCTAGGCGCCCGAGCGCCGCCGAGGCCACTTGGTCGCTGCCGGACACCGCGTGGCCCATTTCGGCGAGCAGCGTGGCGATCCCGCTCATGCCTGCCCCGCCCACCCCTACTAGGTGGGCCCGCCTAGGTCCTCGTGACAAGTCAAGGCCAACCCGGGCCCTGTCAGCCAGCACCGGCGACCACTTCCTCACGGGCCCTCGCGGGTGGGCGAAGCGCCGAGCGCTCGACGACGTCAGCCAGCTCTTGGGAGGCATTGGGGCGCGCCAAGGACTTTGCCGCTGCTGCCATCGCCTCGAGGCGCACGGGGTCGGCAAGGACCGCCTCGAGCTCCTTGGCCAACCGCTCACCGTCCAACTCGCTGTCGGCTACGACCACAGCAGCTCCCGCCTCCGCCATTGCCCGGGCATTTGCCTCCTGGTGGCCGCCGGGAGCGCCTGGTAGGGGGACGAGAACCGAAGGCACGCCTGCCAGGGCCAGCTCGGCGACAGAACTGGCACCGGCGCGCTGGACAGCCACGTCGGCGGCGGAGTACAAACTGGGCATGTCCTCCTGGTAGGGCACCGCCCTGTAGCAAAGCGCACCTGCTTTTGGCGCCCTTGGGCTGCGCTGCACGAAGCCCTCCCAGTCCCGTTGGCCAACCACGTGGTAGACCGCCACCCCTTGGCGGTCGGCCCAAAGCTCGGCCAGTCGCACAGCCGCCTGGTTGAGCCGCGCCGAACCGAGCGAGCCTCCCGAGACGGCCACTACCACCGCCTCCGCCGGTAGCCCGAGGCGCTCCTTGGCGCGTCGGCGCGCACTGGGCGTACGGTCCACTTGCGCCATCTCTGGGCGCACCGGCACCCCGCTGTAAACCGAGCTGCCAGGAAGTCGAGCGGCCCAGCGGTTCACGAGGCCTGGTACCGCATCGAGGTCGACCACCACCACCGGCACCCTGTGCAAAGCCGCAGCCGCCACGCAGGGGAGGCTCGCGTAGCCCCCGAAGGAGACTACGACTGCTGGCCGCCACCGGGAGAACAGTGCGATGGCCTTGGCGGTGGCCGCGCAGGCGCCTGCGAGAGCGCCCAGGTTGCGCGCCACACCTTTCACGGACAGCTGCCTGACAAGGCCACGACCTGGCAACAACGTCACCGCGAAGCCCGCCAACGCCTGCGACTTGGCTTCGACGCCACGCCTGGCCCCGACGAAATGCACCGAAGTGGCTTCGTGCCCACGCCTCACGAGCTCTTTAGCAAGGGCGACGCCCGGGTAGACGTGGCCTCCCGTCCCACCGCCGGCGACGACAGCCCAGGCGCGCCCCGAAAGGCTGCTCATTCGGCCCCCGCTCGTTGCCGCCTGGCGATGTTGGCTAGCAGCCCCGTGGCGAACATAACGATTATGAGCGACGTGCCGCCATAGGAAACGAACGGCAGGGGGACCCCAGTGACAGGCAGCAGTCCGGCGACTGCGCCCACGTTGACGATCGCCTGCAGCACAACCCAGGCCGTTATGCCAGCAGCCACCAGGCTTTCGAACGTGCTCGTCGCGCGCCAGGCCACCCTGGTGCCTACAACACCGATGGCAGCGAAGAGCGCGATGACGACCGTGCAACCGGCGAGGCCTGTCTCCTGGCCAATGACCGCAAAGATGAAGTCGGTGTACTGGTTGGGCAAGTAGCCCCAGCTCGCCAAGCTCTGGCCGAGGCCCGTGCCCGTGAGGTGCCCCGTCGCCAACGCTATGAGGCCCTGTACGGCCTGGTAGCCAGTCGTGGTCGCGTGCGCCGAAGGGTTGAGGAAGGAGGTGAGCCGTTGGAGCCTGTACGGGGCAGCCACTGCCAAGCCGAGGCCGGCCACTCCGACGAACGCCCCGAGCGCCGCCAGCCAGCGCAGCGGCAAGCCGGCAGCGAACAACACCCCAACCCCGATCGCGCACAGCACCACGGCCGTGCCCATGTCGGGTTGCAGCAATATGAGCCCGGCATAAAGCACCATCACCACAAGGACAGGCCCTGCGCGGTACGCCCAGCCCGCTTTGCCTTGGCGCCGCGCAAGGACGTCGGCGGCAAAAAGGACAAGAGCTAGCTTGGCGAGCTCGGAAGGCTGGAACTGGAGCGGCCCTGCACCCAACCAGCGCGACGCCCCCCCGGCACTGCGGCCGTGCACGAGCACGGCAGCCAGTGCCACCCAGGCGACCACAGCAGCGGGGCGAGCCAACCGTTGCCACGTTGCGGTACTGATGCGTTGGGCGGCAGCGAACGCCAAGGCGCCAGCGACTAGGTAGAGGCCTTGGTGCTCGAAGTACCACCATGGGTTGCCGAAGGTGCGCAGGCTCGTCACCGACGACGCCGACAGGACCATGAGCAACCCGGCCATTGAAAGAGCAGCCACGCTCGCCAGCAAGACCGCGTAGTCTGCCCTCGCACAACGCTGGGCCGCGGCGGCTCGCGACGTTGCTTTGGCGTCCCGGCCCCCCACGCGCTCGGGGCCCAGCGCCCCAGCCACCCCGCCTGTGTAAGTAGCGCTCATTGAGCGGCCCCTACAGTGGCAGGCAGGGCGAGCCGAGCGCGCACTAGCGCACTGAAATGCTCGCCGCGCTCGGCGTAGGAGCTGTACCAGTCGAAGCTCGCGCACGCAGGCGAGAGCAGCACCGCATCGCCGGGGCGAGCCAGTTGGTGAGCGGCCTCCACGGCTTGTTCCATGGACGAGGCCCGCCTGACGGGCACCCGTCCAGCGAACAGCTCTGCAAGCTCTCCGGCGGCTTCTCCAATCGCGACCACGGCTTTCACCGGCGGCACCGCACTTGCGAGGGCCGACAAGTCGAGACCCTTGTTGCGGCCGCCAGCTATGAGCACGACCGAGCCGAAAGCGCGCACGGCGGCGAGCACCGAAGCAGGCGTAGTCGCCTTTGAGTCGTCGTACCACGAGACGCCTTCTGCCTGCCCGACGAGCTCCACACGGTGAGGAGGGGGCCGGTGTTCGCGGGCTGCAGCAGCGCAGCCTGACAGGTCAGCACCTGCCGCGACCGCCACCGCGCACGCTGCGGCAACATTGGCCAGGTCATGGGGGAAACAACGGGCGAGCTCTGCCGGCGCGAGCGCGAAGCCGCCCGGGCCTTCGACTCCCTGAGGCCCGAAGGCCCACGAGGCCCCGCTCCCCTCAGACTTCGGCCCGAAGGTCACGACCTCGACACCGGGTGGGACCGACGCGGCGGCAGCAGCCACGACCGGGTCGCCAACGTTGACCACAGCGGTGCAGCCTGTCGTCTGCCCAGCCCAGATGCGAGCTTTCGCGGAAGCGTAATGGTCGAGGCTGGGGTGCCAGTCAAGGTGGTCGGGGGCGAAATTGAGCCAGCAGGAGACCTCGAGGCACAGCCGGTCGACAAAGCAGAGCTGGAACGACGAAAGCTCCGCCACTACCACCGCCTCCTCCTGCCCAGAAAGCTCCTCGGCAGCCGCCAAGAGCGGGTAGCCAACGTTGCCGGCGACAACGACGTGCTTGCCCGAGCGCTCGAGCATGGCACCTGCGAGCTCGGCCACCGTGGTCTTACCGTTGGTCCCGGTGACCCCAGCCAGCGTGACGTCCGCCCCTGCGGACCGCTGGGCTTGGACCTCGGCCCAGGCGAGCTCCACCTCGGGGACGACGGGTACCCCCGCCTTTAGGGCCGCGTCGAGGAGGGGGTGGCGGAAAGCCACGCCCGGGCTCGGCACGACCAAGGTTGCACCTGCGCCGAGCTCGGCCTGGCGCGAGGGCCCGGGGGCCACCACCAGGCCAAAAGGCACGGAGCCGGCGAGCTGGGCGCCCCGCTGCTCGTCGTCCTCGACGACCGTCACCACCCAGCCGTGGCGGGCGAGCCAGCGGGCGGCCACCTGCCCAGTCCGCGCGTAACCTACGACGACTGCGTGCCGGCCCGCTCCCTCGCGCAGGTCCTCTGGAGCCCTCACGCCGCCCCACCATGCGCCAGGAAGTCCGCATAGAACACGCCCAGGGCGAGCGCCGTGAACAACCCGGCCAAGATCCAAAAACGCACGATCACGGTCGTCTCCGGCCAGCCAGCAAGCTCGAAGTGGTGGTGCACGGGCGCCATGCGGAACACCCGCCGCCCAAAAAGCCGGTAGCTAGCGACCTGGACGATGACCGAGAGGGTCTCGAGGACGTACAGGCCGCCGATAACAGGCAGGAGAAGGTCTACGTTTTCCAATAGGGCCAGGACAGCGACGGCCGCGCCTATGCCCAAAGAGCCCGTGTCGCCCATGAAGATCCGCGCCGGGGCTGCGTTCCACCACAGGAACCCTGCACAGGCGCCGATGAGGGACGCCGCCATTACTGCTTCGTCGAGCGAAGCGGGGTTGCGGTAAAGGCCGGTGTGCTTCACCTGGAAAAACCCGATGACCGTAAAGGCCGCAAAAGTAAATGCCGACGACCCCGACGCCAACCCATCGAGCCCGTCCGTGAGGTTGACGGCGTTGGTACCACCGACTATGAACAGCACCGCCATGATCACCCAGCCGGCCTTGCCGAGCTGAAGGTGGAGCGAGTCGTAACGGGTAAAGGAAAGCTCAGTGCTCACCCGCAACCAGTAGACGGCGACAAGCGCGAACGCCAGCGCGACGACGAGCTCGCCGGCTACCTTGGCCCGCTTGTTGAGGCCGAGCGAGCGCTGGCGCGTAACTTTCAGCCAGTCGTCGATGAAACCTACAAGGGCAGCGGCGCAGATCGTCAGCATCCCGACTATGCCGCGCGTCGTGAAGGCAGTGGAAACATGAGCCACCGCGTAGCCGACAAGGGCGGCCCCCATTATGGCCAAGCCTCCCATTGTGGGGGTGCCGGCTTTGGAAAAATGGCCCGCAGGGCCGTCCTCGCGTATTTGCTGGCCTATGTGCCGCACGCGAAGCTCGCTTATCAGCAATGGGGTGCCGAGTATCGCGACGAACAGCGCCACCCCTCCGCCGATGAGAAGGTCTTTCATTGCGCGCGCCCCCCGGCCACCGTTTCGCGCGAAGCTGCTCGCCGCAACCCAGCGCGCAGCACCTCGACGTCGTCGAAAGGCTCCACGTGGGTGCCAAAGTCCTGGCCCGTCTCGTGCCCTTTGCCGGCGACGACCACGACGTCGCCTGGCCTGGCGAGCTCGATGGCCGCGTCTATGGCCTTGCGGCGGTCTAGCTCGACGGTGGCTCCGGGGGCACCCTGGGCAACTTGGCTGGCTATCGCTTCTGCGCTCTCGCTGCGAGGGTTGTCCGAGGTGACCAAGACCACGTCGCACAGCTCGCTCGCGACCTTCCCCATGAGGGGGCGCTTGGCCTGGTCCCTTTCGCCGCCGGCGCCGAACACCGCTATCACTCGGCCCCCAGGGGACAGCTCGCGCGCCGCCTTGAGCGCCTCGCAAAGTGCAGCTGGTGTGTGCGCAAAGTCCACGACCGCTACGAAGGGCTGGCCCTCTTCTACCAACTCGAAGCGCCCTCGCACGGGGGGCGCCCCGGCTAGGCCTTCGGCTAGCGCGTCGGCCGAGTAGCCGAGCTCGGCCGCAGTTGCCGCCGCAGCCACGGCGTTGGCCACGTTGAAGCGCGCCGGGACGGCCAACGTGTAGCGTCGGCCACGCCAGGTGAACCTGACTGCGTGCCGGCAAACCTCGATTTCACGGGCGTCTTCTGGGTTGTACTCGACGAGCCTCTGGCGCCCCCCGCGAGGGGCCGGGGGGGCGAGGCGCGCCACCCGTTCGGCGAGGCGAGCACCCCAGGGGTCGCCGGTGTTCACGACCGCGACGTGCACCATGCCCGCCGTGAACAGCCGCGCTTTGGCATCGAAGTAGGCCTCCATCGTCCCGTGGTAGTCCAGGTGGTCCTGTGAGAGGTTGGTGAACACGCCAGCGGCAAACTCCGTACCGTCGGCGCGGTACTGGTCGAGCGCGTGGGAGGAGACCTCGATGGCAACAGCGTCTACTCCATCGTCGCGACAGCGCGCAAGCTGCCTTTGCAGCGCCGGGGCCTCCGGCGTGGTGCGGGCACCGGTCAGGGTCCCGATGACAGCCGGCCGGGCGCCGCCCGCAGCGAAAATGGAGGCAAGCAGGGCGCAAGTCGTGGTCTTGCCGTTCGTCCCTGTGACGCCCACCACTTGCATCGCCGCCGACGGGAAGGACCACAGCGCTGCGGCCAGCGGCCCGAGCGCCCTGCGCACCGAAGGAACCACGACCTGAGGGGCAGCCATGGCCCCTGGCAGGTCGAGCGGCCGTTCGCACAGCAACGCCAGTGCACCACGTGCGAGGGCCTCTGCCGCAAAGTCGTGGCCGTCGAAACGCCTCCCAGGGACGCACGCGAACATCGCGCCCGGAGCGACATCTGACGTGGAGGTCACGATGTCTGTGACCTCCGGCTCTGCCCGGGCGCCCACCAGCTCGGCCCCGCCCAGCCCGGCAGCGGCGAGCAGCGCCTTCAGACTGAGATTTGGCCTCAAGGTGCCCTCGACCCTAGTGGCCAACACCCAGGCTCTGGGTGGCAACGGCTCCCCCTGCCAAGGGGGCGCCAGCCACCCCTTGCGGGCGGCCTTTTTGGTTGGTTGTGGCCGCCCCCGAGTTGACCCTGATGTCGGGCGCACCCGACAGCCCCGGCAGCGCCGGGCCTGCCGCTTCCCCTTCGGCGTTGCCTATCGAGGTAGCTAGTGGCACCCCTGGCAGAGGTGGTTCGTGCTTGGCAGGGGGGACGCCTAGGCGTTGGAGGGCGTCTCGTACGATCATGGCGAACACGGGTGCGGACGCTTCGGCACCGTACTGGTGCGTGCCAACCACGACCACCAGGGCAGTAACCGCGGGGTCCTCGGCTGGGGCGAACCCGGCGAAACTGGAGATGAAGTAACTGTTGTGGTAGCCGCCGCCGGCCTTTGGGTAAAGCGCAGTGCCTGTCTTGCCGGCCACCGTGTAGGGCTCGAGGTTCGCGGCCTGGCCGGTGCCCACCGTCACGACACCTTCGAGCATCTGGGTCATCTCGGCGGCGACCAGCTTGCTCACGACCCTGTGCGGGCGCGGGTAACCGAAAAGGTGCTCATGGCCGTTCGGCCCTATGTAGCCGCTCACGAGCTTCGGGGGGACGAAGACTCCCCCGTTCGCGATCGTGTTGTAGGCATCGACCATCTGCACGGCCGTAACTGCGATCCCTTCGCCCACTGGGACCGTTGCTATCGTCGTGCCCGACTGTTCGCTAGGCAGGAAAGGTACGAGCCCGGCAGACTCGCCTGGGAACCCGATATCGGTAGTCTCCCCTTCGCCGAAGCGCTTCACCCAGTCGAGCAGTTCCGCGAGCCCCATGCGCTGGGCGATCTCGACCGTGCCGATGTCGGAGGAGTGGGCGATTATGTTGGACGGCGTCCAGTCGAGCGTAGGGTGCACCCAGGCGTCGTGGATGAAGGTGCCAGCGACGTCGTAGGTGTTGGGTACCTGGATGAGCGTGCTCGGCGTGACGGCCCCGGTTTGCAGTGCGGCTGAGACAGTGACCAGCTTCTCGGTAGACCCAGGGGCGTACACAGTAGTGAACGCCGACGCGCTCGGTGCCTCGACTGGCTGTACTCGCTCGAGCGCCGCTTGGTTCAGGTGCTCAGGGGTGCCCGACGCCGTCTCGGGCACGAACCACTCTGGCAGCGCCGGCGGCTCCTGCAAGGTCCCCGGCTGAGAAGCGCTCGGCGTGGCCAGCTCGGCCACCGCTAAGAGGTCCCCGGTCTTAGAGCTCATGATGAGCGCCATCCCGCTTTGGGCCTGCGCGGCGATGATCGCCCTGGCAAGTGCCTCCTCAGCGTCGTACTGGAGCGGTTCGTCGATCGTGAGCACGAGGTCGTCGCCGCGCACCGGCGCCTGGTACTGGCGAAGGCCACCGGGTATCTCCCCCCCAGCGGGGTCCATGTCCTCTACGAGCTTGCCGGGCTTGCCCTCCAAGAGGCTGTTGTACTTGTACTCGAGGCCCGAAAGGCCCGTCCCGTCCGCCCCCACCTCACCGAGCAGGGGCAGCGCCAGCTGGCCCGCTGGGTGGAACCGCTTTGGTTGCTGCATGGTGTAAATGCCTGGCAACTGGCCAGAGTTGAGGAGCTTTTGCACCTTCGCCGCTTGAGAGCTGGGGATGGTGTGGGCCAAGTACACAAACCCGCTCGGTTGCGAAAGCTCAGCCTGCAAGGTCGCCTCTGGCACAGCGAGCGGCCCGGCGAGCGCAGCCGCCTCCGCGCGAGGGTTGGTGACCTGGTAGGGGTCGGCGTAGACGGTGGTCATGGGCACCGACATCGCGAGCTCGTAGCCGTTGCGGTCCAAAATGGCGCCCCGCTCCCCGTAAAACGAGATGGTGCGCACGTACTCGGAGTCCGCCTCCTGTTGGTACTTGGCCGAGTTGAGCACCTGCACGCGCACGAGTTGAACGAGCACTGCGCTCAAACACGCGGCGAGGCCGGCCATCAACCCCAGGTAACGCCACGCGCTCCTACCTGCTGTCATCGTTCCTGCCTGCTGTCATCGTTCCTACCTGCTGTCATGGGGTGCCTGAGAGGTAGGGCTTCACGGTGGGCCAGTCGGCGTCGCCGGCGGGCGCCGGCACGGTCTCCCCCTGCACCGCAGAAGCCGTGCCGGCCGTCCCACCTGCAGGCCCGCCGCTCGAAGTGCTCGCCTGGCTCCCACTCGGAGTGCTCGCCTGGCCGCCGCTCGAAGTGCTCGCCTGGCCGCCGGCGACCTTGGGCGCCGGCAGGTATGTAACCGAAGCTGGTTGGCGCAGGCCAAGCTCGCCCTCGGCCACGGACATGATGCGAGCGGGAGCTTGCAGTTCTGCCACGAGCAGCCGGAGCTTTTCATAGCGCGCCTGGTCGGCGCTCGCTTTTTGTTGGAGGCTGTCGATGCGGAACTGTGCCTCCGCGATCAACACGTGCAAGCCAACCAGCCCGAAGCAGACCGCCAGGAAGCCGACGACGAGCCCGTACCACCCCAGTCGCCGGCGCGACCTCCGCCGCTGGCGGGGCGGGACCAGGCGGAGGTGCCGCCCAGGAGCTCCTCCAGGCTCCCGCGGCGCCTCTTCGGGAACTTGGGGCTGCCCGGCTGGCGCCTTGGTAGCGGCTATGCCCCAACCTGGGCGCTGGTCGGCCATGGCGGCCTCTTCGGCCATGGCAGCCTCTTCGGCCATGACGCCCCCATCGGCCATAGGCTCAAACGAAGCCACCGGGCCTCCTTTCTGGACCGAGGCCATCTGGCCTTTTTTCTGCTGCCCGCAGGCGAGCGCTCTCAGCCCTGTGGTTTGCCGCTACCTCGTCAGGCGAGGGCTTGCGCGCACCTCGAGCTAGCAAGCGCAGCTTGCTGGAGGCACCACACGCGCAAGGCAGGCCGGCAGGGCACCTGCACCCCCCTGTAGCGGCCTCGAGCAAACGGGCCTTGGCGACCCGGTCTTCTCCGGAGTGATAGGAGATCACCACTATGCGCCCGCCCGGCTCCAGCAGCTCTATGGCTGCGTCCAACGCCGCCGGCAGGACCTCTAGTTCCTCGTTGACGGCCGCCCGCAGAGCCTGGAACACCCTCTTGGCAGGGTGGCCCCTCCTCCTCACAGCCGCAGGTACAGCTGACGCTACGACATCCGCCAGTTCTCGCGTCGTGCTCACTGGGCGCTGAGCGGCTATGGCCTCAGCGATACGCCTGGCAAAGCGCTCCTCGCCATGGCGGGCAAAGAGCGCGGCCAACTGCTCGGGCGGCTCTGTGTTGACGAGGTCGCTGGCGCTCATCCTCGCGTCAGGCCCCATCCGCATGTCGAGCGGGCCGGCAAAGCGGTAGGAAAAACCCCTCTCGGGCCGGTCCAGCTGAGCAGAGCTGACGCCGAGGTCGAAAAGCGCCCCAACAACCCGGCTGACGCCAAGGCGGCCGAGGACCTCTGCGAGGTGGTCAAAACGCTCCTTCACAATCGTCGCACGGTCCCCGAAGGGCAAAAGTGCCTCTCTGGCAGCCGAAACTGCCTCAGGGTCTCGGTCGAGGCCAACTAGCCGCATGGCTGGCATCGCTCTCAGCAAGGCTGTGGCGTGGCCACCGGCACCAACGGTCGCGTCCAGCAGCACTCCCGCCGGCACGGGGGCAAAAAGCTCGACCACCTCGCTAACCATGACAGGGGTGTGCTGAAAGCGGGCCCGTCCTCCGCCACCAGCGTCGGCAGCGTAACCTTGCGGGAGGCTCATGCGCAGCCCCTCGGCCAGCGTTGCCCCGGGATTTCTCCCCAGGTGCAAAGGGCTTGGCGGGTGGAGAAGGGGGCCCCGCTGCTGCTGGCCAAGGGGCTGCGCTTGTGCCCCTGAGCACCCTGGAACTGTTTTCACGCCTGCAAGGCCTCCGCGAAGGTGCCGCTCAGGTCTGCTTCGTCGTCGTCCACGAAAATGTCAGTGCCGTTTAGGAGCTTCTCGTTCGCCCTACCGAACCTCGCATCCCAGCGCTCGGGTTGCCAAAGCTCGACCCGGCTTATGGCCCCTACCACTACGACCGGGTTGTTGGGCTCGAGCAAGGCGAAGCTGCGCTGCCTGGGCGGCACCGTTAGGCGCCACTGGGCATCGATGTCCACTAGCTGCGACTGAGAGCTCAACGCGCGGGCTAGGTCGCGCCCCTCCTGGCCCTGGCGGTCGAGCCGCATGGCACGAGCGAGGAACCTCCTGTTGAACTCAGCCACCGTGAACACCGCCGCGCAACCTTCTGGGAAGGAGCACACGTACGCCTGTTTGGTTTCAAAACCGTCCCGGAGCCGCGCCGGTATGACGACCCGCCCCTTTGGGTCGAGTGAAAAGTCGTAGAGGCCAACGAAGCTCACCCAGCTACCCGCTCAGCCCGAGCTCTCCCCTATATGTGCCACTCCGTGCCACTATAAACCAAAGCTTCCCACCTGGCAACCCTGAAGGCCCGGCGGCGCGACAAGAGGCGCTGCTCAAGACGTGGCGCTACAAGACAGACCGCTGCTGGAGGAGGCTCAGGAAGCCTGGGCGAGGGCGAGCGCGCGCAGGAACCGCTGTTCGCTAATGGGCACCTTCGTGCCAAGCGCTTGTGCAAAAAAGCTCACCCGGAGCTCCTCAAGCAGCCAGCGCAGCTCCTCCCGCCTCCCCACAGGTACCTCTTGAAGGCGCTGCTGTAACGACTGCGCCCTTTGGGCCAGTTCCAGGTCGCGACCTGGGTTGGCAGCAAGCTTGCCCAGCCTGTAGGCGAGGCCGGCCGCGTAGCGCTCCAAGTCCGGGAGGCGTGCGAGGCCAGCGCGGCTCACGAAAAAGCGTTCGCCCAGCGAGACAAGGTGGGCTTTAGCGTCAGCCAGGGACGCGTAGGTGGGCATGGAGCGAACAGTGGCCTGGGCTTCGCAAAGGCGGGAAATGACTCGGCTCGCTATAGGCAAAGCCTGCTCGGAGAGCACAGGGCACTCGCGGCGGGCTGCTTCCACCAAAGCAGCGAAACTCGCTTGGTCAAAAGGCAAACGGTGACGGCCCACGACCTCGCCAGCTGCGGCATAGGCTACGTCCTCGGCCAGCTCGGCGGTGCTGCGGTACCCAAAGCCCGCCAAAGACGCGATGGCCAACCTGGCAGAGTTGTCGAGCAGCCGTTCCAGCTTGGAGACGAGCTTTTGGTTGCCCAGGTCCAACAGCACGAGCCGGCGCACACCGGCCGACATCGCTTCTGCCTGGGCCGCCTCGTCCCCGAAGACGCCGAGTTCGACCTCGTCGGCCCTGTCTATAAGCGCCGGGAAGCCAACTAGGCGTTGAGAGTGCCAGTCTGCAACGAAGCTGCGCGGGAGCGAGCCGAACTCCCAACGCCTGCAGCGCCGTCCTAAAGGGCCCCAACCGAGCTCACGCGACGACGCCACCTCTGCCAGCGCCCTCAACCGGATCGGCCCCAGTTGCCCAGCCAACTCATCGAGGTCCTTGCCCGCCGCTAGGACTTCACCAGGCTGGCCGGTCACCCTGACTTGCGGGCGCAGGTGCCCTGGGACCTTGGACCAGTCGAAGTCCTCCGCTGTTACCTGCACCCCGAACGTCTCTGAAACCGAACGCGCTAGCACAGCGGTCAACGGCCCGTCGCTGGGGCCAGATTTCGCTACGAAATCCCTTGCCGTCGCTGCGACAGGGACGAGCTCGCGGCGTAGCGCCTTGGGCAGGGAACGCAAAAGCGCCTCGACCAACTCCTCCCGCAGGCCCGGCACCTGCCACTCGACCTCCCGGGCGACGGCGCCAAAGCGCGCAAGGGGCACGTCGATGGTGACACCGGCACCGCCCCATTCGTAGCTCACTTCCAAATCGCTTGCACCCGGCCAAGTTGAGGGAAAGCCTTGCCCTCCCGCCAGGCGAGCAGCTCCCAAGTCAGCCGGGGTGGCCTCGAGCCCGACCTTGGCCCGGCTCAACCATTGTTGGAAAGTCCTGGCTGAAACTACTTCCGCAGGGACCCGCGCGTCGTAAAAAGCGAACAGGTCCTCCCTGCCGGGAGCTGCACCTGGCCTCCGCTCGCGCTCAGCAGCCTGGGCCAGCTCTGCGACCAGCTCCACATTGTGGGCCACGAAGCCTGGGGCTTCTTGCCAGTCTGCTTCCACCAGGCCGTTGCGTATGAACATTTCGCGCGCCTCGACGACAAGCCCACGACGTGCGAGCCCTAACCGCCTCGCCGCCACGACTGGAAGGCCGAACAGCGTCGCTCGTGCCACGACGTAAGCCTCGCCGGCTTGAGAGTCCCAAAGCGGTTCGCTGAAAGACCACTCGAGAAGATGGGAAGCCGCACGTTCGACCCACTGCGCTTTCACGGGCGCACAGACGCGGCCCCACAAACGCCTCGTCTCTACCAGCTCAGCCGCCATGACCCATCTAGGGGGCTTCTTCGACAGCACCGAACCGGGCCAGATGCTAAAGCGCGCGCCGCGAGGAGCTGCGAACTCCTTGCGGTCCGCGAGCCTCGTGCCCGTATAGGAAAGCAGCCCGGCCAAAAGCGCCTGGTGCACGACCCCACGAGGGGCGGCGGTCCCGCCCGACGGCCGCCCGAGGCCGACCTCGGCGCAGATGTCTTCCAGCTCGGCACGCACGTCCTGCCATTCCCTGGCACGCTGGTAGGAGATCAGCTCACGTTGGCAAAGCCGGCGGAACTGCGCGCCCGACATTTCAGCCCTGCTGCCCGACAGGTACTCCCACAAGGCGAGGTAGGAGTAAAAGTCAGAACTGCTGTCCTCGAAACGCTTGTGCAGGCGCTGCGCCTCCTGCTGCTTGTCGGCCGGACGTTCACGCGGGTCCTGGACGGCAAGGGCCGACGCCATGACGAGGACCTCGCGCAGGCACCCGCGCCTTGCGCCTTCGACCACCATGCGCCCAAGGCGCGGGTCCAGCGGCAACCTGGCGAGCTTGCGGCCTAGCGGCGTGAGCTGCCTCGCCCCGCCTCCAGGCACCAACGCCCCAAGCTCTTCCAGCACCGCCACGCCGTCTTTTATGTTGCGCCGGTCGGGGGCGTCTATGAAAGGGAAGCGCTCGACCTCAGGGAGGCCGATGGCTGCCATCTGTAGGACCACCGAAGCGAGGTTGGTACGCAGGATCTCAGGCTCGGTGAAGCGCCGGCGCGCCTTGTAGTCCTGTTCGGAATAGAGCCGTACGCAGATGCCTGGCCCGAGCCGGCCGCACCGGCCTGCGCGTTGGTCAGCAGAAGCCTGCGATATGGGCTCGATTGGGAGCCGTTGGACCTTGGCCCGCCGGCCATAGCGTGACACCCGAGCTGTACCGGCGTCCACGACGTAGCGGATCCCCGGCACGGTCAACGAGGTTTCGGCGACGTTGGTCGACAGCACCACTCTGCGCGTGCTGTGCGGCTCGAAGACCCTGTGCTGTTGAGCCGAAGAGAGCCGGCCGAACAGCGGCAGCACTTCGAGCTCGCGAAGGCTGTACCTCGCCAAAGCCTCTGCTACGTCCCGGATCTCTGCTTCACCGGCCAAAAAGACCAAGATGTCACCGGGACCTTCTTGGCAAAGCTCATCTACAGCATCGCAGACTGCTTGCACAGTGTCGCTCGGTGCCCCTGGGCCGTCTGGCTCGCCGGCACTTGCTCTTAGCCGCCCACCAACGGCCCTGTAGCTGTCGGCGGCCACCCCGCCGGCGGCCGGCCCTCCGGCGGCTTGTACGCCAAAGTTGGCGTCGCAAACCGGTCGGTAGCGGATCTCGACTGGGTAGTTACGTCCCTGCACCTCGATTACTGGCGCACCACCGAAATGGCGGGAGAAGCTTTCTGTGTCTATGGTCGCAGAGGTCACCACGACCTTGAGGTCGGGGCGAGAGGGCAGTAGGAACGCCAGGTACCCGAGCACAAAATCTATGTTCAGGCTCCGCTCGTGGGCCTCGTCGACGATGATGGTGTCGTAGGCGGCAAGCGACCGGTCTCCTGCGAGCTCGGCGAGCAGCACCCCGTCTGTCATGACCTTGAGGACCGTCCCGGCCGAAACCCTGTCGGTGAAGCGGACCTTGTAGCCAACAGGCCCCCCGAGCCGGACGCCAAGCTCCTCTGCTACCCGCTCTGCCACAGCCCTGGCAGCAATGCGCCTCGGTTGGGTGTGGCCGATCATGCCGGCCCTTCCGCGGCCCGCCTCAATGCAGATCTTGGGGAGCTGGGTGCTCTTGCCTGAGCCCGTCTCGCCAGCTACCACCACCACCTGGTTGGCAGCTATGGCTTCTACGAGCTCGGCCCGCCTCGCAGTGATGGGCAGCTCTGGCGGGTACGGCAAGGGGCTCGGGAGGAGCCCCAAGGCCTCCTCTCTGGGGCCGCCGCGGGTGCCCTTGCGCGCGTCGGCCAACTCCCCGTAGTGCCTGCGCAAAACTAAAACCCGAGCAGCGCGTCAAGCCCGACGGTGAGGCCTCGCCGCTTGGGCACCTCTTTGGCCGCGAGCAGCACACCGGCCATGAACGAGCTCCGGTCGAGCGAGTCGTGCCGGATGGTCAAAACTTGGCCGGTAGTCCCCAAGATCACCTCGTGGTGGGCAACCAGGCCACGCAGGCGCACCGAGTGCACCCGCACACCCCGAGCGGCCTCCACGCCTCTTGCCGGCGACGCCTCGGCGACGCCGCTCACGCTGCCTCCAGCCTCTCGGCCCACTTCTCGCGAGCTTCCCTGGGCACCTCCCGCGCCGGCCGCACGGGTGCCATGGCCTGGGCCGGGCCCGGGGCTTTGGACGAATTGCCCGGTGGGGCCAGCACGAGCACGGGCTGCTGAAATGCGCGCGGCGGCAAGGTTGGCAGTCCCAGAAGGAGCGTCGAGTTTTGCGTCGTGGTGCAATTCCACTATCTCAACGGTTTCGAACCACGGTGCTGCCATCTCCGCAAAGCGCACCATGAGCACGGCACCGATAGAGAAGTTGGGGGCTACCAGGCAGTTGGCTGGGCCGGGTGAGAACATCTCTCCTAGCTGCTCGAGGCCCTCCTCCCCGAAGCCTGTCGTCCCGATGACGGCGTGGACACCGTGCGAGGCACACCAGCGCGCGTTGGCGAGCGCAGCCGAGGCCACCGTGAAGTCGACAGCCACCTCGGCGCCCGCCTCCTGCATGGCCTCGGGGCTACCGCTTACGACGAGGGGCCCATTGCCACAGTTGACACGCGCGCCTGCGTGCGCAGGGTCGACGGCGGCCACGAGCTCTAAGGCAGGGTCGGCGGCAACGGCTTCGACGACGGCGGCCCCCATGCGCCCACCAGCCCCGAAGACCCCCACGCGGAGCAACGTGCCGGCCCCTACAGGCTCCCTATGCCGTCCCAGCTCGAGAAGGAGCCCTCGTCGAACGGCCCCAGCACCACCAACGTCCTAGGGCCGGCGACAACCTTCTGCACGACCCGGGCCAGGTCGTCAAGGCTTACAGCAGATATCTGCGCTTCGAGCTCGGCCAGCGTCAGTACGCGGCCGTGAGCGAGCTGAGAACGGCCAAGGCGGCCCATGCGCGCGCCGGAGTCTTCCAACCCGAGCGCTGTTGCGCCGCGAATATGGCTCCGGGCGGCTACAAGCTCCTCTTCGGTCGGGCCTGAGGCGGCGAGCTTGTCGAGCTCGTCGCTTACGACCTTTATGACCTCGGCCGCCCGAGAAGGCGCCGTACCTGCGTATATGGCAAAATCTCCAACGTCTTGGTACCCAGAGCGGTACGAGTAGATGCTGTACGCGAGGCCCCTTTCTTCGCGTACGGCTTGGAAGAGCCGGCTCGACATGCCACCCCCGATGATGTGGTCGAGCACGTTCAGCACTTGCCGGTCAGGGTGGTCCCTCGGCAGGCCCGGCATGCCCACCATCACATGCGCCTGCTCGGTGGGGCGCCGGACGACCAAGCGGCGCAGCGCCGGCGACTTTGGCTCTTCGCGTCGAGGCGGGCCTCCACCGACCAAAGTTTCCCGGCCCAGCTCATTGATAGCTCTCTCAAGCCGAGAGGCGACGCCTTCCACGATCATGTCGTGCTCGACGCGCCCGGCCGCCGTGACGACCACGTTGGCAGTCCGGTAGTGGTGCCGGTGGAACGCCGCTATGTCCTCTCGCGTGAGGGACCTGACCGTCTCTTCCAGGCCGAGCACGTCGCGGCCGAGCGGGTGGCCCGGGTACATGGCGCCGTTGTAAACGTCGTGCACCTCCTCGGCAGGCTCGTCGGCGTGCATCAGGATCTCCTCTAGGATCACCTGCCGCTCCGACTCAAGCTCGTCGCACCTCAGCGCCGGCGCCCAGATGATGTCGGAAAGGATCTCGAGGCCGGTACTGGCTGACTCCGCGAGCAGGCGCACGTAAAAGGCAGTGTGCTCTTTTGTCGTAAAGGCGTTCATGTCGCCCCCAAGAGCGTCCACCGTCTCGGCGATCTGCCTAGCGCCCAGGGTGGCTGTGCCCTTGAAAAGCAGGTGCTCCAAAAAGTGGGAGGCGCCTGCAATAGGCTCAGGCTCGTCGACCGAGCCTGTCCCCACCCAAAAGCCAAGGCTAACCGAGAGCACGTCTGGCATGTGCTCTGTGACTACGGTGAGGCCCTCGTCCAAGACGGTCGTGCGTATGACGTCCCGCTCAGCCGCGTGGGCCACTGAGCCTTTTGGCCCGGCCCTATGGCGAGGGTGGCTGGCCACGCTGGCCTGCTAACGGCGGTGCCGTCGGGGGTTACGCCGCGGCCCCTTGGTCTCGTTGGGACGGTCTCGCGAGGGGCCACGTCCACCTCCGCCACCTAGAGCCGGCTCGGCCGAGGGCTCGGGGCCGAGGTCCCCGAAAGCTGAACGAGCCTCCTTTTCCCACGCCTCCTCGAACGACACCGTCTCGTAGCTCGTGCCGGCCTCGGGGCCACTGGCAGGCGCAGCCTCGTCAGCTAGGGAAAGCGAAATTCGCCCTGATGGGTCGACCTCGTCCACGCGAACTTCTAGCTCCTCGCCCAAAGACACCACGTCCTCGACCCGCTCCACCCTCTTGCCCTTGGCGAGCTTGGAAAGCTTGGAGATGTGCACCAGCCCGTCACGGCCAGGGAGGATGTTGACGAACGCCCCGAACTTGGTGATGTTCACGACCTTGCCACGGTAAGACTCACCGACTTTTGCCTGGGGAGGCTCGAGGACCATCTCGATACGCCGCAGAGCCTCTTTCACCTTGGCCCCGTCACGAGCCCCGACCGTCACCGTGCCGACGACGCCATCGTCGTCCACGCTTATCTCGGCCCCGGTCTCCTGTTGGATCGAATTGATGATCTTGCCTTTGGGGCCGATGACCTCCCCTATCTTTTCCAGAGGGATCTCGAAGGTCACGATTTTCGGCGCGCTGTCGCGCACTTCCGGCCGCGGGCCTGGGATCACCGACTTCATGAACTCGAGGATCTGCAAGCGGGCATCGCGAGCCTGGCGCAGGGCGTCGGCGAGCACGGACGCAGGGAGCCCGTCGATCTTGGTGTCGAGCTGCAGGGCCGTCACGAAGTCGGCCGTGCCGGCAACCTTGAAGTCCATGTCACCAAAGGCGTCCTCGGCTCCGAGGATGTCGGTCAATGTGATGTACTTGTCCCCCTCTTTGACCAACCCCATAGCGATACCAGCCACGGGCGCCTTGATGGGGACGCCGGCGTCCATGAGCGACAGGGTCGAGGCGCACACCGAGGCCATCGAGGTGGAGCCGTTGGACGACAACACCTCAGAGACCAACCGCAAGGCATAGGGAAAATCGTCGAAGCTTGGCACGACCGGCAGCAGGGCACGCTCGGCCAGGAGGCCGTGGCCTATCTCGCGGCGCTTGGGGCTCCCCACCCTGCCCACCTCGCCGTTGGCGAAAGGCGGCATGTTGTAGTGGTGCATATAGCGTTTGCGCTCGTCGACCCCGATCGTGTCGAGCAGCTGGTCCATGCGAGGCATGCCGAGCGTCGCCACGTTGAGCACTTGGGTCTCGCCACGCTGGAACAGCCCTGAGCCGTGCGCCGTCGGTACCAGCCCCACCTTGGCTGAGAGGGGCCTTATGTCCCTGGTGCCTCGCCCGTCTATGCGGACACCTTCTTCAACTATGCGCTGCCTCACAACTTTTTTCGTGAGAGAGCGGACTGCCGCCGCTACCTCCTTCTCGTGCCCAGGAAGCTCGGGCGCGAGCTCTTCCACCAAAGCCATAGCAGTTTCTGCCATGGCGGCTTCGCGCTCAGACTTGAGCGAGATAGTCGTCACTTTCGCGATGCGGTCCCTGCCGGCGGCCTCGACGCGTTGGTAGACGTCTTCGCTATAGTCCTTGCGCGGCTCGAAAGCCATGAGAGGGCGTGGGCCCGCCTCGGCTACGAGCCGGTTCTGAAGCTCGATGGCCTCCTTCACCCAGGCTTTGGAAGCCTCCAGGCCTTCCGCGATGGCCTCCTCGGTCACCTTGGGGGCACCGGCAGCATAGAACTCCCAGGCGCGCTGGGAGCCTCCTGCCTCGACCATCATTATTGCGACGTCGCCGTCAGGCAGGCCCCGACCAGCCACGACCAGCTCGAAGGTGGATTCTTCGCCTTCTTGGTAGGTGGGGTGCGGGGCCCACTTGCCATCTTGGGTGTAGGCGATGCGCACCGCCCCTACCGGCCCCTCAAAGGGTATGCCAGAGATCATGAGGGCTGCGCTCGCCGCGTTGATGGCGATCACGTCATGAGGGTTTTCAAGGTCGGCACCGAGGGCAGTGACGACAACTTGAGTCTCGTTGCGGTAGCCCTCTGCGAAGCTGGGCCGCAGCGGCCTGTCGATCAAGCGGGCGGTCAGGATCGCGCTCTCGCTCGGCCGCCCTTCGCGGCGGAAGAACGAGCCGGGTATCTTGCCCGCGGCGTACATGCGTTCCTCGACGTCCACCGTTAGAGGGAAGAAGTCAATTCCTTCTGGCGCGCTCGAGGCGGCGTTGGCGGTGGCAAGCACCATCGTGCCGCCGATCCGCCCTACCACCGCACCTTGCGACTGCGGCGCCAAAAGACCAGTCTCAAAGCTCATGGTCTTGTTGGTGCCAGCTATGGGTGCGGACACAACTACAGGCTCTCGCATTTCAGTGAGAGTCCTCCTTTCTGGCTCGGAGCCTTTCTGGCTCGGAGGCGCTCATGCACGGCGCCGTCTCGGGGCCTGCGTAGCCGAGCCAGTTGTCAGTTGGCGGCCTCCCGGCACTGGCACGAGCTTCTGCGTTGCAGCGTGCCCTACTGGAGACCCTCGACTGGCAGCTGACCACAGCCCGCCCTGGCCCAAGGGTCAGCGACGCAGCCCGAGCCGGCCGATCAGGTTGCGGTAACGCTCGACGTCGTTTCTCCTCACGTAGTCGAGCAGGCGCCGGCGGCGCCCTATGAGCATCATGAGCCCACGGCGCGAGTGGTGGTCGTGCTTGTGGACCTTCAGGTGCTCAGTCAGGTGAGCAATGCGCTCTGAGAGGAGCGCTACCTGCACCTCTGGCGAACCGGTGTCAGTTTCGTGGAGCCGGTACTCCTGTACCGTTGCCGCTTTGTCGGCCATTGCTTGGTTGTTCCTCAAGTTCGGGCTGGTTGCTCAGTACGGGTGAAGCTCGAGCGAGCCTAGAGCCGTCAAGACTCTCGCAGCTCGCCCCTGGCGCCCGGGAAGGCGGGTTACCTGCCGTTTGGCCAGCTAGGCACCGACCCACCTGGTGAACGCCAAGGGTCATCGTAGCAGCTGCTGCGCCCTTGCGGGCGGCCGGCGTCCTTGGGCAGCCGGCGTCCTTGGGCAGCCGGCGTCCTTGGGCAGCCGGCGCCTTTGGGGCCGGCCGGCGTCCTTGCGAGCGGCCGGCGAACTGAGCGCGAACGAGGTGCCCGTCAGGCTGTCAGGTCGGCTGCCGTCAAGCAACGGCCCCTGGCCATGGCGGGCGCGCAGCTGCGAGGGCCTTCCTGGTCTGCGCCTCGTCAGCTGTCATCTGGTCGACAAGGGCTTCGACCGACTCGTACCTTTCTTGCCCACGCAGGCGCTCGACGAGCTCTACGGTACCGAGCTCGTCATATAGGTCGCCCTGGAAATCCAACAGGTACGCCTCCACCAGCGAGGACTCTCGCTCGGCGTAGAAGGTCGGCTGGCGCCCGACGGATATCGCCGTCTGATGGCGCGTGCCGTCGGGGCGAAGGTACCAGCCTGCGTACACGCCATCGGCTGGAAGCTGCATCTCCCTGCCAACGGCGAGGTTGGCCGTCGGGAACCCGAGCTCCCGCCCTCTCTTGTCGCCGTGGCACACCACACCCTGAAGCCGCTGCCAGCGGCCAAGAAGAGCCGCCGCTCCCCGCACGTCGCCGGCGGCGAGCAAACGCCTGACTCGTGTGGAGGAGACCGGCTCTCCCCCTGGCCCAGAGGTTGCGAGCCGGAGGCCGGTCACGTCCAAGCCGGACCGTGCACCCATACGCTGCAAAAGTGCCACGTCGCCTTCCCGGCCGCGGCCAAAGTGAAAGTCGTGGCCCACTATGACAGCCCGGGCGCGTAGGTAGCCGACGAGGACCTCCTCTACGAAGCTCGCCGCAGACTGCGCAGCGCGCTGCGCGTCGAACTCGAGCACGAGGGCCAGGTCCACCCCGGCAGCTTCAAAGAGCTCGAGCTTTTGGCCCAAAGCAGTGAGGAGCAGCGGCGCCGAGCCCGGTCGGACGACGCTCGCCGGGTGCCTGTCAAAAGTGACTACAGCTGCTAGGGCGCCTGTCTCGGCTGCTTCGGCCTTCACCTTCTCGATCAGGTACAAGTGCCCAAGGTGAACCCCGTCAAAAGCGCCAATGGTCGCAACAGTGCCCCTCTCAGCCCATCCAAGGTCACCTGTGCTGCCCAACTCCTGCTGCTCTTGGCCGGAGCCTGCCATGTTGCCAGCTGGGCGGGGTGGGCCGGCCCGAGAAGCGCCGCCCGCCCCCGACGGGTAGTAGACGACTTGCACCCTCGAAGGCTACGGCGGCGGCTGAGGCTCATGGGGCAGTGGCCCTATGGCCCAACGGGCCTGTCGGTGGCGTAGGCGCTCTGCTCCCCTTTGGCGGGCCCTGCCATAGGGCCTCGTCGGGCCAGGTACCGGCAGTTCTCGGTGTCAGGACGTCTTCTCGGTGTCAAAACGTCGCGATTTGCCACCGCGTTGACCACGAAAAGACGCTTTGACAACGAAAACCATCTCCTCAGTGGGCCGGCAGCCCATCAACCCAGCGCTCAAAACGCTCGCCGGCGGCCTCGGCCCACTGTGGGCGTGGCTCGGCCGGCGGCCCCCAGCGCGCCCACCGAGCCGCATCGGCGAGGGACGTCTCCAGCCCTGCCGCCATGCGCGCAAGGAAAGCTGCACCAAGCGCCGCTCCTTCTGGCACAGCCATCGGTACGACAGCTTGGCCAAGCACCTCTGCAAGAGCCTGAAGCCAAGGGCGGTTGGCGGCCCCGCCACCACTCACGAAGTACCTGCGGGGTGAGGTGCCGCAGGTGGCAGCCCTGTCCAAGATGAGGCGGGCTACGAAAGCGCTCGCCTCCAAGGCTGCGCGCCGCAGGTTGGCGGGGCCATGGGAGAGGTGGGCACCGGCCAAGCCCACTCTCAGTGACCCGTCGTGCCATGGCACCCGTTCACCCCTCGGCCATGGCCACCAAATAGGGACGTCGCTCGGCCGCAAGTCATAGTCGCCTGCTTGGGCGACCTCACTGGCGGCGGCCCAAGCGCCAGCTCCGGCGCCGGCAGGCCTCAGCACTCGGTCCACCCAGTCCACCCACAGGCCGCCTGCGTTGCTCGCTCCCCCTACCATGGCCATGCCTGGCGCCACGTGTGGCACTCGCCAGAGACCTGGCGGCACCTCCTCGGGCCAACCCGGGGTACAAAGCCAAACTACGAGAGTAGACCCGAGCGTTATGAGGACGTCCCCCGGCTCAGCGGCGCCGGCTATCAGCTGCTCGCACAAGCCGTCCACCGACCCTGCGCCCAGCACCGCCCCGGCGACAGGGCTTGCCGCGAGCTCCTCTCCCAAGCCACCACCATCGCGAAGGGCGTTAGCCCCCATCAGGCTTGGCGCAAGCTCACCGAGCGGCTCGCCGAACATCGCCACACGTGGCATACGGGAAGGCTCAAGGCCGATCCGAGCGAGCGCAACCTGGTCCCAGCCCGAGCTACCAAAGAGCTGCCCGGCTGCAAAAGCCGAGGCCAAGTCGACGACACCGGCTCCGCCCAGGGAGGCGTTGGCAACAGCTTGTGCTGGCCAGTACCCGTACGCCCCGGCACAGCTAGCAGCACAGAGCGCGGCCAGCCTTTCCATCTCGTCGCTCGAAGTCGGGTCTCCAGTGCCCGCTGGCCCTGCTGACCCATAAAGGACGCCAGGGCCGACCGGCCGGCCGACCTCGGAGACAGGTGCCGCCGACGGCATCATCGCCGAAACCGCCACGGCCCGGAGCCGGCCGGCAAGCTGGCCGGGCTGCTCGGCCCACCCGGCGGGCTGCTCGGCCCACTTGGGGGGCTGCTCGGCCCACTTGGGGAGCTGCTCGGCCCACTTGGGGGGCTGCATGCCGCCCTGAAACAGCTGCGAGCCGCTTGCAGTGGGCGCGACGTCGCCACCAGGGCGCGAGGCGTCGCGTCCAAGGAGGGCGACTAGCGCCACTCGAGGGCCTTCCCACCAGGTTGCAAGGGCATCGTGCTCCAGGCGGTCTCCCGGGCCTATGGAGACCACGCTCGGCAACCTGGCCCGCCTGACCAAGTTGCCGGCCTCGTCCACGAGCACGGCCTTTAGCGCGGTCGTCCCAACATCGATGCCGGCGGCGAGCGGTGAGCCGAGCTGGCGGCTCGATTGGGAGCGGACGTACATGTTCCGCCAGTATGGCAACCGTGGCTGTAAGGTCCCCTACTCATCGCGCCTTGGTGACAGCGCCGATGCGCGGCCCTGGCCTAGAGAAGCTGAAGAGCCTCGTCGACGTCGTCTACGACCCTTGGACTGCCACGGCGCCCCTCAGGATTTACGACGGGCCTGGCCTGGCCAAACGCTTGGGCGAGGAACAAGCCGACATCGCTGTGGTCGAGGCGGACTTCGTCTCTGGCCCCGTATGGGACCTCCCGCTGTTCGCGGTCGCTGCCACCAGGGGCGACCCCAACAACGTGGACCTTGCAGGCGCCAGCGAAGCAGGTGTCCCTGTGCTCTTCACTCCGGCACGCAACGCAGACGCCGTGGCCGAGCTTACGCTCGGGCTGTTGATCGCCCTCGCTAGGAAGATCCTCCCTGCGGACAAAGACGTCCGTGCCGGCGAAGTGTTCAGGGGCGGCACCATCCCGTACCAACGCTTCCGAGGCTGGGAGCTGTCGGGGAAGCGAGCGGCCCTGCTCGGCTACGGGGCAGTCGGCAAAGCGTTGGGTTGGCGCCTTCAAGCCCTCGGGGTACAGCTAGCCACTTTCGACCCCTACGTCGAAGGAGCTGGCAAGGACATGCAAGCAGCTGTCCGCAACGCTGACGTGGTCTCGCTGCACGCCGCTGTGACCAAAGAAACAGTGGGCTTTTTCGGTTCCGAGCAGTTCTCCTGGATGGGGCCCGGTTCGCTGTTCATAAACACCGCTCGCGCCGCGCTCCACGACACCGACGCCCTCGTGGCAGCACTGGAGGCCGGCAAGCTCGCAGGCGCGGCGCTCGACCACTTCGAGGGCGAGCAACTTCCTGATGGCCACCCCCTGACACGGATGGAAAACGTCGTGCTGACGCCCCACATAGGTGGCGCCACGGCCGAGACCGAGCAGCGCGGCGCGCAGATGGTCGCCGACGACATCGAGCTGCTCCTTGCCGGGCAGCTGCCACACAACATCGCAAACCCCGAGGTACTTTCAGTGAGATGAGAAGCGTCACCGACGCGCAGGCCACGGTCCTCAGCACAGCAAAAAAGATGCTGCAAAAGGGCCTGGTGGAGGGCACGTCCGGCAACATCAGCGCGAGGATGCCCGACGGGAACATAGTATGCACCCCCTCGTCGGTCGACTACGAGGAGATGACCATCAATGACCTCGTAGTGGTGAGCCCCGCAGGCGACCTCGTAGCTGCAGCTGATGGGCGTAGCCCTACTTCCGAGCTTCAGCTCCACCTCGCCTGCTATAAGGCTTTCGCCGATATTGGCTCGGTGGTCCACGCCCACCCCGTTTGGGCGACCATGTTCGCCTGCGCCGGCGAAGCCGTGCCGGCGTGCATTGACGAGTTCGTGATGTACGTCGGCGGCGAAGTCCGCTGCGCCGAGTACGCCATGTCAGGCACCGCGGCCGTAGGCGAGAACGCGGTCAAGGCCCTAGAGGGCCGGGGCGCAGCACTCCTCGCCAACCATGGCCTTGTGGCCGTGGCGCCCTCACCAACAAAGGCCCTGCACATCGTTTCGTTGGTCGAGCGCACCGCTCAGGTCGCCTGGGGGGCCCGAGCCCTGGGAGGACCTACCTCGCTACCAGCAAAGGCCGAGAGCGATTTCGCCGGCGTGTACCAGTTGATGAGGGCCCTTTAGGGCGGGCTGGCCTCACGGCCGGCACTATTTTCTTAGCTGCGGATCAGGCTCCTTCAAACCCAGCACCGGCAAGATGGGAGCGTGAACACTACTGCCAGATGGCCGAGCGTTCCTGCCGGCGCCTCCCCAGGAGGCCCAGTGCCGGGCCAGCCAGTGCCGGGCCAGCCAGTCCCGGGGCCCTCGGGCGAGCCCGGCCCTCCGGTTGGGCGCACTGCCTTGACCCGGCCTGCCTGGGGCGCCACTTTGGTAGTGGGCTGCCTAATGGCGGCTGCGGCAGGCTTGCACGTCAGCGCGATGTTCCCTCTTTACCCGGGGAACCCAGCCACCCCAATTGTGCAGGCCCCTTACGAGCTTGCCGTTTACATATGCCTCGAAGCAGGCTGGGCGCTCGCGGCTGGCTTGGTACTTTCGAGGTGGGTACCACGCGCCGGTGTTGCGCTCGGCGCTGGCCTAGGCGCAGTGGAAGTCGGCTTGGTGGCTGCTGACCTGGCAAGCGGCTTCCAGCTGAGCGAGGGCGGGGACCCTGGAGTTTGGCTGGCCTTGGCCGGGCTGGCAGCAGGCCTTGCAGGTGTGCTTTATGGGGCTGGTACACCCTGCTTAAGCCCTTCGGCCTCACTGGTCAGCTCGCCGAGGCCAACGAGCCAGGCAGCTCGGTCGTGGGTACCTGGGGCTAGTGCGACGGCCTCATCAGCTCGGGCGTTCGGCACGGCTAGCACCGCCGCCAGCGCTTCGGCCCCGTCACCGCAGGCGCCCGGCACGGCTAGCGCCGCCGCGAGGGCCCGCGTGCTGCTCAGCGTTGTGGTGGCTATTGTGGCAGTCGCCGCTTTTTGGCCTAGCTGGGACCACTACCACGTGGTGTCGTTGACCGGGCAGGTCCGGGACCTTAACTTGGGCAACGCGTTTGACCAGCCGGCTGCAGTAATGGCTGGAGAACTGGTCGCCGGCCTCGCCATAGGCCTGACCGTGGTGGTCGGCGCCTTGTGGCGAGATGCAGTTGCTGGAGCCTTCGCCCTGCTCGGCACCGTTATAGCGCTGGGCTCTCAGGTGATCTCCGGCGCAGTGCAGGTGAGCGAGCCGCTGTCCCAGCTGCTCGGCTCGCCGGCGACGAGCGGCGTCAACCTTGCTGCATCGAGCGTGTCGCTCACCGGCTATTGGTACGTCGACGTCGCAGCAACTGGCGCCATGGCACTACTAGCTATTTGGCAGCTAACGGAGGCCCGAAAGGCCCGCCGCCCGCTGCCGGAGGGCTCGAGCGAGCCTCCGCGAGGCGCACAGGACTGGCATTACCAGGGCGGCTGGCCTCAAAGGGGCTAAACGGCCAAACCGGCTGCTGCCCTCGCCCTCTTCGCCGCCGTGACCACTTCCCTGCCCGGCCCCCCACTAGTCGGTGCTTCGGGCCGGTAACGGCCCCCCAGGAGCGCAGAAAACATAGCGCCGGAGCTCATCGAGACCGCCCCGAGGTCGTAACCGCCTTCCATCACTATGACAAGCCGGCCTGGCGCTGGTGGCAGGCCGGCCGCCCACTTCGCTAGCTCCGCATAATCGCCGGCAGAGAGCGCCAAATCAGCTAGGGGGTCGGCGCGGTGCCCGTCGAAACCGCAGGAGACCAGCACCCAGGTTGGCGCGAAACCTCTTATCACTGGCCCTGCGACCTCTTCGTAGGCTTCCAGCAGCACGTCACCGGTCGCGCCCGGCGGCACGGGCAGGTTTATGTTGAGGCCAGGTGCTGCTGCTCCCCCCGTTGCGTTGACCGGCCCGGTGCCGGGGTAAAGGGGGGATTGGTGGCTGGAAACGTAAAGGACTCGCGAGTCTTCCCAAAAGATGGCTTCAGTCCCGTTGCCGTGGTGGACGTCCCAATCGAGCACAAGGGCCCTCTCGCCACGGCTGGCCAGGTAGGCGGCTGCCACAGCGACCGCGTTGAGCAAACAAAAGCCCATGGCCCGCTCAGCCGTGGCGTGGTGCCCGGGAGGGCGCTGCGCAACAAAAGCGAAGCCTTCACCGGCCTTGTCGAGCGCCTCGACTGCCGCGAGCGTGCCCCCGACCGCTCTCAAGGCGGTCTCCCAAGAGCCGGGCCCGGCAACCGTGTCAGGGCACAAATGGCCACCCCCTGAGCGGCAAAATTGCTCCAACCTGTCCAGGTACGCGCTGTGGTGGACAAGCTCGAGCTCTTCTCGAGTGGCCGCGCGCGCCGGCACTTCGACGATGGCCTCGGAGAGCCCGGCCTCTCGAAGCCCGTTGAGCGCCGCTGGGACGCGTCCGGGGTGCTCAGGGTGGCCTGGGCCAGTGTCGTGGCGGTCGAGCTCGGGCTGCGCACTCAGGTAGATCATTGGTGCTGAGCGGGTTGGTTAGGTCCTTGGGCCGAGCGGGCGGTCATTGGGCAAGCGGGCAGGTCATTGGGTTGAGCGACGACCACCGCGACGATGTTACAAGGCAGGGCACCGATAGGGCTGCCGGCGACCGGGCCGGGCTGGCCAATTTCACCGCGCCCCCTGCTCGCATGCCCAGCGCGCCCGCAGCTAGCAGCCGAGGACCGGCATTGGCAAATTACTAGCGGAAATCCCGAGAGCGCAACCACTGTGCGCCAGCGGGCCGCAGCGGTTCGATGCGAACTGCCACAACGTTGACCGCCCCACCGTCTGTTTCGAGCTTGCCCCGGACGAGCAGTGCTGGTGAGGTCCGGGCGACCTGGCCGTAACGTTGCCAGATTGGCATAGGGCAGATGACGTTGACCAAGCCAGTCTCGTCTTCCAAGTTGACAAAAACCACTCCTTTTGCGGTCGCCGGCCTCTGCCTGTGTGTCACGACCCCCCCCACAGTTACGGGCACCCCGTTGGCCAACCTGCTGAGCTGCGCCGCCTGCACTACTCCCATTGCCTCCAGCCAAGGACGGAAAAGTTCAGTCGGGTAAGCGCCCGGCGTCAGCCCAGTCGCCCAAAGGTCAGCCTGGCTGAGCTCGACGTCGTTCATCGCAGGCAAGGGCGGGGCGCTAGCCCCGGTCACCATGCCCTCGAGGGGCCTTTGCACCCCGGTGCCGCCCTCCTTGACGCAACCATCCTTGACGCAACCATCCTTGGCGCAACCATCCTTGGCGCAACCATCCTTGGCGCAACCATCCTTGACGCCACCACCCTGGGCACCGCCACTTTTGGTACCAGTACCTTTGGCATTACGGCCCCTGGCCCCCCCTGTACGCCGGCGTGCCCTTGGCCTTGCGGTCCATTGCACAATGGCCCCGGCAGCCCAGAGAGCTTCCCGCCGGCTGAGCCCGAAACAAGAAAAGGCGCCGGCGGTGGCCAGTGCCTCGGCCTGGGCAACGGTAAGTTCGCAACGGCGGGCCACGTCCTCAATGCTCGTGTACGGCCGACCGGAGGCGAGCCGCTCGGCGAGCAGCGGCCCGATAGCCCGCACATAACGGATGCCGAGGCGCACCGCTGGGCTGCCAGCCTCATTGGCATTTCCGCTAGCCCCGTTAGCACTTCTACTGGGCCCGTTAGCACTTCTACTGGGCCCATTGGCACTTCTAGCAAAGGTCCCAGGGTCGTCGCCCCCAGCTGCCACCCCGTCTGGGGCACCTGTTGCGGGCTCTAGTGTGCAGTTGGCTGCGCTCGCGTTGACATCAGGACGGCGCACCTGCACCCCGTGACGACGGGCGTCGAGCACGAGGCTTTGAGGGGACCAGAAGCCCATGGGCTGGCTGTCGAGCAGGCCGGCCAAAAACGCAGCTGGGTAATGTAATTTGAGCCATGCAGAGGCGTAGACAAGGTAAGCGAAACTTACCGAGTGGCTCTCAGGGAAGCCGAAGTTGGCAAAAGCCGCCATCTGCTCCCATATCCGGTCCGCGACAGCCCCAGTCGCGCCTCGCTCTGCCATGCCAGCATAAAAGCGCGCCCGCAAGCGCTCCATCCGTGCTGCGCTGCGCTTGGCGCCCATCGCTTGACGGAGCTGGTCAGCCTCGGCGGGAGAAAAGCCGGCGACGTCTATCGCCATCTGCATGAGCTGTTCTTGGAAAAGTGGTACGCCCAAGGTCTTTTTCAAACTTGGCTCTAAAAGTGGGTGGAGGTAGGTGACGGGCTCCGCCCCGCTACGCCGGCGAAGGTAAGGGTGCACTGAGCGGCCCTGGATGGGGCCGGGGCGGATAAGGGCCACCTCTACCACTAGGTCGTAGAAAGTCCGAGGCTTGAGCCTTGGGAGAGTTGCCATCTGGGCCCGGCTTTCGACCTGGAAGACCCCGACCGTGTCTGCCCGGCAAAGCATCTCGTAAACCTCCTCCTCTTGGGGCAGGGCAGCCAGGTCTATATCAACGCCGTAAAAACCCTTGATATGGGCCACGGTCGCGTGCAGGGCCGACAACATCCCCAAACCGAGCAAGTCGAACTTCACGAGCCCCGCGCGAGCACAATCTTCCTTGTCCCACTGGAGCACGCTCCTATCTGCCATGCGCGCCCACTCGACCGGGCAAACCTCCGGCACCGGCCGGTCACATATCACCATCCCCCCCGGGTGGATGCCAAGGTGCCGTGGGAAGTCGAGCACCTGCCGGGCGAGCTCGGCAACCGGCCCAGGCACGCCGGCTTCATCGCCTTCACTGCTCGCCCTTCCCCCGCCTGCACTGCCCCCGCCGGCACTGCCCCCGCCGGCCACCCTCCCCGCACGAGAAGAACGGGCCCCCAAGCCACTGGTAAAAGGCTCAGCAAGCTCGCCCCAAGCGTCGAGCGACTTGGACCACGCGTCCACCTGCTTTTGTGAAGCGCCCAGCGCTTTGCCCATGTCGCGCACTGCCAAGCGAGGGCGGTAGGTGACCACATTGGCCACTTGGGCAGCCCGGTCGCGCCCGTAGCGGCGGTAGACGTACTGGACCACCTCTTCCCGTCTGCCACTTTCGATGTCGACGTCGATGTCGGGCGGCCCCTCGCGCTCAGGCGACAAGAAGCGCTCGAACAACAAGCCAAGGCCGACCGCGTCCGCTTTGGTGATCCCAAGCGCGTAGCAGACCGCAGAGTTTGCAGCCGAACCTCGCCCCTGGCAGTAGATGCCAGCCTCATTGCAAAAACGGACTATGTCCCAGACGATCAGGAAATAGCCGGCAAAACCGAGCCGCTCGACCATGTCGAGCTCGTAGTCGACCTGTGCGTAAGCACGGGGGTGGCTGGGCGCCGAACGAGGCCCGTACCGCCGGCGGGCTCCTTGCTCTGTCAGAGCGCGCAGCCAGCTCATTTCGTCATGGCCCTCTGGCACAGGGAAAGGGGGCAATTTTGGGGCAACCAATTTCAAGTCGAAGGCACAGGCGAGGCCCAGTTCGCCAGCGCGCTCCACAGCTCCCGGGTAGCGTGCGAACCGGTGAGCCTGTTCGGCACCAGAGCGCATATGCGCGCTCGCCGCAGCCGGCAACCAGCCATCGATCTCGTCGAGGCTGCAGCGGCCCCGCACGGCCGCAAGGGCGGTGGCGAGGCGGAAGCGGCCAGGGCGGTGGTAATGGACGTTGTTGGTAGCGACCACGTCCGCGCCGCACTGGCAAGCCAGCTCCACCAAGGCGTCATTGCGCGCTGAAGCGAACGCCTCCCCATGGTCCCATATCTCGACAGCAACGTTTTCCCGGCCGAAGTAACGCTGGAGGCGGAGCAGCTCGGCGCGGGCGGCACTCGGCCCGGCAGCAGCCAGGGCGGCCGCGACCGGCCCCTTGCGGCAGCCGGTCAGGACCAGCCAGTGGTTGGCAACACCGGTGCCGGTGGGCAGGGCCGGCAGGTCAGCCTCGCTCAAAGCCACCCCTGACATGGAAGCCCTGGAGAGGTCGACCTCAGCACCGGCACCTATGGCTGCGAGGAAGCCAAGGCTCATGAGCGGCCGCCCCTTTTGGCCACCTAAGAGGTGTGCTGCCGAGAGCGCCCTGCAGAGCCTTGCATAGCCGGTCGGGCTCCTAGCTAGCACGACCAGGTGCACGCCTCCTGAGCCCGGGTTGCCACCCTGGGAGCTAGGAAGCCCCAGGGTCACCTCTGCCCCGAACACAGTGGGCAGGCCGACAGCCTTCGCCGCCTCCGCAAAGCGCACCACCCCGTACATGCCGTCGTGGTCGGTGAGGGCGAGCGCTCCGAGGCCCAGGCGTGCGGCCTCCTCCACCAGCTCCTCGGGGTGAGAGGCCCCGTCCAGGAAGCTGAAGTTGGAGTGGCAGTGCAGCTCAGCATAGGAGCCCCCTTCACCCATGCCTCCTATTTTACGAACAGTTGTTCCCTATCGAGAGGGCCGGCCATCCGCACCTGAGCGTCAGTGCCGTCCTAGTGCAGCCACCCCCACCGAGGGCCTCCGTTCGCTCCCAAGGAGTGTTCGGTGCACAAAGAGCCCACCGTTCACTGCGCCGGCTTGGCCGGGGCCTGGCCGTCCACCGCACTGGACAGCCGCCACGAGAGGGCCATACTGTTCAAGCTTGAACAGAGGACCTGCCATAGGTGTAGACATCGGCGGTACCAAGGTGCTCGCTGTGCGCCTGAACGCCGCCGGTGGCGTCGAGGCATCTGCGAAACTGCGCACCCCGGCCGGCGCGGGCGACGTCATAGAAGCCGTGCTGGCCGGCATAGCCCACGTGGTGGAGGGCACTAGCGAGAGCTCGGCCACGCTGCCACTCGGCGTCGGCTTCCCTGGCATGCTCGACCGTAAGGGCACCGCCCACTTTTGCCCGCACCTGCACAGCGTGGACGGGATGGACCTAGGCCGCCTCTTGGCTCAACGGCGCCCGCCAGGCACCACCACGCTGGTGCTCAACGATGCAACGGCTGCCTGCTGGGCGGAACATTCAGTCGGCGCCGCACGGGGCCTCGACGACGTCCTCATGGTCACCCTTGGGACGGGGATCGGCGGCGGCTTGGTGGCGAGCGGACAGCTCTTTGAAGGTTCTCACGGCTTCGCCGGCGAGATCGGCCATATGGTTGTCGACCCGCACGGGCCGCCTTGCCCTTGTGGGAAGCGGGGGTGCTGGGAGCGGTTCGCCTCAGGCGACGGCCTTGGCCGTCTCGCCCGAGAGGCGGCCCTGGCCGGGAAACTGGACGGTGTCGTGAAGGCAGCCGGAGGCGACCCCGAGGCAGTGAGGGGGGAGCACGTTACTGAAGCGGCTCTCGACGGTCACCCTGAGGCGCTTGCTGTCATGGAGGAGTTTGCCTGGTGGCTAGCCCTCGGCCTAGCCAACCTGTGCAACGTGTTCGACCCTGCGGTCATAGTCCTCGGCGGCGGCCTCATCGAAGCAGAGCAGGTAGTGATGGGGCCAGTCAGGAGGAACTTTGTTGACCTCGTCGAAGCCCCCGAAGCGCGCAGGACGCAAGTTGTCCCCGCTTTGTTGGGCGAGAAGGCGGGGGCAGTGGGCGCGGCATTGCTTGCGGCCGAGCGCGCGGCTTGAGGAGGCCTAGACCTGCCAGTCCCCGGCACGCCTAGACGAGGAGCGGCTGAGTGCCAAACGACCCCAACCGCGACACTGAGGCAGACGACCGCACCAAGGGGCAGACGACCGCACCGAGGCCGAGGCCAGCACGGGGGCCAAAGGGGGCACCGGCCGCGAGGGCGCACAGGCTGAGCAGCTGTCGCGACGTGAAAAGTCTCTGGACCGGGCCGGCGTAAGAGCCACGCCTTGTCCAAGGCGAGCCAGCTCGAGGGCAACACCCGGCTGTATAAGGCTCGAGGGCAACACCCGGCTGTATAAGTAGCTGGCATAAGTAGCTGGCGAACTCCGTAGCTCGGCTGTAACCAGACCAGCCTGTGGGCCACGCCAGGCTGTGGGCCACGCCAGGCTGTGGGCCAGGCCAGGCTGTGGGCCAGGCCAGGCTGTGGGCCAGGCCAGGCTATGCAACGAGCCGAGGTTGCCCTGTAGCTACAGGCGCGGCGGGCGGGGGTGAAGCCGGCTTGAGCCAGGAACCTTTCGCCACCCCTCGACGGTCACTTCCGCGGGCCTGGCACCCGCCGGAGCGGGGGGCGGGAACGGGACGAGGCGCTCTGGCGGCAGTGATGACTGCAGCGCGGGCGCCGGCGGCTCAGGGTGCGGTGCAGGCGACCCTAGGACCTCGGTGAAAGGAGGGTACGACCACCACGGCGTGAGCGCCACCCGAGCAGGCGGGAGCGCCCCTTTGAGCACGAGAGCAGAGCCAGCCGGGAGAGAACGCGCTTTGTCAAGAGGCAGCCTGGGCTCGCGACGTAGCGCCCAGGTAGTGGTTGCAGAATGCCGGCCGGTGGACCACCAGCAAGGCGCGCTCAGCGACCTCACCGGGACGTCTACCTGGCCGGCAAGGCGGGACACAGCGTCGAGCGTGCTCATGTCACCCACACCGGGGAGCAGCACCTTGGCCCCGAACAGCGAGAGGAAACCCTCGGCTGCCGAACCCCAGCGACCTCTTGCTTGCGAGAGGTCCTGAAGGCAGGCCATGGTGAGGACGCCCTGGCTGCCACCTTCTGAGATCAGCGAAGGCAGGTCCGGCAGCGGTGCGATGTTGGCGACTTCGTCCAGCACAAAGGTGACCGGCAACCGCAGGCAACCTCTCGAAGCCGCACGGTACGTGGCCGCGCGCACCTGTTCCAAGAAGGCGACTATCAAAGGAGCGCAGATCGCCTGGTACCTGGCGGGAGCGCAGATGTAGAGCGTGTCACTAGCGCCGGGCACGCTTGTGGGGTCGAAATTGGGCTGGCTTGCCAGTTCGAGCGCCTTCGACGAGCGGTAGGCCTTCAAGACCCCGGCCGCCGTCGAAAGGATCCCGCTCCTTTCTCGCTCCTCCGTGGCGAGGATGCCGCCCAAGACCTCGCTCGCCACGTCAGCGCCCCGTTCCGCCAGTTCCGCCTTGGGTGTGTGGAGATCGTGGCAGAAGACCCAAGAGAGCACCTGGCTCATCGGCGAACCTGAAACCGCGGCAGCATGCAGGAGAGGTGCAAGAAGTGCCTCCGCTCGTTCGGTCCAGTGCTCGCTTTCACCGACATGGCGCCAAGGCCGAGCCGCCTCGGTCATTACCCTCGCCGTGACGAGTGCCTCCTCCCACGACGCGGCGGCCTGGACCGGGGACCACCTGAGCACTTGCGCCCCAGTTGGCACCTCCAGCGTCCCCGTTGGGTCCAGGACCCAGCAGCGCCCGAGCTCCCGCCGGCTCGCCAGCGTGACCGCTAAGACGTCGAGCTTGGTTGAAGTCACGACGACCGCCCCAGGAGCCGCCAGTACGTTGGGCACGACAAGGCACGACGTCTTGCCCGAGCGCGGCGGCCCGAGGACCAAGGCAGCTTGCTGTGGCCCTGCCCATACCAGGCCGCCAGCCGTCGCGCCCAAGTAAATCTCAGGGCCGTTACCAGCTAGGTTCGCGCGCATCTCCCCAAGCGACAAAGAGGGAGAGTAAACCATGGGGCCCGCTTGGCGACGCCGGTTGCGTCTCATAGCTTTTCATGTTAGCCTGAGGTATGGTCCGCAAGCACTTATGGGTGAGCGGGAAGGTCCAGGGCGTGTGGTACCGCGGTTCTTGCAGAGATGTGGCACACACCCTCGGTGTCACCGGGTGGGCGCGAAACCTCCCCGACGGACGTGTCGAGGTTGTGGCTGAAGGGCCTGAGGGTGCCGTCGAACAGCTTGTCGAATGGTGCAAGCAAGGCCCGCCGGCGGCAGAGGTTTCCGGGGTCGAAGAGCTATCCGAGCGGCCACAAGGATTAACTGGCTTCGCAGTGCTTTAAGTGCCTGCTGGCCTATGGGCTGCTGGCCTATGGGCTGCTGGCCTATGGGCTGCTGGCCTATGGCGGGAGCGCTGAGCGCCGACGTTGAGGGCTGAGCGCAACAGGCCACGCCCGGCGGGCAAAAACGTAATAAGTTCAGGTGCAGTGAGCCAAACTCATTACAACTTTGCTGGAAAAAGCGTGCACAGGTGTAACAAGTCCTGGCTCAGCTCACCGGACTTACAACATTTTGGTACACCCCTAAGGGCAGGCAGGCGACTAGGGGCCTTGTACACCCCTGAGGGCAGACCGACTAGGGGCCTGGTGGGTCATGTCCGTTTAAGTGGTGTACGAGGTAGTCACCACGCGATCCGTCTGGAGCTTAGACGCTTACGGCTAGGGCGATCTCGGCGATGGGTGCTCCGGCCTGCTCGCGGGGCTGGAGGATGGCATCGACCTTGGCGAAGGTCTCAGGGCCCATGTAGCGCCGTGACTCTGCCCACTCGTCGTCTTGTTCGGCCAGGACCGCCCCGACAAGGCGGACTATGGAGGCCCTGTCAGGGAAGATGCCGACAACGTCGGTGCGCCGGCGGATCTCCCGGTTGAGCCGCTCCTGGGTTATCTACAGCCGACAAGGGAGTCTCCATGACGTAGGTGACGGTCGCTTGGGCCCAACCTTGCTGCGTGCTGGATGTGGTTATCTAGAGGGCTCCAGCACGCAGGTCCCAGGGAGGTCGGGTGTTCGTCCAACAGGTGGTGTTGCCCCGCTCGCGGCGTGAGTCGTGGACGGTCCTTCACGAAGACGGCCGGCCAGTTGAGCCGGTTGAGCATTACCTCGGCTACCTGAGCGACGTTGAGCGCTCGCCGAACACGGTCAAGGCCTATGCGCACGACCTGAAGGACTGGTTCGTCTTCCTCGCTGGCCGCTCGCTCGATTGGCGCCAAGCTCGCTTGGAGGACGTCGGGGCATTTGTCGCCTGGCTCCGCTTGCCTCCCTTGGCCCGGTCCGCCGCGATATCGGTGCTGCCGTCGGTCCGGGAGCACTGCAGCGAGGTGACCGTGAACCGCAAGCTCTCAGCCGTCAGCGCGTTCTACCAGCACGCGGCTCGCAACGGCGTGGAGCTCGGGGAGCTATTGACGAGGTGGCAACCGGTGGGCCACCGGGGGACGGCGTGGCGGCCTTTCCTGCACCACATCAGCAAGAGCGAGCCGCGTCGGCGCTCCGAAGTCCGCTTGAAGGCCATGCGCAAACAGCCGAGAGTGCTCGCCCCAGCTGAGGTGCAGGCTGTCCTCGATGCCTGCCAGCGGCTGCGTGACCGTTTGCTCTTCGCAGTGCTGCACGACACCGGGATGCGCATCGGCGAGGCTCTCGGGCTCCGCCACGAAGACTGGGCGGCCCCCGAGGGAGAAGTCAGGGTCGTGCCGCGAGCCAACGACAACGGTGCGCGGTCGAAGTCCTCCCAGCCGCGAACCATCCCGGCCAGTCGGGAACTGTTCCGCCTTTATGCCGACTACATGCACGGCGAGTACGGCGACTTGGACAGCGATTACGTCTTCGTGAACCTATGGGCCGAGCCGCGCGGCCACCCTTTCCGCTACCAGGCGGCCTATGACCTCGTGCGCCGGCTGCGCCAGAAGACGGAGCTCGATTTCGACCCCCACTGGTTCAGGCATTCTTATGCGACCCGGCTATTGCGAGCTGGGGTGCCAGTGGAGGTTGTGAGCCGCCTGCTCGGCCACACATCAGTCGCCACGACCGACGGGATCTACGGGCACCTGAGCTCAGAGGACACCCGTCGGGCGCTGGAGAAGGTGGGTTGGTTCACTGACAAAACGGTGCGGCTGTGACGGCGCCCGCTGCGGCCCGACGCTTGGATGACGGAGCCGGCCTAACCGAGCGGCTCTTCGATGTCCTGCGGCCAGAGTTCCGGGCAGAAGCGCTCATCTTCCCAGCATCGGACCCGGTCTTCGGGGGTGGCGCCTGTCACGTCGAGAGCTGTTCGCGCTCTGCGCGCAGCTGGGGGCTCTGTGCCGGGCACTACCACCGCTGGAAGAAAGACGGCCGGCCACCGTTAGAAGCGTTTGTTGCCAAGACTGACCAGCGATGGGCGCGGCAACGGCCAAATGCTCGCTGCAGGGCCCCGCAGTGCGGCTATGGCGTCCTCCGAAGCGGCTTGTGCTCCGCGCATTTCCAGCGCTGGGACGGCGCTGGGCGCCCAGACTTGGGGACCTGGCTGCCTGACGCGCCCACCGTGAAGCGGCCTGTGCCTGGCGCGACCTGCCTCATCGCGCACTGCGAGCTGTGGCCGCACGGGGCGACTCTTCTTTGCCGGGCCCACGCTGGGACCTGGCGCGCCAATCGGCGCCCCAACATCGACGATTTCGCCCGCAGTTTCCTGCCGAGGTCCTCGACCGCGGCAGAGACCATCGAGCTCGGGGAGCTTAATGCTCAGCTGAAGCTCGAAGTGCAATACGCGTTGCAGTGCCGCCGTGACGACCGGGCTGGCAAGCTCGCCCCCGCTGTCGTGCGGCGGGTGGTGAGGTTCCTGGCCGAGGTCACGGCCACCTCGCTGTTGGACAGGAGCGAAGACGAGTGGCGGGCAGAGGCGCACAGGAGGTTGCCAAAAGACCCGGGGGTCGGCCGGTTCTTGGCCTACGCCCATCGAAAGCTCGACGACCTCGCGGACGGCGAGGCTGGCTGGGAAGCAGAGTTCGGCCGTGACATATGGCTGATGCGGCGTCTGGGCCGTCCGGGCAACGAGATGTTGAGCTTCGAAGAGATCCCCCAGCCATGGCTGCGGGACTTGGCCAAGCGATGGCTGCGCTGGAGGCTGGCCGCAGAGCTCAACCTCGAAACTGTCCGCCGGGGGCTGCGCTCGCTTACCCGCTTCGCTGCCTTTTGCGCACGCGCCGGTGTGGCCAGCCTCGCCGACGTCGACCGCCCCCTGCTGGAGCGCTACTTGGCGGACCTGCATGCGGAGTGGGCTGGCCGCCAGCGCCACAACGACCACATCGGCCAGCTCGAGTCGTTCCTCCAGGCCATCCGCCAGCACCACTGGGACGCTACTCTCCCCGCGAACGCGCTCATATTCGCCGACGACCACCCCAAACGGACCGCCTTAGGGCCAAGGGTGCTGGCCGAGCACGTGATGGCCCAGGTGGAGCGACCAAGCAACCTCGACCGCTGGGACAGCCCGGCGTTCCGGGTGGTCACCTTGGTCCTTGTGCGCTGCGGGCTGAGGGTGACCGACGCCCTGCGGCTCAAGTCCGACTGCCTGGTCACCGACGCCGAGGGCGCCCCTTACCTCCGCTACATGAACCACAAGATGAAAAGGGAGGCGCTCGTCCCCATCGACGAAGAGCTCCGTGCTGAGGTGATCGCACAGAGCGAGCACGCCCGCCCCTCGCCGTTGCTGTTCCCACGGCCGTTGAAGAACCCCGACGGCCGGTTCCCCAGCACCTCGGTTACCTACAGGGCGGCCCTCTACCGGTGGCTGCAGCTTTGCGACGTGCGCGACGAACAGGGGCGCCCCGTGCACCTGACACCGCACCAGTGGCGCCACACACTGGGCACGAGGCTCATAAACCGAGATGTGCCCCAAGAAGTCGTACGTCGCCTGCTCGACCACGACTCAGCAGAAATGACAGCCCACTATGCCCGTTTGCACGATACGACCGTCCGTCGGCACTGGGAGGCTGCCCGCAAGGTCGACATCACGGGCAAGACCGTGACTATAGACCAGGACGGAGCCCTCTCCGAGGCGGCGTGGGCCAAACAACGGCTTGGCCGGGCCACGCAGGCCTTGCCAAACGGCTTTTGCGGCTTGCCAGTGCAAAAAGCTTGCCCCCACGCGAACGCCTGCCTTACCTGCCCGATGTTCCTCACCACCGTTGAGTTCCTGCCCCAGCACCGCCAGCACCGTGAACAGGTGCACAAGGTCATATCGGCTGCCCAACGCCGCGGCCAGGCGCGCGTGGCCGAGATGAACCAACAGGTCCTCACCAACCTGGAGCGAGTCATCGCAGGCCTGGAAGAAGAAGCTTCTCAAGAAGACGGGCTGGTTGATGCGGGCTGACAACTCGCACCACGTCATAGCTGCCGCCCGTCAACGCTCGCAGCAGGCGCAGCAACGAGCTGCTGCTGCCCTGCGCCGCCTGGACTCTGCGGGACATGCCGTCAGTTTTGACGCTGTCGCTAAGGAAGCGGGCGTGTCACGGTCTTGGCTCTACACCCAAACCCACCTTCGTGCTGAGATCGAACGGCTCCGGCAAAGACAACGTTCCTCGCCTGGCCGCATTGTCCCCGACCGCCAACGCGCCTCGGACCCATCTCTCAGGGCCCGGCTCAGTGCCGCCCACGAGCGCATCCGTGAACTCCAGGCAGAGAACCGACGCCTGCGTACGGCTCTTGCCGAGGCGATCGGGGCCAACCGCGCGTCGGTAGTCCAGCACTCTCGCTCGTACAAGACTTGATCTCAGACAAAATTCAGGAAGCCTCTCGGCCCCGGCACATGACCATCGTCGATGACACTGTCCATGCCAAAAAGGCGCAGGTCAGAACCCTCCGCCCGAGCCAAGCTTAAGATAACGGTGGGGTTGGAGCTCCAGATCTGGCGCCAGATCTCCCGTGGGAAGGCCGAGAACGCGACCAGGTCGTCCCGGGCGAGAGAGAGGTGGTCGGCGGCGGCCGGCAGCTTGTCGGAGAGCGTGGACACGACACGGTCGAACTGGGCGGCCACCTCAGCGGCGTCTGGCTGGTCGAAGACCGTGCGCACGAGCGTCGCCACCCAGGGCTGGGAGGACTTGGGGACCTTGGTCAAGAGGTCCCGCAAGTAGTGGGTGCGGCACCGTTGCCAGGCGGCGCCGGGGAGCGTGGCCCCGATGGCTGCGACGAGGCCTGGGTGGGCGTCGGAGGTGACAAGGGCCACCCCCGACAGGCCCCTCGTCACGAGCGAGCGGAAAAAGGCGAGCCAACCGGCGCCGTCTTCGGCGCTCACGACCTCCAAGCCCAAGATCTCCCGCTTGCCCTCGGCGTTCACACCGGTAGCCACCAAGATGTGCACGCCCACGGTGCGCCCGCCCTCGCGGACCTTCACGACCAAGGCGTCTGCCTGCACGAAGCGGTAGGGGCCACGGTCGAGGGGGCGGTTGCGGAACTGCTCCACCACCTCGTCTAGTCCCTTGGCCATCTCCGAGACCTGGGACTTGGACAGGCTCGTTATGCCGAGCGCCTCGGCTAAGCGCTCCAGGCGCCTCGTGGACACCCCGAGCAGGTAGCAGGTCGCTACCACGCTCACGAGGGCCGTCTCGGCCCTCCTGCGGCGCTCCAAGAGCCAGTCGGGGAAGTAGCTCCCGGTCCTGAGCTTGGGGACCTTCACCTCGATGCTGCCGGCCCGGGTGTCCCAGGGCCGGGTCCTATAGCCGTTGCGCCGGTTCACCCGCTCGGGGCTCACCTCGCCCCAGCCCGCCCCGCATATGGCGTCGGCCTCGGCGCACATGAGGGCGTTGACGAACCTCGACACGAGCTCTTTTAGCAGGTCAGGGCTCGCTTTGGCTACGAGGTCGTCGAGGACCTCGGGAAGGTGCAAACTGTTCTTCACGGCCATCGTGTTCCTCCTTTGATCTGGTTACGAGTTCCTTTCAAAGGATCACGCGGTGGCCGCCCCAGTTGGTGGACCCACCCGCTGCCAGCCGGCGGAGAGGGGGATCCCGTACACCACGTCAGTGGACGCAAACGCCTGGTGCGCCTCTAACGTCTCGCGCACTCTCCTTGGTGCACCTTTACTGCAATGCCCACGGCATGCAACTCGCATGCAACTAAGGTCCACGGACGCAACCCAAGTCGGGGTAACGCGCAGCTTCGCTTTAGCCTCGGCGAGCCGGCGGTGAGCAGTTACCGCTTGACGGCAGCTCAAGGGGCGGGCCACCTCGGTCCGTGGCCACGAGGACGCCGCCGGCGACCGGAGAACCCAGCCCTGCTGAAGTTAGGAAGTTAAGCCTGAGCCAGTCGTGCGAGAGCCGTCGGCTCAGGGGGCTTGTGGGAACTCGCCCGCGACGACCGGCCGTAACGTCTCGCCCTACACTGCTGGGAAGTGTACATCTCGGCCAAGGTCGACTATGCAATGCGGGCGTTGCTTGTCCTCGCGGCCGCCGGCGAGCCTATGACGGTCGATGCCATGGCTACGGACCAAGGGCTACCGCCGAAATTCTTAGGCGTCATCTTTTCGGACCTGCGTAAAGCCGGCATCGTGGTAAGCCAACGTGGCCGGGACGCCGGCTACCACCTCGCACGTCCCGCAAAGGAAGTCACCGTAGCAGAAGTGATACGCGCCCTGGAAGGCCCTCTAGCCGAGGTGAGGGGCTCACGGCCTGAAATGGCTACCTACCAAGGCGCCGCGAAACACCTGCAAGAAGCGTGGATAGCCGTGAGGGCAAGCCTGCGCTCGGTGCTCGAGCATACGACTATTGGCGACATCCTCGCCGGCGAGCTGCAGCCGCACGTGGCCGCGCTCGTCGCCGAGCCCGATGCTTGGGTTGGTAGAAGCCCGCGCTGAGCCCAGCTCGGCACACTGAACGGTGCATTGAGCCCAGCTTGGCGCACTGGAGTGCCGCCCAGCCGGGACAAGAATGGCGCTGGCGGTGCTCCGGCCGCTTTAGACCTCCTTTACGTTTAGGTGCTGGCGGGCGCTGGCCCATGAGCTCACGCTAAAAGCGGGGCGACCGCCGCTGGAGCTCGCGAAGCGCTCTATAGGAGGTGACGGCTAGGCCAGAACGGTCGAAAAGACCTTGGAGCGCCCGCTTGGAAGTGGCAATGTCGTAATCCTCCACCCGGGCAGGCCAGTCGGGCATGACGGCCCGGAGCTCCTCGCTGTCTCGCGCCGGCCTCAGCACAAGCTCGCTCACCCCAGGAGGCAAGTCCGAAAGCACCTGGTCTACTGCAGCGCGTGCGCTCTGGCCCCGGGGGGCCCGCAGGAGGCGGTCAGGGCAGATGACGCCGGCCTCAGCCGCCAACTGACGGAACGGGAAACCCGCGCACCTCTGCTGCTCGGCCCCCGCAAGGCGCAGCGGCAAGCCAAACTCAACGGCGAGCTGTAGGGCCACGTCGAAAAACTCAGGACGCAGTTCCATCGAGCCCAGATGAGCCGAGAGGTGGCTCACGTCAAAGCCCCAATAGATAGCCCTCTCGACCTGTGCCCGGCATTCCTTGCGTACCTCGTCGAGGTCGGCGTGTTCCCACAGGTCGACCAGCGTCCTCGGGAAGCCGCCTTCCCCGTCAAGAAGAGAGGGGGCGTGGGTAACAGGGCCCCATCGGTAGAGGTCGTACTCCGCGTTGAGCGTGAGGTGCGCGCCCACGTCCTCCCCGCGGTAGTTGGCAGCGGCTTGCCTCGCCCAGGGGCCTGGGACAACCAACCCCGCGGACGTCGCCACGCCCGCCCTCAAAGACTCATAGACAGCCGAATTGGTCGCGAACGAGACCCCAAGGTCGTCGACACTGACTATGAGGAGCCGGGTAGCGGGAGGGTACCCAAGGGCCTCTACGAGCGAGCTCACCGCCAGAACCGTACCCAAAGTCAAGCGGGCACGCTGACGGGCACAGCGTCACCCTGGCCACCGCCCCCGCACAAAGCGGCGGCACCCAGGCCACCTCCTCGCCGGCGCAGTTCGTACGCAAGCGTGACCACCAAGCGCACCCCTGACATACCTATCGGGTGGCCGAGCGCGACTGCTCCTCCATTGGGGTTGACGACCTCGTCGGGCACCCCCAGCTCCTGGCACGAGGCCGCGACTACTGCGGCGAAGGCTTCGTTGACTTCGAAAAGGTCTACGTCGACAAGCCGACGCCCCGCCCGTTCTAGAGCGGCGAAGATGGCTTGAGAGGGCTTAGTCAGGAGGGAAAGGTCCGGGCCGGCGACCTCTCCGTAACCGACCAGTTCAGCCAACGGCTTGACACCGAGCCGTTCCGCAACCTCGGGGGCCGCCACCACCACGGCGGCTGCACCATCGGAAAGCTGGCTGGCGTTGCCGGCGGTAATCGTGCCAACCGGGGAGAACGCTGGCTTCAACCCAGCAAGCGCCTCGACTGTCGTGGAAGGCCGGATGCCCTCGTCTGCCTCAACGGGCCTAGGAGCGGGCACCGCCACGATCTCCTCACCGAGGCGGCCTTCGCTCCGGGCTAGCGCCGCTCGCTTGTGGGAGAGGGCTGCAAGCTGGTCTTGGCGCTCACGCGAATGCCGGCAGCGGCCGCGTGCACCTCAGTCGCTCTACCCATGAGCAGCCCATCGAAGGCGCAGAGGAGGCCGTCGACCTCGGTCGAGTCAAGCAGGGGTCTCCCTTGCCGTAACGGTACCCCCCGGCGCAACGACCACCCTGTCGGGCACGTAACGGGGAGAGAGCTCGCGCACTGCGGCGCAGGCGCGTTCAGAAATGCTGCCCTGGGGGCCCCTTCGCCGCTGCCGTAGCTGCCACTAGGTGCTTCGGCCGGCACCACAAAGAGCCAGATCTCCCCCGGGCCACCGTCGGGATCCTCCAAATGGACGGCCAAGCTGTCCGACACTTCTGGCAGCTCCTCCACTACTGAGTAAAGCTCCGCCGTGCCTATCCTTACGCCAGCACGCTTCAACGTACCATCAGAACGGCCCGATATGACCACGCTGTGCCGCTCCGTGAGTAGGGCCCGGTCTCCATGGGCCCAGGTGCCCGGAAAACGCTCCAAATATGCTGCGCGGTAACGTGAGCCATCGTCCCCCCACAAACAAACTGGCATCGAAGGCATTGGCCCAGTAAGGACGAGCTCGCCTTCTTCGCCTACGACAGGTTTTCCGGCATCATTGAAGACATCGACTTTCGCACCCAGGCACCGGCAGGGTATTTCGCCTGCCCATACCGGGTGGAGAGAGCTCGGGCCAACGAACCCTTTACAAACATCGGTGCCACCGCTAAACGAACCGAGCATTATGTCGTCCTTCACATGACTGTAGGCCCAGCGCGCTGCAGCTGCCGGCAGTGGCGAGCCGGTGGGACCAAGCGCCTTCAGCCGCTCAAGCCCGGCCTCTGCAGGCTCGAGGCCAGCCTTCATGCATGCCACTAGGTAGGTAGCGGCTACACCGGCACAGGTTGCCTGCGTAGTTGCAAAGGCCTCCCACAGGGAGCCGAGCTCCGGCCAACACGGGTCGCCGTCGAACAGCACAGCTGCTGCTCCTGCAAGCAGAGCTGACACGCAGAAGTTCCACATCATCCAGCCGGTCGTCGTGTACCAAAAGAACCGGTCGCCCGGGCCAATGCCGAAATGCAGGCGCAGCGCCTTTGCGTACTCCAAAACGATGCCCCCGTGCCCATGCACTATCGCCTTGGGCTTCCCCGTCGTGCCCGAAGAAAAAAGGGCGTACAGAGGGTGGTCGAAGCCCACCGCTACGAACTCAACTGGCGCGCTCTCGGCCAGGAAGTCACCCCACGGCAACCAACCAGCAGGAGGTGGTCGTTCGGGCGCCAAGTAACTCAACCAGACGGACTTGCGCACGCTGGGCAACGTCGACCGGATAGCGTCAGCTTCGCCTTGGCGGCTCACCCGCGCCGGCCGGGGGGGCCAGCATGCGCTCGGCGTAATTGAGCTGCCCATTGGGGAACCATCTCCAGCCCGAGGGCCGGCTCTCGCCGCGCTCGAGGCCAGAGGTTGGTGCTCCGTCCCACCTCACCCCTGCCCAGTTGGCGATTCCCACCAAAAGTCCGGTGCCGTAGAGCCAACAACTGACCATTCCCAAGCATCGTCGTAACAGGCGAAGCCGTGGTCGGTACACCAGCGCCAAAGCTGAGACGCTTTCTTGCGGGCCTCCGGCGCCTCCCAAAGCAGCTTTGCTTCGCTTAGCATCGCCGCCCTGTCAGCCCTGCGTCAAACCCCGTACGTCAAGCACCGTACGTCAAGCAGCCTTGCGTGAAGCACCGATGACTCTGTACCGCCGACAAGTTGCTTGGCCATTTCCGGTTCAGGGCCTGTCGGTAACGCCTCTTGCGCCAAGGCCACTGCCGCCCGGCCGTTGCGGTCAAGCCGCCCTACCCGCTGCAGTTGCCTGTGAGCGCAAAGCAGCTGCCTCCAACGCCTTACGAGCCTTCGCTACGCCTTCGAGCCCCACAAGCCGGGTGCTCTCGCTGAGCGCTATGGCCGGCTTGCCTGGCTTAAGCCGCGTCAACACTTTGCCCTCGGGCCCGGGCGCCTCAAGCAGCTTGGGCTGCTCAACACCAAACACCCTACTCTTAGTACAGACGTTCTCTCGCATACGACCGATCATGCCAGCAGGGTGAGACATCGCCACCCTAAGTCATCATCGCAGCTCAGCGTGGGATTTGAGTGAACTTGTACTCATTGAGGTCTGGGAAGCCCGCGGCTAGGTCGAGCACGCGCTCTACAGCCTTGACGGCCCGCTCTGAGTCTGCACCCGGCCGGGCCATGAGACGGACAAATACGGCCCGGTCGTCCATGATGAACGTCGGCACGCCGAAGACTTCCCAGCGCTTGACCGCCTCCTCATGCTCGCCGCGCGCCTGGTCGGCTGGCCAGCCGCTTCGAGCCTCCTCCACTACGGCCGCTCCGTCCAGGCCAACCCCGTCGAGCACCCCTGCCAACACGGCAGCGTCGCGCAAGTCGAGCCCCTTGTCGTGGCGCGCCGAAAACAGTGCCATGTGCCCAGCCAGGAACTTGTCCGGGTACTTCTCCCGCATTACGACTCCAGCTAACCCTGCCAGCACCCCAGCATGGCTCGTAGGCGCCGTCCAAACGGGCTCGTCCGCTTCGCTCAGGTGCGACTGGGCAAGGGAGAAGTACCTGAAGCGCACGTCCCAACTGGCACCCGACTCTAGGCCAAGCGCGACATGCTCGTGGACATTGCGCGCAAAGGGGCACAAGTAGTCCCATGTAAGCTCGAAAACTACGTTTCCCACAACGTTAGCAACCAACTCGGGGTAGAAAATGTTCCACTTGGTTACCTTGGGGCGGGACAGGCCCCGTCCACCTTCTGGAGGTACCGAGCGCGCCTATAAACCCCGACGAGCCGAAAGGCCGGCACTTCTATAACTCAGCCAGAGCCGGCTTAGGTCATGTCCCTAGCGACGTCTTGGCCCTCCAGGGGGGACGGCGAGCCCTCACCCACGATGGCCTGGTCGAGCGGGAAACGGCGCCGGCAAACCTCGCCTAGTACAGCGCCTAGCGCGGCCCCCGCAACCACGTCTGAAGCGTGGTGGGCGCGCACGTGCAAGCGGCTCACGCTCACGATGACGGCTACCAAGTAGTAGAGGGGCCACGCCCCCCCCTTCCGGCGCAACAGGGCAGCCGCAAAGAAGGCGGCGCTCGCGTGCCCGCTGGGGAAACTGCTGGTGCGAGGCCTGCGGAGGGGTAGGGGCGGACGCGGCACCAGTTCAGGCCGGCTCCTACGGAAGGCCAGTTTGACCAAGCCGTTCACCAAGGCGGACTCAGCGCCGAGCGCCAAGGCGGCCCTGGCAAGGCTCTTCCAGCCGCGCCCGGAGCGCGCTCCCTGGAGCCCGGCGAGGGCAAGCCAAACGAAGCTGTGCTCGCCAGCGGCGCTCGCGAGGTACATCAGGAGGTCAGCGGGCCTGCGCCCACGCAACCTGGACTCGAAAAAGTCGTCGGCGGCTTCGTCGAAACGAGCCACGAACGAGGCACCAGGCCCCTTGACGGGCATGGCTTTCATAGCAGGCCCGGCGGCTGCAACAAGGCGAGCTGAGAGACTGCTTGTGGGTGCCCGGCAGAAGGCGCTTGCCGGGCCAAAGAAATATCGCCACCTTGCGCTGGGCAGTAAGCGTGAAAAGGGCAGCGGTCGCATGCAGGCCCTGGCCTAGGCCTAAAGTCTTCCCGTAGGCAGGCCCGCCGTATGGCATCCCAAATGGCGACGGCTTGAAGTTCTAGGCCTGCTATGGACTGTCGTGAAGGCGTGGCCGAGACCACGAGAGGCTCTCTCAGGTGCAACAACTGCACTCGCGCGGGGCGTCGGCCAAGGACCTTCTCGCACAAGAAGGCGTAGAAATGGACCCCGCCGAGCCTTGCCTGCTCTTGGGCTTCTCCCGGGGCTCGGCCTGTCTTGTAATCTGTGACGACCAGCTCACCATCGGGGCCAAGCTCCAAACGGTCGATGATGCCACGCAGCCGGAGCAAGGGGCCCGCCTCCGGCGACTGCGTGCCGTGCCCAACGAGCCAACCGGGCTCACAAGGGCGCTGCGCTGAGACGGCCTCCCGCGAGAGAGGTTGCGCCGCTGAGACGGCCTCTGACGGGAGCTTGGCCGCCGGCCAAAGGCCCTCAAGGTCTCTCTGCCAGCCAGAGTTCGCCGTAATGTCAGCCTGAAGGAACAGTTCGGTCCCGATCACCCCTATGGAGTCAGGGTCTTCGAGGACAAAGTAGTTACAGACAAGGCGGCGGGCGTCTTCCATGAACTCTGAAAGTCGCTCTCCGGATAGGGCCAGCGCCTCGCCTTCTGGCGTCGCGGAGAGCTCTGCGAAGGCCCGGTCCAGCTTTTGGAGGGCACTGGGCAGGCTGCGGTGGCCTCTGGGCTCCTCCCACATCAACAGCTGAAGAGCTCGGTGCACTACCGTGCCCTTGAACGCCTGCTCGTTAGGGGGCTCAGGCAGCCCGTCTATCACGGAGAAACGGAATGCTAAGGCGCAGTCCTTGAAGGCGGCCACCTTGGAGGGCGTGAGCGACCCGGGGAGCGGCAAGGCCATGTGTTGAGGTTAACTTGCCGCTGCGACACAGGGCAGCTATCGACCCGCAGCCCGCCCTGACGGCCCGTTCTCACGTACGCCCAAGCGCGAGCGGGGAGAGCGCTCCTGCCAGTAGCAGGCACCCGCCGATGTAGGTGCCGTCGGGGTTGGGACCCTCAGCACCTCCTATAAAGGCACCCTGTGACACTACGACGGGCACCCTTGTGGCAGGGGCCCCTGCCCGTGGCGGCGACCCAGGACAGCAATGGGAGGCCCAGGGCGCCAAGAGCAGGACCAAGACCGCAATAGCACCGGTGGTGGAGCTGACCGCGTGCCAGCCGGGGCGGCGCTTGTGCTTGGGCCCAACACACTGACGAGCCCAGCCCACACCTGCCGGCGGCCCAGCCCACACCTGCCGGCGGGCCAGCCCACACCTGCCGGCGGCGCAGCCCGCACCTGCCGGCGGCCCAGCCCACACCTGCCGGCGGCCCAGCCCACACCTGCCGGCGGCCCAGCCCACACCTGCCGGCGGCCCCAGTGTGAAAGGTCCAACTTTTGCTCACCGGTTGGTGGGCTGTCCTACGCCCCTGTCGACGAGCAGCTCGAGAAGGTCCTCCGCATTGTCGACGGCGTCAGAACGCCAGGAGTTGTCCATCAACAAGTGAAGCTCGTCGCAACATGACGCCAGGTCGCGCACCGTTGGCAGCCAAGCTGCAAGTTCGCGGTCACTGAAGCGGTAAGGAAGTAGGCCGGCTGGTGGCATGAAGCGGACGAGGCCCAACCCCGAAGTCGCAGCTACCACCGGTCCCCCTTGGCCCGCAGAGCATGGCTCCACTCGGCACACGAGGGCAAGGCCTAGCTCCTCCAACAGGCCAAGCGTCTCCTCACAAGCTTGACCCTCGAACCACGCAGCCCCGGTGAGTTCCACTCCCACTTTGTAACCCGCCATCCTCTCGGCCAAGGAGCACAGTTCCTTCTGGGCCTCCGGCCTGGGCAAGAACCACGGCGGGTAACAGAAGATGACCGTCCCGAGGGCCCCTGAACGCACCAGGGGTGAGATGGCGTGGCGAAAGCGCGCCCAGCATTCGTCGACCACCTCAGGCGGGAGCCGGTCCCGGTAGAGCTTCGCCCCCTCCCTTCGGGACGGCCGAACCTGGCCCTGCAAGTCCGGCCATAGAGACTCGGGCCAAGTCGGGGCACCAGAGAGCAAGGACCAAGCCCTGAGGTCGAGTGTGAAGCCTCGGGGAGCGGCCTCCGCCCAACGCCTGGAGAGCTCCGGGGTTGGTGGGAAACGGTAAGTTGCCACTGCTTCAGCGAGGGGCAGCCGGCCCGCGTAGTACGCAAGCCTCTCCGCCGCCCTCATGGTGCGCGCCGGGTAAAAACGGCCCTCTTCCACCAGCGAGCGAGCCGACCACGAACTAGCCCCAACGAGCACCCGGCAGCCGCCGGCCAAGGCCTCGGCTGCGGCCCGCGAGCTCAAAGGCCTACAAGTTGGCGACGCTGGCGGGCACACGGGACGAGCCTAAGCCCTCAGTGCTGAAGGCTCGGTGATGCCGTGCCCTTGGCCGTCCTCTCAAGCTGCTGACTAGGCCATATCGGTGGCTAGCGCTCACGGCTCAGGCTCCGGTGGCCCAAGCAACGCTCAAGCGACGTGGAAAGATGCTCATATGGCCGCGGCGGCAGGCGACGAGAGAGCCGAGGAGCCCTGCAGCTGCGCGAGGCTGGGCGAGGACCAGGTCGGCTCCGGGGCACCGAGCAAGGAGCAGCTCGCTGCGTGGGGGGTCGAGGCCGAGTACCTCGACGCGTCGGGGCAGCGACGTGAGGTGCCCCCGGCAACCTTGAGGGCAGTAATGCGAGCTATGGGCGCCAGCGAGCCCTCACCTCCACAGGGCAGCCCAATGCTCGTCGTCGGCGAGCAGGGCCCCTGGCCCGAGCTGCCGGCAGGCCGGCTCCAACTGGAAGCCGGGGGAGAGGTCGACCTCGGCCCCCTTGGCCAACGCCCTGGCGTCCTCCCCGCTGGCTACCACCAGCTGCACAAGGACGGCGGCGGCGAGCTCACCGTGGCGGTATGCCCCCCCACCTGTCCCCCACCGCCAGAGGGCCGGTCTTGGGGTTGGTCCGTCCAGCTGTACGCTACAAGGTCTCGGCAAAGTTGGGGCATAGGTGACTTCGCCGACCTCGCCTCCCTAGCCAAGTGGGCAGCGTCGGACGGCGCGCGCTTTTTGCTCGTCAACCCCCTGCACCCAGCCGTGCCAGGCCCAGCACCGCAGGACAGCCCGTACTTCCCAAGTTCCCGTAGCTTTTTGAACCCCCTTTATATAAGCGTACCCGACGTCCCCGGCGCACGAGGCTTGCCCTGCTTTGCTGAACTAGAGCAAAAGGCAAAGTCTCTCAACGACAAGCGCCTCATCGAGCGCTCGCAAGTCTGGGCCTACAAATCACAGGCCCTCGAGCTGGCCTTCGAACTGTTCGAGAGGCGCGGCCCTAACGCAAGCTTCGAGCGGTTCGTAGCCGAGCGGGGCAAGGCACTCGACGGCTACACGAACTTCTGCACCCTCGCCGAACGCTTTGGCCTGCCTTGGCAAAGTTGGCCCAGGCAGTACCGTGACCCCTCGACTTCGGCGGTAGTCAGCCTAGGTTCTGACCCGGTGGCCGCCCGGCGCAAGCGCTACCACGCCTGGCTGCAGTGGATCTGCGCACAGCAGCTGGAGCGCGCCGCGCACAGCGGGGCAGGGCTGGTTGTCGACCTCGCAGTGGGCGTGGACGGCACCGGTGCCGACGCTTGGTTGTGGCAGGGCACTTTCGCCCTGACGATGCGCGTGGGGGCACCACCGGACAATTTCAACCTCTCTGGGCAAGACTGGGGCCTGCCCCCATGGGTACCTTGGAAATTGCGGGCCGCTGCCTATGAGCCCTACCTACAAATGCTCCGTGGCGTTCTGCACGGCGCTGTGGGGCTGCGTGTCGACCACGTGATGGGGCTGTTCCGCCTGTTTTGGGTACCGCTCGGGCAAGAACCAAGCAGCGGGGCGTACGTCCATTACCCTTGGCAGGACATGCTCGGTCTTTTGCGCCTCGAGGCCAGCCGTGCGGGGGCGTTCGTCGTAGGCGAAGATCTCGGCACCGTAGAGCCACAAGTACGCGAGGCGCTTGCGGCGAGCGGAGCGTTGTCCTACAGGGTATTTTGGTTCGAAGACCGCCAGCCCCCCGAGTGGCCCGAGCAGGCTCTCGGCGCCATTACGACCCACGACCTGCCGACGGTGGCTGGGGTTTGGACCGGCGCCGACCTCGAGGCACAACGAAGCCTTGGGCTTGCGCTAGACGAGCACAGCATGTACGCCCTGCGCCAACGTCTGGCACAATGGACCGGCTCGGCCGAGGGGCGCCCGGTGGAGGAGGTGATAGAGGCGACCTATGCGGTGTTGGCAACCGCCCCTTGCTCGCTCCTGGCGGCGGTCCTAGACGACGCGGCGGCAGTCGTGGAGCGGCCAAACATGCCAGGCACGGCGGGTGCGTGGCCCAACTGGCGCCTCGCCCTGCCCCAGCCGCTGGAGGACATAAGAACCAGCCAACTGGCACGCGCGATCGCACTCCGCCTCGCGCGACGCTGAGGGACATGGCTATCTCCGAGTTACCGGTAGTGCCGCCGGTGGCGCCTATGCTCGCCAAGCTCGCACGTGAGCTCCCGCGCGGCAATTATATATACGAGCCAAAATGGGACGGTTTCAGGGCAATCGTGTTCCGCTCAGGAGACGAGCTCGAGCTTGCCAGCCGTAACGAGCTCTCCCTGACGCGCTATTTCCCAGAACTGGTGGACTTGTTGAAGACGCGGTTACCCCCAAAGGTCGTCCTCGATGGGGAAGTTGTCGTAGCAGGCCCTCAAGGGCTGGACTTCGACGCCCTTTCCGAGCGGCTCCACCCCGCCGCCAGCCGCGTCAAAATGCTCTCAGAGGCTACCCCAGCTTCTTTCGTTGCCTTTGACCTCTTGGCACTGTCCGAGCGCGACTTGCGCGGCGAGCCCTTCGCTGAACGACGAAAGGCCCTCGAGGGCGTGTTCGCCTCCGCGCCAAGCTGGCGAGCAGGGCCACCAAGCGCCCACGTCACTCCAGCGACGCGCGACCCACAGGTCGCTGAAGACTGGTTCACCCGCTTTGAGGGGGCAGGCCTCGACGGAGTGGTGGCCAAGCCGGAGGGGCTCGAGTACCTGGAAGGCAAGCGGGCAATGGTGAAGGTGAAGCACGAACGCACAGCCGATTTTGTCGTCGCCGGGTTCCGCTTCTACCGAGGCCAGCGCGACATGCTGGGGTCGCTCATGCTCGGCCTGTACGACCACGATGCGACGCTCGCCCATGTGGGTGTCATAGGGTCTTTCAGCGCCAGGGACCGCAGGGCAATGCTGGAGACCTTGCTGCCTTTGCGCGCCCTACCAGGTGCTGGGCTGGAGGAGCACCCCTGGGCACAGTGGGCAGCCGCTGGCGGAGGGGGCGCTGGGGGCCAAGGGCTGCCGGGGGCGCGCAGCCGCTGGAACGCCACCAAGGACCTGTCGTTCGAGCCTGTACGCCCTGAGCTCGTCGTAGAAGCGTCCTACGAGCACCTCCAGGGGCGCCGTCTGCGCCATACCGCTCAGTTCAGGCGCTGGCGCCCCGAACGTGCCCCTCTGAGCTGCACCTACGACCAACTTGAAGTGGCCGTCCCGCTCGAACTGGCCGAGGTGCTGGGCGCAAGGTAGCTTGGCGGCGTGCGGGGCCAAGATCTCGTAGGGCACCAAAAACTGGCTGCCAAGAAGCTGGTCCCCCAAAGCGCGATTTTTGTGCCGGTCCCCGAGGCCGACGCCGCCATAGGGACCTGGAGGGCTGTCCACGACCCACGGGCCCGCTCGGGTGTGCCAGCCCATATAACATTGGTGGTGCCGTGGCTACCGCCCGCGGAGATCAACGAGCGCCACTTCGACGAGGTCGACGCACTGCTGTCCCGCCAGCGTGCGTTCGATTACTCATTGGACAAGGTCCAGTGGTTCGGCGACAGGGTGCTCTGGCTCGCACCAACCCCTGCCGAACCCTTCAAACGCCTAACCTGGTTGCTTGCGGCCCACTTCGGCACCCCGCCCTGGCAAGGGGAGTTCCCAGAGGTTGTGCCGCACCTGACGGTCGGCATCGCCGGCTACGCCGTCGACAGTACGCTCGCTGAAGCTGCTGAGGACATCGCTCCTCGGCTACCACTAGTTTGCCGAGCTCGGGAGATAGACGTCATGTGCGGAGACGGGCTCAGGTGGTCGGTCGTGCACAAGACGCAGCTGCACGACGAGCCAGCTGTATAGACGAGCCAGCTGGCTAGAGGGGCCAGCTGGCTAGAGGGGCCAGCTGGCCAGAGGGGCTAGCTGGCTAGAGGGGCCAAGGCGCTAATGCGGTGCACCGTAAGGAGCCCCCGCCTCTTGGTAGCAGCGGTCGTGGAACTGCTCCACGCGGTCCCAGCGGCCCGCTACGTAGACATTGGCTATGACTTTGCGCGCCTTGGCCCTAGAGGAAAACTTGAGACGTTCGCCACAAAAGGCGCACGACGCGTTGCTGCCGGCTTCAATAGGGCGCACTACCGCCCTGCTCTCGAGCGCCAGCTTGGGGGCCACCGTACCGCAGGCCGCGCTGGCGGGATGCCCCAAGGGGGCCACCGGTGCTGAGGGGGGAGCGAGGTTCACGATGACCTTTATCGGCGCGGGGCAAAGCTCGCTGGAGCGCGAGCACCGCCAGCAGCCGCCCGAGACGTAGTCTCGTAACGATGCCCAGGGGACGAAGTAGCGGCCAGGCGCCGGGCGCCGACACGTTTGGTTTCGGCCCCAACGCTTGGCTCGTGGACGAGATGTTCGAGCGCTTCCGCGAAGATCCCTCCTCGGTTGCCGAGAGCTGGCGGGACTTTTTCCAGGGCTACCGGCCGGGGGGGGCCAACCTGGCCCGCCCGGTCCTCGGGGGCCAAGGCTTGCCCGCGACTGAGCCCGAAAGCGAGGGCTCCCCTCCGGCTCCTAGTGAGCTTGCTCGCGGCAACGGCACCAGCACCAGGCCCGGCAAGCAGGTCGCCCGCAGCAACGGGCAACCTAGGGGAGGCAACGGGCAAACCAGGGGAGGCAACGGGCAATCTGGCGGCACCAAGCTGGCGCCGGCGGCCCTGCCCAACGGGGCCAGCGGTCCCGCGCCCGCTGCGGCTGAAGCCGCGAGTGCCACGACTGGGCAAGCCTCCGAGGCCGTGGTCCCGCTGCGTGGCAGTGCCGCGCGTGTCGTGACGAACATGACCGCGAGCCTCTCGGTGCCCACGGCTACGAGCTTCCGCACCGTGCCGGCCAAGCTCCTTGAGGCCAACCGCCTGATCTTGAACAACCAGCTCGCCCGCACACAAAGCGCCGGCAAGGTCAGCTTCACCCACTTGATCGGTTGGGCTGTGGTCCAAGCGCTCAAGGCGGTGCCCGCGCTCAACTGCTACTTCGTAGAGGCCGGCGATGGCAAGAGCCCGGCGGTCGTGCGCCCCGGGCACGTGAACCTCGGGCTCGCTGTCGACCTAGAGCGTGCGGACGGCACGAGGAACCTCCTCGTGCCGGTGATAAAGCAAGCCGACACCCTCGATTTCAGGGGTTTTTGGCAGGCCTACGAAGAGCTCGTCCGCAAGGTCCGGGCGGGCAAGGCCGAGGTGAGCGACTTCGCCGGTGCCACGGTCACGATGACCAACCCGGGGACGCTCGGCACGGTACAGTCCGTCCCCCGGTTGATGACGGGCCAGGGTGCGATCATTGGCGTCGGGGCCATCGACTACCCCGCCGAGTGGCAGGGCGCTGACCCGCGTCAGCTAGCCGAGCTCGGTGTGTCCAAGGTCGTGACGCTTTCGTCTACTTACGACCACCGGGTGGTCCAGGGGGCCGAATCTGGCCTCTTTTTACAAAAAGTCCACCGGCTCCTACTGGGCGACGACGGCTTCTACGAGGGCGTGTTCCGTTCGATGGGCGTGCCGTACGAGGCCGTGAAGTACCGCCGTGACGACAACGACCCCTTCGACCGGCACCTAAACCGCGCCGCCAAGCAACAGATGGTGGACAGGCTCGTCAACGCCTACCGGGTCAGGGGCCACCTGATAGCTCACCTCGACCCACTGGACTGGCGTGAGCCGCACATGCACCCCGAGCTCGACCCGACCACGTACGGGCTCTCGGTATGGGACAACGACCGCGAGTTCCTCGCTGGCGACCTCGGCCGCGAGATCGGCCAGGAGCGTATGCGCCTGGGCGACATGCTCTCGCTGCTGCGAGACGCGTACTGCCGCAGTGTCGGCGTCGAGTACATGCACATTATGGACCCCGCGCAAAAACGCTGGATCCAGCGCCACGTAGAGGGCGTGCCCACCGCCCTGGGGCCCGACGAGCACCGCCACATACTTTCCCGCCTCAATGCAGCAGAGGCGCTGGAGCGTTTTTTGGACACCAAGTACATCGGGCAGAAGCGTTTTGGGCTCGAAGGGGCCGAGGCCGCAATCCCGCTTTTGGACGCGCTGTTGGACCGTGCAGCCGAAGCCGGCCACACGCACGCAGTTATGGGCATGGCGCACAGGGGTAGGCTCAATGTGCTCATCAACATCGTCGGCAAGAGCTACAAGGAGCTTTTCGACGAGTTCGAAGGCAACTTGGACCCCTTGAGCGTGCAAGGCTCGGGCGATGTGAAGTACCACAAGGGTTTCCGCGGGACCTTCACGTCGCGTTCAGGAAAATGCCTCGACGTCGTGCTCGCCTCCAACCCCTCGCACCTCGAGGCCGTAGGCCCCGTCGTGGAAGGGGCTGCGAGGGCCATGCAGGAAAGGGTGCCCGCAACCGGACAGGGCGCTGGCTTGCCGCCCGAAGAGCGCGTCCTACCTGTGCTGGTCCACGGTGACGCGGCCTTCGCGGGCCAAGGCGTCGTCGCCGAGACCCTCAACATGTCCGCTCTCGCCGCCTACGAGACGGGCGGCACAGTCCACTTGGTGATCAACAACCAGCTCGGTTTCACGACGAACCCCGACTCGGCTCGCTCGTCGGTCTATGCGACTGACGTCGCAAAAATGGTGCAGGCTCCGATATTCCACGTGAACGGGGACGACCCAGAAGCCTGCGTAAGAGTGGCGAGGCTGGCCTTCGACTTCCGCCAGGACTTCCACAAAGACGTTGTGATCGACATGGTCTGCTACCGCCGGTTCGGCCACAACGAGCAAGATGACCCCTCGCTCACCCAACCGGTGCTCTACCAGCTGATCAAGGAGCACCGCAGCGTCCGCAAGCTGTACACCGAGACGCTTGTGCGTCGCGGGGACATAACCCTAGATGAGGCCGAGGCAGCTCTGGCCGACTTCCAACAGCGCCTCCAGGCCGCGCTCGACGAGACGCGCGCTTCTGCTCCTCCACACCTTACGAGCCTCCCTCCTCCTCCGCCCCCCGCCCCAGCCGAGCCAGCCGTGAGCACCTCGGTCCCCTTGGGGGCCCTCGGCAAGGTAGTGGCTGCCTTGGAGGAGGTGCCAGACGGGTTCACGCTGCACCCCAAGGTCGCCCGCTTCCTCGAAGCGCGTTCCAAACTGTGGTCGGCAGGTGAGGTGGACTGGGCCTTGGGGGAGGCGTTGGCTTACGGGTCCTTGGTGCTCGAGGGCCACGACGTACGCCTCTGCGGGCAGGACACTAGGAGAGGGACCTTCGGGCACCGCAACGCCGTGTACGTGGACTACCGCACTGGTACAGAGTTCGTCCCCCTAGCCGAGCTCGCCAACCGCAACGCCGGCGCCGGCCATTTCTACGTGTACGACTCCCTGCTGTCCGAGTACGCTGCCCTCGGCTTCGAGTACGGTTACTCGCTTTTTGCGCCCGGGGCACTGGTTGCCTGGGAAGCTCAGTTCGGCGACTTCGCAAACGGCGCTCAGGTGGTCGTGGACCAGTTCCTCGTCGCGTCCGAGGTGAAGTGGGGCCAACGCTCACGGCTGGTGCTCTTGCTCCCCCATGGCTACGAGGGCCAAGGCCCTGAGCACTCCTCCGGGCGTATCGAACGCTTTTTGTCCCTCGCGGCTGAGGACAACATGTACGTGGCCAACGTCACAACGGCAGCTCAGCTGTTCCACCTCTTGCGACGCCAGGTGCTGAGCCCCGTGGCAAAGCCACTTGTGCTTTTCACCCCGAAGCGCTACCTGCGTGCACGCGAGGCCTACAGCTCGGCTTCGGAGCTGGCCGAGGGAAGTTTCACGCCCGTGCTCGACGACCCCGACCTGGCGAGCAAGGCAGATGGGGCCGCCGGCGTGCGCCGGCTCGTCCTGGCCACGGGCAAGGTCGCATTGGACCTCCTGGTCGCCAAGCGCCAGCGCGGCACTACCGATGTGGCCATCGCCCGCATTGAGCAGCTCTACCCTTGGCCCCAAGCTCACGTTGCGAGCCTCTTGGAGCGCTACGGGACCGCTGAGCTGGTCTGGGCACAGGAGGAGCCATTGAACATGGGAGCTGCAAGCTTCGTCACCCCGCTGCTGTCGGCGGCGGGGGCACGGCCGCTCAACGTGGTCGCTCGCCCGGCGTCCCCCTCCCCTGCGACCGGCAGCCTCACGCTCCACGAGCTGGAACAGGCCGACCTGGTCGACCGGGCCCTCGGCACGGGCCGCTAAGGCCCCCGACGAAGCCGCCCCATCCACCGCTGAGGACGCGCCGAGTGGCACAATGGGCTTAGTGGGTGCACGCCCATGGCAGCCCGACCGGCCCTGGGGCACGTACGGCTGGGTTGGCACCAGGGTGGGTGAGCTGCCGTGCGCGTTGCGCTCCAGGCTTTTGCCGTGGGCACCCTGCGCGCCCTTTGCAAGGGGGCGTGCGAGGGGCCACGGCACCGAAGTACTAGGAGGCAGATGCCAGCTCGTCACGTAGTAGTTGACGGCTCCAACATCGCAACAGAAGGAAACTCGCTCCCGAGCCTCAAGCAGCTCGACGAAGCAGTTAGGGAGTACTTGCGCGAGAACCCCGACGACACTTTGACAGTTGTCGTCGACGCCACCTTCGGCCACCGGATACCCCCCGAAGAGCGGGAGTTGTTCGAGCAAGCAGAGCGCGACGGCGACATCGTGTCCCCACCCGCTGGGGCCATAGGCCGAGGGGACGCTTTCCTGTTGCGCATAGCCGACAAGGTGGGCGCGGTTGTGCTTTCCAACGACTCGTTCCAGGAGTTCCATGGGGAGCATGAATGGCTGTTCGACGAAGGCCGGCTGATCGGGGGCAAGCCCGTGCCGGGGGTCGGCTGGATATTCACCCCCCGCATACCTGTACGTGGGCCCAAGAGCCGCGAGTCGCTGAAGGAAGCCAAGCGCAAGCGGCAAGGCGAAGAGGCCCCCCAAAGCTCGCCGAGCGGGCTCGAGCTCGCAGCCGGGCGCGCCCAGGGCCGCTCGGGCACGCGAAAGCTACAAAGGGCGATCGAGGTCGCCACCGAAGAAGCCGTCTTGCCTGACAACGCGGCACGCAAGAGGCGCAGGCGCCGCAAGGAGGCAGACGTCCCTTCTGAACCGGTGAACGAACCCCTCGCGTTCATCAACTTCATAGCCTCCTACCGGCCCGGAGACGAGCTGGAGGGCTCGGTCGAGGAGTTCTCCTCCCATGGGGCCTATGTCAAAGCTGGCGGGGCTCGGTGCTACCTGCCCCTTTCTGCCATGGGAGACCCACCTCCACGTTCCGCCCGCGAGGTGCTGTCTAAGGGCGAGGCCCGGCGGTTCGTCGTGCAGGCTTTCGACCCGATGCGGCGGGGGATCGAGCTCGCCCTGCCTGGCTTTGCCCACCCGGCCGGCGCGCCGACTCCCGAAACCGTCGAGGCCGAGATACACCACGTAGAGGAGCTGGCAAGTGCCGAACTAGCCGTGCTGGACGGCGCGGCGCCAACTAAGCCCACGTCGGCGGCCAAGACCAGGGCAAGACGGGCCACCAAGGCCGTTGCAGCTGACATTGAGGGCGCTGGCACAGCGCAAGCTGAGGGCGCTGGCATAGCGCAAGCTGGCCCCTCTGGCGAGCCAGCAGCCCAGGGGGAGAGGGTGCGGAAGCCTTCTCGCCGCTCAACGAGCCCGGGGCAACCGGGCGAGGGCCCGCTCGCTCCTCTCCCAGAAGCTGAGGGACCGCAACAGGCCGACAAGCCTGCCCGCAAGCGCCCCAAGACGTTGGGCGGCGCAAATGACGGCGCAGGTGACGACGGCGCCTTGGGGCCACTAACCCCGGAGCCACTAAGCCCGGGGCCAACCAGGACGGTAGCTGGTAAAGGGCACACGCCGAGGGCCACCAAAGCAAAGGCGGCCAAACCAAAATTGACAGTCTTGCCGGGCGCGCTGGTGGAGGCTGGTGGCGCTACAGCCAGTCGTAGGCCTAGGACAAAGCGCGTCGCTGGGGCAGGCACCGAAAGCCTCACCGAAAGCCTCACCGAAGGTCAGCTAGACAGATGAGGCCTGCAGGCCCCTCGAGCCCGCCTCGTGCCTCAGTGGACGGCCCGCCTAGGAGGCGCCGCTGCCAGGCATAGCTGGCGGCCCGCCTAGGAGGCGCCGCTGCCAGGCATAGTTGACAGCCTCAACTCGGGAGTGCAGGTGGAGCTTTTCCAATATGTTGCGGACGTGGTTCTTCACCGTGTTCTCAGATATGTACAGAGCCGCAGCAATGTCCTTATTGGTCTTTGACTGGGCCACAAGCGTCAAGACTTCGAGTTCGCGCTGGGTGAGCTCGGGAAGGTCCACTTCGAGCACCCCGGCCGCTCGCGCGACGAGCTCCTTGAACAGCGAGAGGTCGACCGCCACGACGTCGGGCTCGACCTGGCGTGCCTTGGCCAGCACCTCCTGGTAGGGCCCAGCCTCGCCAGCCACTTGGACGAGCGGGCTTGCACGCAGCGCAGCCGTCACAGTTGCCCGCTTGCCTTCGGGGACAGCCACCAAGACGCGCACCTGGCCACGGGAGCACGCGCCCGGTTGCGCACGCGTCCCTCCGCCCTCTTCGTGGCCCCGCACCCCGCCTGCCTGGCCCAATCAGCTCACCGGGCGGCGCCCGGCCCCGTCCGCTCCACTACCTCGAAACTACCGGTGCCGACAGCTCGGGCGGTCGCGTCGAGCTGAAGTGGCTTCGGCCGGTTGCCTCAGGCCGGCCCGGCGAGCCTTTGCTTGAGCCACATGAGGACATCGATGGGGCCGGGGTCGACCCCTGCGTAGGCGGCAAGCCAAAGTGAAACGTAGTCACCGAAGTAGGCAAGGTCGAGGAGCTGTGCTAGCTCGCCTTCCCCTTTGGCGCGGACTTCCACGACATCGTTCACCCAGGGGCGGATCAGCTCTGCAGTGATCTCGAACCGCCTGCCCACCTGAGGGTGCTCGGCGTCGTGGCGCAATTGCACCAGCGTGGTCTCTGCTCCAAGCGACTTAGACGGCTCGCCCCAGCCGACCACTTCGTTGTGGCAGAGCTCAGGCTGGCTCGACGCAAATGCGAGGCGCTTGGCGTTCTCATTGACCTGGCTCTTCCAACGCAAAGCTGCACAAGCCCCCACGGCGCCGCCCGCGTGGACAATAGGCACCGTCGAGCCGATCCGGCGAGCGACGTCAGCTGCAGCAGATGCCTCGCCAGCGCCTGCCAGTTCGTCTCGGCGCACCTTCAGCTGTTCGATTGCCCGCTCAGTCCATACGTCTGCGCCCGCAAGGAGCCCCATGCGCCACAAAGCCACGATGAGCGGTATGGCCATCGCCCCAAAAGCGACTCGTGGCCAAGGAACCTTAGGCAGGTCGACAAGAGGTGCCCCCCACGCCCGCGCGAGCTTCGCCAGCTCCCCTCCTCCGGCGACCACCACCATCTTCGCGCCGGCCAGGGCGGCGTCGGTCGCAGCTTGGACGGTCTCCTCCGTGCCGCCTGAGTACGAAACCGCGAACACAAGCGAGCTCTCGCCCACGAAATTGGGGCACTCATAACCCTTCACTACGGTGACGGGCACGGCCAGCAAAGGCGCGCCCACAGCGGCGAGGACGTCGCCGGCAATCCCGCTACCGCCCATGCCGATCACGACGACGTTTTCGACCTCCTCCCGGGCCGGCAGGCCCGAGAGCGTGCGCGAGGTGGCGAAAGCCTGCTCGACCTGCTCCGGGAAAGCAGCAGCGTGCTCGAACATGTGATTGGTGTCTATCACCGGACCTCCTCCTCAGCTGGCTCCCAGTTCAGCTTCACTCCCTCAGCTTTTGCTTTGGCCATCAACCGCTCGTGCTCCTCGGCTGAGACTGTTTCGGAGTCTTCTATGAGCATGTCTGGGATGCCGTCTTTTACCGCGTACCGCCGGCGCAGACGAGGGTTGTAGAGGCTGTCCTCGTCAGCGAAATAGAGCAACGGCCCCTTGTCCTGTGGGCACGCCAGGATTTCGAGCAGCAAAGGGCTCAGCGCCGCGTTCACCCCAGCTCCTTTATGACGGCAAGCACTTGAGAGGTGAGCTCCTCGCATGAGGCCCTGTCGGGCGCCTCGACGTTGAGGCGCACCAGCGGCTCGGTGTTGGAGGGCCGGACATTGAACCAGCGGTCACCGAAGTCGACCGTGACCCCGTCCATGTCGTCCTGAGCCGCCTCCGGGTGGGTTGCGGCGTAGTGGCTCGCTACAGCGGCGACCGTTGCTAGCGGGTCCTTCACCTGAGTATTGACCTCCCCAGACCCGACGTAACGTTCGAAGGGTTTGCGCAGCTCCGACAGGGGCACCCCGGCCTTGGAAATGACTTCTAGGGCCACCACCGCTGCGACCGAGCCTGAGTCTGCCCGGTAGTTGTCGCGGAAGTAGTAATGGCCCGAGTGCTCACCACCGAACACAGCCCCCGTCTCGGCCATAACACGCTTTATGAACGAGTGGCCTACCCTCGTCTTGACCGGGATCCCACCATTTTCCCTGATGACCTCGGGTACGGCCTTGGAGCAGATCAAGTTGTAAAGCACCGTGGACCCTGGGTACTTCTCAAGCATGGCTTTGGCAACTATCGCAGTCGTTGTCGAGCCGGGCAGCGGCTGCCCCTTGTCGTCGACTAGGAAGCACCTGTCGGCATCCCCGTCGAACGCAAGGCCGACGTCGGCGCCCTTCTCCAAGATGCGCGCCTGCAGGTCCCGCAGGTTTTCGGGCTGGATCGGGTCGGCCGGGTGGTTGGGGAAATTGCCGTCCAGTTCGGGGAAAAGCACTTCTAGCTCGAAAGGCAGCCCTGCGAAAACGGCTGGGACTACCAAGCCTCCCATGCCATTGGCCACGTCTGCCACTACGGCGAGGGGCCGAAGGGCACCAATGTCAACGAAACTTCGCACCTTGTCGGCGTAGGCGGCCAGCACGTCGGCCTCCCTCACCTTGCCCCGGCGCTCCGGCGGCACCTCGGTGAAGTCGCCACGCTCCACCGCAGCCTTTATCTCGGCCAAGCCTGACTCCGCCCCCACAGGCTCAGCCCCGGCAAGGCAGAGCTTGACCCCGTTGTAGCGGGCAGGGTTGTGCGACGCTGTGAACATAGCCCCCGGCGAGCCGAGCGCGCCGGACGCATAGTAAAGCTCGTCAGTCGAGACCATGCCGAGCAGGACCACGTCTACCCCCTGTGACGTGGCGCCATCGGTGAACGCGGCGGCGAGCTGCGCGCCAGAGGGCCTCATGTCACGGCCGACCAACACCTGCGGCGCCTTAGCAAAGCGGGCGAAGGCGGCGCCGACCTTGCGCGCCAGCGTTGTGTCCAGCTGTTCGGGGACCACACCCCGGATGTCGTACGCCTTAAAGACCTGGTCTAGATCTGCCATCCGCCCCGACGCTAGGCCATCTGCCGACGGCGCGACAAGCTCCTAGTCGGTCCCTGCCGGCGAGCCAGGAGCCGGCCCTGCCCAAGCCTGTCCTGGACTGCCCTCGGGCACAGTGGGGCTTGTGCCACCGGCGGCCCTGTCGGGCCCGGCAGCCCTGTCGGGCCCGGCAGCCCTGTCGGGGCCCGCGGCACGGGGACCATGCAGTGGCCCCTGCCCTGGAGCCTCCGAGCCGTCACCGCTTGAGCCCCCGAGGCCAAGGCGCCCTCTTAGGTACCCTTCCCAAGGCCCGGGGCCGCTGCTCCTGCCAAGCCCGGTCCGGCGGAGCGCAGCGAGCCTAGCCGGCCGTCGCCGGGCAAGGGCCACGAGCCCGCCCAGTGCGAGGATGCTCATAGCCCAGCCCTCGTAATCGACAGGGGTGAACCCGTACCACATCTTCACGTGGTGCGAGGTCGGCACCACGACCATGAGGTTGGGGCTCACGCGGTAGACCCCCTTGGCCCCTGACACCTGCCAGTTGGGGAAGTACGACACCGTGACGACGACCGGCACCCCTGTGCGTGAGACGTTGAAACTTATAGAGGCGTTGCGCTCAACTACGTTGCTCACAACGGTCGCGGGCTCGTGCACGACAGGCACGTTGAAGTCCCCGTACGGGACGCGTGCCCAGCTCTTGGGACCGGTGGCCGCTAGGTACACGTCCCAGTCGCTAGGGTCGTCGTACCAAGTCGTCATCACGTGCAACCACTTGGGCTGGCGGGCGTTGTTGAGCCCTTTCATCACGACCGGCTGGTTGGCGAGCGGGTGCACCCTAGGGGCGTTTTCGACCAGGTAAAACTTCCAGTACTGCTTTTGTACCCCCGTAGGCCCGCCGCTGTTGCCAGCGTAGTTGACCTCGAAAGGCCCGAGCGTCGCAACCAGCTTCAAGTTGGGGTCGGCGGCCGCCTGCTGCTGGAGCTGCGCGTTGAGGGCCATGTAGTACTTGACCCCGAGCATCTGGAGGTGCTCCACACCCAAGGTGACGTCGGGCGAGCTGGCGTACGGTAGGCCCACCATCGGGTCGGAGGGCTGCAACGAGAGCTCCGACTGGTCGATGAAGTGGAACGGGGTGGTCGCAGAGGCCTCGTAGTAGAGCCCCTCCATCGAGCCGATGCAGCCGTTGGTCCAATAAGGCAGGATCGTGAGGGCGTCGGGGGTCCCGTAGTTGTTCATCTGGGACTGGTACTCCCACATGACGTTGCCGCACCCGTAGGTCTTGGAGAGCTTCTCCAGCTCGGCCACGATCTGGGTGTACTCGGGCCAACGGGTCTTGTCGCACGCGCTCGGGTCGGCGGGGACCTGTGCACCTTGGGTGTGGCAGCCTGCTTGGTAGCCGCTGTAGTTCCAACTGATCCAGCTCGGTATGAAGCTCTGGGACTTGTTCACGATGCCGAGCCAGTAGTAGTAGCCATTGGCGCCAGGGTGCTCGCCAGGCAGGGCCCGCAGCGGGAAGCCGACCCACATGAGGGCCAGCACGAGCACGACCAGCGGCGCAGGGAGCGCCGCAGCCCTCAGCGTGACGGTGAAGCTTGTGAGGCGCTCAGCAACAGTGAGGTACACCTCTGCGACCGCAAGGCCAGCCAGCAGGTAGAGGCACAGGAACCAAAACGGCAGCACCCGAGCGTTCCACAGGATGCTTTGTGGCATGAACCTGAAAGCCAGCGCGGCCAGCACGGCCATGACGAAGAGGAACTCGCCCATACGCCGCCGGCGCGAAAGGCTGAGGGCCGCACCGGCTCCGGCGAGGACGAAAAGCCACGTGTCGCTCGAAGGGAAAAGCGTCGGGATGAACGACGTGATCCTCTGGTACCCCATATTGGTCACGTACGGGAAGCGTTCGAAGAACGGCCACGCCCACCACCCCGCCAGGAACCCGCCCACCAGCACCGTGGGGAGAGCCCACGAAATAGCGCCTCGGAGGTCCCAGTTCCTCAGCGCGTATATGACGACCAGCACCACGAGGCCGACCCCAGCGAACAACGCCGGGTCGATGTGGGACATGAAGAGCAGGCAAAACACCAATGCTGCCCACGCCCTGTGACGGCCGTCTTGCAGGCCTCGCATGACCAAGCCAAAAAAAACGAGCGCAAGGTCGAGGCTCCAACCGAAGGCGTACTCACCAGCCAAGGTGGAGGCAATGTTCCCGCCGTAGATAGTGAACTCGGTGCCGAACATAAACGGGAGCGTCCCCGCTGCCAGAGCCGCCGGCACCGGGAAGGGCGCCCTTGCCAGACGCCCCATCGCCCAGGCAGCGAGCGGCATGAGGACCATCGGCGCCGCCGTGACGAGCTTCATCGCCACGTTGAAAGAGATGACCTGAGAGAGGGCAACGACCGAGTAGACGGGCACAGGGAAATAGAACGTGACCGCGGGGAACCCGTCCCAGTTCGACGACGTCCAGCCCGTCAGGCGCCCTTGGGGGAGCAATTGGTGCTCGGCCACCCACGGCAGTAGCACGTGGGCGCCGGTGTCGCCGCCCGATATCGTCGTGCCCGAAAAGAGCTTGGAGGGCTGGAACTGCCACAGCACGAACACCACGGACGCCAGCACGACGACAAAGGTGACTAGGTGCTCGGGCTGGGCGAGGACCGCTAGACGTCGCCGCAGCGAGCCCGTGAAGCGCTCCAGCGCCTCCCTGCCGCGCTGAGCTGGGTACGCGATCGCCTCCTCGGCACCGTCTTGGAAGCCACGAGGGCCACCTCCGCCAGCGCCCGCACCGGCACCAGGGGCGCGCGCCTCCTCGCCCGTATAGGTCACTACTGGCTATTCTGGCCGCTGGGCAGCGCAGGGGGAAGGCACCAAGTCATTTTCTCTCGCTGCTTTGTGCCGGCGGCGCCAACGCCCTGGCCACGACGCCACTTCAGCCTTGGGCCACGGTGCCACAGGCTACGGCGCTGTAGGCCACAGGTGGGCTGAGGGAGCTGGGCAGCGCCGGGCTGGGCTGGGCAGCGCTGGGCTGGGCTGGGCAGCGCTGGGCTGGGCAGCGCGGCACCTGAGCAGCAGGCTCAGCAATACCGCTGCACAGAGCGCTTAGCGACCGGCCGTTGCGAGCTCGAGCACACCGGCAAGGCTCACGACGCCGGCGTCGCTTTCCCACCAGCGCAAGTCGCAAGGCGAGCAGCTGTGCAACGCCACCCGTCCCCCACGCACGACCATGCCGATGACAACCATTTCCCTGGAACAGTTCGGGCACCTCATCGCTGGTAATATCGGCTGAGCCAGGCGCCAACTAAAGTTGCGCGCCCCCGGTAGGATTGACCCCCTATGAGCCGCCCGCCAGGCAACCTGGGCCAGAGGCAACCCGACCGGCCCAACTCCAACATGCCCACCGGTGTCCCTGACCGAAGTTGGCGTTGGGTCCTAGGGGCGCTGGTCGCGGTCGTCGTCCTGGCGCTGGTCGTGTCGAACCTAGCCGCCTCTACGCAGCCCCAGAGCGTCAGCTACAGCACGTTCCTTTCTGAGCTCAGCCACTCCCAGGTCACAAAAGCCCAGGTCAACACCAACACGGGCGCCATCGTGTTCACGACGACGGCAGGCAACGAGTTCCAGACGCAAGGGCCCGGCGGGGCCCCGCTCACTGCCACGGAGTACTCGACGCTCACCAAGTACCTGGCGGGCAGGGACCTGTCCTTCACGACCCCAGGCACGCCCTGGTACCTCTCGCTGTTGCCCGACATCTTCTTCTTCGTCGTTGTCGTGGCGTTCATCATGTGGATGGCGCGGCGGGCCCAAGGCCAGATGGGCGGGATCATGTCGATCGGCCGTAGCAGGGCCAAGGTGTACACGACCGAGCGGCCGAGGACCACGTTCGCGGACGTAGCGGGTTACGACGGGGTGAAGATGGAGATCCGCGAGGTAGTGGACTTCCTCCGCAACTCAGGGCGCTTCAAGGACATCGGTGCCAAGATCCCCAAAGGCGTCCTGCTCGTCGGCCCGCCCGGCACCGGCAAGACCCTGCTCGCTCGCGCCGTCGCTGGAGAAGCCGGCGTGCCTTTCATGTCCGTGACGGGCTCAGACTTCATGGAGATGTTCGTCGGCGTCGGCGCCTCGCGAGTGCGCGACCTGTTCCAAAGTGCCCGCAAGCAGGCGCCCGCCATCATTTTCATCGACGAGATCGACTCGATCGGCAGGAAGCGCGGCGCTGGCCTGGGGGGTGGCCACGACGAAAGGGAGCAGACCCTCAACCAGATGCTCGCAGAGATGGACGGGTTCGAGGCGACCGAGGGCATCGTGATGATGGCGGCCACCAACCGCCCGGACATCTTGGACCCAGCGCTCTTGCGCCCAGGACGCTTCGACCGCCAGATCGTAGTGCCGCTGCCCGACCTGGACGAGCGGCTCCCGATCCTAAAAGTTCACTGCAAAGACAAGCGGATAGGCCCCGACGTGGACCTGTCGGTCATTGCTCGTGGCACGCCCGGCATGAGCGGCGCGGACCTCGCCAACCTCGTCAACGAAGCCGCCCTGCACGCAGTCCGGCGTGGCGCGTCCGTGATATCGATGCGAGACTTCGACGCAGCGAGGGACAGGGTGCTTATGGGCCAGCGCCGGGAGTCGACCGTGCTGTCCGAGAAGGAGAAAGTGGCGACCGCGTACCACGAGGGCGGCCATGCTGTGCTCGCGTACGTGCTCCCCGACGCCGACCCTGTCCACAAGGTGACCATCCTGCCAACCGGCCTTGCGCTGGGGGTGACCCAGCAGCTGCCGATCGAGGAGCGCCACACTTACTGGCGCGAGTACATCGAGGACTCCCTGTGCGTGATGATGGGAGGCCGCTGCGCCGAGCAGCTCATGTTCGGGACGTTGTCGACCGGGGGTTCCAACGACCTCCAGCGGGCGACCGAGATGGCACGCAAAATGGTGCGCGAGTTCGGCATGTCAGAGCGGATCGGGCCGATGGCCTGGGGCGCTGGCGGAGAGGTCTTCTTGGGCGAAGACCTCGTCCACAGCCGCGACTACAGCGATGAGACCGCCCGCGTCGTGGACGAAGAGGTCGAGAGGGTCCTGCGTGAACAAGAAGCACGAGCCCTCCGCCTGCTCCGGGAGCACCAGCGCGGCCTTGCGGCCGTGGCACAAGCTCTTTTGGAACGCGAAACGATCGACGGCTCAGAGGTTGGGCGGCTAGTCGACCAGGCGTACGGCCGGCCTGTGCACGAGCAGCTCGAAGTGCCGCGCTTTGCCCCGGCCCTCGTCAACGGTTCGGGCCATGACCCCGAGGCTGTCCCCGGCGAGGCACCTTACGGCCTCGGGCCGCAGTGAGCCAGCGAGGCGGCCACGCCTGAAGAGCAGCTCAGCTTCGGCCTAGATCTGCCCAAGGGGCCTCGTCCTCGCTACCGCGCCCCCCTGGGCACTCACAGGCGCCGTTCAGGCCACGGCCTAGCCATCTTCACTTTGGTCGTAGTGGTGCTGGCAGTCGCGGCCGGCGCTGCCTACATAGAGCGCCACCGGCTCAAGAGGTTGATCGAGGGCAGCCCCGCCGTCCACAAGCCGGCTACCAAGACTGTGCCCAAAAAGGTGGGCCCCTCCCAACCACCGGTGATGCTGGTCTCAGCTGCCCTCGCTACCTGGCAGCTGCCCGTGCCGGTAACCGAGGCGCTCGTGCTCCCTGGCCCTTCGGGCGAGCTGCTGGTGACTGGGGGTGAGGTCCCTTCGGGGTCCTCGGGCACCGGAGCGTTCTTGGTCGACACTGCTACCGGCAAGCTGGCCCTGTACGCCAACCTGGCCGCCGGAGTGCGAGACACCGCGGGGGCGGTCCTGGCCGGCCAGGTCTACCTCTTTGGAGGCGCCGGGCCGGGGCCGACCTCGACCGTGCAGTCCTTTACCGCCCCCATTGGGCCTGCCAGCCAGGCAGTGAGCGCTTCGGCAGCCGGTTCCCTGCCCGCCACCCGTGCCGGCGACAGCGCCGTCATGGTAGGCGCCACTGCCTACGTCGTCGGGGGCTACGACGGGCCTGCAGCCGACGGGCAAGTGCTCGGGACCACCGACGGGACCAACTTTGCCGTGGTGGCGAGGCTACCGGTCCCGGTACGAGACGCCGCCGTCAGTGCGACTGGGGGCCAGATCTACGTCTTCGGTGGCGCAGCTTTGGGCCCGGGGGGCTGGGGCCCCGTCTCGGACATCCAGCATGTGGACCCCGCTACCGGCAAAGCAGCTGTAGTAGGCCACCTACCAGTGCCTCTGGAGGGGGCCGCTGCGTTCAACCTTGCCGGCCGGCTCTACGTAAGTGGTGGCCACGGCCCTGATGGCTGGGACCCAACCATCTATGGGTTCCAGCCCCAGACTGGCAAGGTGGTCGCAGCCGGCCACCTCCCAAAACCCGTCTCAGGCGCCGGCTCGGCCGTCATTTCCGGGGTGGCATGGTTGGTCGGGGGCGACTCGCCAAAAGGGGCCCCCACGGGCTGGGTGCAGACCGTCAGGCTCACAGCCCGGGCCGCGCCAGGGCAGGGGGCTGCGAGGCCTACGACAACGGCACGGCCGGCCCCGCGAGGAACACAGGCGAAGAACTCGAAATAATGGGCGCCGTCCCCGGCGCCGGCGTCAGGTTGCCAAGTGCACCAGCGCTGAGGCTGAGCGCCGTGCGGCCGTAAACCGCCACGCCACCGCCAGAGGGGCTGAAGACGGCGTGGGGTGCGGGCGTGGCCAGCCAACGCTCCCACGCCTCTACCTCACCAGGTGTGAGCGACACGCCCGGCCCCAGGGACTCCCTCTCCGCCACCACGGGCACGTCCGAGCTGATGTGGGCCGCGTACGCGACACCAGGCAGCGCCCAGGGTTGGCCGTTGGTCTTGACCGTGACAAAGCCCGCTGGCGGCACCGTGAAGCTGTAACTGCTGCTCACTCCCCTACCACCCGGCAAGAGCTGCAAGACAGCTCGGCCTGGGGTGCGGCCGGGGTTGTAGACCTGGAACGACTCGGTGCTCCCTGCCCTCTCCCCAGCAGCCGGCCACCACCAAGAAGTCGACGGCTGCACGCCGGCGGAGAGGGCCACACCTGACGCTTCAAGCACGGGGTTCAGCGCCCCCGCTGTACCGAGCGGGGGAGCACCTAAAGGAGGGTGCTGCACTCGCAGGGTCTCGAAGGCAGCCACCCGGCCCGAGCTCGCGTTTATTTGGGTGGCGACACCGGCGCGTTGGCGCAGCAGCGCACCCACGTTGAGCACGGCGAGGCCGCGTGCGGGGACCACGACCCCCTGGGAAGCGAGCGGCTGTTCAGGGCCCTCAGTGGTGGCGAAAGAGACGTCTACAACCGCAGCGGCTGGGTAGGGGTCGACTAGGGAGATCTCGAGCGCAGCGTTGCGCAGCACCGAACCGCCTGCAAAGTACCAACTGCCTGACGCCGAGGTAGCGCAAGGCGCCTCGGACGAGCCCCAGCGGGTGCTCACCTTCTGGTAGACGCTCCCCATGCCCCCGTAGAGCTCCACCAGCGCCCCGACCCACTCCCCCCGCGCCCTGCCGGGGAGCGTCTCTGGGACTTGGACCTGCTGGCCAGGCGCTACAGATAAGGCCACGGTGCGAGCTTGGCCATCTTGGGCTACCAAGCGCACCGAGGCAGCCAATGACGACGAGCCTGCGTTGTCCACTGACAAGCGGCCCGCAGCCAGGCTCCCCGGGCCGGCGGTGGCGCCGGCACACGACCACGACGAAGACAGTGCCACAGCCGGGGCAGCTCCCTGTGCCCCTCCACCCCGGGGCACTGCCAGCCCCGTCCCTCCCGCCTGGCTGAGCCCGAGCCCAACCGCAAGCAAGGCGATGCCGGCAGCCGCTACTGGCGCGCGGAGAGGCTCCTTCACGGGCCTCTCCCGGCGAGCACCAGTTCAGAGCGTTCGGCCACCGCCGGCACTTTTGCGAGCTCGGCGCCGCGGCGCTTGTCCTTGGACAGGGCCGCAGCAGCCAACGCTGCGGCCCAGAGCGCAAGCGTCACTGCGGCACCGGCGTGCTCACCTGACTTGCCCAGTTCGACCGCGCGAGCAGTGCTAGGGGCGAACCATACAGAGGCCCCAACCGCCCCTCTCAGGGCCTTGAGCGGCCGGCCAGCGACCCGCACACCCCATGTCCCAGGTGGCACCGCCCCATAGAAGGCATGCGCCCGGGCCTTGGAGCTAGCGAGCGCGACCGCCGCAGGCCCGGGCCGTACGGCCAGCGAAGCCGCTCTCCAGAGGTCTTTGGCCAAAGCGGCGGCCACTGTGCTCGCCGGTGCTCGCCCGAGCATGGGCACCCAGGCGCTGTTCTCGTAGACAGCGTAGGAGGGGTCTATGCCCACCGGGTAGAGGTCGACCTGGCGCGCGAGCACCCCGATCAGCCCCTCGTCGCTGGGCGTCACGGGCACGGCGACGTAACGGACTGCCGCCAAGCCAAGCAGGTGCCCAAGGTCTGAGGTCTCCCCGGCTTCCGCCCAGGACAAGTCGAGCCTCACCCACTTCGCCAGCGGGCTCGGTGGCGCCGGCCACAGCTGGGCCGCGTTGGGGAGGCCGTCCGCTGAAGCCCCGAAGTCGAGGCGGCCACCAACGGTACCTTCGGCCGCGAGGGGCAGTTCGCCCGAGGCAGCCACCCACAGCACGCGGTACGAGCCGCCGGGGCCGGCCGGCGGGAACGAGTAGGCAGCCTCGGCGCCCGAAGCCCCGAGGCCCCAGCGGCCACCTGCCGCCCAGGTGAGGAGCGGCAAACAGGCCACGAGAGCTGCGGCCACGCCAAATGCGGGGGCGAACTGCCTCCAGCCAAAACGGTAGCGGCGCAGGTCCAGCTCGACCGAAGCGGCACCGAGCGCCACCGAGTACGCAAGGGCCGCACCCGCCGGGGCGAGCAGCTCCTCTGTGCCCCCGAACGGAGACCAGGACCAGCCGAGCGCGAGGAACACCATCGTGACTGCCCACATCCGACCTGCCCATGCCAGGCGTTCACCCCTGCCTATCAGGACCGCCACCGCGGCGGCAGCGAGGAAGGCCCAACCGGCCCAGCTCCTACCGTACGGCCCGCTCACCAAGCGCAGCACTGCGCTTAGGCCAGGGCGGGCGGCTCCCGTGCCTGCGAGCGAAGTACCAATAGACCACGGCAGCAGCATGACGAACGCCAACGCGCCAACGGCCACACCGCTGAGCAAGTAACGGTGGGCGCCACGGCCACGGCCGACCAGCACGGAACCCGCAGCTAGCGCCGCTCCCATGACGGGGGCCAAGAGCAGTGCCGGAGGGGCAAAAGCGCCAGCCACGGCCGCGACGAGCGCCAAGGCGACGAACCTCCGGACGGGCCGCCCACCCGCCGGAAGCCCCAGCCCGCCCAGGCGCAGGCCCGGGCCAGCCTGGGGCACCCCCGCGACCCCTGCGAGCAGCCAGGGAGCGGCTGCGTAGCTGACCAGGCCCGCCAGGTGGCCGTTGGCGATGGCGTTGTAGGCAACGGGGAGCGCGGCGTACAAGACGCCCGCGGCGAGCGGGCCGCGCTCGCTCGCCGGCTGTGGGAGGGCCACGAACTTGCGCGCCCCGAAATAGGCTCCCAGGGGGCCGAGCACCAAAGGCGCGAGCAGCGCCAAGTGTGCTGCAGCGCCCGCCGAGCCGAAGCAGGCGTACCCCAGGATCCCCATGACGAGCAGGGCAGGTGGCCCGAAAGGCACCCCGCCAAGCCCACCGGCACCAGGGCCTGACCACCAGTCCCCCCACCAAGCACCGACACCTCCCCGAGCGGGCAGGAGCTGGCCCACCAGGGGGAGGGGAGCGCCAACAAGGTCCCTCGAGCCTGCTACCAACAGCACAACCACGCATGCCGCCGCCAACGCGAGCCACTTGCGCCCAAGCGGCAACGCCCAATAGGAGCCCTCGGTTTCGCCGGCGCCCGACGAGCTGGGCGAGCCGAGGCCGTTGGGCGGAGGGGGCACGGCGACGGGGCGTCCTTCCAGGTGCTCTCCAGCGAGCGCTGCCGCCCTGGCTACCCGCTCGCTGAGCGCTGCCCAAAGGAACGAGCCCGGGTTGTCCTGGACCTTCCACATAGCCCGGTCAGACGTGCGCCGCAGAGCTTGCGCACGCCGGCGCGCGGCCAACAACTGCCTTGGCCTGCGCAGTGACTCCACAAGCGCCATTAGCGGCCGGCCAGCGTGGCGGTGGGGCGGCCGCATGAGCGCCCACAGCGCGCCGAAAACGCTAAAGGCAACCGCCGCCGGAGCGACCAGCACCAGCGCCCAGGGCCCGTAGCAGGTCCAAAGCACCCTTAGCCGCTCGACCTCGGCGGTGTAAGCCGCCTGCGGCCCGCAAGAGCTGAGGTGCTTGGCGACGGCTTGGGGGGCCACGACGACCCTCGCACCGGCAAGGTGCGCTCTCCAGCAAAGGTCCAAGTCACCGCCTGACATGCCACCGAGGGCACGCCACAGGTCGGCGCGCACTAGCACCGCTGCCGTCGAGGCCACGAAAACCTCGCGCACAGCGTCGTGCTGGCCCTGGTCGAGCTCGCCCGGCTCTACCAGGGGGTGCACCCCACCCCAGTAGTCGGCGGCCATCCCCACCGACAGCAGGTAGGAGGGCTCGTCCCAGGAAACGAGCTTGGGGCAGGTGAGCCCTGCATTGGAACGGTAAGCCTCCTCGACGAGCAGCCTGAGCGCGTCCGGGGCCAGGGCGACGTCGTCATGGCACACGAGCACGTGCGCCGCCCCTTCGACGGCCTCTACCCCAACGTTTGCGCCCTCGGCAAAGCCCGCGCCCTCGGGGAGCTGGGCGAAGTGCGCATCGGGCAAGCACGAAGCGACGCGCGGGGCGAGCTCCGCAGGGCCGGCGACCAGGACGGAGTAGTTGGGGTAGTCCTGGGCGGCCAAGGCCTCCAGAGCCTCCTCCAGCCGCTCATTAGGGCCTCGGCCCGTTGCGCCGCCTGCGCCGCCGCCCGCCGCAACGACCAAGGCAACCACAGCCGGTGCGTCGGAGCTCATCAGGGAACCCAAGCGTAGCCCGCGAGGTACGCTGCGAGCATGGCTCAGCTGACTCTAGGCCGCTTGGCCAGGGACTCCGCGTACGTCGCAGTGGGCTTTGGCGTCCTCGGCTTCCAGCGCGCACAAGTGGCTAGGAGGTCGCTCGAAAAGCGCCTCGGCAAATCCCTCCCGCCAGAAGTAACCCAGCTGGCGAAGGCGGCTGGCGAGCTGGCGGGCGACCTAAGGAGGGACCTCCCAAAGGAGGCGGCCGCCCTGGCCCGAGAGGCGGCGGCTTTCGGCCGCTTCGCCCTGCAGGTGCTGAGCGCCCCAGCCAGCCGCCCCAACTACCCTTGAGCCTGCGCCTCCGCCAGTACCTCGGCGAGAGTCTGCTCAAAGGGGATCTCTGGCCTCCAGCCCGTTAGGTCGGCAAGACGTGACGGGTCCCCCACGTGGACCGGCACGTCGGCTGGCCGGTAGCGGGCCTCGTCAGCTCGTACAGGCACGTCCACTCCGGCGAGCTCCATGAGCCGCCTAAGGACAAGCTCGACCCTAAAAGCTTCACCCCTGCACACGTTGTACGCCGCCCCGGGCTCACCGTGGACAAGCAGCAGCCGGTATGCCCTTACGACGTCGCGCACGTCGGTGATGTCGCGGCTCACGGAGATGTCGCCGGTGAGCACTGCGTCCTGCTCGCCCCTGGCGGCGCGGGCAACTTGCCTCGCTAGGTCCGGCACGACAAAGCCTTCAGGCTGGCCTGGCCCGGTGTGGTTGAAGGCCCTTGCCCTCACCACTTCCAGGCGTTTGCCGAGCCAGTACTGCAGGCCCACCATCTCTGCAGCCACCTTGCTGGCGGCGTAGGGGTTGACCGGCGCAAAGGGCTGGTCCTCCCGCACAGGCAGGGCTTTGGCGTCGACCCGGCCGTACACTTCGGCCGACGACACGAGCAGCACCCGGGGCGGAGGCGTCAGTGCCTGGGCTGCGAGGCATACGTTGAGCGTGCCCAGGGCGTTGACGGAAAACGTCGTGACCGGGTCGGCCCAAGCGTTGGCCACATTGGCCTGGGCGGCGAGGTGGCAGACAGCTTCAGGGGCGGCTTCGACAAGAGCGCTCGACACCCCGTCGACGTCGCGCACATCGAGCCCGCCAGGCAGCTCGAGCACTTCGTCGCCGCAACTTTGCAAGTGGCGCACCAGCCAGGGGCCGGCGAACCCACGGCTGCCCGTAACGAGGACTCGCACCCAACCGAAGCTATACGAGCTGGCGGTACAGCTCTAAAGTCCGCTCGGCCGTGGCCCTCCAACTGAACAGGGACGCTCGCCGGCGCCCAGCTTCTACCACGGCATCTCGCTCGGCGCTCCCCATCGAAAGGACCGCCTCCAGCGCTTCTGCCCATTTGGCAGGGTCTCCCGGCGCGACCAGCAAAGCAGCGCCGCCGGCCACCTCCCTTACCGCCGGGATGTCGGAAGCCACCACCGGCGCCCCAGCCGCCATCGCCTCAAGGACTGGGAGGCCAAAGCCCTCGTGCAGACTCGGGAAGCAAAATGCGGCGGCGGCGCCATATAGGGCCTGCAGTTCGCCGTCGCTCACCTTGCCCAGCCTCAAGATCCCCGGCGCCTCTGGGGGCGGGACCTTCCAGCCTTCGTAACCTGCCAGCACCAGTAGCGGGCGCAGCCCAGCAGGCAAGCGCCCTACCGCTTCGACGAGGGTGCCGACCCCTTTCCTAGGTTCGAGGCTGCCGACCCACAGCAGGTAGCTTTGCCCTCGCAGCCCGAAGCGGTTGAGGGCAGCTGGGTCAGCAGTACCGAGCGGGCCTGTCCCGTAAGGCACGACCCGGATGCGCTCTGGGGCCAGCCCAAGGTAGTGAGCCAGCTCGCTCGCGGCTGCCTGCGAACCAGTGAGGACCATGTCGGCCCGCCTCAGCGCCGCTCGCGCCCCCATTTGGTGGAACCACCTGCCCCGCCGCCCGAAGGCCTGCGGTGAGACCCAAGGCCCGGCGTCGTGGATGCTCACGACCAGCGGCTCTGTGCCTTTTGGAGGCACAGCAAGCGACGGTGCGTGGACCACGTCCGCCCCTTTCCCGATCTCGGGCCAACCAAGCAGGTGCCAGGCGTCGTAAAGAGCTGGGCGAGGCAGCCACAGCCGTCTCGGCAGGCGGACGGGGCCGGCGAGCCCGGCCTCCTGCCAGCGGGCCCGCACTTGCGCTTGCCTGTGGTAGGCGACGACCGGGAGCACTTCGGCACCCAGGTCGGCGAGCCCTGCGGCAAGCCTGGCCGCGTAACGGCCCACGCCGCCTGGCGAAGGCGACAAGACTTGTTCCAGGTTCATGGCTACGAGCAAGGCAAGAAGCGTACTTTGCGTGCAACCGGTGGCTGAACGGGGCGGCTCCGACCAAGCCCTGGCCGCCATCGCGCGCCAACTGTCGCGCGCCGGCTGGCAGGTCCACATCGCCGTGCCGAGCTCGCCCCAAGTCGACTACGCCGGGGCCGGCGCAACGGCCCACGTGGTACCCATGCGTAGGGTCAGCACGAGCCACGGCCTCGCCCAGTGGGCCGCGTACGCAGCGTTTTGGCCAGCGTCTGTGCTCAGGCTCTGGAGGTTGGCCCGGGAGGTGGACCTCGTCCACAGCAACTCGCTCCACTGCTGGTACGGCTGGGCGGCAGCAGCCTTAGCCGGCAAACCCCACATCTGGCACGCACGGGAGGTCGTCACGCAATCTCGGGCTGCCCTCGCTTTGGAGCGCTGGCTGGTGCGCCACTTCGCCACCTGTGTGCTTGCGGCGTCGCAGGCGGTCGCCTCCCAGCTCGCGCCCACCGAGGCCTGTGTCGTCTACGAAGAGGCCGACACCTCGCTTTTTTCTCCACTGAGGGCGGGGCAGGCCAGGGCGCGTTACGGCTTGGCGGACTCTGCTCCCACGGCCGGCTACGTCGGCAGAGTCGACACGTGGAAAGGGGTGGAAGTCTTCCTCGAGGCGTTCGCCCTCGTGCGCGAGCGACGTCCCGAAGTCGCCGGCGTGGTCGCAGGCGCTCCGGTGGCCGGCAAGGAAGCCTTCGCCGAGCGCCTTGCCCAGCGCGCACGCGAGCTCGGTGTCGCTTGGCTTGGGCCCCTCTCGAGCTCGGAGGTCGCCGACCTGTTGGCCGACCTCGACTGCCTGGCTTGCCCTTCGACGACACCCGAGCCTTGGGGCCTCTCCGCCGTCGAAGCCCTCGCCTCTGGCCTGCCAGTGGTAGCGAGCAACGCCGGCGGCTTGAGGGAAGTCATGGCCGGCCTACCCCCCTCGGCGGGCCGGCTCCTACCTCCCGGGGACGTGGGCGCGTTCGCTTCTGCGATCGAAGAGGTGCTGCCTCGTAGCACAAGCGCCGAGCTGCGCAGGCGACGGGTTCCTCTGCGCTCGGGTGAGCCACCGCCTTACCCCGAGATCTTTGAGGAGATCTTTGAGCGGGCTAGCTTGAGGCGGTGCCCAAGATCAGCGAACCAGGGACCATAAAAGACGTCCTCATCGTGCAACCCGAGCGCCACAGCGACGAACGGGGGGCTTTTTACGAGACCTACCGGCGCAGTTGGTTCCCCTTGGGCCGGGAGATGGTGCAAGCCAACCGCGCCGACCGCCAAGCAGGCGCCGTCGTGGGGCTTCACTACCACCTCCACCAGGCGGACTATTGGACCGTGCCACGCGGCAAGGCGCGCGTCGTGCTGCACGACCTGAGGGCTGGCTCGCCGACCGAAGGTGCCACCATGACGCTCGACCTCGACGAGGATGCCTCGGGGGGGGTGTTCATACCGCCAGGTGTCGCCCACGGCTTTGCCACGCTCAGCGACCTCACCATCTGTTACCTTGTCGACAACTACTACAACCCCGCCGACGAGCTCGGCCTCGCCTGGGACGACCCTGGCGTGCAAGCGGACTGGGGCGTCGCTAGCCCGGTCCTTTCGGCACGAGACCGGGCCAACCCCAAACGCGCCGAAATACCCCCTGCTCTGCTGCCCCATTTCGGGCTCAGGCGATGACCCAGGTGACAGCCCTCGCCGGGGGGGTCGGGGCGGCCCGGATGCTCTCTGGGCTCGTCTCGGTGCTCGGCCAACAAGCTGTCACCGCCGTAGTCAACACCGGTGACGACGTCGTCCTCCACGGCCTGCACGTGAGCCCTGACCTCGACACGGTCACCTACACGCTAGCGGGCGCCTCCAACCCGGCAACCGGCTGGGGCCTGGCTGGCGAGACGTGGTCGGTCATGGACGCGCTCAGCGCGTTCGAGGAGGCCGCCGGGAGCTCGCTCACGTGGTTCCGGTTGGGCGACCGCGACCTGGCCACCCACCTGTACCGCACTGGCCGGCTGGCTGCAGGCGCTTCCCTGTCACAGGTGACAGCGGAGGTGGCGAGACGCTTCGGCTTGGCGAGCCGTCTTTTGCCTATGAGCGACGACCGCGTAGAGACGAGGGTCGTCGTCGACGGCCACGGCGAAGTCGGTTTCCAGGAGTACTTCGTGCGCATGCGCCACTCTGTCCCGGTGAAGCAGGTGCGTTTCGCCGGGGTAGAGGCCGCCTCGCCCGCACCGGGCGTGCTAGACGCCGTCGCGGGTGCCGACCTCGTGGTGATCTGCCCTTCCAACCCAGTCGTGTCGATAGCGCCGGTGCTCGCCGTGCCCGGGGTGGCCACAGCCGTCTCGAGGCGCAGGCAGGACGTGGTCGCGGTCTCGCCAATAATCGCAGGGCGAGCCCTCAAAGGCCCCGCCGACAGGCTGTTGGCAGAGCTAGGCCACGAGCCTTCGGCCGCCGGCGTGGCAAACATGTGGGCGCCCTACGCTGGTACGGTCGTCGTAGACGACGCGGACGCTGGCCTCGCTTCGCGCATCGAAGCCCTCGGCGTGCGCTGTGTAGTGGCGCCGAGCGTGATGTCCGGCCCGGCCGAAGCCGCAAAGCTAGCCGAAGCCGTGCTCTTGGCGGCCGGAGCATGATCTCGCTCATACCAGTGACCGGGGTTGGGGAGATCGCAGCCGGTGACGAGATAGCCGAGCACATCCTCGCCCACGCCGCCCTGGCCGACTACGACGTGCTCGTCGTCACCCAAAAGGCTGTCTCCAAGGCGGAGGGGCGCCTGGCAGCCGTCGACGGGCCTGATGGCAAGCGCCGCCTCATTGGCACCGAGAGCCGCAGAGTGCTGCGTGAGCGCGGGGAACTTGTGATCTCCGAGACCCGTCACGGCTTCGTCTGCGCCAACGCCGGCGTTGACCTGTCCAACGTCGCCGACGGCTGGGCGAGCCTGCTGCCGGTAGACCCCGACCGCAGCGCCCGCCACATCCGTGACGCCCTGCGCGCCCGGGGCGGGGTCGAGACGGCAGTCATCATCTCGGACAGCTTTGGCAGGCCCTGGCGGAGGGGCATAACCGACGTGGCCATAGGCTGCGCTGGCATCGCAGCGGTCGTGGACCTGCGCGGCACCCCCGACGCCGGGGGCCGGCCGCTCGCAGCGACGGAAGTTTGCGTTGCAGACGAGCTAGCTGCCGCAGCCGAGCTCGCCAAGGGCAAGTCGAGCGGGGTGCCAGCGGTGATCGTAAGGGGCGTAGACCGTTCGTGGTTCAGGGAGTCTTCTGTTAGGGCGGAGGTCGTCCGCGCTTACGAAGAGGACCTGTTCCGCTGAGCCTGAGCCCACGCGAGCACAGCTGCGGTGCCCTCCTGCAAAGTGGTCCACGCCTTCCAGCCGAGGTGTATCGACGCCCTCGTCGGGTCGAGCACGCTGCGCTGAAGCTCGCCAGGGCGCGCAGGCGCGTAAATAGCGGGCGCCTTCACCCCAGCGTTGTTCGCCATTGCAGCGTAGAGGTCGTTGACGCTCGTTTCCTGGCCAGTACCGATGTTGCACAGCAGCCCGCTACCACGTTCTGCGGCTCGGGAAAAGGCGTCCACGACGTCGTCCACGTAGACGAAGTCACGAGTCTGTTTGCCGTCGCCGTAGATCAAGCAAGGCTCACCGGCTAGGAGCTTGCCGGCGAAGATCGCCACGACGCCGGCCTCGCCGTTGGGGTCTTGGCGCGGTCCATAGACATTTGCCAGGGCGAGAGCCGCGTACTCAAGGCCGTGGAGCTCGCGGTAGGCGAAAAGGTAATCCCCCACAGCCTTTTTAGCCACACCGTAGGGGGACAACGGGTGCTGGGGGGCAGACTCCTTTATCGGGAGCTCGGTGGCGTCACCGTAAATTGTGCCCCCGCTAGAGGCGAACACCACCTTGCGGGACTTCGCAGCCCTCGCTCCCTCGAGCACTCGGAGCGACCCGAGCACGTTCACGTCGGCGTCGAAGACTGGGTCTTTCACCGAGACCCTCACGTCAGCCTGTGCGGCCAGGTGGTAAACGACCTCAGGCTTGCGGCGCTCCATCAGGCGGACCACGTCAGCGGACCGGACGTCCAGCTGGTGGAAATGGAACCGCCCTGCACCCATGGCCCTTGCCTCCGCCAGGTTGGCGAGCGAGCCCGTGGAGAGGTTGTCCACCACGTCCACGCTGTGGCCCTCGGCGAGAAGGCGGTCAACGAGCGTGGAGCCGATAAACCCGGCTCCCCCAGTCACCAAGGCGTGGTACGTCACTTCTTTGCGCTAGGAGCCTTTGCGCTAGGAGCCTTTGCGCTCGTGGCCTTGGTGGCAGGCCCTTTGGCCGCAGGCTTGCCTGTCGTGGCAGTGGTGGCCGTCGTTGACTTGGTGGTGGCCGTAGTGGGCAGCGTGGTGGTTGCGGCGGCCGCCACCTGCTTGGTGAGCGCCGAGATCACCGACTGGGGGGGCTGAAGGATATGAGGAGTTTGGCCCTTCTTGGCAGTCGGCAGGAAGGCGATGGTGACAAGCTGGTCGTTCTCGAGCAACACCCCGGAGTTGCAGTCAGGGTTGCAGGTGTCCTCGTAGCCTTTGGCGACGTCGACCTCTTTTTTGGTTTGCAGCACGCCATCGGGCTGAGGCGCCGTCGGGGACGTCCAGACCATCACGTAAACGCTGCCGGGCTTGCCCTCGCAGGACTGCCCGGCCACGTAGAGCTTGCCCCCTGGTAGCTCCACCTCAGAGGCATTGAGGGTCATGCCAACTGAGCTCGCGAACTTGCCGAGGGTAGCGTTGTGGCCCGCCGCTGACTTCACAGTAGGCGAGATCGTTATGATGCCGCCGCCCCTAGTCGTGATGCCGTAAGGGTCTTTGGTGCTGACGAACGGTGGCTGCAGCTTCCCGCAGATGTCGACCGCGAAGCCTTCGTACCAGGGCGGGCTCTGGCCCACCTTGGGTGCGCCAGCGCCTTGGCTGTTGACCTTGGCGTTGGCGTACTGCCGGCTGTTCCAGACGCCAATGACGCCGAGCGCAACCAGTACGACAAGGGCCAAGTAGTACATGTAGGGGGGCCGCGCGCCGTAAGCCCGGCTGCCGCCGAGCCCAGCGGCGCGGGCTACCTTCTTGGCGGAGGAGGCTCTTCCCATGGGCGGTCAGGTTAGCTGGCCCGCCGGCCAAGCAGCGATCGCCTCGCAGCCGTCAACCCCAAACGCAGCGCGAGGCCGGGCAGGACCAGCGCCAAGAGCCAGCGGGGCTGCGTAGTCCGCCAAGCAAACCGCCACATGGAGACGTGGTGCGCCAGCAGCATCCGGTAAGGGTGCCGGTCGGCAGAGACTCCCTGCACGTGGGTGACCCTCGCCGCCGGTTCGTAGGCCACCGCCCAGCCCAGCTGGCGCAGCCGCCAACAAAGGTCGACGTCCTCTAGGTACATGAAGTAGGACGCATCGAAGCCTCCCACTTGTTCCCAAGCGGCCCGCCGGGCTAGGAAGCAAGAACCTGACACCCAGTCCACCTCACGCGGGCTCTCATGGTCCCACTCGGCCATCGTGTAGCGGCGCGAGAATGGGTTCCCCGGCCAGAACTGCCCCACGATCCCGTGCCCGAAGGACTCCACGATGCCAGGGAAGCGCCTCGCCGAAGGGTAGAGGCGGCCCGAGGCGCCCACGACCTGCGGGCCCACGACGGCGGTGCCCGGGTGCTCGTCAAGGTAGCTGGCCAGCGCCCCGATAGCGCCCGGGGCGACCACGACGTCGGGGTTGCACACCAGAACGTGCTCGGTACCTGCTACGGCCACACCCAAGTTGGCGGCCGCGCCATAGCCCACGTTGGCGCCGCTGGGCAGCCACTTGACGTCGGGGAACGCTTCGGCCAGAGCTTCCTCGGAGCCGTCCACAGAACCGTTGTCCACGACCACCACCGTCTCTGGGCCCTCGGCCAGGAGGCTTGCCACGCAGGCGAGCAGGTGCTCCTTGGCGTTGTAGTTGACGACCACTGCGGTGACGCTGAGCCTCAAGCGAGCGCCCTCACAGTGCGTTCGAGGGCGGCGTGGTAGGTAGGCAAGAGGGGGATCCCGGCTAAGCGCAGCACCGCGTTGTCGAGGACAGAGTTCGCAGGCCTCGGCGCCGGCCGCGGCGGGCCCAGTTCTGACGTCTTTATCGGCTCGACACGGCCAGGGTCCTGGCCGGCGGCGCTCAGCACGTCGCGGGCAAAGCCGTACCAGGTGGTCTCGCACTGGTTGGTGACATGGAACACGCCCGGAGCGCGAGAGATGGCCAGGCGCACGACCATCGCGGCGAGGTCGTCGGCAAAGGTAGGGCAGCCCCTCTGGTCGTCGACGAAGCGCAGCGGCCCGGGCGAGGCTGCGAGCCGGAGCACCGTCTTCACCATGTTGGAACCGTGACGGCTGCACACCCACGAAGTCCTCACCACCGCCGCTCCTGGGAGGCCGAGGAGCACCTCACGCTCTCCTGCGAGCTTCGACCGGCCATATACCGACAGCGGCCTGGGCTCGTCCCATTCTTGGTACGGGCGCGCCAAGGCCCCGTCGAAGACGTAGTCGGTTGAGATGTGCAACAAGTGAGCCCCTGCCAAGCGTGCGCCCTCGGCTATGTTGCGCGGGCCTAAAGCGTTGGCAGCGTAAGCACTGTCTACTTCTGTCTCGCAGCGGTCGACCGCAGTGAAGGCCGCCGCGTTGATGACGACGTCGGGGTGCCATTGGCCGAAGACTTGCAGCACTCGTTCCCTGTCGGCGATGTCGAGGTCCGCGTGCGCCAACGCGAGGACGTCGTGGTGCGCGGAACCTGCGAGGTACGACTCCACTTCGCGGCCTACTTGGCCACCAGCGCCTGTGAGGAGCACCCTCACGCGAGGGGCTCCCACCACCAACGGTTGTCCCGGTACCAAGAGAAAGTTAGCGCAAGGGCTTCGTCGAGGTCGTGTGCTGGCTCCCAACCGAGCGCAGCGACCTTGGACCAGTCCACGCTGTAGCGCCTGTCATGGCCGAGGCGGTCCGTCACGTACTCGACGCTGTCAGGGCCTGCCCCAGCGAGCGCGCAGAGCTTGTCCACGAGCACCCGGTTGGGCATCTCGTTGCCAGCGCCAATGTTGTAGATCTCACCTGGTTTGCCCGAGCGGAGCACGAGGTCCACCGCGGCGCAATTGTCCTCGACGAACAGCCAGTCCCGCTGGTTGAGGCCATCGCCGTAGAGGGGGACCTTCTTGCCGTCGAGCAGGTTGGTGATCGACAGCGGGACCAGCTTTTCTGGGTACTGCCACGGCCCGAAATTGTTGGACGAGCGCGTAACGCTGACCGGGAGCCCATAAGTGTGGAAGTACGACAGCGCTATCAGGTCAGAACCGGCCTTGGAAGCAGAATAGGGAGAGCGCGGCTCGAGCCTGGCGTCCTCTGAAGAGCTTCCGTGGTCGACAGAACCGTAAACTTCGTCGGTCGAGACGTGCACGACCCGCTCGATGCCCGCGCGCCTGGCTGCGTGCATCACGAGGTTGGTGCCGACGCAGTTGGTCATGGCGAAGCCTTCCGGGCCAGCGATCGAGCGGTCGACATGGCTTTCGGCCGCGAAGTGCACGACTGCGTCGTGGCCGGGCATCACGCTCTCGAGCGAAGGCAGGTCGCAGATGTCTGCATGCACAAAGCGGTACCGAGACTTGTAAACAGGGTTGTCAGCCAGGTCCTTCAGGGTCGAGAGGTTGCCTGCGTAAGTGAGCGCGTCGTAGACCGTGACCTCGTCGGAGGTCTTGGAGAGCACGAAACGCACGTAGTTGGACCCGATGAAACCGGCGCCCCCGGTCACCAAAAGCTTCATGACAGGTCCACCACGCAGTGGTCTCCCACCATGAGGCGGGTGGCCCTGGGCCGACGAGCGCTCCTGGTCACCTCGACGTCATAGCCGAGCAGCGAGTCTTCTATGCGCCCAGCGTCCAAGATGCGCGCCGCGCCGCACAAGACCGAGTGCTCAACCTCTGAGTGGCGGACCACGCAGCCCGGGCCAACAGCAGTGAACGGCCCGATGAAAGAGTCCGAAATTTCCGAGCCCGCCCCTATGACGGCTGGGCCGCGCACGTGGCTGCGCACAACGCGCGACCCTGCCTCCACCACTACCCTGCCGTCGACCTGGCTGTCTTGGACCTCTCCTTCCACACGACGCTCGATGCCCTCCAGCAGCAAGCGGTTCGCCTCGAGCAGCGGTGTCAATTTCCCCGTGTCGATCCACCACCCTTCGAGGATCTCGGGGACGACTATGTGCCCGGCGTCGATGAGCCACTGGATGGCATCGGTTATCTCGAGCTCGCCGCGAGAAGAAGCCTTGATCGACGCCACAGCCTCGTGGATCCTGGCGTCGAAAAGGTAGACGCCTACGAGCGCAAGGTCCGAGGGAGGCACCGAAGGCTTCTCCACGAGGTGGACCACCCTGCCGGCTGCGTCCAGTTCGGCGACGCCGAAGCGTTGAGGGTCGCCGACGTGAGCGAGCAAGATCTGGGCAGCGGGACGGACCGGCTCCTCCTCGCCCAGCCGGGGAGCGCTAGCGCGGGCACGCTGGGCCTCGAAGCGAGCGACGAAGTCTCTAAGGTCCTGCTGGAGGAGGTTGTCACCGAGGTACATCACAAAATCGTCGTCCCCCAGGTAATCGCGCGAGATGAGCACCGCGTGGGCGAGGCCCAGCGGAGCTCCCTGGTAGATGTACGTAACCTCGAGGCCGAACGACGAGCCGTCGCCGACCGCCGCCTTTATCTCTTCCGCCGTGTCGCCGACGACTATGCCCACCTCCTTGATGCCTGCGCTCGCTATGGCCTCCAAGCCATAGAAAAGCACCGGCTTGTTGGCCACAGGGACGAGCTGCTTGGCCCGCGTATGGGTGATGGGCCTCAGCCGGGTACCGGCCCCTCCGGAAAGAACCAGCGCTTTCATCGGCTCATACTAAGGGCTGCCGCTGTGAGCGGGCTAGCTCAGGACAAAGCCCCATCGTAGAGCACCCATTGAGCCCTTCGCCCACTGGCGCGTTCACCCCTTGAGCCCTTCGCCCATAGGGCCCTTCGCCCATTGCGCGCCTATAGGGCGAAGGTGCTCGACGTCACCGGCAGCGACTTGCACCAAGCTGCCATCTTGGTTCTCCAGGACCAACGCGCCCTCCTCTGTGACCCCGACCGCCCTGCCCCGCAACTGCCCCGTGGCGCCCTTTGGGGCTGCGCCCTGCCGGCCAGGCCTGGGCCCGTCGTCACAGGTGCCCGGGACCGCTCCCGCCAGGCTCACGACGACCTCCTGGCCGGTCGTGGCTAAAAGCTCCCGGTAAAGCGTCGCCACCTCCTGCCAACTGCCGTAGAGCCCCCGAAGTTCCCTTAGCACCCCCTCCAGCAGGGCGTCCCGGTCGACGGGGGCGCCTGCAAGCTCGTCCAAGCTCGCGGCCCCCTCGGGGGCCCAGTGGACGTTGACGCCGGCGCCGACCACGAGAGCTTCTCCGCTGACCTCTGCCAGCACGCCAGCGACCTTCCTCCCATCTACGCCCAGCAGGTCGTTCGGCCATTTGAGGACGAGCTGTGCCCCGCTTAGCCGTTGCGCGGCTTTGGCCAGCGCAAGCGAAAGCGCCGCAACTGCCAGGTGCCAGCGCTCCCGGCTGAGCCCCGCACGAGCCGGCACGAACAGTACCGAAAACAGCAGCGCAGTCCCCCTCGGCGCCTCCCAAGAGCGCTCGAAGCGACCTCGCCCTGCGCTTTGGAAGTCGGCCACCACGACGAGGCCTTCGGGGGCACCCCGGCGTGCTTCAGCGGCCACCACTGTGTTGGTCGAGGTGGTCTCGGCTAAGCGGGCGACCCTAAAACCGTGGACATGTTCGACTTGCACACCACGAGCCTGGCAGACTCGCGCCTTGCATATGCTGGCACCGCAAGACCCCACCATCGCTGCGGCGGGCAGCCCCGGCCGCGAGGCTGGCACGACGAGACGGCCCATCTCCAGGGTGCTGATCGCAAACAGGGCTGAGATCGCCGTCCGGGTCGCCCGCACCTGCCGGGACCTCGGGATCGCCTCAGTAGCTGTCTACTCCGAGGCCGACCGGCACTCGATGCACGTGCGCGAAGCCGACGAGGCGTACTTGCTTGGCGGCGCTCCGGCATCGGAGAGCTACCTGTCCATCGAACGCCTGCTCGACGTGCTTCGACGCTGTGGTGCCGACGCAGTCCACCCCGGTTACGGCTTCTTGTCCGAGAACGCAGACTTCGCGCGCGCCGTGATGAGCGCCGGCGCTACCTGGGTAGGGCCGCCTCCCGAAGCCATAGAGGTCATGGGCGACAAGATCAGCAGCCGCCTGGCGGCGCGCCGCGCTGGGGTCGCGCCGGTGCCCGGCACCGACGAGCCCCTCGTGAGCGCCGAGGAAGTAGTGGCTTTCGGGGAACGGCATGGCTGGCCGGTGGCGATCAAAGCGGCATTTGGGGGTGGTGGCCGTGGGATGAGGGTCGTCGCTTCGCCGGCTGAGGCTGCTCCGGCCCTCGAGTCCGCTCAGCGCGAGGCGCAGGCGGCTTTCGGGCGCCAGGAGTGCTACCTCGAAAAGTACTTGCCCTGGCCTCGCCATGTCGAGGTACAGGTGCTCGCCGACACCCACGGCAATGCCGTCCACCTGGGCACCCGTGACTGTTCTGTCCAGCGCCGGCACCAAAAGCTCGTAGAGGAAGCACCAGCGCCAGCGCTAGCGCCCGAGGTGGCCGAAGCAATGGGGGAAGCAGCCGTGAGAGTTGCCCTGGCTTGCGGGTACGTGAGCGCCGGGACTGTGGAGCTCATATACCAAGACGGCGAGTTTTGGTTCTTGGAGATGAACACACGCTTACAGGTAGAACACCCCGTTACCGAGCTCGTCACGGGCCTCGACCTCGTGGCCTTGCAGCTCGCGGTAGCAGCCGGCGAACCTCTACCGTTCTCCCAGGCACAGGTGCGCCTCTATGGGCACGCTATCGAAGCCCGCATCAATGCCGAGGACCCAGCTGGCGGCAAGTTCGTCCCTGCGCCAGGGCCCGTAAAGCGCTTCAGGGCCTGTGGCGGGCCCTGGGTGCGCACCGATGCCGGCTACGAGGCCGGCGACACTGTCAGCCCTCACTATGACAACCTGCTCGCCAAGGTCATCGCCTGGGGCCCCGACCGCGAGTCCGCCCGCCGGCGTCTGCTGCGGGCGCTCAGCGAGATGGAGGTCGAGGGCGTGGCCACGACCATCCCCGCCCATGAGGTCGTGCTGGCCCACCCCGATTTCGCGAGCATCAGCCACTCCACCACGTGGCTCACCGAAAAAGTAGACCTCTCCTCGTTGCGGCTGGCGACGCCGCCTCAGCCCGGCCTTGGCGGCCGAGAGCCGGCCGAGCGCAAGGACCTCCAAGTCGAGCTGGGGGGGCGCCTCTACCGAGTAAGCGTGTGGGCACCCGCCTTAGCCGCTCACGCCACGGCCGCTGAGGCGCCAGCACAAGGCCCTCCCTTGGTGCCGCCTCAAGGCACAAACGGCCCTCGCCCCGCCCTAGGGCGCGAAGGCCCCGGAGCCGTGGGCACGGGCGCCGGCACGGGCGCTGGGCAGGTGACGGCACCAATGCAGGGCACGGTGGTGAAGGTGCTCGTCAAGCCTGGAGAGCGCGTCGTGCCAGGCCAGGCAGTGGTCATCTTGGAGGCGATGAAGATGGAGAACAGCATCTCCTCCGAAGTGGCCGGCACAGTCTTGGAAGTCCGGGTCGAGCCGGGCGCTTCGGTCGGGGCCGGCGACGTCCTGGCTGTTGTCGGCTAGCGCGTGCTAGCCGGCAGTTCGGCCTGAGCCAGTGCCACCACGGCTTGGACCAGGCCCTCGAGCTGGCGTTGCGCTCGAGAGCGCGCCTCGCGCAGCTGGTCGTCCCGGCATGGCTCAGCCGCCACTTCGAAGTACAACTTGAGCTTGGGCTCCGTGCCGCTCGGGCGCAGCACAACGCGCCCTCCCTCGCTTAGCTCGAGGACCAACACCTCGGCAGGTGGCAGGTCGCCTTCCCCGCTCGAGAGGTCTCGCGCCCTTGCCAAGCTAAACCTGCCGAGCCTCATTGGGGGGTCAGAACGCCAGCGCGCAACCAAGCCTGCGAGCGCCCTTATGCCATCGGCGCCGCGTCCTTGGGCCCGCAGCGACCACTGGGACGTCAAATGGACGCCGTAGCGAGATTGCAGCTCGTCGAGCTTCGAAAACAGCGTGCGGCCTTCGGCTTTCGCCATGGCAGCCATTTCGGCCACGACCAGCGCTGCGGAAAGGCCGTCTTTGTCCGCGACAGCCTCGTGCACGGCGTAGCCGAGCGCCTCCTCGTACCCGAAGAGCAACCGGCACCCCGGCCGCAGGCGCGCGGCTCGGGCGAGCCACTTGAAACCTGTAAGGGTTTCGGCGTAAGCCACGCCGGCCTGCGAAGCGACCTTGGCGAGCATGGTCGAGGACGCCACCGTAGTGGCGACGAGCCTCCCTGGCCCGCGGCTCGAAGAAATCAGGTGGTCGGCAATAAGCACGCCGAGCTCGTCGCCCGACAGCACCCGGAGCTCACCGCTTCCTAGGCGCGCGGCCACGGCCAGGCGGTCAGCGTCGGGGTCGTTCACCAGCACGAGGTCGGCTGCTTCTTGCGCGGCTGTGCGCAAGGGCAGGTCCATCACGCCCGGTTCCTCAGGGTTAGGGAAAGCGGTGGTGGGGAAGCCCGGGTCAGGGCGAGCTTGCTCTGGCACCACTGTTGGCGGCTCAAAGCCCGCTTGCTCCATGAGCTTTGGCAGCACGGCGCCTCCCACGCCGTGAAGCGGGCTGTAAACGCTGCGGAGCTGACGCGGCCCGCCCTGGCCGACAAGGCCCGTCATGCACCTGAAGTACGCGCCGAGCAACTCGGCCTCGTCCACCTCGTAGGGCTTCTTGGCAAAAGGCCCCGCAATATCGCGGTCTTGGGGCACCCGCGCCCTCTCGGCGGCCTCGGAGATCGCGGCGTCGTGGGGAGCGATGACTTGTGCCCCATCGGAGAGGTACACCTTGTAGCCATTGTCGCTTGCTGGGTTGTGGCTCGCTGTGACCATGACCCCGGCGTCGGCACCAAAATGGCGCACAGCGAAGGCCGTTATGGGGGTGGGGAGGGCGCTTTGGAAGTGCAGAGCGCGCACGCCGGCGTTTGCAAGGGCCCTCGCAGCGTCCCAGGCGAAAGCTTCCGAGCCGTGCCTGGCATCGTGGCCCACCACCACCAGTGCGTCCTCGCGAGGCGGTGCCGGCACCACGCCCCGCCAGGCGGGGGGGAGGAGCAGCTCCTTTGCGGCGGCTGCGGGCGATAGCCCTTCTCGCAGGTAACGGGCTAAGCCAGCACTCGTCCGGCGTACCAGGGCCTTGTTGAAGCGCGCTGGGCCAGCCCCGAGCGGCCCTCTTATGCCGGCAGTGCCGAAGCTAAGAGGCTCCTCGAACAGCTCACGGAGGGCATTTTCGTCCCCTCTTTCGAGGAGTTGTCCTATTTGCTGGCGTGTGGCGGGGTCAGGGTCCTCAGCCAGCCACGCCCGGACGCGTTCAATGTCTATAGGCACTCCAGGACCTTGCCCAGTAGCTGGCCGAGCCGAGGTGCCGCTGAAGCGCCGGCGGCGAGGACTTCGCCATGGTCGAGCCGGGCCGGCGAAGTCCCAGCCGCGTAGTTGGTCACCAATGAAATTGCGAGCAGCGAGGCCCCTAGGTGGCGAGCTGCAATTGCCTCCAGGACCGTCGACATACCGACGAGGTCCGCGCCAAGCGAGCGCAGCGCGGCTACCTCAGCCGGCGTCTCGTACTGTGGGCCACGAACGGCTGCGTAGACCCCCTCGCCAAGCCCCGGGCTCGCCGCCTTGGCAGCACGGCGCAGCTCAGCAGAATAGACGTCGCTCAGGTCGACGAAAGGGGCCCGGTAGGCAGCCGGCAAGGCTGCGCCCGAAAGAGGTGACAGGCCCGTCAGGTTGATGTGGTCCGACACGAGCACGGCCTCGCCCGGGCCAAGGCCGGCCCGCAGGCTGCCCGCCGCGTTGGTGAGCAACAAGGTCTTGGCGCCGGCGAGCACCGCCGTCCGCACTGGGTGCACCACCTGCGCAGGGCTCAGGCCTTCGTAGAGGTGGACGCGGCCCAACATCACGAGCACTAGCCGGCCATTGGCCCTCACCATCCGCAGCACGCCCGAGTGCCCTGCCACCCCTGGCTCGACGAACCCTGGGAGCGCTCGCGCCGGCACCTCGGCCTCGAGCTCACCCAAGCCGGTGGCTACAGCGCCCCAACCAGAACCGAGCACCACGGCCACCTCCGGCGCTCCACCAAGGAAGCGGCCGAGGTACTTGGCGGCTCTCTCCGCCAGCCGAAATGGAGCGGCACTGTCCACGACAGACGGCCTTACAAGGCTGACATCGCCGGCATGACCGACTCTGCGTAAGCCTTCAGCGTCCCCTCCTGGTTGTCGTGCATGAGGTAGATGGCAAACTGGTCGACGCCTATCGCCTCTAGCTGTCGCATGCGCTGCTGGTGCGCGTCCACCGGCCCGAGTACGCAGGAGCGGTCTACGACCTCGTCGGGCACGAAGTCGGTGGTCAGGTTGCCGGGCTTGCCGTGATGGCTGTAGTCGTAGCCCTTGCGGCCCGATATGTACCAGGTGAGCGCTTGTGGCACCAACCCAGGGCCAGCGCCATAGCGCTCGACGATCTCGGCCACGTGGTGGCCCACCATCACCGACTTCGTCCTCGACAGTATTTGCGAGTAGACGACGTAGGGCTCCTGCCAGAGCACGGGCGAGCCGAAGGCCAGACGTTCGCGAAGCCAACTGGCTCGGCGAGCTGTGCGAGCTCCAAGACCCTCGCTGCAGGCGGCTCCGTCTGCAAGACCACGCCGAAGTTCACAGCAGGTAACCGTTGAGGCCGCGAGCCAGGAAAACCCCGTGGCCCTTTTTGCCCAAGAACTTGCCGTCCTCCAGCACCAGCTCCCCGCGTGAGAGCACTGTGCTCACGCCACCGGTGACCTCCATGCCCTCGTAAGCCGAATAGTCCACGTTCATGTGGTGGGACTCGACAGAAAGAGTGTGCTTGAGCGACGGGTCATAGATGACCACGTCTGCGTCAGAACCGGGTGCCAGGGCACCCTTTTTGGGGTACAGCCCGAACATCCTGGCGGGGGTCGTGGCATTGACCTCCACCCACCGGGGCAACGACAGCTCGCCGGCAAGCACGCCTTGGTAGGTTAGGTCAAGGCGGTGCTCGACACCTGGTATGCCATTGGGGATCTTGGAGAAGTCCCCTATGCCTAGCTCCTTTTGTTCCTTGTAGCAAAACGGGCAGTGGTCAGTGGACACGACCGAGAGGTCGTCAGTGCGCAGGCCCCTCCATAACCTGGCATGGTGCTCCTTGGCCCGCAGCGGCGGCGAGCACACGTACTTGGCACCTTCGAAGCCCTCCAGCGCGAGGTAGTCGGAAGAAAGGAACAGGTATTGCGGGCAGGTTTCGGCAAACGCGTTCTGCCCTGCTGCGCGCGCCTCGGCCACTGCCTCCAATGCCCCGCTGGTGGACAAGTGGACGATGTACAGCGGCGACCCTGCAACTTTTGCAAGCGCGACCGCCCTGGCGGTCGCTTCGGCCTCGAACTCGTCTGGGCGTGTGGCGGCGTGGTACTTCGGAGCGGCCTCGCCCCTGGCGAGCGACTGCGCCACCAAGACGTCGATCGCGGGGCCGTTCTCGGCGTGCACCATGATGGTCGCGCCCGAGGAACGGGCTTGCTGCATGGCTCGGAAGATCTCCCCGTCTGTTGAGTAAAAGACGCCGGGGTAAGCCATGAAAACCTTGAAGCTCGTGACGCCCTCGTCGACTAGCACGTCCATTTCCTTCATGCTCTGCTCGTTCACGTCAGAGAGGACCATGTGGAAGCCATAGTCGACAAAACAGTTACCGTCGGCCTTGGCATGCCAAGCCTCGAGGCCCTCGAGCAACGCCTGGCCCTTACGTTGGACCGCGAAGTCGACGACCGTGGTCGTGCCGCCCCAGGCCGCCGCCCTCGTGCCGGTCTCGAAGGTGTCCGAGGCTTGCGTGCCACCAAAAGGCAGCTCCATGTGCGTGTGCACGTCGACCGCCCCAGGCAGCACGAGCTTGCCGGTGGCATTGAGGGCCCTGGCACCCTGTGCAAAGCTCACAGCCATCTGAGAGCCCGGCACGGCTAGCGACACAATGCGCTCGCCCTCTATCAGGACCTCCGCGGCCTGAGTGCCGGTGGCGCTCACCACAGTGCCGCCTGAGATCACCGTACGCACTGGCGCCTCCTTGTCATTGCTCCACAAGGCTCTTGTAAGCTGCCGGGTTGCGGTCCCGGTAAAAAGCCCACGTATGGCGGACCTTTTCGATCATGCCCATGTCGAGGTCCCGCACGATGACGGCTCGGCTGTCTTGAGGCCCTGGGTCGCCAACTAACTGCACCTGGGGGATGTGCGTCTTGCGGTACTTGCCCAAGTAAGTGCCGTCGGCGTCCACAACGAACGCCGTGTTGTAATAGAGGCCGGGCAGCTCCTGCTCGAACACCGGCACCACGAGCACCATGTGGAGCTGTTTGGCAAGAGAGCACATAGTCGTGGTGGTGGGCCCATCTGGCACCGCCTCGGCCAGGGAGAAGTACGCCGGGTCTTGTACCTGGCAAAAGTAAGGGCCATAAAAGAGCTCCTGGGAAGCAAAGCACACGGGCGCCGGCCGCAGCGGCCTGCTGGGCGAGCTCGACGCTCGCTCCCACCATGGAGCTCTTGTCGCCGCTCCAGCTTGCTTGCACGAGAGCGGCACGCACGACCTCGCCCATCAGGTCGGCAGCTGCGGCTGCGTTGAGCTCCTCGTCGCAAAGGCCAGCGAACGGCCCGCGCAGCCTGTCGGGGTTGTGGAGGTAGCTGACCTGTAGCGGGGAGAACGACGTCGGCGACCATGAACGGTTCCCTGTCACTGAGGTGGCCGTGAGCGAACGGCCGTGGTAGCTGTTGCGAAGCGCCAGCACCTGGTTGGAGCGTCGGGCGCAGCAGCAGGACAGCAGCGCCGCCTCTGTCGCCTCGGTCCCCGAGCTCACAAAAAAGACCTTCGCGTCTGGGATGGTGGAAAGCTTGGCTATTTTCTCAGCCAGCTCCACAGCTGGCCGCGAAAGGTACAGGGTCGACGTATGGAGGATCCGGCCTGCCTGCTCCTTTATCGCCTCGACCACTTCGGCGACGTTGTGGCCCGTCATCGTGGTCAATATCCCACCGAAATAATCTAGGTAAGCGCGGCCGTTCGCGTCTGTGACCGTGCAGCCGTTGCCCGAGACCAGCTCTATTGGCTCTTCGTAGTAGAGGCTCTGCCAGGCCGGGAGCACCTTACGGTGCCGTTCGGCCAGCGCTTGGTCGGTCACTGGGCGCGATGCTACTCCGAGCCGTTTGGGCTGGCTAACCCGTTTGGGCTGGCTAGCTAAGCGTGGCTTGGGCGCCTCACCCGGGCCCGTGCGCCGGCGCCTCTGCGAGCGCACGAGAACGGAGGGCGACTAGGAGCACGCCCGCGGCTAGCGCCGCCGTCTCAGAACGCAGGATGTGAGGCCCAAGCCATACGTGCTCCTTCACGGCCTCCAGTTCGTAACGGTCCCAGCCGCCTTCGGGCCCTATGAGCACAGTCGGCGTTGCCAGGCTGAGAGGTGCTCCCCCTGGCACTGCGAGCGCAACTCCGCAAGCGCCGGGCCCACTCGCCGGCGCGTGCGCCGCCACCTCCTCGAAGCTGAACGGGCCTTCCACCACAGGCAACCAAACCCTTCGGCTCTGCATTGCCGCCTGGCGGGCAACCTCGCGCAGGCGCGCCAGGCGAGCCGCAGTCGCCGCCGCCGGCCAACGGGCAACGCAGCGCGCACTTGTGAACACCAGTACCCGGTCGATGCCTACCTCGGTCAGCTTTTGGACAGCCAGTTCGGGGTTGCTGCCCTTGGTCAGCGCAAAGGCCACTGTCAAAAGCGGGGACGGCCGCGCTTCGTGCACGGGGTCGCCGGCGGGCAAAAGTTCTCGTGACCCCTGCCAGCGGCAGGTCACCCAGGTGCCTGCGCCGTCGGACACAGACACCTCCTCGCCGCGGCGCAACCGAAGGGCCCGGGACAGGTGGTGGAAGTCCTCCTCGCGTAGGCGCACTGGGCGAGGGCTCCCTCCAGGCCCAACCAGGCCCTCCACGAACACGTGCGCTGCGGCTCGCCGTAGTGGCCCGGTCAAAGTGCCAGCAAAGCGTGACGGGCGGCTACTTGACTGCGTGGCGGTGGCGCAACCTGGACAGCAAGCCTTCGTCGGGAGGGTGCACCGCCTCCCCGCGCTCGGCCGCAAAGCGGCGGAGGAGCTCCTCCTGGGCCGGGGTCAAGCCCGTAGGGGTGTCCACGGCCACAGTCACGACCAGGTCCCCCCTGCCCCTCCGTTGAAGGTGAGGTACGCCTCGCCCCCTCAGGCGGAGCTCACCGCCGTTGGGCCACCCAGGCTCGAGAGGCACTGTTTCTGGCCCCTCGAGGGTTTCAACGGTGATGTCCGTCCCTAGGGCGGCTTGAGCCATGCTCACATGGGCCGTCTCACGCAAGTCGTAACCGTCACGCTCCAAGAACGGGTGAGGCTTTACCCTGAGGTGGAGGTACAAGTCCCCAGGTGGGCCACCGTGCCGGCCAGAAGCCCCCCTCCCGGTCAAGCGCAGCGTCGCGCCGTCGTCGACGCCGGCGGGCACCTCCACCGTGTAGGAGCGCTCTTCTAGCTGCCGGCCCTCCCCCCTACAACTAGGGCAGGGAGAAGGGATCTCCTCCCCGGTGCCACCGCAGCGTGGGCATGGGCTTGAAGTCACCATCTGGCCCAGGAGCGACTGGCGCACCCTGCGGGTCTCGCCGGTCCCTTTGCACATGGTGCACCTGATGGGGGTGGTGCCAGGCCGGGCTCCGCTGCCATGGCAAGTCCCGCACGTCGCTTGCACCCTCACCGTCACTTCCTTTGCCGCCCCCAAGACGGCTTCGGCGAACTCCAGGTCGAGGGCCGCTTCCACGTTTTCCCCCTGTCGCGGCCCGTGGCGGGCGGGGCCGCGCTGGCCTCCAAACGGGCTGGCGCCACCAAAGAAGGCGTCGAAGATGTCGCTGAAGCCCGCACCAGCGAACCCGAACGGGTCGCCGGCGCCAGCGCCGAGACGCTCGCCGTCGGCGCCGAACATGTCGTACTGCCGCCTTCGCTCGGGGTCCTTTAGGACTTCATAGGCTTGGTTGACCAGCTTGAAACGTTCCTCGGCGGCGACCTTTTCGGAGGGGGAGCCGCTGTGGCTGTCGGGGTGGAGGTCGCGGGCGAGCTTGCGGTAAGCCTTTTTGATCTCCTCGTCACTGGCATTGCGGCTGACCCCCAGGATCTCGTAGTAGTCCTGGCTCGGCATCAGCCGCTCCCCCGAGCGCGGGCGCCACGCGTGCCAGCCACCTCCAACTCAGTGCTCCGTCGGGAGCTACCGGTACTGAGGTCGCGCTGGGCCTCGGCCAAAGGTTCGCCGCTCGCCTCCGAGAGAGTCTCGCTCAGCTTCTTGGAGACGATGCCCACCGCAGCGAGGGCCTGTTCGTAGTGCATCCTGGTGGGGCCAAGCACGCCCACCGTGCCGGCTCTTTCGCCACCGATCTGGTACGGGGCAACTACGACCGAGCAGTCTGCGAGCGGCGTCACGCCGTGCTCAGCCCCGATCGCCACGCTCAAGCCTCGGTCGAGCACGTCCTTCAGCAGGCTGACGAGGACGTACTGCTGCTCGAGTATCTCCAGCACAGCCCTGATCGTGCCGACCGCGTCGAACGCCGCCGCCATGCGGGCCGCACCGCCCACGAACACGTGCTCGCTTTCGAGGGGCTCAGGGTGCCTGAGGGCCTCCAAGGCTGCGTCCACGAGGGTGTCCACTTCGGCGTTGCCGCTGCGCTGGGGCGTGCCGAGCTTGTCGAGCGAAGCGCCGTCGAGCCAGGCCGCCACAGCTCCCGAAGCCCTCTCCACGTCGGCGTCGCTCACCTGCGAAGGGGTCTCGATGGCCCGCCGCTCCACCACGCCATTGGCAAGCACCGCCACCGCAAGCACAAGGTGGGGAGCTAGCCGTACGAGCTGGACAGAGCGCACCCGCCAAGGCTCCGGAGCGCTCGGTGCCACGACCACCGCCGCGTAGTCGGTCAAGCGGCTGAGGAGGCCGCTCGTCTCGGCGAGCAAACGTTCGATCTCACCGTGAGTGCGCGCAAAGAAAAGCCTCACCAGCTCCGCTTGCGCCGGCTCCAGCGGTGCCGGGCCGCTTAGAGAGTCGACAAAGTACCTGTAGCCCTTGTCCGTCGGCACGCGCCCAGCACTCGAGTGGGGCTGGAAGAGGTAGCCCTCTTGTTCCAGGACCGCCATCTCATTGCGGACCGTCGCCGGCGAAACGCCCAAGCCGGCGATCTGGGCCACGTACGACGAGCTCACGGGCTGGGCAGTGCGTATGTGGCACTCCACCACCGCCCGCAAGATAGCGGCCTTGCGTTCGTCCAACACCAATGGCATTTGACGTTCAAGGTTACCGACTGCCAACGCAGTACCCGTTCACCTCTGGAGGCTCGCATAGCCGTGGTCGAGCAGCCCTGCCCAGTCCAGGGCACTCGGGCGCCTAGCTCCCAAATCCCCCTCCAGGCGCCTGTCCCGCCTAAGCTCGTCGGCTGTGCAGAGCGCTCAAGGCCGACAAGGCCTGCGGGAAAGGGACGGCAGATGGTAGAGCACCTGACAAAGCCCCACGGAGGGCGGCTCGTCGACCTTGTGGTCAGCGAGGAGCGGGCCGCCCAGCTGAAAGCTGAGTCCAAACACTGGCCGAGCTGGGACCTCACCGCGCGCCAGCTTTGCGACCTCGAGCTGCTCGCCAATGGAGGCTTCTCGCCCCTCACCGGCTTCCTTGGCGAAGAAGACTACGAGTCCGTTTGCGAGCGTATGCGCTTAGCCGATGGGACTGTATGGCCGATGCCGGTCAACCTCGACATAAGTGAGGAAAAGGCCGCCGAAGTCGGCCCCGGCTCCTCGCTGGCGCTGCGCGACCCCGAAGGCGTCATGGTCGCCGCGCTCCACATAAGCGAGCTGTACAGGCCAGACCGCGAGAGAGAGGCAAAGCTCGTGTTCGGCACGACGGACAAAGCCCACCCCGGGGTCGCGTACCTGCTCGACCAGGCAGGCCCTGTCTACGCCGCAGGCAAGCTCGAGGCCCTCTCGCTACCTCGTCACTACGACTACAAGGACCTCCGGCTCACGCCGCGCCAACAACGGGCGCGCTTTGCACAGCTCGGTTGGTCACGCGTCGTTGCCTTCCAGACACGGAACCCGATGCACCGCGCGCACGTCGAGCTAACCCTTCGCGCGGCTCGCCAAGTGGAGGCCAACCTTTTCGTCCACCCTTCGGTCGGGATGACCAAGCCCGGCGACGTGGACCACCACACTCGCGTGCGCTGCTACCAAGCAGTGCTGAAGGGCTACCCCCACGCAACCGCGACGCTTTCGCTGCTCCCCCTTGCCATGCGCATGGGGGGCCCTCGCGAGGCGCTTTGGCATGCGATCATCCGCAAGAACTACGGAGCCAGCCACTTCATCGTAGGCCGAGACCACGCTGGGCCCGGCAAAGACTCCGCTGGCAACCCCTTCTACGGCCCTTACGATGCCCAGGCGTTGCTGCAGGAGCATTCGGAGGAAATAGGCGTGGGTGTCGTGACCTTCCAGCAAATGGTCTACGTGGAAGAGCGCGACGAGTACATGCCTGTGGACGAAGTCCCTCCCGGCACCCGGACGCTCGACATATCAGGCACAGAGTTGCGCCGGCGCTTGGCCGAAGGACGTGAGATCCCAAGCTGGTTCACCTTCCCAGAGGTGGCGGCAGAGCTGCGCAAGAGCTTCCCGCCCCGCTCCAAGCAGGGTTTCACCGTGTTTTTCACGGGCTTGTCCGGCGCGGGAAAGTCGACGATCGCGCAAGTGCTGCTCGTGAAGCTCTTGGAAGAAGGAGGCCGGCCTGTCACCCTGCTCGACGGCGACGTAGTACGCAAGCACCTTTCTTCCGAGCTTGGCTTCTCCAAGCAGCACCGGGACATAAACATCCGCCGCATCGGCTGGGTGGCCTCAGAGATAACCAAAAACGGCGGCATAGCGATCTGCGCCCCGATCGCCCCCTACGAGTCCGTCCGCCAAGAGGTCAGGGCGATGATAGAGCCGCTCGGGGGCTTCATCCTTGTGCACGTGTCTACACCCCTCGACGTCTGCGAGCAGCGCGACCGCAAGGGCCTTTACGCAAAGGCTCGTGCTGGGATAGTAAAGGAGTTCACAGGGATTTCTGACCCCTACGAGGTGCCCGAGCACCCTGAGGTAACGATCGACACGACCGAGCTCTCGGCCGAAGAGGCTGCCCAGGCCATCATGGTGCACCTTCAAACCGAAGGTTACCTAGGCCCTTCCCAACACTAGCTATAGCCAAGCCCTCGGGAGCCCTCCCCGGCGGCGCCGCCCGCGGGTCACTTTAGCCTGGCTTCGTGCTTAGCAAGCCTGGCTTCGTGCTTAGCAAGCCTGGCTTCGTGCTTAGCAAGCCTGGCTTCGTGCTTAGCAAGCCTGGCCCCGTGCTGGGCAAGCCTGGCCCAGTGGTGGGCAAGCCTGGCCCAGTGGTGGGCAAGCCTGGCCCCGTGCTGACGAGGCGCGAGCTGTTACAACTTGGCGCGCTTGGCGCCGGAGCCTTGGCCACCCCTGCCGGCGCCGAGCGGCCGTTGCCTTGGGGCAAGCTCGCCAGCCAGCTCTCAGGCCGGCTGTCACGCCCCGGTTCCCCCACCTACCAAGTAGACCGTCAGCTTTACAACCCGCTTTTCGACTCGACGCGACCGGCTGCTATTGCCTTTTGCGAAACTGAAGACGACGTCGCGCGCTCTGTCGGCTTCGCTCGCCACCACGGCATACCTCTCGCGATGAGGAGCGGCCGTCACAGCTATGGGGGCTATTCGACGACCAAGGGGCTCGTAATAGACGTGAGCCGGATGTCGGAAGTGGCCCTGTCACGCACGGGGCTAGCAAGAGTGGGTGCGGGCGCCCGGCTCATCGACGTTTACAGCCGCCTCGCCCGCCACGGCGTCTCCGTCCCCGCCGGCTCGTGCCCGACGGTAGGGATAGCCGGCCTCGCCCTCGGAGGCGGGATAGGGGTCATGGACCGGCTCTGGGGCCTCACGTCCGACAACATCGTTAGCCTCCGGCTCGTTACGGCTGCCGGCGAAGCCGTCACAGCTAGCTCCTCAACCAACCCCGACCTCTTCTGGGCGTGCCGGGGAGGTGGGGGCGGGAACTTCGGGGTGGCGACGGAGTTTACGTTCCGGGCCTACCCCGTGCGCGAGCTTTGCCTGTACTTGCTAACGTGGCCCTGGCCAGCAGCTTCGCAGGTGCTCCCTGCATGGTTCGCATGGTCGGCTGGCAACCCAGAGGAAATGTGGTCCACGTGCCAGTTCGCCACCAGCCCGGCTGGCCCCTCTCCCACCTTGCGTGTCGCCGGCGTATGGGCGGGCTCGTTGGCCGGGGCTGCGGCCGAACTGGCACGCCTTGAGCGCTCTGCGGGGGCCTCCTCCAGCCGCTTCCTTGGCACGAGCGGTTTCGAGCAAGCTATGTACGTCGAAGCTGGCTGCCAGAACATGTCAGAGGCCGCCTGCCAGGTCGCGGGGTGGTCCCCAGGAGGCCGCTTGTCGCGCATGGTCGAGGTCGCAAAGTCCGACATCTTCAACGAGCCGCTCTCAGCTGCTGGCGTACAAGCCATCTTGCGCGGGGCCCAAGAACGCCAGGCCGAGCGAGCTGCCGGCGCCGTGCTCTTCGACTCCTGGGGAGGAGCGCTGAACCGTGTCGCCCCCGCAGCGACGGCTTTCGTGCACCGCCGCGCGGTCGCCTCAGCACAGTACATAGCCATGCTGGAGCCTCCCGTGAGCCTCGGCGCGGCCCGCAAGGCGCGCGAGTGGCTGGAGAGCTTGTACGCATCCGTGCGCCCCTATGCGAGCGGCGAGGCCTACCAAAACTACATAGACCCCTACTTGAAGAACTGGGCGCACGCCTACTACGGGGCCAACCTTGCACGCCTCGAAGCAGTGAAGTCAAAGTGGGACCCCGACGGCACCTGGCGCTTCCCCCAATCTGTGCCCCTGGCCGCTCGCCAAGCCAGGGCGCACGGGCCGCAGGCACAGAGCGGGCGCCCCTAACCTTCGATCCGCAGGGCCTGGATGAACGCCTCCTGGGGCACCTCCACGCGCCCTATAGACTTCATGCGCTTTTTCCCCTCGCGTTGTCTTTCGAGGAGCTTGCGCTTGCGCGTTATGTCCCCTCCATAGCACTTGGCGAGCACGTCCTTGCGCTTGGCTTTCACGGTCTCGCGGGCGATGACCTTGCTCCCGACCGCTGCTTGGATCGGCACGTCGAACAGCTGGCGAGGTATCAGCTCACGCAGCTTCTCTGTCATGTGCCTACCGTAGGCCATCACGTCGCTTTTGTGGACTATGGCACTGAAGGCGTCGACCGGGACGCCATTTAAAAGGACGTCGATTTTGACCAGTTCGCCGGGGGAGAACCCTGCAGGCTCATAGTCCAAACTTGCGTAACCTTTTGTCCGGCTCTTCAGCACGTCGAAAAAGTCCATCACGACCTCAGCAAGCGGCAGCCTGTACACGAGCTCCACGCGCTCGGGCGAGAGGTACTCCATGCGCACTAGCTCGCCCCGCCGGCTCTGGCAGAGGTCCATGACAGCCCCCGTGTACTCGGACGGCAGCAACATCGTGGCCTTTATGAAAGGCTCTTCGATCACTTGGGCCCGCTGCGCTGGAGGCATCTCGGCGGGGCTGTGCAGGCGGACCTCAGAGCCGTCCGTGAGCTTGGCTATGTACTCGACGCTTGGGGCCGTCGCTATAAGGGAGAGGTTGAACTCCCGCTCCAAGCGTTCTCGGACTATGTCCATATGGAGCAAGCCGAGGAACCCGCAACGGAAGCCGAACCCGAGCGCTGGTGAGGTTTCCGGCTCGTAGGAGATCGACGAGTCAGACAGGCGCAGCTTCTCCAGCGCGTCGCGAAGCGACTCGAACTCGTCTCCGTCTACAGGGTAAAGGCCGCAAAACACCATGGGCTTGGGTTCTTGGTAGCCTTCCAACGGTTTTTCAGCAGGGCGGGCTGCGCCAGTCACCGTCTCGCCGACGCGGGCCTCGCGGACGTCTTTTATGCCAGCGATCAAGTAGCCAACCTCGCCCGGGCCGAGCCTGTCCACTGGCTTGGGAGCGGGTAGCCTCACGCCTATTTCCTCAACCTCATGCGTGCGGCCGGTTTGCATGAAACGCAACTTCTCACCGCAGGTGAGGACGCCGTTTTTCACCCTGACGGCGCTCACCACTCCCCTGTACTGGTCATAGTACGAGTCGAAGATCAATGCCTGCAGAGGCGCGTCGGGGTCTCCTTGGGGGGGAGGGATCCGCTCGCAGACGGCGTCCAGCAGTTCTGGCACCCCTTGGCCGGTCTTAGCCGAGATGAGCAGCACGTCTGCCGCCGGGATCCCAAGTACCGACTCGACCTCGGCCGCCGCTCGTTCTGGGTCAGCCGCCGGCAGGTCGATCTTGTTGAGCACGGGGACTATTTCGAGGTCGTGCTCCAAAGCGAGGTAGGCGTGGGCTAGCGTCTGAGCTTCGATCCCTTGTGCGGCGTCAACGAGAAGTACCACCCCCTCGCAGGCGGCAAGGCTACGGCTTACCTCATAGCTGAAGTCGACATGCCCAGGCGTGTCGATCAAGTGGAGCGTGTAGCCCTTCCAGGTGACCCGCACGTTCTGGGCTTTGATCGTTATGCCGCGCTCGCGCTCGATGTCCATCGAGTCGAGGTACTGGTCCCGCATCTCGCGTGCGCTGACCGCGCCGGTCAGTTCCAAGATCCTGTCGGACAGTGTCGACTTGCCGTGGTCAATGTGGGCCACGATCGACAAGTTGCGGATGCGCTCGCTAAAGGACGTGGAGGATGGTGTCGTGCTCATTGGCGTCGAAGTGCGGCTACCAGTTTGGCCCAAGCGAGCGGGACTTCCGGCAGGCCCAGCTTCGCGGGCTGCCGAGTTGCCGGCGCCAAGGCTCACCAGCGCCTTGGGCTCACCGGCCCTGGGCTTACCAGCACCTTGGGCTCACCAGCACTTTGGGCTCACAGCTCCCTGGTCGCCGGAGACCAGCCTTCGCTAGCCGCTCCGCCCGCCAAAGCTCACGTCAGCCGGGCTGACCGGGGACGTCACCCAGCTAGCCCACCTAGGACGCCAGCCGGCGGAGGTTGATAAGATGTCGGACCCTGTGGCGAACATCAAGAGCCAGATCAAGCGTATAAAGACCAATGAGAAGCGCCGGCTTCGCAACAAGGCTGCAAAGTCCGAGGTCAAGACCCGCATCAAGGCCGCTCTCAGCGCCGCGCAAGCCGGTGACGAACGTGCGCCTGAGCTAGTCAGGGCCGCCGTAAAAGCGCTGGACAAATCGGCCGCACGTGGGGTCATCCACCCCAACCAGGCCGCCAACCGCAAGTCTGCGCTGATGGCCAAAGCAGCCCGCCTGGCGGCTGCACAGCTTGCCCAACAAGAGGGCACCGAGGCCGAAGGGCAAGCCCCCCAAGAACGCGCTTCAAGTGGGCCCGCTGCCGCCGAGGCGCCCGCCTCAGGCCAGCCGGCCCGCCGCCGTGCAATAGCATCTCGTCCCAAGCGAGGCCGTCGCGGCCACGACGCCGGAGACGTTGCCGTCGAGGCGGCCCAGCCCCAAGACGAAGCAGTCGACGAAGAGCCCGAGGCCAGTGCACCTGACCCCGCCTGACCCGCCTAGCCCACTTGGCCCCGCCTAGCGCACTTAGTACATCCTGGCATAAATACGATCACGTAATTACACTATCGTAACTAGGGGCCAGCAGTAACGTATGAGTGCCCCCGGAAGGGGATGCTCATGCCGAGGAAGAGCCCGTTCGTACTGGAACTGACCGCCGAGCAGCGCTCGGTGCTGGAAGCACGAGCCCGGCAAT
>Ga0209061_1000440_pt1 | contig 107359 bp, 106 predicted proteins | sample Coa_R1_10_FD_187157 | JGI IMG/M metagenome (GOLD analysis project Ga0209061, IMG submission 187157) | Surface soil microbial communities from Centralia Pennsylvania, which are recovering from an underground coalmine fire - Coalmine... | ecosystem: Environmental > Terrestrial > Soil >... | reverse complement strand
GGCCGCAGTTTTACTTCCGGACGACGGACGTGACGGGTGTGGCGACGCTGCCGGAGGGGATGGAGATGGTGATGCCGGGCGACAACGTGAATCTTACGGTGGAGCTGATCACTCCGGTGGCGATGGATAAGGGGCTGCGGTTTGCGATCCGCGAAGGCGGCCGGACGGTCGGGGCGGGGACGGTGACGGAAATCCTCGAGTAACCCATGAGCAGCTTGAGAGAACGTATTCGCATCCGCCTCAAGGCGTACGATCACCGGATTCTGGACCAGTCGACGACGGAGATCGTCGATACGGCCAAGCGTACCGGCGCGCAGGTGGCGGGGCCGATTCCGCTGCCGACGGTGAAAAATCTGTACACGGTGCTGCGCTCGCCGCACGTGGACAAGAAGAGCCGGGAGCAGTTCCAGATCCGCACGCACAAGCGGCTGCTGGACATTCTGGAGCCGACGCAGGACACGGTGGACGCGCTGATGAAGCTGGATCTGCCGGCGGGTGTGGATGTGGAGATCAAGGCGTTCGGAAAAGGGAAGTAAAGTGGCCGGCGGCCCGCGGTCGGCGGCCGGTTGGACTGGGAGTTTCCAATGAGTCCTGGGATTTTAGGGAAAAAGATCGGCATGACGCAGGTGTTCCGGCCGGACGGGCAGGTGGTTCCGGTGACGGTGCTCAAGGCCGGGCCGTGCGTGGTGGTGCAGCGCAAGACGCCGGCCACGGACGGCTACGACGCCATTCAGCTCGGATTGATGGAGTATGCCAAGAAGACGAGCGTGAGCAAGCCGGCCGCCGGGCACCTGAAGAAATGCGGCGCCGAGGGCGTGAAGTTCCTGCGCGAATTCCGCCTGGAGGAGGGCGCCAACGGCGATCTGAAGGCGGGCGACCGGGTGCTGGTGGATGAGTTCAAGCCGAAGGACAAAGTCGACGTGATCGGCGTGAGCAAGGGGCGCGGCTTTGCGAGCCTGGTCAAGCGCCATCATTTCCGGGGCGGGCCGGAGTCGCACGGCTCGATGTTCCACCGCGCGCCGGGCTCGATCGGGGCCTCGAGTTTTCCCTCGCGCGTTTTTCCGGGCATGAGGATGGCCGGGCAGATGGGGACGGCGCGGGTGACGGTGCGCAATCTGGAGGTGGTCGAGGTGGACGCCGAGGAGAACGTGCTGCTGGTGAAGGGCGCGGTTCCCGGGCCGGCCGGAGGATACGTCGTCGTCAGGAGGGCCAAGAAATAGCCATGCCGAGCGTGGACGTGATCGATCTGAAGAACAACAAAGTCGGGACGCTCGATCTGGCCGACGCGGTGTTTGCGGCTCCGGTAAATGAGGCGCTGCTGTATGAGGCGGTCAGGCATTATCTGGCGTGCGCGCGGCGGGGGACGGCCAAGACCAAGACGCGTCATGAAGTCGCCGGATCGGGCAAGAAGCTGTGGAAGCAGAAGGGCACCGGACGGGCGCGGATGGGATCGATCCGCAGCCCGCTGTGGCGGCACGGCGGAACGGTGCACGGGCCGCAGCCGCGCAGCTACGCCTACAAGCTTCCGCGCAAGATGCAGTTGGGCGCGCTGCGCAGCGCGTTATCGGCCAAGCTGCGCGACGGCGAGCTGAAGGTGGTGAACGAGTTCGCCATTTCGGAAATCAAAACCAAGGCGGTGCGCCAGGCGCTCGATGCGATCGAGGCGCAGCGGACGGTGCTGCTGGTGGATAACGCCGACAATCGCAATTTGCGGCTGTCGAGCCGGAATCTGCAAGGGGTGAAGCTGGTTTCCAGCCGCGAGGTGAATGTCTACGATCTGCTGCGGCACGAGCAGGTGGTGCTTTCCCGCGGCGCCGCGGAGAAGTTGTCGGAGGCGCTGGCATGACGTTATACGATGTGATCAAGCGGCCGCTGGTGACCGAAAAAGGCGTGGCCAAGAAGGATGCCGAGCGCACCCTGTGCTTTGAAGTCGCGGCGGGGGCCAACAAGACGCAGGTCAAGCAGGCGGTGGAGGCGCTTTTTAAGGTTAAGGTCGAAGAGGTCCGCACCTCGACCACGGCGGGAAAACTGCGCCGCCAGGGGCGCTTTTCCGGCTATCGCGCGGACTGGAAGAAGGCCTGGGTGAGATTGAAGGCCGGAGAAAAGCTGCCGGAGTACGCGGAGATTTAAAGATGCCTATTAAGAGCTATCGGCCGACCACCTCGACGCGGCGCTTTCAGACCGTGGTTTCGCGCGAGGACATCACCAAGGACCGGCCGGAAAAGAGTCTGGCGGTTGGCAAGAAGCGGACCGGCGGGCGGTCCAGCACGGGGCGGATTTCTTCGCGCTTCCGCGGAGGCGGGCACAAGAAGACGTACCGGATCATCGACTTCAAGCGCGATAAGATCGGGGTGGCGGCGCGCGTGGCCGCCATCGAATACGATCCCAACCGCAGCGCCCGCATTGCGCTGCTGCACTATGTGGACGGCGAAAAGCGCTATATTCTGGCGCCGGTGGGCCTGGAGGTGGGGCGCACGGTGATGGCGGGTCCGGACGCCGATATTCTGACCGGCAACGCCCTGCCGCTAAAAAACATTCCGGCGGGCACGGTGGTTCACAATGTGGAGTTGCGGCCGGGCAAGGGCGGGCAGATGGCGCGCTCGGCCGGGGCCCAGGCGCAGTTGGTTTCCAAGGAGGGCGGCTACGCCTTGCTGAAGCTGCCCTCGGGTGAAGTGCGGCGGGTGCCGGTGGAGTGCGCGGCGACCATCGGGCAGGTGGGCAACGTCGAGCACGAGAACGTGAGCATCGGCAAAGCCGGGCGCAAGCGCTGGATGGGCAGGATGCCGCACAACCGCGGCGTGAGCATGAATCCGGTGGATCACCCGCATGGCGGCGGAGAAGGAAAGACGTCGGGCGGCCGGCATCCGGTGACGCCATGGGGCCAGCCGACGCGCGGCTTCAAGACTCGCAACAACAAGCGGACGGACAAGTGGATCGTCACGCGGAAGCAGAAGAAGAGATAACCAATGGGACGCTCGTTAGCCAAGGGACCGTTTGTAGACGACCACCTGATGAAGAAAGTGGCGGCGATGAACGAGAAGAACGAAAAGAAGGTGGTGCGGACGTGGTCGCGGCGGTCGACCATCGTGCCGGAGTTCGTCGGCCACACGCTGGCGGTGCATAACGGAAAGAAGTTCATTCCGGTGTATGTGACCGAGAACATGGTGGGGCACAAGCTCGGCGAGTTTTCGCCGACGCGGCAGTTTAAAGGGCACGCAGCGAAGGCGGCGGCGGAGAAGACGGCCAAGCCGGCCTGAGAGGCCAGGGGGAGATATGCAAGCGAAAGCGGAAGCTCGTTACATCCGGACCTCGCCGCAGAAGGCGCGTCTGGTCGTCGATCTGATCCGGGGCGTGAAGGCCGGCGAGGCGATCCATATTCTGCGCGCGGCCAACAAGCGGATCGCGCCGGCGGTGGAAAAGGTGCTGCGCTCGGCGATCGCCAACGCCGAGAACCGGTCCAACGGCGTCGATGTGGACCGGCTGGTTGTCACCGAGGCGTATGTGAACGAAGGGCCGCGCATGAAGCGGATCCGGCCGGCGCCGATGGGCCGGGCGTTCCGCTACCAGCGGCGGATGGCGCATATTGTCGTGAAGGTCGGAGACAAGGAATAGCGATGGGTCAAAAGGTACATCCCTACGGGTTCCGGCTGGGCGTCACCAAGACCTGGCGGTCGCGCTGGTTCGCCAAGCAGGACTACGCCAAGCTGCTGCGTGAGGATCTGGAGCTTAAGGAGTCGCTGCGCGACCGGCTGAAGGCGGCGGGCGTCAGCGCGATCGAAGTGGACCGGCCCGGCAACAAACTGCGCATCACCATTCACACCTCGCGTCCGGGCATCATTATCGGACGCAAGGGCGCTGAGATCGAAAAGCTGAAAGCGGATCTGGCCAAGAAGACCAAGCGCGAAGTTTTTATCGATATTCAGGAGGTGCATAAACCGGAGCTGGACGCACAGTTGATCGCCGAGACGATCGCGCTGCAACTGGAAAAACGCGTGGCCTTCCGGCGCGCGATGCGCAAGTCGGTGGATTCGGCGCTGCGCTTCGGCTGCAAGGGAATCAAGGTGCGCGTTTCCGGCCGCTTGAATGGCGCCGAGATCGCCCGCACCGAGTGGTATCTGCAAGGGCAGCTTCCGCTGCACACCCTGCGCGCCGACATCGATTACGGGTTCAGCCAGGCCTATACGACCTATGGCGTGATCGGGATCAAGTGCTGGGTGTATAAGGGCGAGATTCTTCCGGGCGGGCAGCGCCGCCCGCTGCGCAATGAGCCGGAGCCGCGGCGTACTCCGGTGCGGGAGCGCCGCGATCGGGAACGCGACCGGGAGCGGCGCGCGCAGCCGGCCGGGGAAAGCGGCGGGGTCCTGCAAGCTCCGCCGCCGGAGATGCCGCGCGTGCAGGCTCCGATCCTGCCGCCGATGAGCTCGCCGCAGCCGAGCTGGAAGGCGGAGGTTGTGGAGACGAAGGAAAGCAAGCCGGGCGAGGAAGGCAAGAAGGAATAAGCCATGTTGATGCCGAAAAAAGTCAAGTACCGCAAGCAGCAGCGCGGGCGCATGGCCGGGAAGGCCTGGCGCGGCTCCTCGCTCGCCTTCGGCGATTACGGATTGAAGGCGCTCTCCTGCGGATGGATCACGGACCGGCAGATCGAGGCGGCGCGTGTGGCGATGACGCGCTCGATCAAGCGCGGCGGCAAGGTATGGATCCGCCTGTTTCCGGACAAGCCGATCACCAAGAAGCCGGCCGAGACGCGTATGGGGAAAGGCAAGGGCGCGCCGGAGCAGTGGGTGGCGGTGATCCGGCCGGGGAAGATTCTGTTTGAGATGGAAGGCGTGGCGAGAGAGGTGGCGCAGGAGGCGATGAAGCTGGCCGCGGCGAAGCTGCCGCTGCCGACCAAGCTGGTTTCGCGGGAGCACGTGGAGTAAACGATGAAGGAAAACGCGGATAAAGCCCGGGCGCTCGATACGGCGGAGATTCACAAACAACTGCGCGAGGCGCAGGAACAGATGTTCCGGCTGCGCTTTCAGATGCGGCTGGGGCAGATGGATGGTTTAAAGAAGTACCGCGGGCTGAAGAAGGAGCGGGCGCGGATGCTGACGGTGTTGCGGGAGCGTGAAGGGAACGCGGACGCCGGCGCCGCCCGGGGGAAAAGCTAAGCCATGGCCGAAGGCAACGTTACAAAGAATTCCAAGGTGGGCTTGGTGGTCTCCGACAAGATGGCCAAGACCATCGTGGTGGAGGTCACGCGCCGGGTGCCGCATCCGGTGTACAAGCGCATCGTCACCAAGCGGAAGAAATTTTACGCCCATGACGAGCAGGGGCAGGCCAAGGTGGGCGACGTGGTGCGCATCATCGAGTGCCGGCCCATGAGCCGGCTGAAGCGCTGGAGGCTGGGCGAAGTGCTGCGCAAGGCGGTTCAGGTGACCACGGATCTGAGCGCGATCGGCATCGAAACCGGGCCGGAGAAGAGACTTTCGAAGAAGAAGGGGAAGAGCTAGGGGGCCGGCCGGCGCCCCCGCAGGGAGACAGAACTATGATCGGGATGCGGACGATTCTCGAAGTGGCCGACAACAGCGGCGCGCGCAAGTTATCCTGCATTTTGCCGCGCGGCGGCGATCTAGGGCTGCGCGCCGGGCTGGGCGACGTGATCACGGCGGCAGTGAAGGAAGCCTCGCCGGAGTCGGCGATCAAGAAAGGGAAGGTGGTGCGCTGCGTCATCGTTCGCATGCGCAAGGAGACGCGGCGCAAGGACGGGACGTATATCCGTTTCGATTCTAACGCCGCGGTTCTGATCAACGAAGTGGGCGAGCCGGTGGGCACCCGCGTTTTCGGCCCCGTCGCGCGCGAGCTGCGCGACAAGAAGTTCATGAAGATCGTTTCGCTGGCGCCGGAGGTGATCTAAATGCGATTCCGGGTGCGCCGGCGCGATCAGAACGCGCCCAAGAAGATTTTGAAGGTCCGCATCAAGAAGGACGACACGGTGAAGGTGATCGCCGGGCGCGACAAGGGCAAGACGGGCCGCGTGCTGGATGTGGACCGGAAGCGGGGCAAGGTTCTCGTGGAGCACGTCGGGATGGTGAAGCGGCACACCCGGCCCAATCCGCAGCGGCAGATCAAGGGCGGCATCGCCGAGAGGGAAAGCCCGATCTCCATTTCCAACGTGATGCTGCTTACCTCCGGCGGCGCCCCTACGCGTGTCGGCTATCGCATCGAGCAGAGCGGGACGGTGACGCGGCGGGTGCGGATCGCCAAAAAAAGCGGCGAGATTCTGGACAAGAAGGCATGAGCGGGGCTGGGGAGTCGAAGATGCAGCATTTCAGGACGCAGGTAAATTATGGCCGCCAGACTTAAAGAGCATTATCAAAAGAACGTCATTCCGGCACTGACCAGGGAGTTCGGGTACAAGAACGTCATGGCCGTCCCCAAGATCGAAAAGATCTCGCTGAACATCGGGCTGGGGGAGGCGACGCAGAATCCGAAGCTGATGGACGGGGCGGTGAACGAGCTGGCGCAGATCGCCGGGCAGAGGCCGGTGGTGACCAAGGCGCGGAAGTCGATCGCGGCGTTCAAGCTGCGCGAAAACATGGCGATCGGCTGCACGGTCACGCTGCGCGGGGACCGCATGTACGAGTTTTTCGACCGCCTAGTGAACGTGGCGCTGCCGCGGGTGCGCGACTTCCGCGGGGTATCGAGCAAATCCTTCGACGGCCGGGGCAATTATACCCTGGGCGTCAAAGATCAACTGATTTTCCCGGAAATCGACTATAACAAGGTCGAAAAGGTGAAGGGAATGAACATTTGCATCACCACGACGGCGCGGACCGACGCCGAGGGGATGGCGCTGTTGAAACATCTCGGAATGCCCTTCCGGACGCAATAAAAAGGAATCCATGGCTACTACGGCAAAGATCGCAAGAGACCAACGGCTGGAGCGGGCCCGGCGGGAGAAGAAACCGAAGCTGGCCTGCCGGCATCGCAACCGCTGCTTCCGCTGCGGCCGCCCGCGCGGATATATCCGCAAGTTCAAACTGTGCCGGATCTGTTTCCGGCAACTGGCGCTGGCGGGCGAGGTGCCGGGCGTGATCAAGGCTTCCTGGTAGGAGATTACGAAGCATGACGACCACCGATCCGATCGCCGACATGCTGACGCGCATTCGCAATGCGCTGCAGGCGCGCCATCCCAAGGTGGACGTGCCGGCGTCGCGGCTGAAGACGGATATCGCCAGAATTTTGAAGGATGAGGGCTACATCGCCAACTACAAGCTGACCGAGGAGGGGGCCCGAAGATCGATCCGCATTTATCTCAAATACACGGCGGCAAACGTGCCGGTGATCTCGCGGATCGAGCGGGTTTCGCGCCCCGGATGCCGGGTTTACGTCGGCTCGCGCGAGGTGCCGCGGGTGCTGGGCGGGCTGGGGATCAATATCCTGACGACGCCGCGCGGGGTGATGACCGGCTCCTCGGCGAGGAAAGAAGGCGTGGGCGGCGAAGTGCTGTGCCACGTCTGGTAACGGAGCAAGCGCAATGTCACGAGTGGGGAAAAAACCGATCCCGCTGCCGAAGGGCGTGAAAGTCAGTATCGGAACGGATTCGCTGCAGGTCGAAGGGCCCAAGGGGAAGCAGAGCGTGCCGGTTCCGCCGGGCATCACGGTTCGGCAGCAGGATGGACACATCGAAATCCAGCGCGCCTCCGACAGCCAGGCCGCGCTGCACGGCCTGACGCGGGCGCTGGCGGCCAATGCGGTGCAGGGGGTTTCCGGCGGATTCACGCGGGAGCTTGATATTGTGGGGATCGGCTACCGCTGCGATGTAAAGGGGCGCGTGGCCACCTTCACGCTCGGCTACTCGCATCCGATCGAGTTTTATCTGCCCGACGGCATCGATCTCAAGGTGGACAAGCAGACGCATCTGGTGCTGAGCGGGGCGGACCGGCAACTGCTCGGGCAGGTGGCCGCCAACATGCGGGCGCTGCGGCCGCCCGATCCGTACAAGAACAAGGGGATCCGGTATACCGGCGAGGTGCTGCGCAAGAAAGTCGGCAAGACCGGAGCTTCGGGAGGCAAGTAATGGCTCGCGATTCGAAGAACGAGATCCGGCTGCGGATTCACCGGCGCATCCGGCGGCGCGTCAAGGGCACACCGGAGCGGCCACGCCTGGCCGTGTTCCGCAGCCTGAAGCACATCTACGCGCAGGTGATCGACGACCGCCAGGGCAGGACACTGGCGGCGGCCTCCTCCAACGAAAAGAACGGGGTAAACGGCGGCAACATCGCCGGCGCCAAAGCGGTGGGCAAAGCGGTGGCCGAGCGGGCCAAAGAAAAGGGCGTCAAGGCCGTGGTGTTCGACCGCGGAGGCTATCTTTATCATGGCCGCGTCAAGGCTCTGGCCGAGGCGGCCCGCGAGGCGGGGTTGGAGTTTTGAGCGGAGCGAGACGGGAGTTCTAAATGGCAACAGCGGCAAAACGCCTGGACGCGGCGAATCTGAATCTGAAAGAGCAGGTGGTTTCGATCAATCGCGTCACCAAGGTGGTCAAGGGCGGCAAGAATCTGAGTTTTTCGGCTTTGGTGGTGGTGGGCGATCCGGGAGCCAGAATCGTCGGCTTCGGCACGGGCAAGGCCAAAGAGGTTCCGGCGGCCATCAAGAAGGGCATCGAAGCGGCGAAGAAGAATCTGCGGAAGATTCATGTGCTGGCCACCACGATCCAGCATCCCGTGCTGGGCGCCTTCGGCAGCGGGCGGGTGCTGCTCAAGCCAGCGCCGGAAGGGACCGGGGTGATCGCCGGCGGGCCGGTCCGCGCGGTGATCACCGCCGTGGGCATCCCGAATGTTCTGACCAAGTCGATCGGCTCGCACAATCCGCACAATGTGGTCAAGGCGACCATCGATGCGCTCGAGCAACTGCGCGACAAGAATGAAGTTGCCGCCCTGCGCGGTCTCAATCAGGAAAAGGTCGGCTGAAGATTATGGCGGGAACCATAAAAATCAAGTTGGTCCGCAGTCCCATTTGCTGCCCGGAAAAGCACAAGGCGATTGTGCGCGCTCTGGGGCTGAAGAAGATGAACCGGGTGGTGGAGCGGCCGGATACGCCGGCCTTTCGCGGAATGGTCAAGAAAGTTCCGCACCTGCTCGCTATAGTGGAGTAAAACGATGAATTTAAGCCAGCTAAAGCCGCCCGCCGGGCAGAAGCATAAGAAGCAGCGCGTCGGACAGGGCATGGGCTCCGGACGCGGCAAGTATTCCGGCCGCGGCGCCAAGGGCGCCAAATCGATCTCCGGCTACTCGCGAATGCGCGGATTTGAGGGCGGGCAGATGCCGCTGCACCGGCGGCTCCCCAAGCGGGGGTTCACCAACATCTTCCGCAAAGAGTACGCGATTGTGAATCTGGCCCGCCTGGACGCTCTGGAGGGCGCGGCGTTTGATCCGGGGAAGCTGCTGGAGCTGGGCGTCATCAAGAAGCTGAATCACGGGCTGAAGATTCTGGGCGCGGGCGATCTCACCCGCGCCATTACCGTTAAGGCGCACGTGTTTTCCCGATCGGCGCTGGAGAAGATTCAGAAAGCCGGCGGAACGGCGGAAGTGATCGGAGCGGAAAAGTAGAGAGCCGCGTCGGCGCGGGCCGGAGCGGAGTGTGGCGCACGGCGAAGGCGTTGTGCGCGGGAGAAGAGTTTTTATGAAGTTTTTTGAAGCCGTCGCCAATATTTTTCGAATTCCCGATCTGCGGAAGCGGCTGCTGTTCGCGCTGGGGCTGCTGGCGGTCTACCGGATCGGCGGCTTTATTCCGATCCCCGGAGTCGACTGGAACCGGCTCCAGGACTTTTTCCAGAAGAACGCGGGCAGCGTCTTCGGGATGTTCGACCTGTTCAGCGGCGGCATGTTCCGGCGCATGACGATCTTCGCGCTGGGCATCATGCCCTATATCACGGCGTCGATCATTTTGCAGTTGCTGACGGTGGTGGTCCCGACGCTCGAAAAACTGCAAAAAGAGGGCGAGCTGGGGCGGCGCAAGATCACCCAGTGGACCCGCTATCTGACCGTGGGGCTGGCCCTGATGCAGTCCATCGGGATTGCGACGGCGTTGCAGACGGCGCAGCAGGGCCTGGTGATGAACCCCGGATTTGGATTCATGATGATGACCGTGCTCAGCCTGACGGCCGGCTCGGCGTTTATCATGTGGCTGGGCGAGCAGATCACCGAGCGCGGCATCGGCAACGGCATGTCGCTGATCATCTTTGTGGGCATCATTGTGCGGCTGCCGGACGCGGTTCTTGAGCTGGTGCAAAAAGTTCAGACCGGAGACTGGCCGTTCATTCAGGTCGCGATCATTCTGGTGATGATGGTGGCGGTGGTGGCGTTCATCGTGCTGGTGGAGCGGGGCGAACGCCGCATTCCGGTGCAATACGCCAAGCGGGTGATCGGGCGGCGGATGATGGGCGGCCAATCGACGCACCTGCCGCTCAAGGTCAACGCGGGGGGCGTGATTCCGGTGATCTTCGCGGCGTCCCTGCTGGCCTTTCCGATGACGCTGATCAATCTGGACTGGGTTCGGAACTCGCCGGTTCTGAGCGGGATGCTGGGGGCGATCAGCGGCGCCTCGCCGATGTACTATTTGCTGTACACGGTCCTGATCATTTTCTTCTGCTTCTTTTACGTTTCGATTATCTTTAATCCCAACGAAGCGGCCGACAATATGCGCAAATACGGCGGCTTCATTCCGGGCATCCGGCCGGGCAAGAACACGGCCGAGTACATGAACAAGATCCTGACCAAGATCACGGTGGTGGGCGGCCTGTATCTGTCGGTGTTGTCGCTGCTGCCGCAGATCATGATTCAGGGCATCAAGCTGCAACGCCTGCCGCTGGTCGGCATGTGGATCGACGCGCATTTCCCGCGCTGGCTGCTGGACGGGCTGGGGATTACGTTTTATTTTGGAGGAACTTCGCTGCTGATCGTGGTGGGCGTCGCCATGGACACCATCAACCAGATCGAGGCCCAGTTGATCATGCGGCACTACGAGGGTTTTACGCCGCGCGCGGGCAGGATCCGCGGCCGGCGCGGCAGTGTCATTTGAGCCGGCTAGCTCAACCACAACGATGGCCCAGTTTTGCCTGATTTTATTTGGCCCTCCCGGATCGGGGAAGGGCACGCAGGCGGCGCTTTTGCGCGGCCGGTTAGGATTGGCCCATATCTCCACCGGGGACATGCTGCGGGCGCGCATCGCCTCGGGCGACGATCTGGGCAGAGAAGCGGCCGCTTACGTGAATTCGGGCGCGCTGGTGCCGGACGAGGTGGTGAACCGGATGGTGGAGGACCGGATCCAGGAGAGCGATTGCGAGCGCGGTTTCATTCTGGACGGCTATCCGCGGACGGTGGCGCAGGCGAAGCTGCTCGATGCGATGTTGAAGACGCGCGGGGTGCGCTCGCTGGCCGTTCATTTGCGGGTGAGCTATAATGAGATTACTGCCCGCCTTGCGGCGCGCCGGCAGTGCGCGCGTTGCGGCTCGATCTCCAACACCAGCCAGGGAGAGTTTTGCGCCACTTGCGGGTCGAGGATGGCGCTGCGCGAAGATGACCGCCCGGAAGTGGTGAGGCAGAGGCTGGAAGCGTACGAGGCGCAGACCAAGCCGGTGCTTGAGTATTTCCGGCAAGCCGGTGTGAAGCTTTTTGAGGTGGAGGGCGGAGGGAGAACGCCGGAGGCGATCGCGGTGGAGATCGAGAAGGCCGTGGAAGCGGACGCGGGAGCCAACGTCAGGACGGCATGATCGTGCGAAAGAGCATGGCGGAGCTGGAAAAGATGCGGGCCGCGGGTCTGCTGGTCTGGCAGATCCTGAATCAGCTCAAGGGGATGGTCCGGGAAGGCGTGACCACCTATGATCTGGAAGTGGAGGCGGAAAAGATGATGCGCGACGCCGGCGCGCGGCCCGCGTTCAAAGGCTACTCGACGCCGGCCGCCGGAACCAAATTTCCCTTTGTGCTGTGCACTTCGGTGAACGACGAGATTGTCCACGGCATGCCTTCGCAGAAGAGGGTTCTGAAGTCGGGCGATATCGTGTCGATCGATACCGGCGTCCAGTTGAACGGCTACTACGGCGATTCGGCGATCACCGTGCCGGTGGGGGAAATTTCCGAGGAGACGCGGCGCCTGCTGGAGGTAACCCGCGAGTCGCTGGAGCTGGCGATCGAGAAAGCCAGGCCGGGCAACCGGCTGTTCGACATCTGCGGTACGGTGGAGCGGCATGTGACCGCCAATGGCTTCACGGTGGTGCGCGAGTTCGTCGGCCATGGGATCGGCACGCACATGCACGAGGAGCCGCAGATCCCGAACTATATCGACCGCAAAAACGAAAATCCGCGGCTGAAGGAAGGAATGGTGCTGGCGATCGAGCCCATGGTGAACGCCGGCGGGCCGGGCACGCGTGTGCGGCCGGACCGGTGGACGGCGGTGACCGAGGATGGGAAGAATTCGGCGCATTTTGAGCATACGGTGGCCATCACGGCCAACGGCCCGTGGGTGCTGACGCGGCCGTGAAGGGGTTCGCCGGGCGATAGAGGAAAGGTTGATCATGAAAGTCAGGGCGTCGGTCAAAAAGATGTGCGACAAATGCAAGATTGTGCACCGCCAGGGCGTGGTGCGCGTGATCTGCTCGAATCCGAAACATAAACAGAGGCAGGGGTAAGAAAGATGGCGCGTATAGCGGGCGTGGATTTACCGGCGAGAAAGAGGACGGAAGTCGGGCTGACCTACATTTACGGCATCGGCCGCACGCGGTCGAAGTCGCTGTGCTACCGGGCGGGAGTGAATCCGGACAAGAAGGTCGCGGATCTGACCGAGGACGAAGTGAACCGCATCCGCCAGATTCTCGAAGCTGAAGGAGCGGTGGAAGGCGATCTGCGCAAGGAAGTCTCGATGAATATCAAGCGGCTGATCGAGATGGGATCCTATCGCGGCCTGCGGCACCGGCGCGGCCTGCCGGTCCGCGGCCAGCGCACCCATACCAACGCGCGCACCCGTAAGGGTCCGCGGCGCGGCACGGTGGCGAATAAGAAGAAAGCGACGGCGAAGACCTAATGGCAAAAGCTCCGGCGAAAACTGGCAAGAAGAAGTCGTTCAAGAAGAAAGAGAAGCGGGTGGTGCCCACGGGGCTGGTCCACGTGCAGGCCTCGTTCAATAATACGATCATCACCATCACGGATCCGATGGGCAACGTGATCGCCTGGTCCAGTTCCGGCTCGCTTGGCTTCCGGGGATCTCGCAAGGGCACGCCGTTCGCCGCGCAGCAGGCCTCGTTGACGGCGGCGAATAAGGCGAAGGAATCCGGATTGCGGACGGTGGAAGTTCACGTCAGCGGGCCCGGCGCGGGCCGCGAATCGGCCGTTCGGGCGCTGGCCACGGCGGGTCTCGAAGTGCGGACGATCAAAGATACGACGCCGATCCCGCACAACGGGTGCCGGCCGCCGAAGAAACGGAGAGTTTAGTGGAGAAGTGGCCCCTGGCCACTGGAGAAACAAGCAGGAGGAAGGCCGGAAGGCCGTAAACTGCACCTTGAAAGAACGGGCCTGTGGTCAGCGACCCCGGGCCGCGGGAGGTTAGACTTGGCACGATACATTGGTCCCGTCTGCCGGCAATGCCGGCGCGAGGGCATGAAGTTATTTCTCAAGGGCGAGCGCTGCCACACCGAAAAATGCGCCATCGAAAAGCGCAACTTCGCGCCGGGGCAGCACGGCAAGGACCGCAAGCCGAAGCTGGTCGGCTACGGTTTGCAGCTTCGCGAAAAGCAGAAAGCGCGCCGTTATTATCAACTGCTCGAAGGCCAGTTCCGCAATCTGTATGAGAAGGCGCTGGTGAAGAAAGGCGTCACCGGCGAGAACATGCTGAACACGCTGGAACGCCGCCTGGACAACACGGTTTACCGCATGGGTTTCGGCACTTCGCGGGCCCAGGCGCGGCAGTTGGTGCGCCACGGCCACATCAACGTGAACGGACGGCGAGTCGACATCCCGAGCTTTGAAGTCAAGCCGAACGATGTCATCGAGGTCCGCGAGAAGAGCAAGAAGAATCCGACCATCCTGCACGCTCGCGACGCCACGGCCCACGCCCCCAGTCCCAACTGGCTGGAGGTGGATCGGGAGAACCTCCGGGCCCGCGTTCTGGCCCAGCCCAAGCGCGAGGATCTGGTGCAGATTCAATTGAACGAGCAGCTCATCGTGGAGTTGTACTCCAAGTAACGCAAAGGAGCCTAAATGTTTAAAGGATTCCAGAAACCCAAGCGACTCGTCGCCAACACCGAAACGCTCAACGACCGCTACGGCATGTTCACCGCCCAGCCTTTCGAACGGGGATTCGGGTCCACCATCGGAACCGGCCTGCGCCGGGTGCTGCTCAGTTCGATTGAAGGCGCGGCCATTACGGCGGTCCGCATCGAAGGCGTGGCGCACGAATTTTCGCCGATCCCGGGTGTGGTGGAGGACGCCACCGATATCATCCTGAACCTGAAACAGGTTCCCTTCAAAATGATGGGCGAAGGCACGCGCACCGTGCGTCTGAAGGCGGACACGCCCGGCGAGGTGATGAGCGGCCAGATCGAAACCGACGCCGATATCGAAGTGCTGGACCGCAATATGCACATCGCCACGGTGGGGCCGGGCGGCAAGCTGAATATCGAGATGCGGCTGAAGTCGGGCCGCGGATACGTCTCGGCGGACCGCAACAACGACGACGATCTTCCTCTCGGCTATATTCCGATCGATTCGGTTCACTCGCCGGTGCGCAAGGTGAACTTTTCGGTGGAGGCGGCGCGTCTGGGCCAGATGACGGATTACGACAAGCTGACCATTGAGGTCTGGACCAACGGAGCGATCTCGCCGGCCGACGCCATCGGCCAGGCCGCCAAACTTCTGAAGGACCACATGACGATCTTCATCAACTTCGAGGAGCTGCCCGAGTCCGCCGAAGAACCGGCCGAGCGCGCCTTGAGCCAGATGAACGAAGTGCTCAACCGCTCCGTGGAAGAGCTGGAGTTGAGCGTCCGCTCCTACAACTGCCTGAAGAACGCCAACATTCAGACCATCGGCGACCTGGTTCAGAAAACCGAAGCCGAAATGCTCCGCACCAAGAATTTCGGGCGCAAATCGCTCAACGAGATTAAAGAGATTCTGGGCAGCCTGGGCCTTAGTTTCGGCATGAAGTTCGATGCGCAGGGACGGCTGGTGTCGCCGGCGGGAACGCCAGCGATGATCAGCCCGGGCGGTGAAGACCGCCTGGATGCCGAAAATGTCGGACCGGACGATGAAGAGGAGGCCAGCCCCCGGGCTGAGTAAGATCCAGTGAGGCACAAAGTAGCGGGATACAAACTCAAGCGCAGCACCGGTGCGCGCAAGGCGCTGTTCAAAGGTCTGGTCACCAGCGTCATCGAGTACGAACGAATCGTCACCACGGTTCCCAAGGCCAAGGCGGTGCGGCCGCTGGTTGAAAAGATGATCACGCTGGCCAAACGCGATACCCTGCACGCGCGCCGGCAGGCCGCCGCGTTTCTTGAATCTCCGGCCGCGGTGAAAAAACTGTTCGACAAGCTCGGCACGCGGTTCGGCCAGCGCGAAGGCGGCTACGTGCGCCTGGTTCGCCTGGGCAATCGGAAAGGTGACGGCGCCGAACAGGCCATGCTCGAACTGGTCGGCAGCGAACTGGTCAAGCGCGCCGCCGAACGGGCCAAGCGCCGCGAGGAACGCCTCCAGGCCCTGCGGCAAGGCAAGGAAGAAGGCGAAGCTCCCGAAGAGTAATGGAAAGACCGGGGCCCGGTTCTGCCCGCGCGGGCAGCGCCGGCGCCGCGCCGCCCCGGGAATCTTTCCCGGGCGTGTGGTCTGGGACGCCCGACTCCGGAATCCGGCCTGGCGAGGACGGTTTCGCCGGCATGGCCGCGGCTTCCCCGCGATAATACAATAGAGAAAATGCAGGTTACTCTTCCCGACGGCAGTGTCCAGGAAGTGGCACCCGGCGCGCGCCCCATCGACATCGCCCAATCGATCAGCAAGCGGCTGGCCGAGGAGGCGATCGTCGCCCGCGTCAACGGCGAACTCTGGGACCTCAACCGCCCCCTGGAATCCGACGCAAAGCTGGAAATCCTGACGCCGAAGGATCCTGAATCGCTTGAAGTGTATCGCCACTCGACGGCGCATCTGCTGGCGGCGGCGGTGCTGGAGCTGTTCCCCGGCACCAAGCTCGGCATCGGACCTCCCATTGAATCCGGCTTCTACTACGATTTCCAGCGGCCCGAGCCGTTTACCCAGGAAGATCTGGAGCGCATCGAAAAGCGCATGTGGGAAATTCAGGCGCGTGATCTTCCCTACGAGCGCAAGTACACGCGCAAGGAAGACGGGCTGAAACTCTACGCCGACCAGCCCATGAAAATCGAGCTGATCCTGGAGCGGGCCGGCGACGTCTTTTCCGAATACACGCTGGGGCCCGGCTTCATCGACTTCTGCCGCGGGCCGCACGTTCCGTCGACGAAAAAGATCAAGGCGTTCAAGCTGCTCTCGCTCGCCGGCGCTTACTGGAAGGGCAGCGAAAAGAACCAGCAGCTCCAGCGCATCTACGGCACGGCGTTTTTCACCAAAAAAGATTTAGAAGATTATCTGAACCGGCTCGAGGAAGCCAAAAAACGCGATCACCGCAAGCTCGGCAAGGAGCTGGAGCTGTTCACGGTCAATGAAGCGGTCGGCGCGGGTCTGCCGCTGTGGCTTCCCAAGGGCGCCACGATCCGCCGCCTGCTGGAGGAGTATATCCTCGAACGCGAGCGCGAACTCGGTTACCAGCACGTCTACACGCCGGATCTGGCCAAGGTGGATCTGTACATCCGCAGCGGCCATTGGGAACATTATCACGAAGACATGTTTCCTCCCATGGATCTGGAGACCGAAAAGATGGTGCTGCGTCCCATGAACTGCCCGCACCACATTTTGGTCTATGAATCGAAGATGCGCAGCTACCGCGATCTGCCGGTCCGGATCGCCGAGCTCGGCACCATGTATCGCTACGAGCGCAGCGGCGTTCTGAGCGGCTTGAGCCGCGTGCGGGCCATGACGCTCAACGACGCGCACATTTTCTGCACGCCTGACCAGATCAAGGAAGAGTTTTCCGGGGTGATGAAGCTGGTCGAGCGGGCTTACAAGGATCTGGGCATCACCCGGTATTCCTACCGTCTTTCTTTGCGCGATCCCGCCAATAAGGAAAAATACGTCGATAACGACGCCATGTGGGAACTGGGCGAGCGCGTTCTGCGCGAAGCCATGGACGCCTTACACCTGCCCTACCGCGAAGCGCGCGGCGAAGCGGCGTTCTACGGCCCCAAACTCGACATTCAGCTCGCCGATGTGATGGGGCATGAGGAGACGTACTCCACCATCCAAGTGGATTTTCATCTGCCCAAGCAGTTCGGCCTGGGCTACGTGGGCCCGGACGGCAACCGGCATCAGCCGGTGATGATTCACCGCGCGATCGTAAGCACAATGGAGCGCATGATCTCCTATCTGATCGAACTCTACGCCGGGGCGTTTCCCATGTGGCTCGCTCCGGTCCAGGCCGCGGTGCTGCCGATCACCGACCGTCATGTCGAGTATGCGCGCAAGGTCCACCGGCAGCTCGAAGCCGCGGGTCTGCGGTCGCATCTGGACGACCGCAGCGAAAAAGTGAATTTGAAGATTCGGGAAGCGCAGTTGCAAAAAATTCCCTTCATGCTGGTGGTGGGCGACCGTGAGGCGGAGTCGGAATCGGTCGCGGTGCGCCATCGCAAACACGGCGATCAAGGCTCCAAACCGCTGGCTCAGTTTGTGGCCGAGGCGCGCGCGCTGGCCGATTCCCGGAATGTAAGCGAATGATCCGCATCCGCGACGGTGATCTGGAGGCGGCGATTGATACCGGCTGCGGCGACAACTGCCGCTCGCTGGTGTATCGCGGCGCCGAATATATCCACACGCCGGCGGATTGGAAGCCGCCCGCGCTCGCCGGCATCCCGCTGCTGGCCCCGTGGGCGAACCGCATTGACGGCGAATCGTATCTGGCCAACGGCTGGCGTTACTTTCTGAACTCCTCGCTGGGCAACCTGCGCTACGACGCCAATCGTCTGCCGATCCATGGACTCCTGCTGTTTACGGACCGCTGGAAGATCCGGCGCCAGGAGGCCGCCTGGGTTACCGCCCGCCTGGAATTCTGGCGCGTTCCGGAGTGGATGGCGCAATTCCCGTTCGCCTGCGCCATCGAAATCACGCATCGGCTGGCCGGAGGATCGCTCGAAATCGAAATGGCCATTGAAAATCTCTGCGACGAGGCCCTGCCGCTGTGCGTCGGCTTTCATCCCTATTTCCGGCTTGGATCGTCCCGCGAAACGTGGCGGGTCAAAATCGCCGCGCGGGAGCGGGCGGTTCTCAGCGGCAAAAAAATTCCGACCGGGGAAAGACAGCCCTTCGAGCCGGGATGGTCCCCGCTGGCGGGCAGGTCGTTTGACGACGTTTTCTCCCGCCTTACGGGTGAGGAGTTCGCGGTGGAGGACGGCAAACGAAGCCTGTCGGTTCGTTTCGGCCCCAAGTACACTACTGCGGTGGTCTACGCGCCGCCGGAGCAGGACTTCCTTTGCTTCGAGCCGATGACCGCTCCTACGAACGCGTTCAACTCCAACGCCGGCTTGCAACACGTCGCCCCCGGCGCGGTCTGGCGGGAATCCTTCCGCATCAGCCCGGGGTGAGCGGAGGGCGTCGGACGGCGTTCGGTTGAGTCCGCTGAGGTGGTACGCCCGAGAGGATTCGAACCTCTGACCTTCTGCTCCGGAGGCAGACGCTCTATCCAGGCTGAGCTACGGGCGCACGAATTCCATTGTAACGAAAATCGGGCTGAGAGAATCGAAGAAGTCATGTGGCTGATCTTTTTCCTGCTTTGGCTGGGCGGCGATCTGGAGCGCGCTCGCGATGCGCAGGATCGCGCGGCGCTGGAAAAGATGGCGCAGCAGGCGGCCGCGGAGGCGCAAAAACGGCCGGACGACGCGGCGGGACAGTACCGGCTGGCGCTGGCTGAATCCTATCTGGCCGAGGTGGCGATTGAGCAGCGCGATAAGAATCAGGCGCACGGCGCCGCCGAGGCGGGCATCGAAGCGGCCCGCCGCGCCGCGTCGATGAAGCCGGATAACGCCGAATATCACCGGATTTTGGGAACGCTGTGCGGGCAGGCCGTTTCCTCCGCCGGCTTACAGGGCTTGAAATACGGACGCTGCGCGCAGCAGGAAGTGAACAAGGCCGTGGAGCTCGATCCAAAATCGGCCATGAATTATCTGAGCCGCGGGGTGGGCAATTATTATTTGCCGCCGGCGCTGGGCGGCGGAATCGAGCTGGCGGAAAAAGATTTTCAGAAGGCGCTGGATCTCGATCCCAAGCTGGCCGAGGCGCATTTGTGGATGGGACTCGCGCTGCGGAAACAGAATCGAAACGCGGAAGCGCGGAAGGAATTCCAGCGGGCGATCGAGTTGAATCCGGCCAGCGTATTCGCCAAAGAGCAACTGGCCAAGACTCCCGGATCGTAGCGCTCAGCCGTAATCATGAGCCCCGGGAAACCAGGTTTTCGTGTGCGCGCCGGATGGCCGCGGCCATCGGAAGAACTGCTCGCCGCCTCCGCGAAGTCGATACCGGCGTGGTGATGCGTCCGGAGATCGATGAGATTCTGCGCCGGTTTAAAGTGATTTAGGCCATCCCGCGCCGGAGCCGGGCTCCGGTTATCTGGTGAGCTGGTTTAAAACGTAGGGTAAAATCCCGCCCGCGCGGAAATATTCGGCTTCGACCGGCGTATCGATGCGCGCGATCGTCTCGAACTGCTTGCCATCGGCGGTGACGCGCACCCGCGAGCCGCCGATGCCCTCGATCGAGTACGTTTCAAAGCCGGTGAGGCCGAGCGATTCGCGGTTTTCTCCTTCCAGAAATTGCAGCGGCAAAACGCCCATGCCGACCAGATTGGAGCGGTGGATGCGCTCGAAGCTCTCCGCGATCACCGCGCGCACGCCCAGCAGAAGAACCCCTTTGGCGGCCCAGTCGCGCGAGGATCCGGTGCCGTACTCCTTGCCCGCGATGATGATCAGCGGCACTCCCTCCTGCTGGTAGCGCATGGCGGCGTCGTAGATCGTCATCCGCTCTTGGGAGGGCAGATGGGTGGTCCAACCGCCCTCGGTTCCCGGCGCGAGTTGATTGCGCAGCCGGACGTTGGCCAGAGTGCCCCGCACCATCACCTCATGATTCCCGCGCCGCGCGCCGTACGAATTAAAATCGGCGGGCTTGACGCCGAGCGAGATCAGATACTTGCCGGCCGGGCTGTCCAGGGCGATGCTGCCGGCCGGCGAAATGTGATCGGTGGTGACCGAATCGCCGAGCAACGCCAGTACCCGCGCGCCCCGGATCTCGGCGGCCTGATTTCCGGCGGCCTGATCGAAATAAGGCGCGCGCTTGATGTAGGTCGAGCGCTCGCTCCAGTCATACAGATCACCCGAGGGAACCGGAATCGAGTTCCACTGCGGATCGCCGGCGAAGACTTCCGAGTATTGTCTGGCGAACATCTCCCGGCGCACTGATTTCCGAACCGCCTCCTGCACTTCCTGCGGGGTCGGCCAGATCTCGCGCAGATAAACATCGCGGCCGTTCTGGTCCTTGCCGATCGGCTCCGTGGTCAGATCCACATCGACGCGCCCGGCCAGCGCGTAGGCCACCACCAGCGGCGGCGAGGCCAGATAATTCGCCCGCACCAGCGAGTTGATGCGCCCCTCGAAGTTGCGATTTCCGCTGAGCACCGCGGCGACCGTGAGCTTTTCCTTCTGCACCGCGGCGGCGACCTCCTCCGGCAGCGGACCGCTGTTGCCGATGCAGGTAGTGCAGCCGTAGCCCACCAGATTGAACTGCATCTGGTCGAGATAAGGCGTCAGGCCGGCCTCGTTCAAATAATCCATCACCACCTTCGATCCCGGCGCGAGGCTGGTTTTCACCCACGGCTTCGGCTTCAGGCCGCGCTCCGCCGCCTTTTTGGCCAGAAGCCCGGCAGCGATCATCACCGACGGATTCGAAGTATTGGTGCAGCTCGTAATCGCGGCGATGACCACCGCGCCATCCTGAATCGTGCCGTTCGATGCTACCTGCGCAGATTTCGGCGCGGCGCCCAGCGTCGAAAGAAAATTCTTTTTGACGTCGGGCAGATTGATGCGATCCTGCGGGCGCTTGGGTCCGGCAAGCGAGGGGACCACGGTCCCCAGATCCAGGTGCAGCGTGTCGTGGAACACCGGATCCGGGCTCTGCGCGGTCCGGAACAGGCCCTGCTCCTTGGCGTAGGCTTCCACCAGCGCGATCTGCTCGGCCGGGCGGTTGGTCATCGCCAGATACGCCAGCGTCGCGTCGTCGATCGGGAAAATGCCGATGGTCGCGCCGTACTCCGGAGCCATGTTGGCGATGGTCGCCCGGTCCGCGACGCTCAGCGCGCTGACGCCGTCCCCGTAAAATTCCACAAATTTTCCCACCACGCCTTTCTTGCGCAGCATCTGCGTGATGGTGAGAACCAGATCCGTGGCGGTGGCGCCCTCGGGCAAGCGGCCGCTGAGCTTGAACCCGATCACTTCGGGAAGCAGCATCGACGTCGGCTGGCCGAGCATGCAGGCTTCCGCCTCAATGCCGCCGACGCCCCAGCCGACCACGCCGAGTCCGTTGATCATGGTGGTGTGGGAGTCGGTGCCCACCACCGTGTCGGGATAGGCTTCCTGGCCTTGCGAGAACACCACCGGCGCCAGATATTCGAGATTCACCTGGTGGACGATTCCCGTATCCGGCGGGACGACCCGAAAGTTCTTGAACGCGGACTGCGCCCACTTCAGCAGCGCGTAACGCTCCCGGTTCCGCTGGAACTCAAGCAGCGCATTTACCTGGAACGAATCGGCCGTTCCAAATTTATCCACCTGCACCGAGTGATCGATCACCAGATCGGCGGGGATCAGCGGGTTGGCCTTCTTCGGATCCGCGCCGGCTTTCTGGAGCGCATCGCGCATCGCCGCCAGGTCCACCACGCAGGGCACTCCCGTAAAATCCTGGAGCAGCACGCGCGCAGGCCGGAAATTAATTTCGCGCGGCGGCGCGGCGGGATCCCAGCGCGCGGCGTATTCGATATCGGCGCGGCGGCTGGTAAGGTTGTCCTCGAAGCGGAGAAGATTTTCCAGAAGAATCTTGATCGAGTACGGGACGCGGGCGAGATTGAATCCCGCCTTTTCGAGCGCCGACAGGCGGAAGATGGTGTAGCTTCGGCCGCCCACGCGCAGTTCCGAAGCGGCGGCGAAGGAGTTTAAGCTCGGCATGCGTAATTTTATTTTAGCGTGCAGGTTTACATGTATTCGGGCACTTCGATTCCGAGCACGCTGAGCGTGCGTTCCAGTTGCGCCCGGAAATAATCCGTCATCCACAGCAAAAACGTTCTCTTCTCCGCATTCGACTCGGAAAGAACCGGAAACTCGTGATAAAAATTGCTGAACGCCTGGGCCAGTTGGAACGCATAGCGCGCCACGTGCGCGGGTTCGCCGCTTTGGATGGCGCCCTCGATGGCGGAGTCGCGCTTGGAGGCCGCCAGCAGCAACTGCCAGCAATCTTCATTGGCGAGCTGGCGCTGCATCGCCTGGCGGGAAAGCGCCGCGCGGAAATCGGGGAGCCTTTCCCCGCGCTCTTCCAGTTTGCGGAGGATGTTGCGCGCGCGCACCGCCGCGTATTGAACGTAGGGGCCGGTTTCGCCCTCGAAGCTGAGCGCCTCGCCGAAGTCGAAGGCGATCACCGAATTGCGCGTGTATTTCAGCATGAAGTAGCGCAGCGCGCCCGCCGCGATCCGCTCCGCCACCCGCCTGCGCGACGCCTCGGGTTCCGCGGCGTGGCGCGAGGTGACTTCCTCCAGCGCCTTTTCAATCAACTTGTCGATCAGATCGTCGGCCTTGACGCCCAGCCCTTTGCGCCCGGACACTTCGACGTAAGGCCGCCGCTTGTCTTCCTCCGATAATTCGACGCCCAGCTCGACGCAGGTGCGCGGGGAAAGCGCCACCATCTCGTAGGAAAAATGGACGCTGTTGGCGGCCTGCTCCTGGTAGCCGAGCGCGCGCAAACCGGCGGTGACGACGTCCTGCAAATAAGATTGGCGCGAATCGATGACGTTGTAGACCCGCGACCCGCCGCCGAAATGCGGCGCCTCGCCGCCCGGCTCGTCCGTGGACGCCCACACCTGGTGGCCATCGGGATAGGTGTGCCACTTGCGATAGTAAAAATCCTTGCCAAGCAGGCCGAATTTCCAAAGCTGGTAGGCGATGTCCTTGCCCACGTAGGTCACCGTGCCGTTGGAGCGGACGATCACCTTGCCGTCTTCCTCGCCGGCCTCGGCATCGCGGAAGGCCGAGCCGGGCATGACCCAGCAGCCCTGGTTTTTGCCTTCCGTTTCAAGATAGATCGCCCCGCGCTGCTTTAACAGCTCAAACGCCGTGGCCCAAAATTGCAGATGCAGGATTTCGCTTTCCCGGGGCAGCACGTCGTACTCGATGCCCAGCCGGTACATGGTCGCCAGATGCGCGTGGACGATGGCGTCCGATACCAGATGCGCGATCTCCGCTTCGGCGCCCCGGCCAGCCTCGATGGCGTGCAGCGTTTCGGCCCGCCACTTTTTGGCATCCGCGTTTTCCTCGTAGTACTGCGAAATGCGGGCGTAGACGTCCCAGCAGAGATAGTCGAAGCGCGTTTGTGCAATGAGGCTCCGGACCTCGGCGGGCGACTTCTTTTCCAGATGAAGAAACGCGGCCGCCACGTCGGCCACCTGCACCCCGGTGTTGTCGATGTAGTTCTGCACCTCCACGTTGAGTCCCGCCGCGCGCATCATCCGCACCAGCGTATCGCCCAGAATGGCGTTGCGCAGGTGCCCGATGTGCGCGGCTTTGTTGGGATTGATATTGGTGTGCTCGACGATGATCTTCTCCTGGCGCGCCCGCGGCGCGGCCGGCGGATCCAGCAGCGCCGCCGCATAATAGGCGCGGTCGAAGCGCAGGTTGAGATATCCGTTGCCGGCGATTTCAATCGCGCCGATGCCTTCGATTTCAAGTCCCTTGGCGATTTCGGCGGCGATGATCCTCGGCGCTTTCTTCAACTCGCGCGCGAGCGCAAAAGCGGCGGGAACGGCGATCTCTCCGAATCCGGACTGCTTGGGCTGTTCGGTGAGAACCGGCGTTTCGATCTGGTAGAGATCCTTGATGCGCGCCCCGATCGCCGCGGCGGCGCGTGTTTCCAGAGTGTGGAACATGAAACACCAGTGTAGCCGTAAGGCGGCAAAAGCGTCCGGCGGATCCGCCGCGGCGCGCTGGATTTTATTTTTTCAAATTCGCCGCCGCGATCTGGGCGATGTCCAGCAGTTTCGGCGGCGCCTCCGATACCGCGGCGAGAGCGTCGCGGAACATCGTATTGCAGAACGGGCAGGCCGCGCCCACCACGCTCGCTCCGGTAGCCGCCAGTTCCCTGGCGCGCGCATGGCTGACGCGGTCGCCCTTTTCCTCGCCCAGGAAGGCCAGCCCGCCGCCGGCGCCGCAGCAGAAACTGCGCTCGCGGGAGCGCTCCGGATCGATCACTTCGCCCGCCAATCCGGCCACCGCGCGCGGCTCCTCGAAAACACCCCGGTAGCGGCCCAGATAGCAAGGATCGTGAAACACGATCCTCTGTCCCTGCTGGCGGGGCAGCTTGTGGATGTGGCGCGCCAGGAATTCACTGTGATGCTCGATCGGAGGGGCCTCGCCGAACTCCTTCCAGTCGGTGGAGATGGTGCGCACGCAGTGCGGGCAGATTGAAACGATCTTCGCCGCTTTCGACGTCTTCAACGCCTCCAGATTCTGTTCGGCGAGCTGCTGGAAAACCAGATCGTTGCCCAGCCTCCGCGCCGGATCGCCGGTGCAGCGCTCGCGCTTCAAAACTCCAAACGTCGCGCCAAGGTGCCTCATTACCCGCGCAAAGGAAGCGATAATTTCGCGCCCCTGCGGATCGTAGGCGCCCATGCAGCCGAGCCACAGGCAGTACTCCTGTGTCCCGTCGAAGATCGGCAGATCCTCTTTTTGAATGAACTTATCGCGCTCGGTGGAACTGAACCCCAGCGCGTTGCCGTTGCGCTCCAGGGCCAGAAAAAGCTTCGTTCCGTAATCGTCTTCCCATTTGCCCGTGTTCACCGCGCCGCGGCGCAGGCCGATGATGATCGGCAGATGCTCGATCCCCACCGGACATTGATACTCACAGGAGCCGCAGGTGGTGCACTGGAAGGCCGCCTCCTGGGAAACAAAACTTCCCAGAATTGGTTTTTCCGAATGCGGCCCTTCCGCGTTCAAATATCCGCGCACCCCCAGCGCAATCTTCTTCGGATCCAGGATCTTGTGGGTGTTGAACGCCGGGCAGTGCTGCGTGCAGCGGCCGCATTCCACGCAGGAGTACACCTGAAGCGAAACCAGCTTGCTGATATCCTTGCCCGTGTCCAGCCCGAAATCGTCGTCGCCGGCCAGCGGCGGGATGCGGCTGAAGCCTCCGCGGGAGAAAAAAACCGCCGCCGGGCTGAGCACCAGATGCAGATGCTTGGTGTGCGGAATCAGCGGCAGGAACACCAGCAGCGTCGCCGTGTGCGCCCACCATAGCGGCTTTTCGTAGCGCGGGGAAAAAAACACTCCGATATAGGTGGCCATCAGCAGAAAGATCAGCAGCGCGATCACCCCGGATTCGATCGACAGCTCGCCCAGCCACGGCGGCCGCACGAAAAACCGCCGGATAAACAGCCCCGCGATGCCGATCGCCACCAGCACGCCGAAGTATCCGGCGAAGATCCGGTAGCCTGAGCCGAACCAGGAATCGAGAATCGGAAATCCCAGGCCGGTGAGAAAGTGATTCGCCGTGATCAGCGCGAACACGCAGAATCCCCAGAACACGAAGGCGTGCGCCAGCCCCGGCAGAGGCCGTTCGCGAATCACCTTGGCCTGGCACATCACCTCCCACACGAATTCGCGGACCCGTTTGCCCAGCGGATGAAGCGAAAAATCCGGATCGTCCCTGGAGGCGCGGATCCGCTCCACCACTTTGCCGAAGCGCGCCCAAAACCCCGCTACGGAGGCGGCCAGCGCGGCGGTAAAAACGATTTTCTCTGCGGGCGAGAAGGTCATGTGGGCGATTCCTCCAGAACGCGGCCGCTAAAATAAAATGATGCGGCATCTGGTTTCCGGCGCGGCCGGCTTTATCGGCTCGCATCTGTGCGACCGCTTGATTGCCGGCGGCCATCGCGTGGTGGCCGTCGACAATCTCATCACCGGCGCGGCGCGCAACATCGCGCATCTGTGCGGGCAAGCCAATTTTAAGTTTATCGAATGGGATGTGACCCGGCCAATCGAAATCGCCGGCCCCTTCGATCAGGTCTGGCACCTGGCATCGCTGGCCAGCCCGAAGGACTATCTGGAGCATCCCCTGGAGACTCTGGAGGTCGGCTCCGCCGGCACGCGCAACATGCTGGAGATCGCCCGGAGGGACGGCGCGCGCTTTCTGCTCACGTCCACTTCGGAATGCTACGGCGATCCGCTGGTGCATCCGCAACAGGAAACCTACTGGGGAAACGTCAATCCGGTGGGCCCGCGGTCCTGCTACGACGAGAGCAAACGTTATGCCGAGGCCCTGACCATGGCGTACCATCGCGTGCACGGCTTGCGCACCAACATCGCGCGGATCTTTAACACCTACGGTCCCCGCATGGCCCTCCATGACGGCCGCGTCGTCCCGGCGTTTCTCGATCAGGCGCTGCACGGGCGGCCGCTGACCGTCTTCGGCGACGGCAGCCAGACGCGGAGCTTTTGCTACGTCGCGGATCTGGTCGAGGGATTGCTGCGATTGAGCGTCTGCGAAGAACCTTATCCGGTGAATCTGGGCAATCCGAACGAGATCACCATCCGCGAATTCGCCGAGCGCATCGCGCGCCTGCTCGGATGCCCGCTCAAGCTGAGCTTTGAGCCGCTGCCCGAGGACGATCCGAAAAAGCGCCGCCCCGATATCTCAAAGGCAAAACGTCTGCTCGGCTGGGAACCCCAGGTTTCCCTCGAAGACGGATTGGCCGAAACCGTAGCCTATTTCCGCCAACTGGCCGTGGCCGGCTGAACGGCGCTTCACTTCTCCGCGAACGCTTCCAGCGGCGGGCAGGAACACACCAGGTGCCGGTCGCCGTAGGGATTGTCGATTCGCCCCACCGGCGGCCAGAACTTGCGCGCCCGCACAAACGGCAGCGGATAGGCGGCCTGCTCCCGGGAATAGGGGTGCGGCCACTCCTCGGCGGCCACCGCGGCGGCGGTGTGCGGCGCATTCTTGAGGACGTTGTCCCGCGGATCGGCCCGGCCGTCGATCACCTCCTGAATCTCGGCGCGGATCTGGATCATCGCGTCGCAGAAGCGGTCCAGCTCCTCCCGCGGCTCGCTTTCGGTCGGCTCGATCATCAGCGTGCCGGGTACCGGAAACGATACCGTCGGCGCGTGAAAGCCGTAATCCATCAGGCGCTTGGCGACGTCGGTTTCATCGATGCCGCTGGCCGCCTTCAACGGCCGCAGATCGAAGATCATCTCATGCGCGACACGCCCGTTGCCGCGCGTATAAAGCACCGGGTAGTGCTTTTCCAGGCGCGCTTTGATGTAATTGGCGTTCAGAATGGCGTGGCGCGTGGCTTCCGTCATTCCGTCGCGCCCCAGCATCCGGATGTAGGCGTAGGAGATCAGCAGAATGCTGGCGCTGGACCACGGCGCGGCCGAAACCGCGTGGATGGCCTTCCCCCCGCCGGTGTTGACCAGCGGATGCCCCGGCAGATAGGGGGCCAGATGCGCGGCGACGCCAATCGGACCCATCCCCGGCCCCCCGCCGCCATGCGGGATCGAAAATGTCTTATGCAGATTCAGGTGGCAAACATCGGCGCCGATCGCCGCCGGACTGGTCAGGCCCACCTGTGCGTTCATGTTGGCGCCGTCCATGTACACCTGCCCGCCGTTTTCGTGCACAATGCGGCAGATGTCCTGAATGCTCTCTTCAAACACCCCGTGCGTGGAGGGATAAGTCACCATCAGCGCCGCCAGCGAATCCCGATGCGCTTCGGCCTTCGCCTTCAGGTCCGCGACATCGATGTTTCCTTCCTCGGTGGAGGCCACCACCACCACCCGCATGCCCGCCATCACGCCGCTCGCCGGATTGGTGCCGTGCGCCGACGCCGGAATCAAAACCACGTCGCGGCGCCCTTCCCCGCGCGCCTGGTGATAGGCGCGGATCACCATCAGTCCCGCAAACTCCCCCTGCGATCCCGCGTTGGGCTGCAAGGAGACCGCCGCGAATCCGGTGATCTCGGCCAGCGCCTGCTCCAGCTCGCGGAAAATCTGCTGGTAGCCCGCGGCCTGCTCCACCGGCGCAAACGGATGCAGCTTGGAAAACTCCGGCCACGTCACCGGAAGCATCTCGGCGGCGGCGTTGAGCTTCATGGTGCACGATCCCAGCGGGATCATGGACGTGTCCAGCCCCACATCCTTGCGTTCGAGCGAGCGGATATAGCGCGTCATCTGCGCTTCGGAGTGATACGTGTTGAATACGGGATGCGTCAAAAACGCGCTGCCGCGCTTCAGCGCCGCCGGATAATCGAGCACCAGATTTTCCGGCGAGGCGTCGAACTTGGATTGCGCCCCGGTGCCGGCCGCGAATACGCTCACGATCTCGGCCACGTCGGCAGGCGTGGTGGTCTCATCCAGCGCGGCGTTGATGGTGCCGTCGCTGCGGTAGCGGAAGTTCATCTGATGCTCCACCGCCGCCCGGCGGATGCGCTCCAGCGATCCGGCGGGCGGCTCCAGCCGCAGCGTGTCGAAGAAAAATTCGTTGCGCTGCGCCACGCCCACCTTCGACAGCTCGCGCTCCAGCAGCTTGGCCAGGCCGTGCACGCGCCGCGCGATGTGCGTCAACCCTTTCGGCCCATGCCATACCGCGTAAAAACCGGCCATGTTGGCCAGCAGCGCCTGGGCGGTGCAGATGTTGGAAGTCGCTTTTTCGCGGCGGATGTGCTGCTCCCGCGTTTGCAGCGCCATGCGGTAGGCCGGGTTGCCGTGCGCATCCACCGAGACGCCGATGATGCGGCCCGGAACCTGGCGCACGTGTTTTGCCCGCGTGGCGAAAAACGCCGCGTGCGGACCGCCATAGCCCAGCGGAACGCCAAAGCGCTGGGAGTTGCCCACAACCACGTCGGCCCCCAGCTCGCCCGGCGGCGTGAGCAGAACGAGGCTCAAAAGATCGGTCGCCACCGCGGTCAGCACCCCCTGCCGCCTGGCTTCGGCCAGAAAACCGCGCGCATCATGAACCGCGCCGGATTCGTCGGGCGTCTGAATCAGCGCGCCGAAATAGGTCGCATCCAGCTTCGCCGCACGCCAATCGCCAATCACCAGCTCAATGCCCAGCGGTTCGGCCCGTCCCCGCAAAACATCCAGAGTCTGCGGGAAACAGGAATCGGCCGCGAAGAATTTCTTTGCCTTCGACGGGGAGACGCGGTGCAGCATGGTCATCGCTTCGGCCGCCGCCGTCGCCTCGTCGAGCAGCGATGCATTGGCCACTTCCATCCCCGTCAGATCGCAGACCATCGTTTGAAAATTGAGCAGCGCTTCCAGCCGCCCCTGCGCGATTTCCGCCTGGTACGGCGTGTATGGCGTGTACCAGCCCGGATTCTCCAGGACGTTGCGCAGAATCACGCTGGGCGTCACGCAATCCGAATAGCCGAGACCGATATAGGATCGAAAAACGCGATTTTTGGCGGCGATCGCGCGCAAATCGCGCAGAAATTCGTATTCGCTCTTCCCCTCCGGGAGGTCCAGCGGCCGGCTCAGGCGGATTCGCGAGGGAATGGTTTCCTCGATCAGCGCATCGAGCGACGCCGCCCGCACGCACCGCAGCATCGCCTCGCGCTCGGATGGATTGGGACCAATATGACGGGTATGAAACTGCTCGAAATCAAAAATCATCTATTCTCATCAGTGTATCCCGAACGGCGGCGTTTTACCGCCTGGCTGCTGCTCTGCGCCGCCCTCGCCGCGCACATCGGCGAGGAAGCGGCCACCGGGTTTCTGGACCTGTGGAATCCCGAGGTCGCCTCGCTCGGCCTCGCCGCCCTGCGCTTCCGCTTTCCCGTGTGGATCACCCTGCTGGCGCTGGGCGTCGCCGGGCTCCTGATCCTTTCCTATTGGGTGCGGCGCGGGACCTGGTGGACGCCCGCGGCCGCCTACGCCTTCATTTTCCTCACGCTGTCCAATGGCATCGCCCACCTGGCGTTTTCGCTGCACCGCCGGGCGATGATGCCGGGCGCCTACACTTCGCCTTTGCTGATCGCGGCTTCGATTTATCTGTGGACGGCTGTGCGCCCTACTGCCGCAGATAATTCCTGATCACTTTATCGACGTAGTTCTGCGTCTCGCGATAAGGAGGCAGACCGTTGTATTTTTCAACGGCGCCTTCGCCCGCATTGTAAGCCGCCAGCGCCTTGACCACGTCGCCGTTGTATTTGATCAGAAGCTGGCGCAACAGGCGCGTGCCGGCGTCGATGTTTTGCGCCGGATCGTTTGGATCGGCAGAAAGAACTCGCGCCGTCGAGGGCATCAACTGCATCACGCCGACCGCTCCTTTGGGCGAGACCGCCTTGGGATCCATCGCCGATTCCGCCTGCGCCACGCTCTCCACAAATTTGGCCGGCAGGGCGTAACGGGCCGCGGCGGCCTGCACCAGCGCCCGGGGATCGGCCGGGGAAGGCGGCGCGGGCGCTGCCTGGGCGGGCTCGGGCGCCGGCGGCGGAGAAACGTAGTCGTCGGCCTCAAATGACGCCACCAGCGCGGCGGGAACTTCGCTGAAACCCTCGCCCGAATACAGCCGCACCATTTGGCCGGAGCTTTCGTGCCGGTCGATATGAATCCGCCAACCGCTGGAAAAGACGGCGTATTCGCCGGCATGGGCGGATCCGGACAACAGCAGAAAGAAACCCCACCTGGCGAGCTTCAAACAGCTTAGACGCGGATTCACCGGGATGCGTGCAGGGAAGCCATCGAAACCATGCCCAACCCCGCCAGGAAAAGAACCACCATGAAGGCGATCAGGGTCCGCACGCGCGGGCTGGCGCCTTGAAATTCCCTCCAGACCAGCAGGCCCCACAAAGCGCTGACCATGGTGGCGCCCCGGCTCAGCGCGTAGCTCAACGCCGGACCCGCCTGCGCGGAAGCAGGCGCGGCCGCGGCGGCGAAGTTGCAGATTCCGCCCGCCATCCAGATCACCCCGCCCAACAGGCCGAGCGCGTGCTGCTTGCCGGCGCCGCGGAAGTAGTCGCTTGCCTGAAGGGGTTCGCCTGAAACGGGAAAATTCAGAAAAAAAGGAATATAAAACAAGCTCGAACCGAGGACTCCGATGGAGAAAAACAGAGCCAGCCCATAGGGCGCCAGGCCCGCTTCGCCCTGCCGCGCCGTCTCCAGCATGGGATAAAAACAAGCCATCACGATTCCGCTGACGATGCTCAGAACGATTCCGCGGGCCGCGCCGGTCGGCCGCGGAGCGCGCTTTTTCGCGCGGGGATCGGCGACGAGCGCCGCCTTCTTTTCCTCCTCCAGCCGGTCATCCAGGTAGCCCGTATAGGCGAACGCGTCCACCAGAATCGCGATGACCACCAGGACCACGCCGCCAAACAGCAGGATCGGATTCCCTTGCGGATTGAACAGATAATTCGAAGTGGCCTCGACCACCAGCGCCAGGCCGAGGCCGATGGGGAACGCCACCGCCAGCCCGGAGACCGAAATCGCCGCGACCAGCAGTAAATTGGCGAGATTGAACACGGCGCCCGCACCCGCCGCCCACACCATCTGCCGCCGTCCCGCAATCAGCAGGTTGTCGCTGAAGGTAAGGTCTTTCGGCGACATCTCGCCCAGGGTGTAGGCGGCGAGCAGGGCGCACAGCAGCATGCCGATCGAAAAGTCATAATAAAACAGCTCAAATCGCCACTTCCCCGACATTTTTTGCGTGTTCGCCCAGGATCCCCATGCGGACATGGAAGCCAAAAGCAGGATCAAGGCAGCCGCGTAGGTGGTAGGAAGAATCATATTGCGCTTCGAGCGTTGCCTTACGGGAAAGGTACTAAAGCTTTTCCTGCGTTCATCCGAAAGAAAGAATAGTTCATCTTACACCAGATACCGGGAGGATCCAACGGTGAGAAAGCTGGGGTTTGCGTTGCTGCTCACCCTCGGCCCGGCGGCCGCTTTGCTGGTCGGCCAAAGGCCGAAACCCGCCTACGATCCCGAGACCAAAGACGGCCTGCTGATCGAGCACATTCAGCAGGAGACCGATCCGGCGCAGAAGCTCCACTACATGGAAGAGTTCGTGGCGGAGTACCCGAACCATCCGGCGCTCGCCTGGGTTTACGACCAGCTCCAGCCCGCCTATTTCAAAATGAAGGCGTGGGATGAGACCATGCGCGTGGGCGAGCGGCGGCTGGCGCTGGAGCCGGAAAATCTGGAAGCGGGAGAGCTGGCGCTGCGCGCGGCCGAAGCCAAGCGCGATCCGGATAAGACCGTCGAATGGGTGGACCGGGTGTGGCCGCTGGCCTCGACGCTGGCTCAACGCGGCGGCCCGGCCGCCGGCGACGCCAAACAGACCGCGGAGTACGCCGAATTCCTGATGTACTCGACCGCCACTTCCGCCAGCGATCCCAAAAAGCGGCTGGAGCTGCTGGAACATCTGGAAAAGCGCATGCCCGCCAGCAAGTACGCGCAAGGGCTGGCGGCGGAGTATTTCGAGATCTACCGGACGCTCAACGACGAGCCGAAGTCGATCGCGATGGCCGAAAAGGCGCTGCAAACCGATCCCGGAAACGCGGAAATGCTGGTCTATCTGGCCGAAATTCACGCGCGGAAAGACACGCCGCGGGATCGCCAGATGGTGATCAGCTACACCGCCCGCGCGCTCGATTCGGTGGACCGGATGCCGCGCCCGCCCGCGGTCAGCGAGGCCGATTGGGAAAAGAAGAAAGCGGGATGGTCGACGGCGGCCAACTATCTGGGCGGGGTGTCCAACAGCCTGCTGCATAATTACGGCAAGGCTGACGGGCTGTTGCGCGCCGCCGTGGCGGCGATGGACCCCGGCGATCCGCGGCTGCCGGCGGCCCTGTATCATCTGGGCATGGCCAATTACCGGCTGGCGGAGGCCGGACACGACCGCAACCGCCCGGTGGACGCGCTGAAGTTCATGCGCCGCTGCGCCGCCATCCGCAGCCCGTTCCAGGAGCAGGCGCTCAAAAACATCGAAGGCATCAAGGCCGAGTACAGTTTGCCGTAGCCGGATGCGCCTGCGCCCGCGGCGCGCTTGGCCCTTCCGAGTTGCGCTATGTTGGTCGCATCGGCATATGCGTAGCTCCGCTGACCGCGCGCCGCGGTCGCGCAACCCCATCGATTCCGTGAATCCGGCCGGGCTCTGATGCTGGATCTGGCCGGCTACCGCCGCGCGCTGAAGTTTATCGCGCCGTACTGGCCGCGGCTCGTGCTGATCCTGCTGGCGGGCGCCGCCTCGACTTCGTTCGGGCTCGTTCAGCCCTACATTTCAAAACTGCTGATCGACGACGCGCTGCTCAAGCGCGACTTTCGCATGCTGATCCTGGTCAGCGCCGCGATGATCGGCGTGACCGTCGCCGGATTTGCGCTGAACATTTTTTCGAGCTATCAGTACGTGCGCGTTTCCGCAAACGTGCTGTTCGATATGCGGCTGGCTCTGTACCGGCACTTGCAGACGCTCTCGCCGCGATTCTGGGCGCGGCGCAAGCTGGGCGACGTCGTTTCCCGAATCAACAACGACATCGCCGAGGTCCAGCGCGTATCCGCCGACAGCCTGCTCAGCGTGCTGTCCAATGTCGTTTTCCTGATCGGCAGCGCCGCGATCATGACCCGCCTGAGCCCGCGCCTGTTCGCCATCAGCGCGGCGGTGGTTCCGCTGAGCTTGTGGGCGCTGCGGCACTATCAGGCCAGACTGGCGGACCGCGTCCGGTTGGTGCGCGAGCGCAGCGCCGATATCGGGAGCTTTCTGCTGGAGACCCTGCTCGGCATCCGGCTGGTGGCGGCGTCGCGCGCCGAGGCCCGCGAAGCGGAAAAGTTCCGCGCCCACAACCGCAACTTCATCGACGCCCTGCTCAAGATGCAGTGGACCGCGTTTCTGTCCGGCGCGGTTCCGGGAACCATCCTGACCGTTTCCACCGGCGCGATCTTTCTTTACGGCGGCAAAATGGTGATCGATGGCGCGCTCAGCGTCGGCTCCCTGGTGGCGATCATGGCCTATCACATGAGGCTGCTCGCGCCGGTGCAGAATCTGATGAGCCTCTATACCAATCTCGTTTCGGGCGGCGTCTCGCTGGCGCGCGTATGGGAGCTGTTCGATACCAAGCCGGAGATCGTCGAACGGGCGAAGCTGCTGCCGCTGCCTTCGGCGCAGGGCGAGATCGAATTCGATGGCGTTTCCTTCCGGCACGCAGGCGAGGCAGTGATCGAAAATCTGTCGTTCCGCGTTCCCGCCGGATCGATCTGCGCGATCGTCGGCGCCAGCGGTGCGGGCAAATCCACCATCGCCGATCTGCTGATCCGCTTTTATGATCCCGACGCCGGCGCCATCCGGCTGGACGGCCGCGATCTTCGCGATCTGCCGCTTCGGGATCTGCGCCGCGCCATCGCGCTGCTCGATCAGTCGCCGTACCTGTTCCATGCCAGCGTGCGGGAAAATCTCGCCTACGCGCGCCCGGAGGCCTCCGACCAGGAGATTCAGGCGGCGGCGCGCGCCGCGGCGATTCACGATCGAATCCTCTCGCTCCCCGAGGGCTATTCGACCATCCTTGCCGAGCGCGGGCAGACGCTTTCGGCGGGCGAGCGGCAGCGCCTCGCTCTGGCCCGCGCGCTGCTGGCGGATCCGCGGGTGCTGGTTCTCGACGAGCCGACCTCGGCGCTCGATGAAGCCAATGAGCGCGCCATCGCCGATACCTTGCTCGAAGCCGCCGGCGGCCGCACCGTGATTCTGATTACGCACCGGGCATCGCTGGCGCGGATCGCCCGGCAGACCATCCAGCTATGACGCGCGGGAATCATGATGAAAGTCGCGATCATCGATAGCGGCGTTCACGCCGGTCATCCGCATGTGGGCGGGATCGCCGGCGGCGTGGCCATCGTCGGCGATGATCTGATCGACCGGCTCGGCCATGGCACCGCGGTCGCGGGCGCGATCCGCGAGAAAGCTCCCCAGTCGCGCATCTACGCCGTGAAGGTCTTCGACCGCCGGCTGTCCGCCAGCCTGGAAACGATCTTCCGGGCCCTGGAATGGTGCGTGGAAAACGAAATGGATTTGGTCAACATGAGCATCGGCGTGCGGCGCGAGATTGGCGGCATTTCCGGCCTGCCGCTGGTCGTGACCGTGCCCGGCGTGCTGGCCGACGCCATCGCGGTCCGCGCCGACGAGGACTGCCCGCGCGAGGTGTACCGCTACCGCGGCGGCATTTTCTACGCCTCCCCGTATCCGCGCCCGATTCCCGGCGTTCCGCCGGAGCGCAATCTGAACGGCGCCAGCTTCGCCGTGGCCAATATGACCGGGTTCGCGGCGCGCCTGGCGCGGGCGCCGCGCGAGACTATACGCTCTGAACTGATTGCGCGGGCAGCGAATAATCCTTGAGCTGCTCGCGGAGAGCGCGCTTGTTGAATTTTCCGACGCTTGTTTTGGGGACGGCTTCGAGGAAGAGAACGTCATCGGGCAGCCACCATTTGGCGACCCGGTCCTTTAAAAATTCCAGAATTTCTTCCTTGGTGAGCTCGCCGCGGAACTGCGGCAGCGGGACGACGCAGGCCACCGGGCGCTCCTGCCACTTCGGATGCGGCACGGCGATCACCGCCGCTTCCATCACCTTGGGATGCGCCATTATGGCGTTTTCCAGATCGACGCTCGAAATCCATTCGCCGCCGCTTTTCACCAGGTCCTTGGTCCGGTCCATGATCTGGATGTAGCCTTCCGGATCGATGGTGGCGACGTCGCCGGTGCGAAACCATCCGTCCAGGAACGATTCCGCCCGGCCGCGCTCCTCGCCGCGCGGATCGTTGTAATAACCGGATGTGATCCACGGCCCGCGCACTTGCAGTTCGCCCATGGTCGTGCCGTCCCAGGGCAGTTCCTTGCCGGATTCATCCACGATCCGGATATCGACGCCGGCCACTGGCAGGCCGTGGCGGGCCAGCAGATCGTAGCGCTCTTTTCCGCGCATCGATTCCAGATGCGTTTTCATCGCCATCACCGTGGCGATCGGCGTGGTTTCCGTCATGCCCCAAGCCAGCATGAACCGGATCCCGTGCTTCTGCTCGTACATTTCGACGAACTGGCGCGGCAGCGCGGAGCCGGCGCAGACGACGCAGCGCAGGCTCGAAATATCGTGCCTTTCGTGCTCAAGCAGGCTGTACAACCCCATCCACAGGGTCGGAACGCCGGCGGTGAAGGTGGCGCGCTCGGACTCGATCAGAAATGCGATGTCGGCGGGTTGGAGGCTGCGGCCGCTAAGCACAATCTTCGATCCGACCATGACCGCGGCGAAGGGAATGCCCCAGCCGTTGGCATGGAACATCGGAACGAGCTGCAAAACCGTGTCCCGTTCGCTCAACGCGAACGTGTCCGCCATGGTGAGCCCGTAGCTGTGCAGGACCATCGCCCGGTGCGTGTAGAGAACGCCCTTGGGATGGCCCGTGGTGCCGCTGGTATAGCAGGTGGCGCACGCCTCGGTCTCCTCAAGCTGAGGCCAGGGATAGGGATCGGCGGGAGCGGAAGCCAGCAGGTCCTCGTATTCGCTGTTGTCGTCGAGCGCGATGATCCGGCGCACCGTTTTCAGCTCGCCGCGGATCGCCTCCAGCAGCGGCAGCAGGGACCGGTCCGCGAAGATCACCCGGTCGCCGGCGTGATTGATGATGTAGGCGAGCTGATCGGGCGCCAGGCGCAGGTTGAGCGTGTGCAGAACGGCTCCGTAGCAGGGCACGGCGAAGTACAGCTCCAGGTGGCGATGCCCGTTCCAGCACAGCGTGCCCACGCGCTCGCCGGGGCCCACGCCGATTTTCCGGAGCGCCCAGGCGAGGCGATGCACGCGCGCGTGAAAATCGGCGTAACTGTAGCGATGCATGCCGGAATCGGTGCGCGAAACGATCGCGCGTTTCGGGAACAGGCGCGCGGCGCGCTCCAGCAGCGGCGTGAGCGTCAGCGGGGTGTTCATCATCAGGCCGTTCATGTCATCTTCCTTCTGGGAAGGCGCGCTGGGGCGCGTTGGGGCGCGGCGGCGCGCTTTCCTCCTTCATCAGGACAGCATATCCGCATCCGAGGATGGCGAGAAACAGCTCCAGCACTTCGCTGTCGCCGATATTTTTCTCGAAAAATCCGCTGACCATAATCGCGATGAGGACGGCCACGGCCGCGCGCAGCACCCATGCGCTTTCGCCCATACCCCGGCGCAGCCCGCGCAAAAAATCGTACAGCGGCCGCAGGAGCATCCAGAGCATCGCGAGCATCGCCGGGATTCCCAGCTCCGCCGCGTAGTGAACGTAGATGTTGTGCAGATGGCCGTAAAATCCGGTCGGCAGCGGGAGCCTGGTTCCCGGCGGCAGATAATCGAGGTACTGATACTGCACCTGCTCCGGTCCGATGCCGAGCAAGGGATGCGCTTTGATCATCTGGTAGCCGATGGCGCGGCACATGGCGCGATGCGCGTTGGAATCGAGATCGCCGGGGTGCGGCTGAACGGTGGAGCGCAGCCGGTCGCCCAGCTCGAACGGGTTCACCAGCAGAACAATGGCGGCCAGCACCGGAATCGCCAGCAAAACCCAGCGTTTCCAGTACCAGATGAGATAAATTCCGCCGGCCGCGGCGCCCAGCCACATACTTCGCGTTTCAGCCAGGATGAGCGCGGCGCCGGTCAGCGCGGCGGGCGCCAGCAGCCACCTCGGCGCTTTGGAGAAGAACAGCAGCGCCGCGATCAGCAGCAGCACCATCATCATCTGGCCGCTGAAGGTCATCCAGTGGCTCATGAATCCGGTGATGCGGTCGGCGATGTAGGCGCGGTAGAAATCACGATGCGCGTCCCTGGCGTCCTCGTACCGGTTATAGAACTGATTCAGCGCCCATGCCGAGGACAGCGCGGCGGCCAAAATCCACAGCATGGCGATCGCGCGGATCTGGCGAAGCGTCCGAACATTGCTGGCCACGAGGAACAGCAGCGCGTAGACATAAAATTTCTTGATCTGCGGCATCCCCTGCTTCGCGTGTCCCGATGCGGCGAGCGAAACCAGCGTCAGCGCGAAAAAAACGGCGATCGGCAGCCACACCGGCGGGATGCGCCATTCGCAGCGCGCCGCGATCATCGCCGCAATCGCCAATCCGATCAGCACCTGGCAGGCGGCGATCGAGACCGGAGCGCACACCGCGGCCGCGGCGGTGAAATAGAACGGAGCTTGTTTTATCGCATGCGGCAAGCGGAAGGAAACGCCTTCGCACTCATGATACTGTATTAGATCCATGCAACCGCAAACCGCCTCCGCCGTCGATTCCGAGTTTACGCGCGGCCTCGGCTTGTACGATTCGACGATGGTCGTGGCCGGGTCGATGATCGGCTCCGGAATCTTCATCGTTTCGGCGGAAATGGGGCGGTATCTGGGAAGCGGCGGATGGCTGCTGGTCGCCTGGCTGGTCACCGGGCTGATGACCGTGACCGGCGCGTTGTCCTACGGCGAGCTGGCGTCGATGATGCCGCGCGCCGGCGGGCAATATGTCTACCTGCGGGAAGCGTTCTCGCCGCTGTGGGGCTTTCTTTACGGATGGACGCTGCTGCTGGTGATTCAGACCGGGACCATCGCCGCCGTCGGCGTGGGATTCGCGCGGTTTCTCGGCGTCTTCGTGCCGGCGGTGAGCGAGAGCAATTACATCATCGCGCCCGTCCGGATCGGCGGATACGCGTTGTCGCTTTCCACCGCGCAGCTTGTCGCGATTCTGCTGATCGTGCTGCTCACCTGGACCAATACGCGCGGCCTGGAGTACGGAAAAATCATCCAGAATATTTTCACCACAACCAAGATGGCGGCGCTGTTCGGCCTGATCGTGGTCGGGCTGCTGCTCGGATGGAACGCCCAGGCGGTGCGCGCGAATTTCGGCGCGGGCTTCTGGACGCCGGCCGATCTGACGCCGATCTCGCCGGGCCTCACCGCCGCTACAGCGTTCGGCTTGTTCGCCGCCATCTGCGTTTCTCAGACCGGATCGCTTTTTTCGGCCGACGCCTGGAACAACATTACCTTCACCGCCGGAGAAGTGAAAAATCCCAAACGCAATATCCCGCTGTCGCTGGCCCTGGGCACCGGACTCGTCATTTTGCTGTACCTGCTGGCGAACGTCGCGTATCTGGTGACGCTTCCGTTCCCCCAGATTCAGCATGCTCCCGCGGATCGCGTGGCGACAGCGGCGCTTCAGGCGATCTTCCCCGGACGCGGCGCCGCGATCATGGCGGTGCTGATCATGATCTCCACTTTCGGGTGCATGAACGGCTTGATTTTAGCCGGCGCGCGCGCCTGTTACGCCATGGCTCGCGACAAGCTTTTTTTCCGCCGCGCCTATTCGCTGAATCAAGCGAAGGTCCCGGCCTGGGCGCTGATCATCGAGGGCGCCTGGGCCGCCTTTCTGGTCCTGCCGCGGACTTACGACGCGGGCACGCAAACCTATGGCAATGTTTATAGCAATCTGCTGGATTACATCATTTCCGCCGCGCTGCTGTTTTACATCCTCACCGTCGCCGGGATTTTCCGGCTGCGCTACAAGCGTCCGGAGGCCGAGCGGCCGTATCGCGCCTTCGGTTATCCGGTGATTCCGGCGCTCTATATTCTCGGCGCCGCGGTAATCCTGACGATTCTGCTGATCTACAAACCGTCCAGCACCTGGCCGGGATTCGTCATCGTCCTCATCGGCCTGCCGGTGTATTGGCTGTTTCGCCGCTCGATCGGGCGTGCATAAAACGAATGCCTCTTCTTCTCACCGAATCCGATGTAAGAGACCTGCTGCCGATGCCCGATCTGATCGCGGCGATGGAAACGGCGCTCGCCGCGTTTTCCGCCGGATGCGCGGTGCAGCCGGTGCGAACCGTGCTGGATATCGCCGAACATCACGCGTTTTTCGCCCTGATGCCGGCCTATCTTCCCTCCACTCCGGCGCTGGGCGCGAAGCTGGTGACGGTCTATCCTGCAAACGCCGAACGCGGATTGCCCTCGCATCTGGCGACCATCGTTCTGCTCGATCCCGCCACCGGCGCGCTGGAGGCGATTCTCGACGGCCGCTATATCACGGAAGCGCGCACTGCCGCCGTCTCCGCCGTTTCGGTGAAGAAGCTGGCGCGGCCGGCCTCGCGCGTGCTGGCGATTCTCGGCTCCGGCGTGCAGGCGCGCAGTCATTTCGAGGCGCTGGCGCACGTCGGACGATTTGAGGAGGTTCGCGCCTGGAGCCCCACGCGCGCGAATCTGGATGCATTCTGCAAAATTTCCGGCGCGCGCGCGATGGATTCGGCCGAAGCCGCGGCGCGCGGCGCCGACATCATTGTTCTGGTGACGGCAGCGGCGGAGCCCGTCATTCGCGACCACTGGATCAAGCCCGGCGCGCATGTGATTTCCGTCGGGGCGTGCCGTCCGACGCAACGCGAGATGGATCCGGCGCTGGTAAAGCGTTCGCGCCTGTTCGTCGATTCGAAAGCCGCGGCCGTGAAGGAATCGGGCGACGTGATCGGCGCCGGCGAAGCGCACATCGTGGCCGAACTCGGCGAATCGCGCGCAACGCGATCCAGCGAAGACGAGATAACTGTCTTTAAATCGCTCGGTTTGGCGATTGAAGACGTCCTCGCCGCGCATCTCGCGCTCGAACGCGCAAAACAGCAGGGCCGGGGAACGCGGATTTAATTCGTCGTCTGCATGTAACCTTCGCCCCTCCATTCCGATCATTGAGACATGAAAACTTTCGCTCTCGAGGCGTCCTTACTGGCGATCTGCTCGATTCCGGCGCTTGCACAACGCGGTGACCAACGCGGCAAACAGGAGGAGCACGGCCGCCAGGAGGTGGGCCACGGCTACGTGCCGCCGCGCGGCCCGGCCAAGGCGCAGCCCAATCGTCAAGCGCCGGCCGAACGGCCCGGCCATCCGGAAGCTCCGCACGTCCACACCGACGGAAGATGGGTCGGGCACGACAGCGGACGGGACGACCCCAGATTTCATCTGGACCATCCCTGGGAGCACGGCCGCTTTACCGGCGGATTCGGCAAAGGCCACATCTGGCGGCTGGCGGGCGGCGGCCCGTCGCGGTTCTGGTTCAACGGATTTTATTTCAGCGTCGCGCCGGCCGACATGGCGTATTGCAATGACTGGCTTTGGGATTCAGACCAGGTCGTGATTTATGAAGATCCTGACCATGTTGGCTGGTATCTCGCCTACAATGTGCGGCTGGGGACCTACGTCCACGTCGAATTTTTGGGAAATCTGTAAAGTGGGCGGTTTAGATGCGTGTTTTCGCTTTTTGGGGTGTTTTTTGCGCGATATACCAGCGAAAATACGTCAACACCACTTCGCTCAGCAAAACGAATCCGGCGCCGGTCCAGAACAATAATCCGCCGGTCTGCTGATCGGTTTCGCGATTGAGGCTCCAGTCGCGCAGCAGCGAATCGGAGATCCGCAGCACGTCTAAAGGGCTCGAATAACGCGGGAAGTACCAGGGCTGCTCGAAGGCGAGAAACAGGCCCAGCAGCGAGCACCAGATGGCCGCGGCCGTCAAATAGAAAAGCGCGTTCGGAACCAGCCGGATGCGCTGATCGCGCCGCGGCGAATGCAGCGGCCACCAGAAAATCATCCCGCCGGCAACCACGGAGGCAATCTCCAGGCGCCGGATCGATTCATTGGCGAGCGCCGCGTTTAAGGCGCGTGGCAGAAACCAGACCGAAAGCGCCGCCATGCCGATGACCCACGCGGCGGCGTACGGAACGCGGAGGCGCGCCAGCTTTTCCTCCGTCCCGCGAACCAGCAGATACGGAATGATCAGCGCGAGCAAAATTCTTTCGATCGCTTCCGCCGTAAATAGATAATCGCGCGCCAGCAGATCGAGCGGCGAGCAGAGCACCGTCGCCAGCAGCGCAAGACCCGAGCCGAACCAGAGAAGCGAGCGTCCATTCCGCATCCTGGTGACGGCGCCGTGCGCCAGAAAAGCGAGCGCGCAGGCCGCAATGGCCGCCGGGTGCCAGCGCCAGGCCGAAGCGACGATGCTGATCGTCCGCACTATTCACAGGATAAGCCTCATTACAATGATTTCATGCGTCCCCGGAGCTTAAGAACCCGCCGGAGGCACCGATTTGACAAAGGAAGCCGTCGGCTGGATGAGGCGATGGCGATTCTATGCGTGCTTGCCCCCGCCGGAGCGGCACATGTGGCGGCGGAGGACCGCGCCGGCGCTCCATGACCACGATCGCCGCCGCCTGTTTTCTGCTGCCGGTTCTGGCGCTGCTTCCGGCGCGGGTGCAGAGCGGGCTCCGGAAAGAGCTCGCCGCCCATCCAGCGTTGGTTTTTGCGGCGCCGGCGATTCTGTCGGCGATGTTTCTGGCGATCGCCGCGGCCGCGGGAGCTTTCGGCGCGCCCTTGGCGGCCCTCATTCTCGTCTACACTTTCGTTCCTTCGGCGGCCGCGTACAAGATCCGCGCCGTGCCGCCGCCTTCGGCGGCCGATTTCGCCTTGGTCTTATGGTTCTGGCTGCCGCTTGAATTTTCCGTCGGTGCGGCGTGGATTCCGCGCTCCGAACAGGCGCTTTTGCATGTGGCCGCGTATGGAGCCGCCCTGACGCTGGCGCTGGTGATCTTCCTGTTATTCCGGGGGCTGGAAGGAATGAAGTACAACCTGCCGCGATCGGCCCGCGACGGCGTCAATCTGATGGCTGGATTCGCCATCGCCGCGCCGGTCTTGATCGCCGCCGGCCGGGCGGTGGGATTTCTTGGACCGGCTCACCGGGCCGCCGATCCGCGGCCGGGGCGCCTGGCGGTTGAGTTCGCCGTAATCCTTCTGGCTACGGCGCTTCCCGAAGAGCTGCTGTTTCGAAGTCTGATTCAAAACTCGCTGATGCAGCGGATGGGTCCGGGCTGGGGCGCACTGCTGCTGGCGGGATGGATCTTCGGCTGCGCGCATCTCGATAATGGGCCGGGTCCGCTGCCGAACTGGCGCTACATGATCGTCGCGGCCATCGCCGGAGTGATTTATGGGCGGGTATTTCAGAAGAGCTCGAGCGTTTTCGCGTCCGCGGGGCTGCACGCGCTGGTGAACACGATCAAGCACAATTTTTTTTGAGAAGGGTCCGCGCTTCAGGGCGCCGGCTCGAAGATCTCGGCGAAAAACGCGTGCATGGCCGACCAGGAACGTTCATCGGCCAGGCGGTGATAGGCCAGGCCATCCAGGCCGCGCTCGCCGGAACGCGGATCGGTGAAGCTGTGCCGCGCGCCTCCGTACAGCACCACCTGATAATCCACTTCGGCGGCCTTCATCTCGGCGATAAAGCCGTTGACCTGCTCCAGTGGGATGAAGGGATCATCGGCGCCGGACAGCGAAAGCACTTTGGCGCGCACCACTCCGCGGCGCGCGGGATCGGTTGTGGTCAAATTTCCGTGAAAGCTGACCACTCCCCGGACGGGCGCGCCGCTGCGCGCCAGCTCCAGCACGGACGATCCGCCAAAACAGTAGCCGATGCCCGCGATTCGCGAAGAATCCACCTCCGGGCGGGCGGCGAGCACATCGAAAGCCAGCCGCACTCGTGCCCTCATTTCACGGACATCGGCGCGCAGGGCCTTGGTCCAGCCCAGCCCTTCTTCGGTGGAGGCGGCCTGCCTGCCTTCGCCGAACATATCGGCCGCGAAGGCGACGTATCCGATTTCGGCCAGCCGTTCAGCCCGATGCTTGACGTACTCGCCAAGCCCCCAGGCTTCATGGATCAGCAGCACTGCCGGCCGGGGCGCCAGGCGCGCGGGATCGTCGGCCAGCCAGCCGCGGAAAACGGTTTCGCCGCGCCGGTATTCCACCGGATCCATCTTCATTTTGCTCATCTTGATCTTCAGGTTAGCGGACCGGGATGGAAAATGTGCCGGTATTTCCCAGTAAAATCTTCCCTCGGCGGAGTGTCCTACGGCGGAAGCAAAGCCGGTTTTGGTTGGCCATGAACGTGCGTTGAATTCAGGCATGATTCGACGTTTTACAACGATTCTGTTTCTGGGGGTGGCCGGGGCACTCCTCGCGCTCGGGCAAGGCGGAACCGCCAGGAGGGAAAGCAAACCGGATGCGCGTCTGCAAAACGCGGCCATGGCGATTCAGGACATCATGCGCAGCCCGGATCGGGGCGTTCCCCGCGATCTTCTCGAAAAGGCTCAATGTGTGGTGATCATTCCCGATCTGCTGAAGGGCGCCTTCATGGTCGGCGGGCAGTACGGGCGGGGATACGCGCTTTGCCGTCACGGGAACGGCTGGAGCGGGCCGGCGGCGGTTCGCGTGGAAGGCGGCAGCTTCGGATTCCAGCTTGGGGGCCAAGCCACGGATCTGATCATGCTGGTGATGAACCAGCACGGGATGGACCGACTGCTGAGCGATAAGTTCACCATCGGAGGCGAAGCCTCGGCGGCCGCCGGACCGATCGGACGCCAGACCAGCGCGCAAACCGACATCGCCATGCACGCGGAGATCCTGACCTGGTCGCGCTCGCGCGGGGTCTTTGCCGGAATCTCGCTGGATGGCGCGACGCTGCGCCCGGACAAGAGCGAAAACCGGCGACTGTACGGCCGCGAAGTGACGAATCGGGAGATCCTGGAGGGCGAACTGGCGACGCCGCCGGCCGGCCGGGAACTGGTGGCGGCGGTGAGCCGCGAAGGGCGGGCGGGCGCGCCGGCTGAAGCGCGCAGCCGCGCGGAGGCCCCAGCGAATCCGCCTGCCAGAGAGCACCCGGCCGCGCCTGCCCCAGCCAATGGCGGGGCCCGCGCCCTGTTGGGGCAGCCGGTGCAGTTCGATTCCGGCCAGACCGGGGTACCACAGAGCGCCGAGGCGAATCTGAATCAGGTCGCCCAGCAGATGAAGGACAATCCGAACTGGAAGATCCGGATTGAAGGCTATAGCGACAACCGCGGCAGCCGCGCGGCCAACGTCAAAGTTTCCAAGGAGCGGGCCGACGCCGTTTTGAACTGGCTGGCCGAGCACGGCGTGGACCGCAGCCGCATGTCCGCGGTGGGCCGCGGCGCCGCGCGCCCGGTTGGAGACAACGGCACGGAGGAGGGCCGGGCGCAGAATCGCCGCGTGGAGATCGTTCGCGTGGACTCAGTGATGAACAAGACGGGACTCTGAGATTCCGGGAACCGCGGCGTTTCGGGTTCGTCTAACAAGCTGAAGACATCGGAAGATTGAGTCCGAGACGTAACCTCCCGATCATGGAGGATGGGGCCGCCTCAGCCTGGGCGGCCCGTTTTTTTTGTTGTCCAATAGAAGCGATGAAGATTCTGGTGGCCATTGACTCCTCCCCCGCAGCGGAATCCGTTCTGGCCAGCATTGTCGCGCGCCCCTGGCCGGCGGAGTCCAGTTTCGAAGTCCTGACGGTGGCCGGCGCCGAAGACGAGGACGCACCGCGCCGCGCCACCTCCCTTTCCGAGGATGCCGCACGCCGCCTTGGGCTGGCGAAGCTGAATGCGACGGCGTTCACCATGCGCGGGCGGGCCAAGGCGGCGATCGTTGACCGGGCGCGGCAGATGGCGGCCGACCTGATTGTTCTGGGATCGCACAACAGCCGCCACATTTTGCTGGGCGGCGTGGCCAGCGCGGTGGTCCGGCATGCGCATTGTTCGGTGGAGGTGGTGCGCAACCCGAGGGATTTCTCGCGCGGCATGAAGCTGCTGCTGGCCACCGACGGATCGGAGCCGTCGCTGGCGGCGGCGCGCGCGATCGCGGCGCGTCCCTGGCCGGCGGGAACCGAAGCGCGGCTGCTGAGCGCGGCCGAGCTTTCGCTGACGCTTCTGCAATCGTCCCTGGAGCCGCCCTACGTCAGCGACCAACTGCTGGAGGCGCAGCGGGACGACGCCATCAAGCGCGCCGAGCAGGCGGTCCACAGCGCCGAACGCATTCTGTCGGAAACGGGGTTGAAAACATCGGCGTCGATTTCGGTTCTGGTGGAAAACCCGAAGCAGATCATCCTTGACGAAGCCGCGCAGTGGGCCGCCGACCTGATCTTCGTCGGCTCGCACGGGCGCCACGGGCTGGACCGGTTTTTGCTTGGCAGCGTGTCGGAGGCCGTGGCCACACACGCCAACTGTTCGGTGGAAGTCGTGCGCGTTTAAGGCGGGGCTGTGGTTATTGCCGCGACCGGGCCAGTTCGGCGCGTTCGGTGTGGGCTGCGCGGCGCAGCTCGCCCAGCCTGGCGCCGGTGACGGTGAGGGCGGTGACTCCGCCGATGACCAGGCGCAGGGCCAGGATCCCCCAGAACACCACCGCGAAGTTTTCGGCGTCGCGCGGCACGATGCGGTAGACGTTCACCAGCACCTGCCGCATCAGCAGGTACAGGCCGATATTTCCGGGCGCCTGCGGCACGGCGCTGCCCATGCGCAGCAGCACGGCGACCGCGAAGGCGTCGGCCAGGGTCAAGTCGTCGAATCCGTAGCCGCGGAAGGCGGAAAAGATGGGCGCCAGTTGCAGCAGCAGGTACAGCAGGCTGATCAGGAGCGAAAAGTAGAGATAACGCGAATGCCCGATCAGGCTGAGGTCGTCGATCAGCACGCGCAGGTGGCGCTTCCAGGATTCGCCGGCCAGCATGGCCCGCGCGCGCCGCCGGAAAGCCATCGCCAGGATCAGCAGCAGCACGCCGGCGGCGACGATGGCGGCCAGGGCGTACGCCCCGCCGGCCAGCAGCCGCATGTGGCGGTGGTGGGGCACGATGCGCAGGGTGAGAAAGAAGGCGCCGCACAGCCAAAAGCCGTCGAAGATGCGCTCGATCAGGGCGCTGGACAGCGATACGGAGTAGGGCAGGGCGCTCCAGCGTGAAATCAGGTAGGTTCGCACCAGCTCGCCGGCGTTGAATCCCAGGACTTCGTTTCCGAACAGCCCGACGTAGATGGCGCGCAGTGTCCGCCAGACCGGGACGGGTTCGACGGGGTGGAGCAGCATGCTCCAGCGCCAGGCCTGGCAGGCGTAAACGGCGATATCGGAGACGATGGCCAGGGCGACCCACCACCAGTTCATGGTCCGCAGGTCTTCGGCGAGCGTGGCGAGCTTGAAATCGCGCAAAGACCAGATCAGGAAGCCAAGGGTGAACGCGCTGACGATGATCAGCGCCAGGCGCGAGCGCGCGGAGCCGGATTTTCCCTCATCCAAATCACCATCATATCCTTTCAGGCGAGTCGGGCCGCTGCGATGTAACGGTTCGTCGCGCTGGTCCGCGGGGCGCCGGCGCGCTACACCTTCAAATCGTAGCCGGCGCGCCGGATTCCGTCGATGATCGCCGCGCGAATTTCGCCCACTTCTTCCGAGGACAGGGTCCGCTCCGGAGAACCGACGGTCAGCCGGAAGGAGAGGCTCCGCGATCCGCCGGGGAGGGGAAAGTCGCGCAGAAACGAGAGGTCCAGCAGATGCTTTCCGGCCAGCCGCCGCAGTTCATCCTCGAGATCGGCGATCCATGCGCGGGCCGGAGCGATAATGCTCAGATCGAAGGCGCTGGCCGGGAACCGCCGCAGCGGCTGGTAGCGGGGCGCGGGAGGCTGGAATCTTTCCGCCAGCGTGAGATCGAGGTCGAGGACCGCGGCCCGCCCGCTTCCGACCATGCGGGGATGGAACTCGAACAGGCGCCCGAGGCGGACGCCGCCGAACATGACGTCGGCGGCGCGCCGCGGATGCTCATAGCTGCGCGCCTCGGCCGGGCGGACGCGAACTCCCGCCAGAATGCACTCGGCGACGCGTTTCAGCTCCAGCAGACCCGCGGCGCCGTCGTCCTTGGCGTAGAGCGCCGCCGCGAAATGCGGGGTTTCGTGATCCGGGAAAATTTCGCGGCCGATCTCGAAGAGGCGGAAGGTCTCAAAGTGGCGGGCGTTGTCCAGCACGTTTCTCCAAATCCCCGGCAGGAGGCTGGAGCGCAGCAGATTCTGCCCGGCCGCGATGGGATTGGCCACCTCGACCAGATTTTCCAGGCCGAAGGCGCGCGCGTCCTCCGGGCTGATGAAGGAGTAGTTATAGACCTCATGGAATCCCTGATCGACCGCCAGCGCGCGCACGCGATGATGAAACGCGCGTTCTGGATTTTCCGGCGGGACGCGGGCCGGCGCCAGCGGGGGCGTGGGCGGGATGGAATCATAGCCGATCATCCGGCCGACCTCCTCCACCAGATCGTCTTTGATGGCGATGTCTTTGGTGGCGCGCCAGCTTGGCGGGACCACGGAAAACGTCCGCTCCCGGGTTTGGCTCACCTGGAATTCCAGGGACTCGAGAATCCGCCGCACCTGGGCGGCGGGAACGGCGCGGCCCAGTTTGCGGTCCAGCCAGTCGAGCGGCAGTTGGATCGGCGCGGGCGGGGGCTGCCCGCGGTAGGCGTCCGCGACCCCGCCCACCACTTGAATGCCTGGCGAGATCTGTTCGAGGATCTCCAGCGCGCGCTTCAATCCGCGGATGGTATTGGCCGGATCCTGCGCTTTCTCAAAGCGCATGGAGGCGTCGGTGCGCAGCCGCAGCCTGGCCGAGGTTTTGCGCACGCTGGACGCGCTGAAACAGGCGCTCTCCAGCACGATGCGGGTGGTGGAATCGGAGATTGCGCTGGGTCCTCCGCCGATCACGCCGGCCAGGGCGACCGCTCCTTGCGGATCGGCGATCACCAGGTTGGAGGGGTCCAGTTCATAGGTTTGGCCGTTCAGCGCTTGCAGGAGTTCGCCGGCGCGGGCGGAGCGCACGATGATCTCGCCGCCGTGCAGCTTATCGGCGTCGAAGGCGTGCATGGGCTGGGCGATTTCCGCCATGACGAAATTGGTCGCGTCGACGACGTTATTGATGGCGTTCAGGCCGATTGCCTCCAGGCGGTATTGCAGCCAGAGCGGCGACGGCTGGACCTTCACGTTTTCCAGCACCAGCGCGGAGTAGCGCGGGCACAGCGCGAAATTTTCGACGGTGACGCGAAGCGGCGCGGCCCGGTCCGGAAGGTCCGCGGCCCGCACCGGGTCGATCAGCCGCCGGCCGGTGATCGCGGCGATCTCGCGCGCCATCCCGTAATGCCCCCACAGGTCGGGCCGGTGGGTCAGCGACTTATTGTCCACCTCGACCGCGTAATCGGGTTGCGGCGCCGGTTGTGATCCCAGTTCCACGATTCCCGAGTGGTCGCGCCCGATGCCCAACTCGGCCGCGCTGGCGAGCATCCCGTCGCTTTCGACGCCGGCGATGATCTTCTTGCCGGCCGGAACATAGATGGAGCGGACGCCGGGGCGGCAGTTCTCCGCGCCGCAGACCACGGTTTTTCGCCCATAGCGAATGGTCTCGATCACCGCCTTGCGATAGTGCCCGCCGGGGATCGGTTCGACGGCGGCCACCACCGCTTCGGAAGCCGATTCGAGAGCCTTGCCGATCTCTTCGACGCCCTCGCATTCGGCCGTCTTCAACGTAATCAGCCGCATCAGGTCCTTGGGCGGAATCTCCAGACCGCCGACCAGCTCGCGCAGCCATTGATAAGAAAATTTCATAAACAATCCGCCCGGGGGAACTCCACCGGGGTGTCCCGCTAAAACTGCCGCAAAAACCGAAGATCGCCGCCGGTGAACAGGCGAATATCGTCGATTCCGTAGCGCATCATCGCCAGGCGCGTCAGCCCCAGGCCGAAGGCGAACCCGTTCCACTCCTCCGGATCGGCGCCGCCGTGGCGCAGCACGGCCGGATGCACCAGGCCGCAGGGCAGCAGTTCGACCCAGCCCGACTGTTTGCACACCGCGCAGCCGCGTCCTCCGCAGATCAGGCATTGAATATCCAGCTCGAACCCCGGCTCAACGAAGGGGAAAAAACCCGGCCGGAGCCGCACTGCGACGTCGCGCTTAAAAACCGCCGACAGCAGCGTCTTCATGAAGTAGATCAGGTGCGCCACCGAAACCTCGCGGTCCACCATCATGCCCTCGAGCTGATAAAACGTGTGCTCGTGCGAGGCGTCCACTTCCTCGTTGCGAAACACGCGCCCTGGCGCGATCATCTTCAGCGGCGGCCCCAGTTTCTCCAGCCCGCGGACCTGCACCGGCGAGGTGTGGGTCCGCAGCAGCCGGCCGTCGCGCAGCCAGAAGGTATCCTGCATATCCCGCGCCGGATGGTCGGCGGGGATGTTGAGCGCGTCGAAGTTGTAATATTCGGATTCCACCTCCGGCCCGTCGAGCACGGTGAATCCCAGGGAGACAAACAGTTCTTCCAGCTCCTGCTGGATCCTGGTCACCGGATGCAGGCTGCCCAGGCGCGGCCCCGGCGCGGGAGCCGTCAAATCCAGCCATTCGGCGTCGAGCCGCGCCTCCAGCGCCTTCGATTCCAGCTCCGCCTTGCGGGCCTCGATTTTCGATTCCAGCTCCTGCTTGGCGGAGTTGAGCAGCTTGCCGATGCGCGCGCGCTCCTCCGCGTCGAGCTTTCCGAGCTGCCTGCTGATCTCGGCGAGCTTGCCCTTGCGCCCGAGCGCCTCGACGCGGACCGCTTCGACGGCTTCCAGCGTGGCCGCCGCGGCGAGCTGTTGAAGAGCGCTCTGGCGCAGATCCGAAATGGCCGTATCTAGCGACATCCGGGCTTAACCATAAATGGGGGCGGCGGCGGGCACTTACAGTTTGGCCCCGTTGGCTTCCAGATACTCCACCATGGCCTGCTGGCCTCCGGTCAGCGCCAGGTCGAGCGGGCACTGGTTGTTTTCCGCGCGAGCCGCGACGTCCGCTCCCGCCGCCACTAACGCCTTCGCGGTTTCCAGATCGCCGCTCTGCGCCGCGGCATGAATTGCCGTCCAGCCTCCCTGCTGCCTGGCGTTCACGTTGGCGCCGTAATCGGCCAGGAGCTTGATCACCTCCGGGGCGCGGCCCGCCGCCGCGGCGTGGATCGGAGTATTGGCCATGGCGTTGCCGGATCTGGCGTTCACATCCGCGCCTTTGTTCAGCAAGAAACGCACCGCCTCGACCTTTCCGAAGTAGGAGGCCAGGTGCAGCGGCGTCCATCCGTCGCTGGAGCGGGCATGCAGCAGGGAGCGATTGGCCGCGGCCAGCACCTCCAGCCGCGCGACATCGCCCTGAATCGCGGCCGCAAAAACCGCCAGCGACGGATCGGCGGCCACCAGCGCGTCGATTTTCGGCAAGTCTCCAGCGCGAATCGCTTCAAAAAGTTCTTTCATGACCGGATGCCTCAAGCCGCCGGGCGGAACACGTTCTCCGCCTTGGCGACCTCCCAGGCCAGATGATTGATATAGAATAACAGCGCCGCGGGCGGGAACGCGCCGCGAAATTTCTCCCACACCTCCGCCTGCCAGCCGTCTTTGAGATGCGCCGAAACGTCGGTTTCCTTGGCGAAAAAACCGTCTTCGTGCGGCACGCCCAGATGATCCAGCACGGCCTTGATCATATCCAGGTGCGAAACCAGGATGGCCTGCGAAAGGTCGGTGGCGACATCGTCGTCGCGCTCGGCCAGGCGCGTCCACACGCGCGGAGCCGCCTTGCGCAGCGTCTCCGAGTTCAGCTTGTTTACGTGCAGCCGGGCCTTGAGCCGATCGAAAAGCTGATAGGTTCGCAGCCTTCCCATCGAGACCGACCGCAGGGCCTGTTCAAAGTTCTCCTCGCCGAGATGGAGGAAGATGTCGCAGAGCTGCATTAGACGTCATTGTAACCGCGAAGCCTCGGGCGAGGCAGGCGGCCGTTTTCCGCACATCAGCCCCAGCCGGTTGCCCTCGGCGTCGCGCAGCAGCGCCAGCCACAGATCGTGATCGGGGAAACGCGCCACCAGATGCGCTTCGCGGTCGAACGGCACGCCGCGCCCGCGGAGCCGTTCGACCGACGCCTCCAGGTCGTCCACATGAAAGTAGACCGCCGAATTTTCCGGATGTTCGGCCGCGGTCCGCACCAGTGCCAGACGGCATTCGCCGCAATCGAACAGCGCCATGTTCTTCGATCTCGCCCGCAGATTGAGGCCGAGCTTATCGCGATAAAACTCCACGGCCTCATCCAGATTCCGCACGGCCAGCCCGATTTGCGCCAGGGTCATCGTCCATTATTCTCGCGCGGACATGCAGGCCCGGGGATGCGATAAAATCCGGGTTTGCGGCCCGCTGCCCGAATCCTGACCGTTTCTCTGCTGGGTTTTCTCGCCTTCGGCGCCTTCGCGCAGAAGAAGAAAAAGAAGGAAGAAGAGATCACTCAAACCCTGCCGGTGCTGAAGGACCCGGCGCCGGCTGTGGCGGCGGAAACCTCGCGGCTGGTGTTTCACCTTTCGCCCTTGTCGGCCAAAGGCCTGCTGTCACCGCAGATCCGCGAAGCCCTCAACGCGCTGCTCCATGAAAATCGCGGCGCGGTGATCGTGAAATTGCGGGCCTTCGTTGCCGGCTCCGGCGATCTCCGCCGGGTGCAAACGCTGGTCAGCGAGATCTTCACGGAGCATAAATTGAATGTCCCCGCGCTCAGCACCATTCAGGCCGGCGCGCTGCCGATGAACGGCGCGCAGGTGGTCATCGAAAGCATCGCGGTCGACAAGAAGCCGGTCAATCCGAACGGGCTGGCGTTCTTCGCCGGGCAGCAGTCGAAGGACGCCCGCCAGTCCGTCCGGCAACTGCAAGCGGCGGTTGCCGCGGCCGGCGTCGCGCCGGAGGATGTGCTCCGCGCCAGTTGTTTTCTCAGCTCGCTGGACAATCTGGACAGCGCCCGCGAGGCGATGGCGGCGGCGTTTCCCAAGCTTCCGGTGAATTTTCTCCAGCTCCAGCGCCTGGGGCTGGAGCCGCTGGCCGAATGCGAAGCGGTCGGCCGCCTGTCCTCGCCGCCCGCATCCGCCGTGCAGTTTCTGAATCCGCCGGGACTGGCGAAGAACCCGAATTATTCGCAGATCGCCCTGGTGAACGCGCCCCGCATCGTGCTGAGCGGGCTGCAGATGGTTTTCGGCGACCGCGACGATGACATCCGGCTCGGCTTCGAGCGATTGCAGAAGGATCTGGAGCCGTTCGGCGCCTCGTTTAAAGACGTTTTCTGGATGAGCACGTATCCGTTGACGCTGCCGGTCGCCGATAAAGTCCGCGCGCTGCGCTTTCATTATCTGGACCACGAGCGCCCTCCGGCGAGCACGTTTCTGCTGTTTGAAGGGCTGCCTTCGCTCGACGCATCCGTGGCCATGGACGTGATGGCCGCTGCACCCGAATCCGCGCGATGATGAAACCGTGAGCCACGTCCGCGGACTGCTGGAAGGCGCCAAGTTCAACGGCCGGCACTCCACGGTGATTCCCAGCGCGATCCCTGCGGTGGAGGCCGCGCGCGATTGCCCGCACGTCACCAAGATCGCGCTGGGCGTCATCACGCCTGTCCGTAAAGGCAAGGAGCATCTGAAATTCACGCCGGCCACCGGCGGATTGAAGATGCAGGTGCGCGGCGCCAACGCGGTGCAGATCTTCTGGCTGTACACGACCAACGCCGAGGCCGCCATGGCCGAAATCACCAGGAAGTGGGAAGCGCGCCGGAAGTAGCCCGCGCCCGCCGCTTCACCGGTTTGTGATAGAATCCGATCCCAAACGGGGGATTGCTGCTTTCCTTCCGGTGAGTGGACTCGAAAAGGCCGTTGTCGTCCGGCGCGCCCGGCAGCCAGTTGCAGCAGCAGTTGATGAAGACGGGCGTCCGGTTCTTCAAGCACGCGCGGTACGGGGATAGGTTCCCTTTTGATTGGAGGGTTTGTGATGAAAACATTTCTCTTGATTTTTGCGTCGGCGGTGATGGGCTACGCTCAGGAAATCACCGGCTCGATTTCGGGGACGGTTCAGGACGCCTCGGGCGGCGCAGTGGCCGGCGCGAAGGTCACCATCACCAATACCGACCGAAACACGGTGGCGCGCGCCATCACCACCAACGCCGACGGGGTCTATGCCGCGGACCTGCTCGACGTCGGCCATTATTCGGTGTCGGTGGAAGCCAAGGGTTTCAAGACGGCGGTCAATCAGGGCATCGCGCTGAACGTCAACGATAAGCTGACCATCAATTTCCGGCTGGAAGTGGGCGAGGTGCAGCAGCGGGTGACGGTGGAGTCCGGGCCCATTCAGGTGCAGCTGCAGTCGGCCGAGCAGAGCACGACGATTAACGGCGGTCAAATTCGCGAGCTGGCGCTGATCACGCGCAATTACGAGCAACTGGTGGCGCTGATGCCGGGCGTGAGCTTCGCCTCCACCGATCAGCTCTACGTGGGGGTATCGCTGCCCTCGGGCGTGACGGCCGTGGTGCCGTTCGCCATCGGCGGCGCGCGGAACTCCGCCAGCGCCTGGCAGGTGGACGGCGCCGACAACGTAGATCGCGGATCGAATCTCACCTTGCTCACCACGCCGAGCATCGACGCCATCGAGGAATTCAAGGTGCAGCGCGACACCTACGGCGCCGATCTGGGTCGCGCCGGCGGCGGCCAGATCAGCGTCATCACCCGGAGCGGCACCAATCAATTTCATGGCGATTTGTATGAATTCGTCCGCAATAACGATTTCGCCGCCAACAATTTTTACGCCAACGCCACCAGCCAGAATCTCGGCGCGAACGGGAAGGCGCAGGTTCCGCCGCTGCATTACAACGATTTCGGCTGGACCCTGGGCGGTCCGATCGTCATTCCGAAGATCTACGATGCGCGCAAGATGGATAAGCACCAGACTTATTTCTTTTTCTCTGAAGAATTCCGCCGCGTCATCACTTATGCCACCGGCACCGCCGTGGTGCCGACGGCTGCGGAACTGAACGGCGTTTTCCCGACTCCGGTCTGCGTTCAATATTCCGGGAGCACTTGCGCGCAGACGTCGACCCAGATCGCCAATATCGATCCGGTAGCCAAGGAATACATCAAAGACATCTACTCCCGAGTCTCGCTGCCTTCCTCCACCAACACGCTGGTGAACGTATTCCGCAACGTTTACAACTTTGAACAGGAGATTTACAAGCTGGATCACAGTTTCAACCAAAAGCTTCAGCTTTCGGCGAGATTCCAGCGCGACCAGATCCCCACCATCGAGCCGACCGGCCTGTTTTCACTGGGCGAGACGATTCCCGGAGTAGGAATCACCAGCACCAACGCGCCCGGCCGGACCTGGGTGGTCCGCGCCACGTCGACCTTGACGCCCACGTGGGTGAATGAAGCGGGCTGGAATTTTTCTTACGGCGCGATTATCAGCGATCCGATCGGGACCGTGAATTCGCAGTATTCGCCCGACATCAAAGTGCCCATGCCGTTCCCGGTGACGCTCTCGCGCGTTCCTTCGCTCAGCTTTTCGGCAGGAACGGGGATCGCGGGCTTCGGGCCGTATCGCGATTACAATCGCAATCACAACCTGTACGACAACATGACCAGGGTGATGGGGCGGCACACCCTGAAATTCGGCGGGACCTATAACCATTACCAGAAGAAGGAAAACGCAGCAGGCAACAATGCCGGCACATTCGTCTTCACGCCGGCCAGCGTCCCCAGCGGAACCACCACGTTCAATCAGGCGTTTGCGAATTTTCTGCTGGGCAACGTGGCCAGCTTCAGCCAGGCCTCGGCGGATCTCACGCCCGATATTCGCGCCCAGCAATTCGAACTGTACGTTCAGGACGACTGGCACGTGCGGCCGAATTTCACGCTCAACGTGGGCGTCCGCTATTCCAACTTCCGCCAGCCGATCGACGCCAATCACGAGTTGACCAATTTCGATCCCGCCGTTTACAATCCGGCCCAGGCGCCGCCGCTGCTTGCAAGCGGCCTGCTCGCGCCCGGAGCGCCGAATCCGTATCTGAACGGCATTATCATCGGCGGCAAGACTTCCCCCTTCGGCGACAAAGTGGGCTCGCAGGACAACACCGATTTTGCGCCGCGCTTCGGCTTCGCCTGGGACCCCTCCGGCGCCGGAAAGACGGCGATCCGGGGCGGTTACGGCATCTTCTTTGATTCGACGCTGTATGGAATCTATGAGCAGAACATCTTCGCCAACCCGCCCTTTGTAAATTCGGCCAGTATCACCAACACCACGCTGGACAATCCCGCCGGAGGAACGGCCACCGTCAGCAACACGCCCAAAAATCCGTGGGCCACGCCGTATAACTATCAGACGCCGTATATGCAGCAATGGAGCCTTGAAATCCAGCGCCAGATCACCAGCAGCGGCATTTTCAACATTGCCTACGTCGGCAGCAAAGGCACGCACCTGCTCGGAAACATCGATCTGAACGAGCTGCGGCCAGGCCTTGCCTACTCTTCGGGATTGATCGCGCCCGGCACGCCGATCACCTCCGCGAACACCACCGTTTTGAACCTGCTCCGCCCCTACCAGGGCTACGGCGCCTTCGCCCAGGCGATTGAGACGTGGTTCAATTCGAATTACAATTCGCTGCAAATCTCCGGGCAGAAGCGCTTCCGCGCCAACACGCAGATCAATTTCGCCTACACCTGGTCGCGAAACCTGACCGACAATCAGTCTGACCGCTCCAATGCCGCGCAGAACACCTATAATTTCAATCGCGGCGAATACGGCCCGGCGCTGTACGACCGCACTCAAGTGTTCAACGTAAACTTCGTTTACATGCTTCCGTTTTTCCGCGAGCAAAAAGGATTCACCGGCAAAGCGCTGGGCGGCTGGGAGGTCGCCGGCATCGGGCAGTACTACACCGGCCTGCCTTACACGGCCACCACCGCGAACCTCGATCCGGCGGGCCTCGGCATCATCGGCGCTAGCGCCGCGAGCCTTCGCCCGGACCTGGTTTGCAATCCGAACAATGGCCCGAAGACGCGGGCGGAGTGGTTCAACACAGCGTGTTTCCAGGATCCGCCGGCCGCGTCGGGGCGCGTGGGCGACGAAGGCCGCGGCGTGATCCGCGGGCCGGGTTATGAAGGCTGGAGCTTTTCCGCGTCGAAGAACGTTACCTTCGGACCGGAGCAGCGCTTCCGTTTTCAGCTTCGCGGCGAAGCCTCGAATGCGTTCAATCACACCAACCCGAGCACCTTCGGGTCGCTTTCGAGAATCAGCACTTTATTCGGAGTGGTCACCGGTTACCGCGATCCGCGGATCATTCAGTTAGGCGCCAAGTTGTACTTCTGACTGGATGAAGCCGATTGGCCCGGCGGCCCGCCGCCGCCGAATCATCCGGATCTGGCGTTTTTCAAGATCAGCGACGCCTATCTTCCGCGCGGCTTCACCGTGGACGCCCAACGATTGCGCCCCTGACGCGTCGAATAAGAAAAAGCCGTCATAATCGGGATAAACGTGCAATATCGGCTCGGATCATCGCTGAGGCTTGGCATGAAATCGATCTTTATTTGTTTGAGCATGGCCGCCTGTTTCGCACAGCAGCCGGAGTTTGAGGTCGCCACGGTGAAACCATCGGCGCCGCAGCCGATGGGACGGATGATGATGGGCACGCGGGGAGGTCCCGGCTCCGACGATCCCTCGCGCTACAGTTGCAGCAATTGCAGCCTGATGATGCTGCTCACGCAAGCCTACGCCGTTCAGCGGAGTCAGATCTCCGGGCCGCCGCTGCTCGATAGCGAACATTTCGATGTCGCGGCCAAGGTTCCCCCCGGAACCACCACGGAGCAGTTCCGGCAGATGATCCAGAGCCTGCTGGCGGAGCGCTTCCAGCTCAAGCTGCATCGGGAGACGAAGGAAATGCCGATCTATGAGTTGGAGGTCGCCAAGGGCGGCCCCAAGCTGAAGGAATCCGCCGCTGCGCCGCCGGACGCCGCCCAGGCCGCGCCGGGCCAACCCCTCCGCTCCGATAAGGACGGCTACCCGATCCTGCCCCGCGGGCGCGGATCGATGATGGCTATGGCTCCGGGACGCGCCCGCCTTCAGGGGGAGCAGGAAACGATGGACCAGCTCGCGGCAAGGCTCTCCATGATGGTTGGGCGGCCAGTAAGGAACGGCACGGGCCTCACCGGAAAATATGATTTTGTCCTGTCCTTCGCCCCCGATGTGTCGATGATGAACATGGGGATGCCCAAGCCTCCGCCCGACGCCGATGGCCGGGGTCCGGGACCCGCGGCGCCGGGCGACGACTCCGCGCCGTCCATTTTTACGGCGCTTCAGGAACAGCTCGGCTTAAAGCTGGAGCAGAAAAAGGGTCCGGTGGAATTGCTGGTCGTCGATCATGTAGAGAAGACGCCGGCTGAAAATTAAACCGCCAGATCCCGGGCCGCCAGCTCGTTTCCCGGACTGCGGCATTTTCGAATCGTCACCTCGATCCGGCGTCGTCCGCCCGCCCCTGCCGCCTCCGAACTTGGCTGGACCGCCCGCGTGGTGTACGATGTTCCGGAAGAAGAGGATTATTATTCTTCGTCGACCTGGGTTTTGCCTCCGCCCGCCGTCCGCATCTTCGGCCGCTTTCCACGCGGCTACGGCGCCGTTCCGGCGCGCCAGGGAATTCGCGGCTGAACCGGCGATTGCAGGAATCTCCTCCAGATTTTTAAAATGACCGTCTACGCCGTTACCATCTTCCTGAGCGCGTTCCTGCTGTTTCAGGTGCAGCCGCTGATCGCTAAAATCATTTTGCCCTGGTTCGGGGGATCGGCGGCGGTATGGGCCGCGGCGCTGCTGTTTTTTCAGCTCGTCCTGCTCGCCGGCTATGCCTATTCGCACGCGCTGATCCGTTACGCAAGGCCCAAGGCGCAGGTGTTCGTTCACGCGGGGCTGCTCTCGTTGAGCTGCCTTCTGCTGCCGATTCTGCCCGCGCCTTCCTGGAAGCCGACCGAAGCCGGCGATCCGACGCTAAGAATCCTGTTGCTGCTGGCCGCCACCGTCGGCCTCCCGTATTTTCTGCTTTCCTCCACCAGCCCGCTGCTTCAGGCCTGGTATGTGCGCCGCAGCGGCACGGGGATGCCGTACCGCCTTTTCGCGCTCTCGAATTTCGGATCGATGCTCGCGCTGATCAGCTTTCCGTTTGTGGTTGAGCCGCGGCTCACCTCGCGACAGCAGGCGATCACGTGGAGTCTCGGCTATATATTTTTCGCATTGCTCTGCGTCGCCGCGGCGTGGCGGAGCCGCCAGGGCTCGGCTGAGCCGGCGCGCGAAAAGAAGTCGCCGCACCCGCGCATCGCCGATTTAATCTTGTGGATCGCGCTCGCCGCCTGCGCCTCCACGCTGCTGGTTTCGATTACGAATCATCTCAGCCAGAACGTCGCGCCGATTCCCTTGCTGTGGGTGATCCCGCTCGCGCTTTACCTGCTGACGTTTATCTTTGCCTTCGAAAGCGACCGCATTTACCGGCGCTGGTGGGTGATCCCGCTGGCCATTCCCGCGATCGCCGGGATGGCGTACATGATCTGGGTCAGCTCCGGCAATCTCGATATTAAATGGATGATCCCGGGCTATTGCCTGGGTTTGTTTCTCTGCTGCATGATGTGCCACGGCGAGCTGGCGCGGCGCCGACCGGCGGCGGATCATCTCACGATCTTTTATCTGATGGTCTCACTCGGAGGCGCGCTCGGCGGAATTTTTGTCGCGCTCATCGCGCCGCGCGTGTTCAAGGATTATTTCGAGCTGCCGATCGGGCTGGCGGCCGCCGCGGTGCTGGGCGCCGTCGTTTTGTGGAATGTCGCGATTCCGCGCATCGGCGTGTGGCCCCTGCGATTCGCCATGGTCATCGCCGCGGTGATGATCTCCGCGTATATGTTTCGCATGCAGCGCGACGAAAATCAGGGTTACCGGCTGGTGGCGAGAAATTTTTATGGCATTCTCCGGGTGACAGACGAAAAGGCGGACGGCTACGATGACCGCAAGCTGCTGCACGGCACCATCAATCACGGCGAAGAACTGCTTGCCGAAAAAATGCGCTATATTCCGATCTCCTATTACGGCGAGGATTCCGGCGTCGGGCGCGCGATTCGCGCCGCGCAAGGCCGCGGCGGGCCAGTGCGCGTCGGGGTCATCGGGCTGGGCGCCGGCGTTCTTTCCACCTACGGCCGCGCCGGGGATTATTACCGCATCTACGAGCTGAATCCGCTGGTGCCGCGGATCGCCGAAACGGAATTTTTTTACTACCCGCACTCGCCCGCCGATAAGGCGATTCTTCTGGGCGATGCCCGCCTGACGCTCGAACGCCAGCCGCCGCAGAATTTCGACGTGCTGGCCGTCGACGCGTTTTCAAGCGACGCCATTCCGATCCACCTGCTCACCCGCGAGGCTATTGCTCTTTATTTGAAGCAGCTTCAGCCGGAGGGAATTCTCGCGCTGCATATCTCCAATCGTTATCTCGATCTGGAGCCCGTCTGCGCGCGCGCCGCGCAGGATTTTTCGCTCACCGCCAAGGTCGTCGATGACGATGGCGAAACCGCCGATTATATGTCCGCCTCAACCTGGGTGCTGTTGACCCGGCGGGCCTCCTGGTTCGACACTATCAGTTTTCGCGGCGCGGACATCCACGCCGCCGCCGCGCCAAAAAGCTTCCGTGAATGGACCGACGACTATAGCAACGTTTTCCAGATCCTCAAGCTCAAATAGGGCTTCTTTCCGCCGCCAGCACCACCGGCGGCCGCTTGGGGATCGCGCGCAAAATTCTTCGCACTCCCGCATCCCAGTCCGGAAACAGATCGACATAGTGGACCTGCTCGGCAATCGCCGGGGGAACCTCGCACGGCTCCAGCCGCACGGGAATGAGGAAGATCTGATCCAGAGGCAGCCGCCGCGCGCAATCGAGCGCATAGCGCAGCTCGCTCTGAAACTGGCCCCTTTTCCCCACCGATCGCGCCGAAAAGCACGCCAGAAAGGCATCGGCGGTTTGAATCGCGCGCTCGATCGCCCTTGGCCAATTCTGACCGGGGATCAGTTTTTCTTTATCGAGCCAGGGCGCGCATCCGCCCGCGCGCAACTCCCGCGCCAACCGGCGGATGCGGGCCAGATCCTCGAAGGCATACGCAATGAAGACCCGAGGCTGTGTCTCCGGCAGGAATCTGGGGCCGTCCGGGTCCGGATGAAACACGCCAAGGCCGTCGATTTGAACCGATTCTCCGGATCGAAGCGCCTCGCGCAGAATCTCAATCAACTCGTTCATCGCGGCTTCCGCGGAACGAGCGTCCCCAGGCCGGGGAGCGGCACCGGCTTCCCCTTCTTGAGTTGCCGCAAAATCTTATGGACCAGCTCATCCAGTTCATCGCGAGCCGCCGCTCTCGGCAGCCGCTTCTGGCGGGAAAGGGTTCGGGCGATTTCGGTGCGCTTCACGATTCAAGGCTACGCCGCCACTTCCGCCCAGCGGACTCTCCGCGCCCGGATCTGCTTGAAAACAATACTTCACCGGTCCAATACGCGGCGGCGGAGACGTCCCGTAGCGGGAGGGGCTATCCCCATGAAGGGCTTTTAATACGCGCTTAAGCCGTATTTCATCTCGGTCTGCCAGCATGGAATCGAGACGGCGAAATGTCGTCGACAAACACAAGGAGATACTCAAACCAATGAAGAAGCTGATGAGCGTTTTGCTGGGCCTGTCGCTTGTCCTCGGCACCGCCTCCCTGACCTTCGCGCAGCAGGATACGACCAAGAAGACTGGCAAGAAGAAGAAGGGCGGAAAGAAGAGCACCGACAAGTCGACCAGCCGGTAAACCGTCGAGAAATCTTTAAGTTAAGCGAAAGCCGCGCAGGGGCTCGCCCGGCGCGGCTTTTCCGTTTTTTGCAGCTTTTTTTTGAATCCGCGGGAACATTCTTTTCATCCACATCGTTAAGTTAGATGACAGCGTTAATTCAAACGAGGAGCAAAGAATGACCAAACGCGCGTTGTTGTTAATCTCGCTGATTTCCGCCGCCTTCGCCAACGCGGCCAACGGATTCAAAGTAAACTTCTATCAGCCTACCGTCGTGAACGGGACCACCTTCCAGCCCGGCGAAGCCAAAGCCGAAGTTTCCGACAATAAAATCGTGCTGCATCAAGGCAAGACGACGGCCGAGGCTCCGGTGAAGGTGGAAACCAATAAAGCCAAATACGTCTACACCACGGTCGGCTACAAAGAAGGAAGCGGCCATCAGATCAAGGACATCTGCATCGCCGGCACGACCACCCACATCGTGTTTGAGTAAAGACTCACTTCAGTTCGACGATAGTCGCGCCGGTTCCGCCTTCTTCCGGCGGCGCGGCGTAGAATTTTTCAACATGGGGATTTTGCTTCAGCAGATCGGCGATCGCCTTCCGTAAAATCCCCATGCCGTGCCCGTGAACGATGCGGACCCGCTCCACCTGCGCCAGGGCGGCGCTGTCGAGCATTTTATCCACTTGATCGATCGCTGCTTCGGCGCGCTGGCCGATCACGTTGATTTCGCGGTAGGAGCCCTGGAAACTCGGCCCTTGCTGGAACTGGACGAAACGCTGCGAGGACTCGCCGGCGGGCAGAACTTCCTCGACGTCCGATACGGAAACCTGCATTTTGAGGTACCCGGCATCGACTTCGAGAAGATCGCCCGCGATCCGCCGTACCGTCGCCGGCTGCCGGATCCCCTTCAGCCTGACCCGCGCGCCTACTTCCAGCGTCAATCGCGGCGTCTCCGCCGGCGCGGCGGGCTTTAACGACTCCACCGATTCCCGATACTCCCGCTTGGCCTTGGCCACTCGCGCGCGGGCCTTCTGGCTCAGCTCGCCGATAGTTTGCTCCGCTTGGCGCTCGAACGCCTCCGCGCGCGAGGCGGCCTGCTGCTCCAGTTCGCGCATTTTCGCGGCATACTTCTTTTCGAGCGATTGCTCGAACGATTTTTCCCGCTGCTCGAGGCGCGCCTCTCGCGCCGCCAGTTCGGCGCGCTCCCTCTCTAGCGCATCCAGCTCGCCGTGCAGCTTTTCCAGCAGGCGCGCGGCGTCGCGCTCCGCCGTGGTCATGCGCGACCGCGCCGCTTCGATCAGCCTTGCATCCAAGCCCAGCCGCGCCGCGATATCGAGACCCGCCGATTTGCCCGGCGCGCCCAGCCGCAAGACATAAGTCGGCTCCAAGGTTTCTTCGTCGAAGCCCATGCCAGCGTTGCGGACGCCCGCCGCCGACGCCCCGTAAACCTTCATCGCCATCAGGTGCGTAGAGGCGATGGTGAAGGCGCCGCGACTCTGGAACGCCTCCAGCACCGCGACGCCGAGCGCGCCGCCCTCCTCCGGATCCGTCGCGCGCCCCAGCTCATCGAGCAGAACCAGCGACTCCGGCGTCGCCGTTTCGAGCATCCTTCGCAGCGCCATAATGTGCGCCGAAAATGAACTCAAGCTTTCCTGAAGCGACTGATGATCGCCGATATCGGCCAGAATCTCATCGAACACCGGAAATTCCGCCTCCGCCGCCGGCACCGGCAGCCCGGCGTGCGCCATCAGCGCCAGCAGCCCCGCCGTTTTCAGCGCCACCGTCTTGCCGCCGGTGTTCGGGCCGCTGATCAGCAGCGCGGGCTCGCGCTCGTCGAGCTCCATGCTCAGCGGGACCACGCGCCGCTTCCGGCCGCGCAGGATGTCCTGGAGCAGCGGATGCCGCGCCTGGCGCAGGATCAGGCGGCGGTTTTGCGCGCCGCTGAGCCGCGGCACGGTGCACTCGAAGTCGGCGGCGAACTCCGCCTTGGCGAACAAAAACTCGATCTCGCCCAGCGCCTCGGCCGTGGCGGAAATTTCCGCCGCGCGGGCCCGCAGCCGGGCGGTAAATTCGCGGAAAATGCGGTGCGTTTCGCGCGACTCCTCCTCGCGCAGCCGCACCAGCTCGTTATTGAGATGGATGGTTTCCAGCGGCTCGACGAAAAGAGTGTGGCCGCTTCCGCTGGCTCCGTGGATCACGCCGTCGACGCGCCGCTCGCGCCCGGTGACCACCGGCACCACAAACCGGTCGTTGCGGATGGTCACGAAGTCTTCCTGAAGCGTGCCGTCTTCGTGACGAGCGCGCAGGAACCGTTCGAGGGACTCCTGGATCTGATGCCGCTGCCTCTCGATGTCGCGCCGCAGGCGGGCCAGCGCGGCGCTGGCCTCGTCGGCGAGCGTGCCGTCGGGCAGGATTTTTCCACGCAGTTCGCGGGCCACTTCGCGCAGATCGGCGATGGCGCTCGCCAGCCGTCCCAACCGCGGAAATCGCCCGCGCGCGGCAAGCAGCACCGACCGCGCCTCGCCCGCCAGATCCAGCAGCCGCGATAAATTCAGGATCTCCGGCGCGTCGAGCGTCGCGCCCTCGATGCGCAGCCGCGCAATCGCCGGCGCCGGATCGGGCAGATCGTCGAAGCGGATGCGGATAGCCGCTCCGCGCGCGGCCGGCTGGGGATGCCCGGCGGCGCGCAGATACTCCATCGCTTCCGCCGTATCGTCCAGCGCGCTTTGAATCAGCGCGGCGTCGGAGCAGGGCCTCAGGCGGGCCAGTTCGGCGCGGCCCAGCGCGCCGCGCAGATAGCGCGCCAGCAGGCTGCGCAGATCCTCGAATTCAAGAACGTCTTCGGCGTGCATCAAACGCCTTTTCTATAATCCCGAGCGTGCCTTCGGTGAGCGGATAATCTTTGAGCGCCTGGCGGCGAACCCATCGAACCCGGCGGACGTCGTCGGCGGCCCGCAACTCCCCACTCACCACTTTACAGACGTAATCCACCAGAACGTAGTGGTATTCTGCGGCACCCGAGGCGTCGCGCAGAATGCGCTCGAAGATCTGAAAGATGCGGACCGGCTGGATCCGCAGCCCGGTCTCTTCAAGAATCTCGCGCCGCACCGCATCGGCGAGCAGCTCGCCCGTCTCCACCAGTCCTCCCGGTAGCGACCAGTAGCCTTTGAGCGGCGCCCGCCCGCGCTCGACCAGCAAAATCGAATCGCGCCGAAAGATCAGCGCACCTACTCCGAGCAGTGGATGGCGCGGATAGCGCCGCGAGGACCGGCTCAAAATGGCTCCAACTGACCAGTATGACCGGAGGCCGGCCTGCGGTGGGCGGGGCGGCCAAGCGCGCTCAGGCGGGAACCGCCACTCCCAGGCGCGCCGCCAGCGCGGAGAGTTCCGTCCAGATCCCGCGCGCCACCGGGATGCCCTCGCGCCGCCGGACCGCTTCCATGCGCCACTCCGGCTCGCCCGCCACCAGCACCTCATCGAAGCCGGCCGCCGGCGGCGAGCTTTTCAGCGTATCGCGTACCAACTCCATTCGCGCGGTGAACTCTTCCAAAGGCATAAACCGCGCCACATCGATCGCGAGAAAACTCTGGCTGGCGCCCATGGGAATATTCTTGTTGCGAATCCCGCCCACCGCGGTCAGCAGCGCGCCGCCGGAAAGCACCGCGCACAAAATTTCGACCATCACGGCGAGCCCGCTGCCCTTATATCCGCCAAGCGGCATGGGCAAGCCGTTGATGGCGGCCTCCGGATCCGTGGTCGGATTTCCCTGCGCGTCCATGGCCCATCCGGCGGGGATCGTCTTTTCCCCGCTCAGCCGCGCCTTGTAGATCCGATTCAGCGCGACCGTCGTCGTCGCCATATCGAGCAGAAACGTATCCGGTCCCGGAACCGACATGCAGATCGGGTTGGTGCCCAGCATCGGCTGGCGGCCCTGCCAGGGCGCCACCAGGGCCGTGGCGTTGCACATCACGATGCCGATAAATCCATGCCGCGACATGCGCTGGGCCCACCACGCCGCCGCGCCGAAGTGCGTCGAGTTGCGCGCCGCCACCATCCCGATCCCGCCGGAGCGCGCCAGGCGCACCGCGTGATCGCAGCAGATGCCTGAGATGAGCTGCCCGATTCCGTTTTCCCCGTCGTAGACCAGGCATGCGCCGTTCTCGCTCGCCACTTGGCCCGCGGTGTGGACGTTTACGTTGCCGGCCTCGATCTGTTCGGTGTACCAGATCAGGAGCTGCACGCCGTGCGAATCGACGCCGCGCAGATTCGCCGCCACCAGCGATTCCGCCACCAGGGCGGCCGTGGGGCGCGGCACGCCGGTCGCTTCCAGGATCTCGCGCGAGAACGCGATCAGCGGCTCCGGCCGGATGACGATGAAATCGCCGCTCACACCCACCACGGCGCCGAAGGCTGCTCCCGGATGACGATCTGATTGAGAAACGCCGCCGCCTTCGCCAGTCCCTCGCCGGGCGACATGAGCGTGTCTTCATGCTCGATCGACAGTACGTAATCGTAGCCGAACATGCGCAGCGTCGAAACGAACTCCGTCCACCAGGAGTAGGCGTGGCCGTAGCCGCAGGCGCGGAAAATCCAGGCGCGATTGCGCTCGTCCGTGTATTTCTTGGTATCGAGCACGCCGGTTTTCGGCAGATTCGCCTCATAAATCTGCGTGTCCTTGGCATGAACGTGAAAAATCGCGTCGCCCAAGACGCGAATCGCCTGGATCGGATCGATCCCTTGCCAGAACATATGGCTCGGATCATAGTTGCAGCCGATCGAGGGTCCCGCGATCTGGCGCAGACGGAGCATGGTTTCCGGATTGTACACCACAAATCCCGGATGCATTTCGATTGCGACCTTCACGCCGTGATCCGCGGCGAATTTCGCGTGCCTGGTCCAATACGGCTCGACCTTTTTCTCCCACTGCCACGCCAGCACGTCCAGATACTCGGGCGGCCAGGGGCAGGTCACCCAGTTGGGAAACTTCGCTCCGTCATGATCGCCCGGGCAGCCGGAAAAATCGATCACCACCGGCACGCCCAATTTTTCGGCGAGCCGGATCGTCCGCCGGCTGGTCTCGGCGTAGGCGCGCGCGACGTCCCGGTCCGGATGCAGCGGATTGCCGTGCGAGCTGAGAGCGCTGATGGTGAATCCGTTGTCCTCGAACTTCTGTTTAAACTCCCTGAGCGCCGCGCGATCCTCCAGCATCGACAATTTGCAGTGCGGATCGCCCGGGTAATTTCCGGTGCCCAGCTCAACCGTGGTGATATTGAGGGCGCGCAGCTTCTCGAAGACCTGTTCCAGCGGAAACTGAGCCAGCAGCGGGGTAAAGCAGCCAATTCTCATCGCGTAAAGAATAGCAATCCCGGCCCGTGCTCCGCTGAACGATTTTTCCGGGCCTAATTTTCAGTCGGCGTTTTCTCGATGTGATCGATAATCAGCGTATCGAGCGGCGCCTTGCGCGCCTCCAGCTTCAGCCCTAGTTGCCGCACGGCCTGAAAAATCGAGCCTCCCTCGGGGTCCGCCGGATCGCCGGTTCTTTCGCCCGGCACGGGCCCGATCGGCATGTTGACGCCCTGCGAGCGCGCGATGTTGCGCAGATCTTCCATGGATAAATCGAGCGCGACCTGATAGTTGCCCTTCAGCTCCGTCATATCGACGACGGGCCGGTCGACGAAGCGCGAAAGCATCTCCGCCAGGGCGTCCATCGGGAGTCTGGAGGATTCCATGTGCATCTTGCCGTCGACCATGGTCATGCGCATGGTGCCCGCCGCCCCGCCGCGAATCACCACGCCCTTGGAACCGTCTACTTGCAGGTTCACCGGACCTTTTTCCGTTCCGATCGTCATTCCGGATTTTTCACCCGCGGCCGCCGGCGGCGCTTCCTCCGGAGGCGATTCCTTCAGCTTTGGCCCGCCCTTGGCCACTACCAGCGCGTAAATGGAATGTTCTTCCGGCTGGCGATGAAATTTCAGCCCGAACCGCTCCGCTAAGAGCGCTTGGAGCATTTCCGGAACCTTGTCCTTTGAAACGCCCTCGGGAATCTTGCCCAGGACGTCGAACCGCTCGGTCTTGATCCAGTCCGGCCCGGAGATTTGATAGCTCTTTATTTTGTAGGCGATTCGGATCAGATCGGCCAGCGACATCGCGCCGATATCGACGCGCGCGTCGACGTTCATGCCTATGTGCGCCTTTCCGGACACGATCTGCTGGGGCGTCGGCAACTGCGCCGGCTTCACCGTCGCCACCTCGAAGCTTTGCGCGAAACCGCCGGCCGCGACCGCAGCGATTAACAAGATCTTCGAAATCGTATTCTCCAGGATTCCGGTGCGGTGGCGCATCTTTGCTAGGAATCAGCCGCCTGTCCCTTGACGGCCGGCCTCTTGCGCGACCGTTCGGAGGCGGCCGGTTTTTTCCTTCGCAGCAGGCGGTTGACCGCGCGCACCAGATGCCCCACCTCATTGGCGCTCTTCTGGATCACCACGTCGGCGCCGGTGCTGGTTTCGCTCAATCCCAGCGCATCGACGTAGCCGGAGATGAGAATAATCGGAGTCTCCGGCGACAACTTCCGCAGCCTCACGATGAGCTCCAGGCCGTCCATTTTGGGCATGCGAAAATCGGTGATCACCAGATCGAATTTTTGCCGCGAGAACACCTCCAGCGCCTCGGCCCCGCCGGGAGCGGTGGAGATTCGATGTCCCAGTTCCTGGAGCACGGACTGGCGTGCGCTTAAGCCGTTGGCGTTGTCGTCTACCAGTAGAATTCTCGCGCCACCCGCTGCCTGGGCGCTCGAAGAAGTTCGTGGAGGCATGGTCAGGAGGGCAAAGTTAACAGACGTGTAACGGCCCTGTCAACGGATTCGTATTTGCATCAAAAGCCGGAAGATCGAGTGCTTGACTTTGTGCCGGCTCGGGCCACGGCTCAAAGAATATGCGCGCTTTCTACTCCACCGGGCGCGGCGCGGTGTAGCCGCTCTTGGCGATGATCTGATATTTGATCGGCTTGCCTTTCTGATCCACCACGCGAAGCGGCTCGTTGGTTTCCGGATTGATCAGCTCGACTTTGATCTTCCGGTATTTGCCGTCGCGCTCCTGGTTGGTGGGCTGGTAGGTGAGCACGTACTGGTTGCGCATGGCCTGCGAAATTTGCGCGAAAATCTGCGGCATTTCGCCGTAAAAACGGGGGAAAAAGGCCATTCCGCCGCTCTCTTTGGCGAACGTCCGCATGGCGTTGTCGGCCTGCAGGAAATCCATCCGTTGAATGGATCCCATGTACGGGTCGGCGATGATCCGGATGGCCTGCATCAGCCCGATGGCGTAGATCGGCACGCCGGCGTCCTGCACGATGCGCCGCGCCTTATCGTAGGTGATCTTGCTGAAGGTGTCGATTCCGCTGGAAAGCAGCAGGACCGCCTTGCGCCCCTCGATATCCTGCATGCGGGTCACGGTGTCGGTGAGGGCATCGTACAGATTTGCCTCGGAAAAACCGGCCACGCGGAGCCGCTGCATCGCCTCGTAGGTGTCCTGGCGGTTGGTGGAGAAGTCGGAAAGAATCTCCGGCCGCAGATCGTAGGCGACCACGGCGACGTAATCCTCCGGCTTCAGGGTCTGCAAAAATCCGTAGGCGGCGTTCAGCACCTGGAACCAGGCCGCCGAATAAAAACTTTCGAAGCGGTTGGAGAACTCGATCACCATGGTGATGGTCATGGGCGCTTCGCCCATGGAGAATCCCGTGATTTTCTGCGGCTGATTATCCTCGAGGATGCGAAAATTCCCCTGTGGTATCTTCGGGATGAAGTGGCCGTTGCTGTCAAGCACCGCCACATCCACGGCGACCGTCAAGGCATCGGTGTGAAAGGTCGCCGCCGGCTGCGGATTGTTCTTGTTGACCTTGAACTCGGAAGGAATCGTACCGCCGGAGTTCTTGTCGGCGTCGGGCGTTGCCGAAGACGGATTTTTCTTCTTCGCTACCGTTTCGCTGCCGGTGGTCACCGGACCTTGGCCTCGCGTCAACGGCGCCGCCGCGCCCGACCAGAGCAGGGCCAAAGCGAGCAGACGTACCGCTTTCATGACCTCAACCATATCAGAATTGACGCCTTCCGGGAAGCCGGGGTTGCCCCCGCCGGGCTAATGGATATCGGGGCCGCGCCCCTTCTTTTTGAGATAGACCTGAAACTTGCGCCTGGCGCGCGCGAGCTTCCAGGACTGGTAGGCGCGATGGACGGCGCCCGCCGGATCCCAGGCGCGCGTCTGGGGCATTTTCAGGAACAGGTAAGCGAAGGCCATGCCGCTCAGCAGAAACAGGTTGGCGGTCCCCCCGGCGAGCGAGAAGTAGAGGGCGATGGCGCCGACCAGGAGGACGAAATATTTCATCTGCATGGGGAAGATGATGAACAAGACCTGCCGGTGCGGCCATAGGACCGCGCAAACCAGAAGAATGCCGTAGATCGGCGCCCAGGCTCCGATCAGGGGCGGACCGGCGAGGCCGAAGATCCCGGCGAGCAGAAGGGCGAGCAGGGCCGGACCGGTGGCGCAGAACAGGTAAAACTTCAAGAAGCGTCTGGTGCCCCAGCTCTGCTCGATATCGCTGCCGAACATCCACAGTGTCAGCATGTTCCAGAGGATCTCCCAGAACTCGAAGTGGACGAAGGAGTAAGTGAAGGGCTGCCAGACCGTGAAGCGGGAGAGGACCTGAAGGGGGTTGAATGCGAGCTCGAAGAGGATCGGCTGGAGAGCTGTGAACAGGTGGAGCAGGAACATGGCGACGTTGGCGATCAGCAGCCACTTGATCCCGCGCGGCAAACCGGGCACGGCAAGGTAAGAGCGGGTGTAGGACCGGGAGCTGAAACCCATACTGAAATTAAGCATAGCAAGATCGCCTCCACTGGCCCGGCGATTTTACAAGGCTGGCGTGGGGCGAGTGCTCAGCGAGTCGGTTGGTGTTTCAATTTTTTTTCTCCGGGAATACTTGCTTCGAGTGGATGGGGGGTGCTAGATTGGATCAAGGCGAGGCGGCGGCTTTTGCTGGCGCTCAAAAAAATCGATAAGACTCTTGCGCCGCGCCGTCTGTTCTGATATAGTAAGCGATGGAGTCCCAAGCGCTACCGGGAACAATATAAGGGGAGCGCAAGGGGATAGGCAGGCCGGGCAATTTGGGGCTGTAACACCCTCAGGAGTCCGAAGGTAGCCGCCTTACTGAAGTAGTTCTTTCAGGTTCCCAAAGTTTTCCCATTGATTGTAATGGGAGCATTTCTCTTGGCAGCGGCCGCGCTGTAGGAGGCGAGGGCCGCTCCAAAAACGCCTTTCGAGGCCGGCGACGGGCTGACTTTCCTCATTGGGGATCGTTGGTTAAGTTCGCGCAGATCATTGAAAATCTGGTTGGACGCGGATCGAATTTCGAAGGAAGTTCGGTCGAAGAAGTAATTCGTCAGTAACCTGAGTTCAAGCCGGAGTTTATCCCTGCCAGTGATGGTGGGGGTTTCTAAAGGTTCAAACGAGAGTTTGATCCCGGCTCAGAATCAACGCTGGCGGCGCGCTTAACACATGCAAGTCGGACGAGAAAGTGGAGCAATCCATGAGTAAAGTGGCGTACGGGTGAGTAACACGTGGATCATCTGCCTTTTAGTGGGGAATAACCCTGGGAAACCGGGGCTAATACCGCATAAGCTCGTGAGAGGAAAGCCGAAAGGCGCTGAAAGAGGAGTCCGCGGCTGATTAGCTAGTTGGTGGGGTAATGGCTCACCAAGGCGAAGATCGGTAGCCGGCCTGAGAGGGCACACGGCCACACTGGCACTGAAACACGGGCCAGACTCCTACGGGAGGCAGCAGTGGGGAATCTTGCACAATGGAGGAAACTCTGATGCAGCGACGCCGCGTGAGCGATGAAGCCCTTCGGGGTGTAAAGCTCTTTCGACGGGAACGATCATGACGGTACCCGAAGAAGAAGCTGCGGCTAACTACGTGCCAGCAGCCGCGGTAATACGTAGGCAGCGAGCGTTGTTCGGAATTACTGGGCGTAAAGAGTACGTAGGCGGTGCTTTAAGTCTGGTGTGAAATCTCCCGGCTCAACTGGGAGGGTGCGCCGGAAACTGGAGTGCTCGAGTGCGGGAGAGGCAAGCGGAATTCCTGGTGTAGCGGTGAAATGCGTAGATATCAGGAGGAACACCTGTGGTGTAGACAGCTTGCTGGACCGTGACTGACGCTGAGGTACGAAAGCGTGGGGAGCAAACAGGATTAGATACCCTGGTAGTCCACGCCCTAAACGATGCATACTTGGTGTGAGCGATTCATTTCGTTCGTGCCGGAGCTAACGCGTTAAGTATGCCGCCTGGGGAGTACGGTCGCAAGGCTGAAACTCAAAGGAATTGACGGGGGCCCGCACAAGCGGTGGAGCATGTGGTTCAATTCGACGCAACGCGAAGAACCTTACCTGGGCTCGAACGGCTTTGGACCATCCCTGGAAACAGGGACTTCCCGCAAGGGACCGGAGTCGAGGTGCTGCATGGCTGTCGTCAGCTCGTGTCGTGAGATGTTGGGTTAAGTCCCGCAACGAGCGCAACCCTTGTCCTGTGTTGCCACTCCGCAAGGAAGCACTCGCAGGAGACCGCCAGCGATAAGCTGGAGGAAGGTGGGGATGATGTCAAGTCATCATGGCCTTTATGTCCAGGGCTACACACGTGCTACAATGGGCGGTACAATGCGCTGCAAACCCGCGAGGGGGAGCTAATCGCAAAAAACCGTTCTCAGTTCGGATTGCAGGCTGCAACTCGCCTGCATGAAGCTGGAATCGCTAGTAATGGCATATCAGAACGATGCCGTGAATACGTTCCCGGGCCTTGTACACACCGCCCGTCACATCACGAAAGTGGATTGTACTAGAAGTCCCAATTCAACGGGCCCAAGGTATGATTCATGATTGGGGTGAAGTCGTAACAAGGTAGCCGTAGGAGAACCTGCGGCTGGATCACCTCCTTTCTAAGAGAGACAGTGGCCGGAGCTGCCGAATCAAGCCGCCGCCGTAAGGCGGGGTGAAGTAAGCAGCAGTCTTTCCGGTCCAGGTGATTTGTCTCGGCAAATCACTTCGATGAGCTTCGGCATCTCTTTCTTAGGTTGCGCGAGTTCTTTTTCTGGCGCCGAGCGGGTCTCGGAGCCCGCGTCCAATCGGCCTCGATCATTTATCAGTGGCCAGGCGCCTGGCGAGTGCCGGGCCGCCGGTGGCCAGTGAAGGGGCTGTAGCTCAGCTGGGAGAGCGCCTGATTTGCATTCAGGAGGTCGCCGGTTCGATCCCGACCAGCTCCACCATGTTGATGCTGCTCTGGCCGTGGACGGCGGGCCGACGCAGCCCTTGATGGCTGCGGTGTTGCGCGGAGTTATGGCGCAAGGCCGCGAAAGCGTGGGCCTGTAGCTCAGGTGGCTAGAGCGCACCCCTGATAAGGGTGAGGTCGGTAGTTCAACTCTACCCAGGCCCACCAAGACAGTTGAGCGGTGGGTGGTAGCCAGTGGCTGGCTTTTCCGGGCACTGACTTCTGTCCATTGCGGGCGGATTGGTTCTTTGAAATTTGAATATTGACGGGCAACTACAAAGTTGCAAGGCCGCCATGCAGCCAATATATGGCGGCCGGTAGCGCACATTGGGCGCGCGGTAGTGGCGCTCAATCTACTCTGTGTTTAGAGTAAATTTTATGGTCAAGCTACTAAGGGCATGCGTGTGGATGCCTTGGCGCAAGTAGGCGATGAAGGACGTGGTCAGCTGCGATAAGCCTCGGGGAGATGCAAGCAATCTGTGATCCGGGGATTTCCGAATGGGGGAACCCAGCCGGTGCGAACACCGGTTATCGTGCGATGAATTCATAGTTGCACGAGGCGAACGGGGGGAAGTGAACCATCTCAGTACCCCCAGGAAAAGAAAACAACCGTGATTCCGACAGTAGTGGCGAGCGAACTCGGATCAGCCTAAACCGGACGATTCGCAAGGAGAGTCCGGGGTTGCAGGACCACAATAATCATCAGGCTCTGTTCAAGGCAGGGTCTGGTGGTTAAACGAGGGACTAGAAGATGTTAAAAGAACGGTCTGGAAAGTCCGGCCATAGAGGGTGACAGCCCCGTATTTGAAAATGTCTTCTTACCTTCAAGTGGCTCCTAAGTACCGCGGGACACGTGGAACCCTGCGGGAATCTGCCGGGACCATCCGGCAAGGCTAAATACTCACTTGCGACCGATAGTGAACTAGTACCGTGAGGGAAAGGTGAAAAGAACCCCTGCGAGGGGAGTGAAACAGTACCTGAAACCGCATGCTTACAAGCAGTGGGAGGGCTATGCCGGGCGACCGGAAGGCCTGACCTCGTGCCTATTGAATAATGAGCTGGCTAGTCAATCTCAGTGGCGAGGTTAAGCGAAAGCGAGCCGCAGCGAAAGCGAGTCTGAACAGGGCGTTGAGTCGCTGGGATTGGACGCGAAGCGGGATGATCTAGACTTGAGCAGGATGAAATCCGTGTAACAGCGGATGGAGGTCCGAACTAGTGTTGGTTGAAAACAGCTTGGATGACTTGAGTCTAGGGGTGAAAGGCTAATCAAATTCCGTGATAGCTCGTTCTCTCCGAAATAGCTTTAGGGCTAGCCTTCGGTGCTCCGTCGCGGTGGTAGAGATCTGGATGAACTAGGGGCCTTCCCAGGTTACCGAATTCAACCAAACTTCGAATGCCGTACACGTGGAGCCGGGGAGTCAGACGGCGGGGGCTAAGCTTCGTCGTCAAAAGGAGAAGAGTCCAGACCATCAGCTAAGGTCCCCAAATTCATGCTAAGTGGGAAAGGAAGTCGAGAGGCTCAGACAGCCAGGAGGTTGGCTTAGAAGCAGCCATCCTTTAAAGAAAGCGTAACAGCTCACTGGTCGAGCCGCTCGGTGCCGACAATCCATCGGGGCTCAAGCATGATACCGAAGCTATGGATTCGGATTGGCCTTCGGGTTGATCCGAGTGGTAGGAGAGCGTTCTTAACGAAGCGAAGATACAGCGGGAGCAGTATTGGATCGTTAGGAAGAGACTCTGCCAGCATAAGTAGCGAGAAACCAGGTGAGAACCCTGGTCGCCGTAAGTCTAAGGTTTCCTGAGAAAGGTTAATCCGCTCAGGGTTAGTCGGAGCCTAAGGTGAGGCCGAAAGGCGTAGCCGATGGACACACGGTTAACATTCCGTGACTACGGAAGTCCGATCAAGACCGATGCGGGGACGCAGCGTGTAAATCCTCCGGCGCAATGGTTTCAAAGGAGGGTGAAGCGAGGCTGGGAAGGGGAAATCCGCCCGGCCGTCTGCCAGGAAAAGCCGCTAAGGAGGGCTTTCGTATCCGTACCACAAACCGACACAGGTGGACGAGATGAGTATTCTCAGGCGCTCGGGTGATGGATTCTTCAGGAACTAGGCAAATTAGCTCCGTAACTTCGGGAAAAGGAGTACCCTACGCAAGTAGGGTCGCAGCGAATCGCGTCAGGCGACTGTTTAACAAAAACACAGGTCTCTGCAAAGTCGAAAACGACGTATAGGGGCTGACGCCTGCCCGGTGCTGGAAGGTTAAAGGGAGGGGTCAGGCGCAAGCCGAAGCTCTGAACTGAAGCCCCAGTGAACGGCGGCCGTAACTATAACGGTCCTAAGGTAGCGAAATTCCTTGTCGGGTAAGTTCCGACCTGCACGAATGGCGTAACGATCTGACGACTGTCTTAAGAATCTGCCCGGCGAATTTGTGGTTCCGGTGAAGACGCCGGATGCCCGCCACAAGACGGAAAGACCCCGTGCACCTTTACTATACCCTATCAATGAATTATGGGATGTTCTGCGCAGGATAGGTGGGAGGCTTTGAACCCAGGCTTTCGGGCTTGGGGGAGCCAACGGTGAGATACCACCCTGAACATTCTGTGGTTCTAACTTACTCCCGTGATCCGGGAGAAGGACATTGGTAGGCGGGTAGTTTGACTGGGGCGGTCGCCTCCTAAACGGTAACGGAGGCGCTCGAAGCTTGGTTCAGGAGGTTTGGAAATCCTCCTTCGAGTGCAATGGCATAAACCAGGTTGACTGCGAGACCTACAAGTCAAGCAGGTGCGAAAGCAGGACATAGTGATCCGGTGGTTCTGTATGGAAGGGCCATCGCTCAACGGATAAAAGGTACGCCGGGGATAACAGGCTGATCGGAGTCAAGAGTTCACATCGACGCTCCGGTTTGGCACCTCGATGTCGGTTCATCGCATCCTGGGGGTGTAGAAGCTCCCAAGGGTTAGGCTGTTCGCCTATTAAAGCGGTACGTGAACTGGGTTCAGAACGTCGCGAGACAGTTCGGTCCCTATCTGTGGTGGGCGCAGGAGATTTGAGGGGGGTTGGCCGTAGTACGAGAGGACCCGGCTGAACAGACCTCTTGTGATCCAGTTGTCACGCCAGTGGCACCGCTGGGTAGCGAAGTCTGGTCGGGATAAACGCTGAAAGCATATAAGCGTGAAACCTTCCCCGAGATGAGATCTCCCAAGCGAAAGCTAAGAAGGGCCGTGGAAGACGACCACGTTGATAGGACGGATGTGGAAGTGCGGTAACGCATGAAGCTGACCGTTACTAATAGCCCGTTCGGCTTGACCATAAAATTTTACTGTAAGCATAGAGCGATCATTGGCGTAGCGGTTGATGGTCGGCGCGAAGCAGAAGTTGTGGCGCCCGTCAATATTCAGAGCTGTGGAGCGACTTTGACCGTTTTGACTGTCCTCTACCGGCTCCTATGGCTTTTGGGTGATCGTAGCGAGGGGGTCCCACCCGTTCCCATCCCGAACACGGAAGTTAAGCCCCTCAGCCCCGATGGTACTGCACGCGCGAGTGTGTGGGAGAGTAGGACGTTGCCCAATTCAAAAGAAAGCCCCGGCGAGAAACCGGGGCTTTTTCCTTCCTATCTTTCCTTCCCTCAATGCCGGCGCTTGAGCTGGGTGCAGGACTCATCGGCCAGCGCGCAGCGGACATGCTCGAACTGGATCGTGGTGTGGTGAATATCGAAACGCTCGCAGAGGACCGAATTGATGCAGCGCAGAATCGAATCGCTCGCCGAGGGAGGCATGTCCTCGATCAGCACGTGGCAGCTCAGTGCGTGCGCTTCCGAGCCCAGGCTCCAGATGTGCAGATCGTGAACGTCGATCACGCCCGCAACGCCGCCGAGCTCGCGCAGCACGTCGGAAAACCGCAACCCCTTCGGCAGTCCTTCCAGAAGAATGTTCAGCGAATCCTGAATAATTCCCCACGCCGACCATAAAATCCCGCAGGCGATGAGAATCGACAATAGCGGATCGATCGCCACGGCGCCGGTAAAGTGAATCGCGACCGCACCGGCGATGATCCCGGCCGAGCTCGCCGCGTCGCCCAGCATGTGCAGCCACGCGGCGCGAAGGTTTAAGTCGCGGCCGTGGCCGATGCCCCAGGCGATCGCAAGATTGACGGCGAGCCCGGCCGCCGCCACCGTCATCATGATCCCTTCGGCAACCGGTTCGGGATGGCGCAGCCGCTGCCAGCTTTCATAAAACAAAACTCCCGCCAGCGCCACCAGCATCAGCGCGTTCACAAACGCGGCCAGCACTCCCGCGCGTTGGTAACCGTAGGTCTTGATCTGATCGGCAGGGCGGGATTGGAAAAACACCCCGATGGCCGCCAGCAGAAGCGCAAATGCGTCGGTGAAATTATGCCCGGCGTCGGAGATCAACGCCAGGCTTGCGGCCCGGAATCCGGCGATCGCCTCGATGGTGACGAACGCCAGCGTCACGCCGAGCGCCGCCAACAGGGTTCGTCCCTTGTTGCCGTGCGAATGTGGGTGGGAATGGTGAGGAGCCATCCATTCTTATCCTATCTGTCCTGGAGCGGGCACGCCAGCGCAACGGCGCTACTGCTGCTGCTTCTTCTCGCCCGGCTTATACAACGTCGGCGGCTTGCGGGGCGGATTGGTGGCCGCCTTATCCGCCTCGGCTTGCGCCGCCTGCTTTTCTTCCGGGGTCATCTCCGCGGCGCGCTCGGCCTTCTCCTTTTTCTCCTTCGCGGCGATCTCGGCGGCGCGCTCGGCTACATCGGCTTTCGAAAGCTCGTAGCTGTCTTCGGTTGTTTCGATCGCCTGCTGCAACACAAACTGGTAGCGGGCCAGGTCCTTGGGCTGGCTGTCGTTGATCCTTTTGAGCTTCTCGGCCATCTCCCGCTCGCCGGCGGCGACCGCCGCGTTGCCCTTGTCGATCGGCAGCTTGCGGCGCAGAGCGTCATCGGCCACCGTGTCGATTGCCTCGATGATGCGCCCGTAGTCTTCCAGCAAATCGTGAATCAGCGCGCTGCGCCCCGGCTTGTCCTTGGCCAGAAGCTGGCTGACCTGATCGAGGCGCTGCCGGGCGAAATGAAGATAGAGCTTCATCCGGTCGTTGGGGTCCTGCGCGATCCGCACCTGATCGGCTTCGTCGGCGGTGAGAAAATCGCGATTGGCCTGCGCCGCCAGAGGCAGCGCGCACAGCAAAGCAACAGCGTAACCTCGCATAAACACCTCTATCTTCTCTTCCCCATGATCTTTTCCAGCAGCTCGTCGTGCACTTGCGAGATCTTGGCGCGGACCTGGTCGAGCGCGGCGCGATCGTCAAAGTTCACCTCGTCGCGCATGCCGTCCAACCGCCGCAGAAATTCGCGCGTCTTCAGCTCGGCGCGCTTGTAATGCTTGTCGTTTCGCGGATTCTTTTGCGCGGCGCGGAGCGACTCATACGACAAATCCACCGCTTCGTTGATGCGGTTCAGCGCGCCGCGCCATTGCTCAATTTGGCCCGAATTGTATAGCTCCTGAACCTGGCCGAGCACGCCGGAGATATAATCGAGCGCCATGTCGCTGCGCCGCTCCAGGTTCGGCTCCGACCGGATCGCAGCCAAATCCGCGGCGAGAAAAAAAATCATCAAGGCGCTCAACATCACCGTCGGTTCAGCTCATTCCGGATGATCCGGGCGCGCTGGCGGGCCTGAAACTCCTCGTCCGGATACTGGCCCCGGCTGCTCTCTAAAAATTTATTGTAGTTCTCCAGCGCTTCCTTCAACTGGCGCAAGTGATCGAAACACAGACCGCGCAGGAAAAAGTGGGCCGGAGTTTCGGCGCCGAGCGCGCGAAGATGATCGAGCGCGGAAAGCGCCTGCGGATACTGCCCGGCCACCGTGAGCACGCCGGCCAGCTCGTTCCACGGGGCCGCGGCTTCCGTTCGCAGCTTCGATGCGGCCAGGAACTGCGAAGCCGCTTCCCCGAATCGGCGCTCATCGCGAAGAACCCGCCCGTAGAACATCCGCAGATCGAAGTTGTTTGGTTCGGCGGCCACCGCCGCAGCGGCCAACGGATCGGCCTTGGCGAGCTGCTTCGTCGCGACGTAAGCCTGGGCCAGCGCGACGCGATTGGCCGAGGTCGGCGATTGGGACACCGCCGCTTCCAGCGCCGGAATCGCCTCCGCCGGTTTGCCGGAATTCTCAAGCAGCGCGCCCATCCGTTCCTGCGCAGCGGCATCCTCAGGGAACTGGCGGTAGATGGCGATGGCGCGATCCGGCTGTTTCGCGTCTTCGTAAGCTTCGCCGAGCGCCAGCAATCCGCTCTTATACGCCGCATCGAGCGCGGCCGCTTTTCTCAAATGCGGCTCCGCCTCCGCCAGCCGGCCTTGCCGCAACATGGCCTGGCCCAGCCCTTCTTCGGCCGCGGCCGATTCCGGATTCAGCGTTAAAGCGCCGGCGAACGCCTTCTCCGCCTCTGCCGCGCGCCCGGATTCGAGCAGCGCCTGCGCATACAACAGCGCCGGCCGGAACTCCAAAGGCTTCTGCCGCGCCGCTTCCGCAAGATAAGGCGCCGCGCGCGCCGGATCCTTCAAGCGCAGCAGCGAGACGCCCAGATTCAACTCGGCTTCATACAGACCTGGCTTGAGATCCAGGCACGTCTTATATTCCTCCGACGCCGCGGCATCGTTGCCCAGCAGGCTGTAGGTCAAAGCGAGATGAAAATGCGCGGCGTAGTCGGCCGGATCGGCGGCGGCGGCTTTCTTGAAATCCTCCAGCGCGGCGCCGTACTGCTTGGCATCCAGCGCCTTGACGCCCTCGGCCTGATAATCGACCGATTGCGCCAGCACCGCCGCGAGCAGGAGCCACATCTCACTACGATTTTACGCCCGCGCTAAGGTTCCGGCTCGAAATCAAGCGAGGCGGAGTTCATGCAATAGCGCAAACCCGTCGGTTTCGGACCGTCCGGGAAAACATGGCCCAGGTGCGCCCCGCACTGCGCGCACTCGACTTCGATCCGGCGCATGCCGTGGCTGAGATCCTCGACCATGCGCAGATTCTTCTCATCGATGGGCGCGTAGAAGCTGGGCCACCCGGTGCCGGAGTCGAACTTCGTCTCCGAACTGAACAGCTTCGCCCCGCAGCAGACGCAGCGATACGTTCCGTCATCGTGCAGATTCCAATATTTGCCGGTAAACGGAGGCTCGGTGCCCTTTTCGCGCGTGACGTGATACTGCTCCGGGGTGAGCTGCTTCTTCCAATCGGCCGTTGTCTTCTCCATACCTCCACTTTAGACCGACAGCTCGCCGTGATACATCATTTCCCTCAGATTAAACTTCACCTTCACGGGAATGCGGCCAAAGCTGGTGCTGAAGACGACCTCTTTGTCTTCCGGACGCAGCGTGACCAGGTCCCTGGCGAAACCAAAATAGACGTCGCCATAGTTGGCTGGCTGCTGCACGATGACGCCCGGCTGGAGATCACGTTTGTCCTTCGGTTGAAGGAACGTCACCGCTTTCATCCGGTCCAGAATCTCCTGATTGGACTGCGCCGAATCGTCGTTGGAGCCGTAGCGATTGTCGCGGGGATTCACCGGAATCCCGCCGACCACGATGACGTAGTGATTGGTCATCTTCTCCGGCAGCGGAGTCTTCATCGCGTCAAGAATCACCTTCGCGCTTTGCCAACGCACCACGGCCTTATAAACCTGTCCGGCAGGCATTCCCGGCCCGCGCCGCCGTCCCATGCCGCCCGGGAAACCGATCCCCACGGGATATCCGCCACCCGGATATCCGCCACCCGGGTATCCGCGGCCGTAGCCTTCCGCCGGAGCCGTAACCGTAATTTGTTTGGCCCACGGCGATTTGTTGGTGAGCTGATCGATTTCGGCGCCGGTCCAGTCGGCGGGATCCTTCTTGTTCCAGAATCCCGAGTCCGATGCATATAGCGGCGCGATTCCGCCGGCGATTCCAGCCGCCCCGGCAAATCGCAGAATTTCGCGCCGGCTCAGAAAGGGTCGCATGCCAGTCCTCTTGAAGAGAAGACGCGGCTGGCGGCGCGAAAGGTTGCAATACGCCCGCGTAAACCTTTTCCCGCCGATTACGTCTGCGGCGCGGGCGCGGGCGCGATCGCGGTCAGGGCCGGCGCGTGCGGCGCGGGGCTTCGCCGGGCAAGGCCCATACGTCGATCACGCCGGACGTCGCGTGCTGATTGGCGTTGCCTTCCGGCAGGATGATTTTGCCATCCACGGCGATGGGGCTGTTCCAGTGGCCGTTCCCGCAGTTGAGCCTGGCAAGCTGCGTGCCGCTGGCCGGATCGTAGACGTACAACCCTCCGTTCGGATCGTAGACGTATAACAGCCCGCCCGCCACGATCGGACTCGTGCCGCCGGTCCGGGTGCTCCAGGCCTTGCTGAGCGTCCCGTTGCTGAAGGTCCAGGCCGCGGTCGCGCCGTTATCGGCCGCGAACATCCAGGTCTGGCCGTTGTTGTTCCACACTGCCGGCGCGGTGAACAACATGTTGCCGGAAGGCGTCGAGACGGTTTGCATCTCAGCTCCGCTGTGCGGAGTCGCGCCCGCGATCGATTGCAGGCTCAGCAAACGAATGATATCATCCTTGCCACCCTGCGCCACAAAACCGGAGCCGAGCAGCACCGGCGACGTCGATCCGAGATCAAGATCGCTATCATCAAGCTGGGTGTTATCGGCCGGCGTGTAGTTGGCGAGGGTCTGCGTCGCCGTCGGATCGAGCTCGATCAGCGCATCGCCCCAGTTTGTTTTGCCGTCATACGGACCGTTGCCGGTGGCGACGAAAATGTTGCCCGTGGCAGGGTCGATCACCGCGCCGGCGCGGCCCCAGATCGCCGACCGCGTACCTGGGCACGTGGGCGGATTGATGAGCCCGGCGCGATCGCTGCACAGCGAATTCCACACATGCAGCAGATTGCCGCTTTGCGCGTCCAGGATCGCCACGTGTCCTTGATAAGGCGGCGCGTCTCCAATATAGCCGCCGGTGACCGCGATTACGTTCCCGTTAAAAACCTTCAGCGGCGAAGCAATTTTTTCGCGCTGCGGCATCATGGTGATGGCCGCGGTCCAGACCACGTGCCCATCGCCGACGGCGAGCTTGCGAATCGTGCCGTCCGGCGCCGCGGCGTAAATATGCTGCCGGTCCGGATCGATGGCGGGCGTGCTGGTGGTGATCTGCGCGGTTCCGGCCCAGCTTGCATACTGCGGCGGAGTGTATTCCCACAGAATCGCGCCGGCTGCCGCGTCGATGGCCAGCGTCTTTCCGTAGGTGGTGGTGACGAAGAAGACGTCGTGCGCCGAGCGTTTGACCGCCACCGCATGCAGATAAACCGCGGACGCATCCACGGTGCCGTCGATCTGAATCTGGCGGCGCTCCAGCAAGCCGAGATTGCCGCTGGTGATCCCGCTGATGGCTTGCGAGGTCCCGCTGCTGGCGGCGTCCCATCCGAATTGCGGCCAGTCGGCGTTTTGCGCCAGCGCGGCCGCGGTGGCGAGCAAAACCAAGGTGGAAACCTTGCTCATAGAACGAACCCCAGCTTCGCGGATTCCCCCGGCCCGGCGCGGGGAACGATCCGCACCCCGCCGCCGCGGCTCAGGCCCGCACGTATTTATTGAACCAGTCGATGGTCCGCTGCCAGGCCAGGTCCGCCGCCGCTTTGTTGTAGCGCTCCGGCGTGGCGTCGCAGTTGAATCCGTGCACCGCACCGGGATAGATGTAGCCCTCATGCGGGACGCCCGCTTCTTTCAACTCCGCGTCATAGGCCGGCCAGGTGGAGGCCAGCCGGGTATCGAGCTCGCCGTGATGGACCAGAATCGCGGCCTTGATCTTTGGCACGTCTTCCTTGGCCGGAGGCGTGCCGTAGAAGGGCACCGCCGCGGCGAGATCGGCGCCCAGCCGCACCGCCAGCAGGTTGGCGATCCCGCCGCCGTAGCAAAATCCGGTGGCGCCGATCTTCCCCGTGCAGTCGCTGCGCGCCTTCAACCACCGCGCCGCCGCCACGAAATCCTCCGCCATCTTTTTCGAATCGACTTTGCGGAACAGTTCGCCGCCGTGATAATCGTCGCCGGGAAAGCCGCCCACCGAAGTCAGCCCGTCCGGCGCGAAAGCCATAAAATTGGCCAGCGCCAGCCGCCGCGCGATGTCCTCAATGTGCGGATTCAACCCCCGGTTTTCGTGGATCACGATGATCCCCGGCAGCTTCGACGGAGTTGCGTTGCGCGTATCGGCGCTGGCCGGACGGACCAGGTAGCCGCGAATGCTTCCGTTGCCCTGCGGCGAGGCCACCGTCTCATAGCTGCTCCGGATGCGGTCATCGTTTCGAGCGACCTGCTGCCCCAGCGCGTAATCCGGCAGCAGAGCCTGCATCATCGCCGCCACGGTAAGGCCGCCGGTGGCGTATTTCTGCAAACCGTCCATGAACGAGCGCCGGCTGATCACGCCATGAATAAAAAGATTGTAGAGTTCGACTGCCTCGCTGGGCATCGTTCGTCTTTCCACGGACCCCTCCTTCCGAGAGACTATATCATGGCTCCGCCGCGGAGGCGCGTGCCGGATCAGGCCGGCATCTCTAATTCCTTTTATATTTGTCGAACCAGTAGCGCAGGTAAAGCTGGGTGCGCATGAAATTCGATGGGATCGATGTGGTTCCGTGATATTCGCCGTTCATCCGGATCAGCGCCGTCGGCACTCCGCGGAGTTTTAAAGCTTCATAAAACTCCTCGCTCTGCGGCATCGGCGTCCGCATGTCGAGCACGCCCGTCATCAGCAGCGTCGGCGTCTTCACGTTGCCGGCGTACATCACCGGAGAGTGCTTCAGGTACTCGGTGGGATCCTCCCACGGCAGTTTCTTGAAGAACAGGGAATAATAATTCGGCTGCGCGTCGACGATTCCGGCAAAAGACAGCCAGTCTGTGACCGGGCACTGCGCCACCGCCGCGGCAAAACGGTCGGTATGGCCCACGATCCAGGAGGTGAGCACGCCGCCGCCGCTGCAGCCGTACACGAAAAGATTGCGCTCGTCGATGTAGCCGCGCGAAATCACTTCGTCCACCCCCTTCATCAGATCGTTGAAATCTTTTCCGGGGTAGTCGTAATTGATCGCGTTTCCAAAATCGGTGCCGTAGCCGGTCGAGCCGCGCGGATTGGTGTAAAGCACCACGTAGCCGTTGGCGGCATGATCCTGATAGGCAAAGTTAAATCCCACGTCGTACATCCCCGCCGGGCCGCCATGAATGCTGAGAATCGGGGGATACTTCTTCGACGGATCGAAATCCGGAGGTTTTACGATCCATCCCTGTATCTTCAGATTGTCGGTTGAGGTGTAGCTGATCTCCTCCACCTCGCCCAGCTTGATGCCGCGCAGCAGGTCGCCGTTGGCGTCGGTGAGCTGCCTGGGCCGCGGATTCGCCAGATCAACAATCACCACGTCGGCCGGCTTGGCCGGATCGGTCAGCACGCCCGCTGCTATCCCAGCCTTGCTCACGCTGCTGACGGTGAGCATGTGATTGCCCTCGGTGACCTTGCGGACCTCGCGATCGAGCGAGGCGTAATACAGATTGCGCGTGCCGCTCTCGCTCACGCCGAAGTAGAGGCCGCTGCTGTTGGCGCTCCACTGGAGTCCCGACGGCGTCCGGTCGAGCTTGGGAGTAATGTCGCGCTGGTTCGATCCGTCGATATTCATCACGTACAGGTCGGAATCCTTCCAGGCCTGCATCGCGAAATCATAACCGGTATAGGCGATGTATCGCCCGTTGGGCGAGACCACCGGGTTCTGATGCTCGCCCTTTCGAGTTACCAACTGCCGGACCGCGCCGCTCGCGGTATCGACGGCATAAATGTAGTTCTCCTTGACGTGATAATCCGCGTCGGGCAGCCGCAGGCCGCTGAAAACGATGGTTTTGCCATCGGGCGTCCAGGACAGCCCGCCTCCGCCTCCGAATCCGCCGCCGGGCCCGTCATTAAAATCGCCGCTGGTCAACTGCCGCGGCGCGCCGCCGTCGGCCGATACGACAAAAATGTGACGGAAGCCGGGCTCGAGAAAACCCTGGCGATCGAGCCGGTAGCGGAGCCGGTCAATAATCATCGGATCGGGCGTCCATTTGGCGCCTTCAGGCCTGGCCGGCAGATGAATATTCCACGATTCGTGATGAGGAACCAGCTTGGTAAACGCAATCGATTTGCTATCGGGAGACCAGGAGATTCCGCTGGGCGGCTCCTCCAGCCGCGTGATCTGGGTCTGCGCGCCCTCGGCGTCCATCCACCGGACGTAGATCTGGTTGCCCTTCGGCTCGCCCTGCGCCAGATACGCGATGCGCGTCCCGTCCGGCGACCAGCGCGCGTCGGAGCCTTTCACCAGGAAGCGCTGATGGCTCCCGTCAGCGTTCATGATGTAGAGGGCGGATTCGAACCGGTCGTTCATCTTATCCACCCAGCGCCGGGTGAATACAATCTGCTTGCCGTCCGGGGAAATCTGCGGATCGGAGACACTCACCAGATCCAGATACATCCCCAAACTGATTTTTCGGACCGGTTCCTTGCCGATATCGGCGGCGGGCATCCCGCCGGCCAGCCCCAGCGCGATCAGCGTCAGCCGGAAAAGAAGACGATTCATTTTTGGAAGCCTCCCGATTTCAGAGAGAGTCTATCAGATCTCTCCCGCCCAGACCTGCGCGCGGGGCAGGGCGCGGAATTTTTTGCGCCGCCGAAACAGCCGAAACATTTGTGCCTCCACACGCCTCTAAGTGTGGTTGTAGCTGCATGCCAGCAACAGTCGCAGCCTTGGTTTTCCTTGGAATTCTCGCCGCGGCGCGTTGGCTGTTCCGGTTCCGAAGGCGTTGTCCTTATGGCAATCCGCTCTGCCGCTCCGACCGGCCTTGCCTGCAATGTTACCGGGACCTCTATAAGAAAACTTCTTCCACCCCGGGCGAGGCGCCGCGGTAGCGGGCGCCTCGGGCCGGCCGCGGCGGGCGCGCTTCCGGTACAATTGTGCTGGATCGCACGATGATCACCGCGATTGTCCTGATCAACACCAGCCAGGGACGCGCTCCGGCGGTGGCGCAAGCCTTGATCGAAATGCCAGGCGTGAGCGAAGCCTACTCCGTCGCGGGACCCTTCGATCTGGTGGCGATCGCGCGTGTTCGCCGGCATGAGGATCTGGCGGCGCTGGTCACCGAACAGATCCAGAAGGTGGAGGGTATCCGCTCCACCCAGACGCTGATCGCCTTCCGCGCCTACAGCCAGCGCGATCTCGACGCCCTGTGGGACATCGGCAACGAGGAAATGGCCCGCTGAGGCCGCGCCGGGATTACCGGCCGTTCAGGGCCTGCTTCATCGCCGCGGCCTGTTGATAGGCTTGGCCTTGGTAGGGGCCCTTCATCGAAGCCGCCTTCTGCATGTACTGCTGGCCGGCTTCCATCTTGGTCTTGTCGAGGGTGAGCTTGCCGAACTGAAAATCGCAGATGCCCAGGGTGAAATACGCCGCTTCCAGACGGTCGCCGCTCAGCATCTTCTCCGCCGCCCGCAAATTCGTTTCGCAATCCCGCCAGTTCTGCTTCTGGCCGTTGATGAAGCCGGCGTAGTAGTAGCCGTTGGCCAAGGCTTCGTTCTTCAGCTTTTCCCACTCCGCCTCCGGAATGGATTCGGGCCGCGGCTTTTTCGCCGCGGCGATCAGGTGCTCGGCATTGGCCAGCGATCCGCGCCCGCCTTCCAGCAGCGCGATGTTGGCGGCGATATTATCGGGATGCCCCTTGACGATCTCCGCCATGCCCTCCATCTGCTTGGCCTTGTTGCCGGACTTGCCCAGGGCCACCAGGTAGGCGTTGGCGAACACCTCGTCGATATACTGGCTCTTGGGATTCTGCGCCAGCAGCATGGCGCCGAGCTCGGCGGCCTTGGCCGGATCGATCCCCGGCTGCTCCATCGTATAGGCCAGCGCGTACTCGGTATAAGTGTCGTTGGTCTTGGCCGCATCCTGATTGGATGCCCATGTTTTGGCTTCTTCCGGATCGGTGGGTTTGGGGGCCTTCAGCAGATCCTGGGCGAACTTGTGCGCCTGCGGCGCCAGCTTCTTGACGGCGTCGGCGTCCTTTTTCGCCACGGCCTCCCGCAACTGGTCAAACGGATTCTTTTCTTCGTCCTGCGCGAAGCAGAGCGCGCAAAGCGATACGGCGGCGATCGCGGCCACAAGAGTCTTCACAAAATGTTCCCTCCCAAGTAGATCGATTATACATCGGCGCCGCAAGCGCGGGAACGGCGCTATAATCCCCTCATGCCGACCGTTGAACAGCATGCTCCCGGCTCTTTCTGCCTGGTCGAACTGGCCACCAGCGATCAGGACGCAGCCAAACAATTCTATTCGCAGCTCTTCGCCTGGTCGGTTGTGGACCATCCGATGGACCACGGCGGGCTCTACACCATGTTTCAGACCGGCGGGCGCGACGCCGCTTCGGCCTACACGATGTCAAGGGAAATGGAGGGAATCCCCCCGCACTGGGATCTTTATATTTCCGTGGAAAATGCCGACGGCGCCGCCAGCCGCGCCAGAGAGCTGGGCGGGCAGGTGCTGGCGCAGCCCTTCGACGTGATGCAGTACGGGCGCATGGCGGTGCTCCGCGATCCCACCGGCGCGGCATTTCGCATCTGGCAGCCGAAGCAGAGCATCGGCATCGGAGTTGCCGGCGTGCCGGGGACGCTGTGCTGGGCCGATCTGAATTCGCCCGATCGGCCGCGCGCGAAACAGTTCTACGAGTCCTTGTTTGGCTGGACGGTGACGGCCGGGGACAAGGACCCCTCAGAATATATGCACATCCAGAACGGGCGGCAGTACATCGGCGGGATGCTGCCGAAGCAGCATCAGCCGCCCAACGCCCCGCCGCACTGGCTGCCCTATTTTCTGGTGGAAGACGTCGATGCGAGCGCCAGGAAAGCGGAGTCGCTGGGCGGCAAAACGTTGATGCCGCCGGCCGCGATCCCTGACGGCGGGCGCTTCGCGGTTCTGGCGGACCGGCAAGGCGCGGTCTTCGCGATTTTCCGGGCCGCGCCGCGCGGCTAAAACGGGTTCCACCCGCCGCGCATGGCCGCTTACGGCGACGTCAGTCTTCCGGTTCCCGTCGATCAGCTTTTCACCTACGCCCTGCCGGAAACGATGCGGCACCGGGTGCGGGCGGGCTGCCGCGTGCTGGTTCCCTTCGGTTCGCGCAAGCTGGCCGGCGTCGTGCTGCGCGTGCATGACGATCCGCCGGCCGCGCCGGTGCGCCAGGCGCTGCGCCTGCTCGATGAGGAACCGGCGCTCGACGAAGCTTTATTGAAGCTCGGCTGCTGGATCGCGTCGTATTATTGCGCGCCGCTCGGGGAAACGCTGCGCGCCATGACCCCGCTTTCCGGCGAGCTGCGCCAGGGCAGGGTCTATTCGCTGACGCCCGCCGGACGCGACGCCGCCCGCCAACTCTTTTTCGGGGGCGGGGGCGAGCAGGACGCGGCCTCGCGCATCCTGCGGATGCTCGACGCGCGGCAGCAGTTATCGGCGAACTATCTGGCGAAAAAGATCGAAAACGCCGCCCGGGTCTTGAAATCGCTCGAAAAACGGGGTTTTATCGAAGGCGAGGATATCGCGGCCCAGCGGGATCCGCTGCGCGCCGCCGCCGCCCGGCTGCGCGTCGAATTTAAATCGCGCGCGGAAAAGCTGCCCAAGGCCGAACGCGAGCTGCTGGCGTTTCTGGAGCTTCATCCGGGAACGCACAATCTGGCGGAGGTGGAAATGGCGGTGGCCCGCGCCGGCCGCTCGGCCAGAAGTCTCGCCCGGCGCGGCCTGGTTTCTCTGGCGCTGGCGTCGGCCGGCGCCGCGGAGGCCGCCGCACCCATCCCGCTTTCGCTCAACCGGCATCAGCGCGCGGCGCTGGAGGCGATTCACGGCGCGCTCCAGCGGAAACAGTTTCAAACATTTTTGTTGCACGGCGTCACCGGATCGGGCAAAACCGAAATTTACCTGCGGGCGATCGAACATACGCTTGCTTCCGGACGCGGAGCGCTGATGCTGGTGCCGGAGATCGGCCTGACGCCCGCCGTGGCCGGCCAGTTCCAGCAGCGATTCGGCCGGCGCGTGGCGATTCTTCATTCCGCCTTTCACGGCTCCGAGCGCGCGCGGGAGTGGCGGCGCATCCGCGGCGGGGAAGCAGGGGTGGTGGTGGCGACGCGATCCGGCGTGTTCGCCCCGGTGCGCGATCTGGGCCTGATCGTGGTCGATGAGGAGCACGATCAGAGCTACAAGCAGCAGGAAACGCCGCGCTATCACGGCCGCGACGTGGCCATCGTGCGCGCGCGCGACGCCGGCGCCGTGGCCGTGCTGGGATCGGCCACGCCCAGCCTGGAAAGCCGGTTCAACGCCGAAAGCGGCAAATACACGCTGCTCGAACTTCCGCAGCGCGTCGAAAGCCGGCCCCTGCCCGAGGTCACGCTGATCGACATGCGGCGGGAGTTTCACGAGACGCGGAAGGTGGCGGTGTTTTCGCGGGCCTTGATCGAGGCGGTGAAGCAGCGCCTGGACAACGGCGAACAGGCGATGCTGCTGCTCAACCGCCGCGGGTTTTCGAGCTTCGCCATGTGCCGCTCCTGCGGGGAGCGGATCCAGTGCGCCCACTGCTCGGTGGCGCTGACCTATCACAAGCGCGACCGCCGCATGCTGTGCCATTACTGCAATGATTCGGCCCCCGTGCCGGAGCGCTGCCCGCGCTGCGGCAGCGATTACGTGCAGTTCCAGGGCGCCGGATCGGAGCGCGTCGAGGAGGAGCTGCACGCCGCTTTCCCCCGCGCCCGCATCGCGCGCCTGGACCGCGACACAGTGGGGCGGAAGCGCGATTACGAAACCATTCTGGCGGCGTTCCGCGCCGGCGATTACGATATCCTCGTAGGCACGCAGATGATCGCCAAAGGCCACGACATCGCCAACGTCACGCTGGCCGGCATCGTGAACGCCGATATCGGCCTGGGCCTGCCGGATTTCCGCGCGGCCGAGCGGACCTTCCAGCTTTTAACCCAGGCCGCCGGGCGCGCCGGCCGCGGCCAGACTCCGGGCATCGTTCTCATCCAGACGGTCAATCCCGAGCACTACGCGATTCAGTGCGCGGCCTCGCAAAACTACCAGGCTTTCTACAAAAAGGAAATCGAATTCCGCCGCTCCATGTCGTATCCGCCGTTCGCGGCCCTGGCCAACGTGTTCGTGCGCGCGCCGGGCGAGGAGGAGGCGAGGTCGCGCAGCGCGGCGCTGGCGCGCTCGGTCCAGCCGCCGCCGGAGGGGGTGCGCGTGCTCGGCCCGGCGGCCGCCGCGGTGGCCCGGCTCAAGAACGAGTACCGCTATCAGATGCTGGTGAAGGCGAACAGCCGCAAGCGCCTGAACGAAGTCCTGCAACGGCTCCGCGCCTTCGCCTTGCAGGAAAAATGGAGCGCGGCCGCGCTGGTGATTGACGTGGACCCGGCGAGCACGATGTGAGTTCACCCATGCCCGACTTCCTGACCATCGACGGAAATCTGCGCGCCGCCATGCGCTTTTTCGGCGAAGCGTCGGGAGCGGGCGAAGTGCGCGAGCTGGACGGCAGCATCGCTATCTTTTCCGGGCTCGACTACGGCGTGTTCAACATCGCGCTGCTCACCTCGCCGGCCCGCGACGGCCAGTTGCAGGGGCGTCTTCAGGACGCGGCCAGGTTCTTTCGCGAGCGCACCCTGCGCTGGTCTTTCTGGCTGTGCGACGATCTGCTCGATCCCGCCTCGGCGCGGCACGGGCGGCAGACGTTTCTGAACTTCGGGATGCGGGCGATCTCCCATCCGCCGGGCATGCTCGCCGAAGCGCTGGCGCCGCCTGTGCGGCAGCTTCCCGAGATCGAATGCCGTCCGGTGTGCGATGCGCCCTCGCGCGCCGCTTTCGCCGAACTCACTTCGATCGCCTTCGACATTCCCTACGCCATCGCGCGCGCCGTCTACACTCGCGAGGAGGCCTGGCGGGGAGACTACCGCGGCTTCGTGGGCGTGGCGCAGGGCCGGGTGGTGGCGACCGTGGCCATGGTGGCGGCGGCGGAGGCCGTCGGCGTGTACTCGCTGGCCACCGTCCCGGCGTTCCGGCGGCGCGGCTACGGAGAGGCGCTGCTGCGCGCCGCGGCGGCGCAAATGACCGCGCGCACCGGCCTTCGCCGCCTGGCGCTGCAATCCACCGAAGCGGGCTACTCGCTCTATCGCCGCCTGGGATTCCGCGACGTGACCACGTTCACGGTTTATCTGACCAAGTAAGATCCGGCGGCAGGGTGAGGGCGAGCTTGGCGGCGCTGATCGCCTGGCCGACGTGGCGCTGCGTGTGTTCGGCGATGTGCGTCAGCAGCCCGATGACGGTGGAAGGCAGACGTTTTCGTCCGACCTCGCGCGCCTCCGCCAGCCGGGACGGATCGAGCGCGCGCACCACCGTTTCGGCCTCGCCAAAGGCGCGGTCGAGCTCGGCCAGCAGCTCCTGGCGCGTCGCGCCCGGCCGATGCTCGGCGGCAAGCCCGGCCATTTGCGAGTCGGAAAGCTGTTGCTGCTTCAAGTACGTCATCAGCCGGCCGACACTGCCGGCGATGTGGCGGATATGAAAGCCGACCGATCCGAATCCGTGCGGCGTCGCCCAAATCTGCGCGGTGGTCAGCGGCGCGGTGTATTTCTCCAGATCCTCGCGGGCCTGCGCGAAGGCGTACAGCACCGGCGCAAGCAGCGGATCGAGGCCGGGAATGGGCCCGCGGAGCCAGGGCTCGGGGAGCGGCATAATTTCAGCTTAATCCGCGCCGGCTTCTCCGGCCGGCCCGCGGGAGAAGCGCTCCCGGCGCCGCGCGACAATGAGAGCGGATGCTCGAGCTGCCCCGACAGATCGAAACGATTGTCGCCGAACTGCGCGCCCAGGGATTCCGGCCGCTCATCGCCGGCGGGGCCGTGCGCGACGCGCTGCTCGGACGCGCGGCCAAAGATATCGATATCGAGGTTTACGGAATCACCTATGACCGGCTCGCGGAGATTCTTTCGCGCTTCGGGCGCGTGGACCTGGTGGGCCGGTCCTTCGGAGTGGTCAAGCTCGACGGGCACGACTTCAGCGTGCCGCGGCGCGATAACAAGATCGGGCGCGGGCACCGCGACTTCCTGACTACGTTCGATCCATCGATTACGCCGCGCGAGGCGGCCAGCCGCCGGGATTTTACGATCAACGCGATGGCCTACGATCCGGTGTCGCATGAAGTGCTCGATTTCTTCGGCGGCCGACAGGATCTCGAAAACCGCGTCTTGCGCGCGACAAGCTCCGCGTTTTCCGAAGACCCGCTCCGCGTGCTGCGCGGGATGCAGTTCGCTTGCCGCTTCGATCTGACCCTTGATCCGGCGACGGCGGAGATGTCGCGGGCGATCGCGGACCAATACTCGACCATCGCCCGGGAGCGGGTCGCCGAGGAGTTCATGAAGTGGGCGACGAAGGCGGCGCATCCGGGGCGGATTTTCGAGTATCTGGAAACAACCGGGTGGATCAGGCATTTTCCCGAATTGCAGCGCTTGCGGGGTGTGCCGCAGGACCCGGAGTGGCATCCGGAGGGCGACGTGGCCGTCCACACCATGCACGTGGTCGATTTCGCGGCGCGCATCGCCGGGCGCGATCATTGCCAGGGCGACGACCGCGCGGTGCTGATGTTCGCTGCGCTGGCCCACGACTTCGCCAAGGCGGATACCACGGCGCTGCGCGAAGTCGACGGGCGCCTGCGATGGACGTCGTACGGGCACGAAGCGGCCGCCGGGCCCGCGGCGCGCGTCTTCCTGGAGCGGATCGGAATCAAAAGCGCCATCATCGAACAGGTGGTTCCTCTGGTGCGGCATCATCTGGCGCATTCCAGCATCGGCCCCGAGGTGACGCCGCGCGCGGTGCGCAGGCTGGCGGCGAGGCTCGCCCCGGCCAGCATCATTCAACTGATCCGGCTGATCGAAGCCGACGCCTCGGGCCGGCCGCCGCGCGAGCCGGGGTTGCCCGAATCCGCCGCCAGGATCCGGGAAATGGCCGAAGCGCTGGCGGTCGGGGAAAAGCCGCAGCGCCCCTTGATCCGGGGACGCCATGTTCTGCCGTACTTCGGCGATCAGCCCGGACCGCACATCGGCGAGGTGACCCGCGCGGCCTATGAGGCGCAGCTCGATGGCGCCTTTTCGACCGAGGAAGAAGGCCGCAAATGGCTAGAGGAGTATCTGCGGCGGAAATCGGACGCTAACTGATGATTCCCTTGCGGACGGCGTAAAGGATCAGCTCGGGGACCGAGTGCAGATTGAGCTTTTGCAGGATATGAGTCCGGTGCGTTTCGACCGTATAAAGGCTCAAATTGAGCAGATTTGCGACTTCTTTGTTGCTTTTTCCTTCCGCAACGAGTTGCAGAACTTCGCGCTCGCGGTTGGTTAAAAGCTCATAGCTGTCCTCGGCGCCCATTTCCGCCAGTTGATGGACGTAATCTTCCTTCAAAATGCGGCGAACGGCGGGGCTGAAGAAGGATTTTCCTTCCATGATGGCGTGGATGGCGCTGATCAGGTCGGCCTCGGCGGAATCCTTCAGGAGGTAGGCGCGGGCGCCGGCCTTGAGCGAGCGGATTACGTAACTCTCATCGCTGTGCATGCTGAGGATAGCGATGGCGGTCTGCGGGCTGCGCGCGGCGATCTGGCGGGCGGCTTCGACGCCGTTCAGGTGCGGCATGGCGACATCCATCACCACGACGTCGGGCTTGGTGTGGGCGGCCAGTTCCACTGCCTGGCGCCCATCGGCGGCCTCGCCGACCACTTCAAAGTTGGGCTGGCGCTCCAGCAGGAGCTTCAGGCCGTTGCGCATCACAGTGTGGTCGTCGGCGAGCAAAATTCTTATGGACATGATTCACCCCGCAATGGGCAGCTCCACCGCCACCCGGGTTCCCATGCCCGGGCTCGATTCGATCTCGAAGGCGCCGCCTAAGTGGGACACCCGCTCCTCCATTCCGACCAGCCCGAGGCCGCGCACCCGCCGCGCGTCGAAACCATGGCCGTCGTCTTCGACGGTGAGCACGATCCTGGACGTTTCCTGCTTCACCACCACTTTCACCGTCCGGGCGTGGGAATGGCGCGCGCAGTTGTGCAAGGCCTCCTGCACCACCCGGTAGATGCAGGTGCGGAGCGTGTCCGGCAGTTCGGCCGCGGTCTCCTCGGCCGTCACGTGAACCCGCAGGCCGGTTCGCTTGGAGATTTCCCGCGCCTGCCATTCGAGCGCGGGGACCAGGCCGAAGTCGTCGAGCATGGAGGGGCGCAGCAGCAGTGTCATGTTGCGGATCACCTGAACGCTCGCTTCGGCGAGCTTCTTGATCGATTCGACGTGGCGGCGGACTTCGGCGGAATCGGCCGGGACGCTGGCGGCGGCGTTGCCGGCCTCCATCAGCAGCGCCGAAAGCGACTGGCCGACTTCGTCGTGCAGCTCGCGCGAAATGGCGCGGCGCTCTTCTTCCTGCGCGGACACCAGGCGCGCCGAAAGCTCCTTCAGTTCCTGCTGCGCGCGGCGGACTTCTTCATAGCGCCGGTTCAATTCGTTTTCGAGTTCCAGCGTCCGGCGGATGGTGAAGGCGGCCAGCAGCAGGCCCGAGCCGGCGGTGAGGCCGAGCATCCAGATCAGGCGGGCGCGCAGCTTGTGAAACGCGGCGTTCAGCTTGGCGTCGTCGGCGGTCAGCTCCCGGGCGCTGATCTGGTCCAGCCGGTCGGCCAGTTTGAGCATGGCCGCGCGGCGGCGGACCAGCTCGCCGGAGAAATAGGCCGCGCCGCTTTTTTGCTTCTCATTCGCGCCGAGCTCGCTGATGAAATCGAGAAGCTTCCAGTAGACCTGGACCTCGTTTTCCAGATCGCGGAACGCGGCTTGTTCGGCGGGGTCCAAGGTCGCGGCGCAATCGGCCAGCGCGCGGTCCGTGCTTTGCCGGATTTCGGTCCAGTTTTCCACCTGAGCCTGGGCGATGGAGCGGTCCGCGGCGAGCAGGTAATCGCGCATGACAATCGCGGACTGATAGATGCCGGAGCGGACTTCGTCCAGCGCGCGGCTGCGGCGGAAGTACACATCGCGCACCTGAGCGTCGCTGGCGCGGACGTTTTGCAGGATGAGCAGGGCGTCCAGGCCCGCGCCAACCAACAGCAGCATCAATCCGCCAAAGCCGGCGATCAGCATGCGCCGTCCGCCGGTGAGCGAACCGGCGGTGAGAGGCTTGGATTTCACGTTCGTTTACAGTGTAGCGAACGCGTCCGGCGGCGAAATACCGTCCCAACGGGATTGTTGAAACGCGTCCGCCGGCGCTTTACTTGTACTAGATCGTAGGAAGCAGTTCCGTTTCGATCAAAAATGCACGAAGAGGACCGAAACAGATGATGAAAGCCACCTTGGCTTGCTTAGGTTTTGCTGTGTTATTTTCGACGGCCGCTTGCCACAAGGCCAAGCCCGTCGCTGCCAGCCACCCGCCCGACACCACGCCGGTGGCGCCAGCCACAAGTCCGGCGCCGGCCCCGCCGCGGTCCTCCGGCCGGCAGGCGCCGCCGAGCCAGCGCGCCGATGACACTCCTCGGCCTGCGCAGATGACTCAGCAGGAACGGGCGACGCTCAACGAAAGCCTGGCTCGGTTAGAAGATGCCCTGTTTGATTACGACAAGTCCACGATTCGTCCGGACGCCTCGACGGCGCTCAAGGACGATGTGGCAGTGATCCGCGAGATTCTGGCGAATTATCCCAGCCAGAAGCTGCTGATCGAGGGTCACTGCGACGAACGGGGTTCGGAGGAATACAATATGGCCCTTGGAGACCGGCGCGCAAAAGCCGCCGAGGAGTTCCTGTTGTCAATGGGGATTCCGCAATCGCAGTTGACGATTATCAGCTATGGCAAGGATCGTCCGGTGTGCACGGATAAGGACGAGACCTGCTGGCAGAAGAATCGTCGCGCGCACGTCACCGCGGCGCCGTAATCCAGTTTGACCTGTAGCGCACCCTCCAGAAGGCACGGGGCGCGGCGGCTTCCGGCAAGGATCGCGGCCGCGCCCCGTGCCGTTGTTTTTTTCTCACCGCGAATTTCTGAGCACCAGCGCCGAATTCTTGCTGCCGAAGGCGATGCAGTTGGCGACTGCATACTGGATATCCGCGCGGCGGCCGGCCTGGGGAATATAGTCCAGATCGCATTCCGGATCGGGAACCTCGAGGTTTACCGTGGGCGGAAGGAAGCAGTGGTTCATCGCCAGAAGCGTGGCTGCGACTCCTGCCGCGCCGCAGGCCCCCTGGGGATGTCCGATCAGGCTCTTTAAAGACGACCCCGGCAGCCGGTAGGCGTGCTTGCCGAAGGCCAGCTTCACGGCGCGCGTCTCGATGCGATCGTTCAGCTCGGTGGAAGTGCCGTGATAGTTCAGATATCCGACCGCCTCGGGCGCGACACGGGCTTCCTCCAGCGCCAGCGAAATGGCGCGCGCGGGTTCCTCGCCGCACTCCTCCAGCCGCACGCGGTGGTAGGCCTCGCAGGTCGAGCCGTAACCGGCGATCTCACCAAGAATCTTCGCTCCGCGAGCCAGGGCGCGCTCGCGTTCCTCCAGAACGAAAAACCAAGAGCCTTCGGCGAGGACGAAACCGTCGCGATCGCGGGAAAACGGCCGGGAGGCGCGCGGCGGGCAGTGGTTCCAGCGCGAGGCGAGAATGCGCATGGCCATAAATCCGCGCAGGATCAGCGGCGCGATCGGCGCGTCGACCCCGCCGGCGATGATCAGGTCCAGGACGCCAGCCTGAATGTTGCGGTAGGCATAACCGATCGCGTCGGTCGAGGAGGTGCAGCCGGTGGAAATCACATGGCTCAGGCCGCGAAAGCCGAAGCGCATGGAAACTTCGCTGGCCAGCGTGCCGATGGTCGAGGTTGGCACCACGTAGACCGAGCATTGCCGCCAATGTCCGGTGTGATAGAGCCGGTACTGCTCTTCGGTGAACTCCTGGCTGCCTCCGCCCGATCCGAGAACAACGCCGATGCCGCGCAGTTGCTCGCGGCTCATGCGGGCCGGATCGATTCCCGCCGATGCGATCGCCTCCTGTACGGCCGCGACCGCCAGCGGCGCGGCGCGCGAGACATGCGGCCGGTCCTTCGGCGGGACGTAATCCTCCTCGCGGAAGTCTTTCACTTCACCCGCGATCTTCACCGCGAAATCCGAAGGATCGAAGCGCGTGATCGGGCCGATGCCGCTGACGCCGCTGCGCGTCGCCTCCCAAAAGGCGCGCGTCCCGATTCCGTTCGGGCTGACGCAGCCCATTCCGGTGATGACCACGCGGCGCATGGGGAAAGGTCCGGACATCAGGAGTCCGGAGGCGGAGGCCCGCCTCTGGTATTTGGCGGCTTCCCGGTTCCGACTGGTGGCTCCTTCTTTTGCTAGAATAACGGTTTCGCACCTACGCCGTCTTGCTTGAGGGGCTCCGTTTTGCTTGGGTGAAACCGGGGTTGAGAGACGGACGTCTTGAGTAAAGCGCAGAGTGGAAAGGAACCCGGTTAGATGACGTTTTCCAGGCCTGGACGCCTGCGCGTACTCGCCGTCTGCTTGTGGATCGGAGGCGTTTTCTCCCCGAGCCTTTCCGCGCAGCCTCAGCCGCCGCAACCCCCGCAGCCGCCGCCCGCGAAGCCCCAGCCGGAGCAGAAAAAGAACAATCCCTTCGAAGCCATTCCCGAGTCCCAGGAGCCGCAGCCCCCGAAACCCCAGCCGCCGAAGCTTGAGACTCCCAAGCCGGAGGAGGCCAAGCCGGCCGCGGCGCCGGAGGACGTTGTCGAATCCATCGTGATTCGCGGCGCGCGGCGCATCCCGCAGGATACGTTGAAGGCGCTGATCACCACCAAACCTGGCGATAAGTACGACCCCGAACAGCTCAACCGCGATTTCATGATTCTGTGGAACAGCGGCCATTTCGACGATATCCGTCTGGAGCGCGAGCCCGGCCAGCACGGCTGGATCATCACGTTCGTGGTGGTCGAGCGGCGCATCATCCGCTCGATCAAATACGACGGCATGAAGTCGATCACCGTATCGGAGATTCTGGACCGCTTCAAGGAGCGCAAGGTCGGCCTCAGCGTCGAATCGCAGTATGATCCGAATAAAGTACAGCGGGCCAAAGTCGTTCTCCAGGAGTATCTGGCCGAACGCGGCCGCCAGTTTGCGACCGTCGATCCTCAAATCCACCAGGTGCCGCCCAGCTCGCTTGAAATCGTGTTCAAGGTGAACGAAGGGCCGAAGGTCAAGGTGGGCAGCATCACCTTCGACGGCAACGACCATATGAGCGACCGGAAGCTGGCCGCGGCGATGAAGAATCTGCATCCCTACGGCATTCCGCACTCGCTGTTTTTCGAAAGCCTGTTTGCGAAAACCTACGACTCGAGCAAGCTGGAAGAAGACCGCGAGCGCATCCAGCAGTTCTATCAGGATCACGGCTACTTCACCGCCCATACCACCGATGCCAAGGTCGATATCGTCACCACGATTACCGGCGGCAGCTTCCGCATTCCGCTGATTCACCAACAATCGCTCGGCAAGGCGGCCAACATTCACATCAGCGTGGAAGAAGGGCGGCTGTATCACCTGAACAACATTAATTTCGTCGGCGTGAAACTGTTCCGCACGCCGGATTCGCTGATGAAACCGGTGTTCGGCATGGGGCAGGGCGATGTTTTTTCCACCGCCAAGCTGCGCAAGGGCATCACCGATCTGCAAAAGCTTTACGGACAGTTCGGCTACATTGATGCGGTGGCCGAGCCCAGCTTCGAGCCCGTCCCCAACACGGACAAGCTCGATCTGACGTTGACACTCGACGAAGGCAAGCAGTTCTTTGTCCGCCGCATCGATTTTTCGGGCAACACCACCACGCGCGATAAAGTGATCCGCCGCGAGCTCCTGCTGGATGAAGGCGAAGTCTTCAATACGCATCTTTGGGAACTCAGCATCCTGCGGCTGAATCAACTGGGATATTTCGAGCCGTTGAAGGAAGAGGAAGCCGCCGATATCAAGCGCGACACCAAGACCGACACCGTCGACATCACGCTGAAGGTGAAGGAGCGCGGAAAAAATTCGGTGCAGTTGAACGGCGGCGTTTCGGCCATCGCCGGCAGCTTCATCGGATTTTCCTACTCGACCAACAATTTCCTGGGCCTCGGCGAGACGCTGAGCCTGTCCACCCAGTTGGGAACCATCCAGCGCAGCGCGCAGTTCGGCTTCACCGAACCTTACCTGTTCGATATTCCGCTACAGGTTGGCTTCACCGTCTTCGATTCGCGCTTCAACTACGATCAGGCCAAGCAGGTTTCGATTCTTGCGGGGGAGAATCTGGTCCCGTTGTTCAACCAGCTTGGCGCGCAGAACCTGTTGAACTACATCTCGGATTCCTACGGCGCCACGGTTTTCGGCAGCTATCCGCTCAAGCGCAGCTTCGCGCGGCTGGGGCTCAGCTACGGCTACACGATTCAACATGTGAAGGCGTTGACCACCGCGGCCCAGGATTATTTCAATTACCTCGACTTCCTGCGCATCAACGGACCCAATCCTCTGGACCGCATCCGTACTTCGACGCTGACGCCGAGCTATACGTACAACACCGTCGATCATCCGATCACGCCGACGCGCGGCAAGGCGGTTTCGCTTTCGGTCTCCTATTCGGGCGGGCCCATAGGCGGAAACGTCAACCAGATCGAGCCGGTGGTGGATCTGAAATATTTCCGCAAATCGCCGATCAACGCCAAGCACATCATTGGACTGCACGCCGCCGGAAGATGGCTGACCGGATACGGCGGCAAGGTGGCCTCCCCGCTGAACCGGTTTTATATGGGCGGCGAGAACGATATTCGCGGATTCGACATTTGGGGGATCACGCCGATCGCGTTTGTGCCCACCTCGGCTTCCATTCAGGTGCTCAACAACGACGGGTCGCCGCTGATGCAAAAAGGCCTGAACAGCAATGGGCAGGTCACCCAAATCCCGGTGTACACGACCTTTCCCGCTTATCAGATGGTCACTCCGGGAGGCGATCTCTCCACATGGGGCAACGCCGAATACCGCATCCCGATCTTCGGCCCTGTAACCTTGGCGTTGTTCGTCGATGCGGGCGCCAACAAGCTCGCGCAGACCAGCCAGTTGAAGCTCAACCCCAGCGACGTTTCGACCCTCCAGGGGGAGTTTCCGGAGGCCAGTTTCCCGAATCGGGCCATTGTGGCGCCGGGCACGCAGTCCTGGCGCATGTCCACCGGATTGGAGATTCAGGTGCTAATGCCGGTGGTGAATGCTCCATTCCGCGTGTATTGGGCCTATAATCCGTTGCGAGTCGACGAAGTCATACAACCGCCGATTGTCGCGGATCGTACGTATTTTCCCAACGCCGCAACCTTCGCCAATGCCGTGGCGCAGTTCGGCCAACCCGTTCCGTTCTTCGAGCAGGCGAACACGTTCCGCTTTACGATCGGAAGGACGTTTTAGATCCGCGCCCGCAAGGGCGAGGGCGACTGGCGGGCGCCTCGGCGCCCTGTTAGGATGATTAGAATAGAAAACTGAGGAGTTTTGTCGTGAGAAAACAGAAAGTTGCGCTTTTTGCTGCCGTCCTGACCGCGGCGCCGGCCCTGCTGGCGCAGAACCAGACTGCGCCGGCCGCTTCCGCTCCGGCCGCGGCGGCCCACATCCCGCAGCGCATCGGGGTGATTCAGGTGCAGCAGGCCCTGCTCAGCACCCACGATGGACAGGCGAAGATGCAGGAGTTTCAAACCAAGTTCGTCGAGCCACGTAAGAAAGAGCTGGACCGGAAAGCCCAGGAGATCCGCGAGCTGCAAAACAAGCTGCAAGCGGGCGGCGCGGTGATGGCGGACGCGGCCAAAGCCGAGCTCCAGCGCAGCATCGACGATAAAACCAAGCGCTACAATCGCGACATGCAGGACGCGCAGGATGAGATGCAGGCGGAAAATCAGAAGCTGATCGAGGAGATGAGCGGCAAGATGCAGCAGGTGATCGACAAATACGCGCAAGCCGGCGGCTACGCGGTGATCATCAACGTCAGCGATCCCAATACGCCGGTTCTCTACGCCTCAAGCTCAGTGGATATCACCAAGGACATCATCGAGCTGTACGATAAGACCTTCCCGGTGGCCGCGCCGGCGACGTCGGCGGCGCCCAAGCCCTCTTCGGCTCCTGCTCCCGCCAAGAAGCAGTCACAATAAGCACGAGGCCCGGCTTGCGTGCGGTTGCGGCGCCACTGGCGCGGTTTTTTCACAGTGGCTCCGTCCGGTAGGGCGGCGTCGCGTTACGCCGCCGTTGTAAAATCGACCAAGTGAACCCGTCCCCGGCGCTTTATCTCGACGACGTTTCCGTGGGCCAGCGATTCCGTTCGGCTGCGCATCAAATTACTGAGGCGGAGATCAAGGCCTTCGCGCGCGAGTTCGATCCGCAGCCTTTTCATCTGGACGAAGCCGCCGCGCGGGCCAGCGTGTTCGGCGGCCTGGCCGCCAGCGGATGGCACACTGCTTCGATCACCATGCGGCTGATCGTCACCGGCGGGGTGCCGTTCGCCACCGGGACGGTCGGGCTGGGCGGCGAAATTGAATGGCCGCGGCCGACGCGCCCTGGCGACGTGCTGCACGTAGAAAGCGAAATCGTCGAGATCATCCCGTCGCGATCGAAACCGAATCAGGGAATCGTCCGGGTGCGCAACACGACCTTCAATCAGAAGGGCGAAGCGGTGCAGGTTTTCACCGCAAAGGTCCTGTTGTTCCGCCGAGCGGCGTAACCCGGCGCGTCAGGATCACTCGATCCATTCCGCGATCCGATCCGCGTCGTTGGGCACGACCACCGGCCGGTTCGCAAATCGCGGCTCGATTTTCGCTCCGCCCGGCGCCTCCAACTGGCCGGTGTGATAGCGATAAATATAATCGGGATCTTTCAGCAGATTCCCGGTCAGCACAGCCACTACGTCGGCGCCGCGCGCGATCACGCCTTTTGCCGTGAGCTTGCGGATCCCCGCCAGCGTCGCGGCCGAGGCCGGTTCGCATCCGATCCCCGCGCGCCCCACCTGCGCCTTTGCGTCGGCGATCTCCTGCTCGGATACTTTTTCGACCACGCCGCGCGAGGCGCGGATTTCATGAAGCGCCTTGGGCCAGGAAACCGGATCGCCGATGCGAATCGCGGTCGCCAGCGTCTCCGGTTTTTCCACCGCGCGGAACTCCCCGCCGTTTTCGATGAAATCGTGGAACGGCGCCGACCCCGCCGCTTGAATTACGGCCAGGCGCGGCATGGTGTCGATCAGCCCGATCTGGCGCGCCTCGCGCAGCGCCTTTCCGAAGGCCGAGGTGTTGCCCAGATTCCCGCCCGGCAGCACGATCCAGTCCGGCGCGCGCCAATCCCGCTGATCGAGCATCTCAAAAACAATGCTCTTCTGCCCTTCAATGCGGAACGGGTTCACCGAGTTGAGCAGATAGATCCCCATCTTTTCCGCCAGCGAGCGCACCAGCGCGAGGATCTGGTCGAAATTCGCCTCCACTTGAAAGGTCCGCGCGCCGTATTCGAGCGCCTGCGCCAGCTTGCCGAACGAAATATTTCCGTGCGGCAAAAAAATCAACGCTTCCAGGCCCGCCGCGGCCGCGTAGGCGGCCATCGATGCCGACGTATTGCCGGTCGAAACGCAGGCCACGCGCCGCATCCCCAGCCTCCGCGCCTGCGCGACGCCGCACGTCATTCCGTTGTCCTTAAACGATCCCGTGGGATTGAAGCCCTGATGCTTAAACGCGATGCGGTCCAGACCGCCGTATGCCGCCGCCAGCGGCGCTTCGAGTAGCGGCGTGTTTCCCTCGCGCAGCGTCGTAACGCAGGAGTAATGATCGAGAAAGGCAAACAGCTCGCGATAGCGCCAGACACCGCTTGCATCCAGCGGATCATTGCTCATCCTGCGCTCGCGAAAGAGTTTTTTCAACCGGCCGGCGTCGTGATCAAATTGATACGCCGCCTCCAGCAGCCCGCCGCAGCGGCGGCAGTGGTAGAGGACGTCGGTGATCGCGTATCGCTCGCGGCACGACGGATCGAAACAGACAAGCTCGGCCATGGTATCTCTTAACTTTAGCCCGCCGGCTTCCGAACATGCTCGCCGTTCATCTGCAAGAGGGGCGCGTCGAATTGCGCCGCAGGCCGCTGCCGAAACTGCTTCCGGGATTCGCCCGCATCCGGATGCTGGCCGCCGGAATCTGCTCCACCGATCTGGAGTTGCGCCGCGGGTACTACCGGTTTCGCGGCACACCCGGCCACGAATTCGCGGGTGAAGTGAGCGACTGCGAGGATCGCCGGTGGATCGGCCGGCGCGTCGCGGGCGAAATCAATCTCGCCTGCGGCCATTGTGATTGGTGCAAGCGAAAACTCGGACGGCATTGCCCCAATCGCACCGTGCTCGGAATCGTGAAACATCCCGGCGCGTTCGCGGAATTTTTGACGCTGCCCACCGCCAATTTGCGCCCCATCCCCGATTCGATCCCGACGGATCACGCCGTCTTCATCGAGCCGGTGGCCGCGGCCTGCGAAATTCTGGATCAGATGGAAGTCGGCGGGCGCGAGGTTGCCGTGCTGGGCGACGGCAAGCTCGGACTGCTGATCGCGCAGGTGTTGAAGGCGCACGGCGCTCGAGTTCACCTGTTCGGGCGTCATCGCGAAAAGCTGCAAATCGCCGCCCGCGCCGGCATCCCCGGCGAACTGGCCGTTAAAAAACTTCCGCAGCGCGCGTTTCCCATCGTCGTCGACGCGACGGGCTCGGCCGGCGGGCTTCGCTCCGCGATCGCCATGTGCATCCCGCGCGGAACGGTGGTGATGAAATCGACCGTGCATGGCCTGGTGCCCATCGACACGGCTCCGGCGATCGTGAACGAAATTACGCTGATCGGCTCCCGCTGCGGCCGGTTCGAACCCGCGATTGGCCTGCTCAAATCCGGCAAGGTTCGCGTCGCCGACATGATCGCCGAAACATTTCCGCTCGACCGCGCCGCGAAAGCATTCGATCGGGCCGAAACGAAAGGTGTGTTGAAGGTTCTGCTCCAGGCGCCTTAGCTAGTGAAAGAGAGAATCGTGCCACCCAGGGAGATTGATCGAGCCGTGGAACGGAAGAAGCGCCTGCCAGATCTCGGCCGTGGTGTTCATCGCGGGAATGGCGCCTGGCTTACTTACTGGTGGAAGAGGCCTGAGCAGAAGTACCGTCGGGATTGGAAAAATGCGCCAGTACGGCCGTCACACCCTGCACCGCCGACAGCGCCACCATGGCCCAAAACTTGCCCTTGGCCGGCAACAGGTCCTGGGTGGCGTTGATGCCCTGCGCGGCCAGCGCCAGCATCTGAATGATGACGTTCACGGAAAGTTTCATCCTGGTGAGCTCCTCAAACTGGGAAATGAGCGGCCGCAGCCGCAGGTAAATGCGTAACTGCCGAATCATGGATTCGAGGCGCTGTCAACCATGGCGGTTGACGCTACTCTCGCGCAACCATCGCGAATGACAAGAACTTGTGGCCAGTCCGTCAACCTGTGTCAACCAGTTTTTTTTGCGCTGACGCTAGCGAAATCGCGCTACATTGCCACGCGCCGCCGCGCGGCGCTGGAAGTACCTACGGCCTTAACAAGGCCGCCAAGAATGTATTCCGGCTCGCGCCCTTGCGCCGGCCCATGCCCAGCAGCACGTGCGGCGCGACCATGGGCAGATTGGCGAGTTCCGCAAGCTGCGCGATGCCCGTGTGCGCCGCGCGCTCGTACCAGTAGCGAGTCGTATCCACCTGCCTTCGTGCGGAAGACTCGCGATGATCTCGTGGATCGCGCAGGAAACGAATGGCGACGCCGAACTCGACCCACACGGCCAGCCCGCGCGCCACAAAGCGCTTGGCGCGATTCTTCGAAGTGAATCCAGCACCAGACAGCGGGTTTTCGATCCGGATGTTCTTGCGCACGAGTACCGTCAGGCCGGCGATGGGGTTGCGGGTATGCCCGCAAACTGCGATTCGGGGGCGCGGGTTTGTTTCGAGAGGGCTCGCCTCCCTCTGGGGGAACGCTCCGCGAGCGTTCTACTCTCTGGTATCAGCGCGCGAAGTCAGTTGTCAAGAGTCAGGAGCTGGCTGCGAATGACTCACTTCTCGATTTCCGAGAGCGCCGAGTCCAGCACACGGAGCAGTGGCGGTAGATCATCGACCACCGTCGTCCAGACAATGTTCAAGTCCACATCGAAGTAGGCATGAATGAGATGATTGCGCATCGAGACGATTCTCGCGAAGGGGATGGAGGGAACTGCGCCCGCGTTTCCGGAGCCACTTTTGAGGCCGCCTCACCCAGGATCTCCAAGCAATGTGTGAGCGCCAGCCTCAGCATCAGGTTCCCATCGAGATCGGACCGTGCGCGCCCGGCCGCCATCTCCAGGGCCGAAGCCGCGGCCTCCCGCATGTGCCGCAGCCGGACGGCGTCAGGCTTCGGCATAGACGACCAGCGCGTCGCGGACGACTTCGTCGCGAAAATACCGGCTCAGATCCATCGGAGTACGCAAGTCGACCTTTCGGCCACCGAACAGACGACTCAACTCCTCCTCAATGTCCGCAAGCCGGAAGAAGCCCACTCGCTCTCCCGGCTTGAACTCAACCAGCACATCAACATCGCTCGCATCCGAGAACCGGTCGGTCAGCACCGAGCCAAACAGAGCGAGCTTCCGAATGCCGTTGCGCCGGCAGAGCTCACCGACCTGGGCTTCGGAGATCTCGATCTGCGCGACCATCATGCTTTTCCATTATGACTCAGAGGGTTGCCTATGCGAACTCAACGCGCGCCGAACTTAATCAGTGGCCAACCTCCCGGCCGCGGACGAGCTTGGTCGTTGACCCGGGCCGGCGCCGATGCCGCTGCGGGGGCAGGGGCTGATCCTTGCGCTATATAAGGGAGGGACGTTTTTCGTCTCCTGATTCGCGACACGAGGACGAGATGTTCAAATTGTCACCGCCGGTCGTAAAATCCCCATAACGCCGGAGTAAAATTCCCCACCCCTGACAGAGGCTCAAGCCGCCACCGATTCTGAAACCAGAGGAGGTGCCGAAACCTGTTAAGGGGGAAAGAAGTGAGCGACATCGAAGAGTTGAAGCGGCAAGGATTAAGTGTCCAGGCCATCAGCAAGCTGACCGGGTTCGACCGCAAGACCATCCGCAAGTACCTGCTGAAACCGGAAGGAACCCCGGTCTACGGACCGCGACCGGCACGGCCGAGCAAACTGGACGTGTTTAAACCGTACATCGAGGAACGGCTGAAAGCCGGCGTGTGGAACGCGCAGGTGCTGCTGCGCGAGCTGCGCGCCCGCGGGTTCACCGGCGGATACACGATTCTGAAGGACTGGCTGCATCCACAGCGCGCTTCGGCGCAAACCGTGGCTGTGCGGCGGTTCGAGACGCCGCCAGGCAAACAGGCGCAAGTGGACTGGGGACATCTCGGCAGCATCGAGATCCACGGCCAGGAGCGCCAGCTGAACGGATTCACGTTCACGCTGGGCTACAGCCGGACGATGATGGCCGAAGCGGCGCTCGATCAAAAACTGGGCACGCTGCTGAAAATGCACGAGGAAGCTTTTCGCCAATTGGGCGGCGTGCCGGAAGAGATTCTCTACGACCGCATGAAAACGGTGTGGGTGGAGATCGATGATCGCGGCGAGATCGTGTGGAACCCGGTGTTTCTGGACTTCGCGCGCTACTGGGGATTCACGCCGCGGCTGTGCCGGCCGTATCGTGCGCAGACCAAAGGCAAAGTGGAATCCGGCGTCAAGTACGTGCGGCGAAACTTTCTGTGCGGATTGCAGGGTCGCGAGCCGAGCGGCCTCGACGATCTCAACGCGCAGCTTCGCGCCTGGGTGTGGGAAGTGGCGAACCAGCGCGTGCATGGCACCACGCACGAACAGGTGTTGTCGCGCTGGCCGGTGGATCGCTTCAACCTGCAACCGTTGGACGGGCGGCCACCCTATCCCTATCTCGATGACGAACTGCGCAAGGTCGCGCGCGACGTTTACGTTTCCTGGCAGGGCAGTCGTTACTCGGTGCCGTGGACCTATGCCGGTAAACAGGTTTGGGTACGCGAACGCGGGCGCACGGTCGAAGTGCTTTACGGCCACGAGCGCATCGCGATTCACGGC
>Ga0209061_1000439_pt1 | contig 107501 bp, 104 predicted proteins | sample Coa_R1_10_FD_187157 | JGI IMG/M metagenome (GOLD analysis project Ga0209061, IMG submission 187157) | Surface soil microbial communities from Centralia Pennsylvania, which are recovering from an underground coalmine fire - Coalmine... | ecosystem: Environmental > Terrestrial > Soil >... | reverse complement strand
CACGGCCTTAGCGCCAGGCCAGAAGGCATCGAGGATGGCCTCGAGTTGGTTGGCGGCGGCCACCCGTTGGTCGACCAGATCGGTCCGGCTTCGCACCACGGCCCGCAGGGCCCGCGTCTCGGCGCTGAAGGGCTGCAGCTCACGCAGACGGCCTCGGCGCTGGCGCAGGTAGTCGGCGATGACCTCGGCGTCACCGGGGTCGCTCTTGGCCCCCGAGAGCACCTCGGCCTCTCGCCAGGCCTTGATGGCGTTGGTCTTCACCGGCACCACCGAGTGCCCAGCTTCGAGCAGCCGGTCGACGAGGCGGCCGTCGGGCCGCTCGATGGCCACCGGAACGTCAGCCGGCTCGCCATAGCGGGCAAGTCTTGTGGTGAGTCGGGTGAACCCGTCGGCGCTGTGGGCGACGGTGAAACGGTCCACGGCCCGGCCCTCGCCATCGAGGACACACACAGCGTGTTCCTCCGAACCCCAGTCGATCCCTGCGAGCATGTCTTCTCCTTGGACGTGTGGCAGCACAAGCTCGATGAGGAGGACGTCTCCCGGGCGGTCACTGACTGGCGCTCTGCGGCGCATCCCTCTGTTGCCGGTCGTCGGTCCTCGGAGAGCCGGGGGCGGCGGTGTCATCGTGGCCCTCGAAGGGCGACCGACGCCGGCCGTCACCCCGACCCTCATCGAGTCACAGGAACCGTGACAGCCCCTGCACCAGAGAGGGTGGACCAGTGACCGAGCACGTCGACGTCCATGTCGACTTCATGTGCCCGTGGGCCTACCAGACCTCGATCTGGCTGCGCCGGGTGCGCGACCTGGTGGGCTTGGAGGTCCGCTGGCGGTTCTTCAGCCTGGAGGAGATCAACCGGGAGGAGGGCAAGAAGCACCCCTGGGAGCGGGACTGGTCCTACGGCTGGTCGATGATGCGGGTTGGCGCGGCGCTCCAGCGGATCGACCCTGAGCTGCTCGATCGCTGGTATCTGAGGGCCGGGACCGCCCTGCACGTGGAAGGCCGCAAGCCCCACCGGCGCGAGGTGGCCGAGGAGCTGGTGCGCGACATGGGCCTCGACCCCGGCCTGGTCGCCCGAGCGATCGAGGATCCCACCACCCACGATGCGGTGCGCGCCGACCACGACGCAGTGGTTGCGCTGGGCGGCTTCGGGGTCCCGACGCTGGTCTTCGACGGCGGCCATGCCCTGTTCGGGCCGGTCATGATCGATCCGCCCGATGGCGAGCGGGCGGTCCGGCTCTGGGAGCTGGTCCGCGGGTGGGTCGAGTTCCCCCACCTGTTCGAGCTGCAGCACCCCAAGACGCCGGCCGACCTGGCCGCCATCGGTTCGACCTTCCGCCCCTACCTCGAGGCTCGGGACTGGAAGACCGTCCAGCGCGACGCTCCCTGAGGCTGGCTGCGGGTCAGTACCGGTCCAGTTCGGCGGCGAGCTGGTCCAGCCCCATGCCGCCCAGGTCGAGCGCGAAGCGGTGGAAGTCCTTGAGGTCGAAGGCGGGGCCCCGACGGACCCTGGCTCGTTCCCGAGCCTCCAGCCATACCCGCTCGCCGACCTTGTAGGAGATGGCCTGACCGGGCATGCCCAGGTAGCGGTCCACCTCGGAGGCCATGAAGTCCGGCGGGAAGCACGAGCGCTCGATCACGAACGGCAGGGCCAGCGCAGGCGTCCAGCGCTCGCCGGGGTGGTAGCGCTCGGAGTCGGGGATCGCCAGCTCGAGGTGCATGCCGATGTCGACGATCACCCGGACTGCCCGCATTGCCTGGGCCGAGAGCATCCCCAGCTCGAACGCCGGGTTCTCCAGGTAGCCGAGCTCGCCCATCAGCCGCTCGGCATACAGGGCCCAGCCTTCGCCGTGGCCGGAGGTGAAGCCGGCCAGCCGTTGGAACCGGTTCAGGCGGTCGGTCCGGTAGCGGACCTGGGCGACCTGGAGGTGGTGGCCGGGGACGCCCTCGTGGTAGCAGACCGAGACCTCGCGCCACAGCGGAAACCGGGTCTTGCCGAGCGTCGGGTACCAGGTCCGACCGGGCCTCGAGAAGTCCTCGCTCGGCCCGGTGTAGTACATGGCGGCCGCCCCACCGGGCGGGGCGATCATCGCCTCGCAGCGTCGGATGGGCGGGGCGATGTCGAAGTGCACCCCGTCGAGCTCCTCGACCGTGCGGTCGATGAGCTCCTGGTTCCAGGCCCGGAACTGCTCGACCCCCTCGATGACCAGGTCGGGATCGGACTCGAGCGCCGCCACCACCTCGCCCAGCGGCGCGCCGGGGAGGATGCGGCCGGCCACCCGGGCCATCTCGGCCTCGATCCGGGCGAGCTCCTCCCAGCCGAAGCGGTAGGTCTCGTCCAGGTCGAGCTCGGCGCCAGTGAAGGTCCGGGCTCCGAGGGCGTAGCGCTCACGGCCCACCGGGTCCCGATCGGTCGCCCCGGGGAGGTAGTCCTGGCGGAGCCATCCGGCCAGCTGGAGGTAGGCCTGCGCCGCCGCCCGGGCTCCCCGCTCGAGACCGGCCGCGCTGGGCCCCCCGGGGTACCGGTTCACCAGGTCGGCGAAGAACGACGGCGCGCCGTCGGCGCCGCCCCACTGCTCGCACTGGCGGGCGCACGCCTCCACCTGACGGACGGGGCTGGTGATCCCGCGGCGCTGTCCCTCGGCCAGCGTGATCCGGAGCTCTTCGAGCGCGGTCGGCACCGCCGCCATCCGGGACCCGATCACCTGCCAGTCCTCCTCGGTGTCCTTCGCCATGAGGTCGAAGCACCGACGGACCTGGCCCTGGGGACTCGAGATCACCCGCAGGGGGCGCAGATCCTCGCCCGCCTCGTGCAGCTCCTGGGCTGCGGCCAGCCGCTCGGCCATGACCGCGGCCGCGATCCGCTCGGCGTCGGAGGCAGGAGCCGTGCCGGCCAGCTCGGTCAGGACAGACCGGCGGATGGCTGCCCGGGCCTCGATCCCGGCCGGGGAGAGGTCGGGGAGCCGGTCGTCGTGGCCGGGGACGCCCCAGGCGGTGGCCTCGATCGGGTCGGCCGCTGCCATCTGCTCGATGTAGCGAGCGGCGATCTCGTCGACGGTGGCCATGGCACTCCTCGGTCCTCGGTGGCGGTCGTGTCGATCCTGGTCCATTTGGCACCACGGTTGCATCCCGAGGGGGCCCCGGGCTCGGTCGGGCGGCGATATGGCAGACTCGATCGTGCCGGGGGGCGGCGCTCGGCGCCACCCGCCCGTCGTCGAACGGTCGCCGAGAGGAGCGCAGCCATGTACGCCGCCGAGCACGCCCGGAAGAACCCCGACAAGCCGGCGATCATCATGGCCACCAGCGGCGAGGTGGTCACCTACGGTCAGTACGAGAAGATGGCCAACCGGCTGGCCCACCTGCTGCGCGACAGCGGGCTGCAGCGGGGGGACCACATGGCGATCTTCATGGAGAACCACCCCACCATGCTGGTCAGCGAAGGGGCGGGAGAGCGGACCGGGCTGTACTTCACCTGCATCAACTCCTACCTGTCGCCCGAGGAAGTGGCCTACATCGTCAACGACTCCGAGTCGCGGGTGGTGGTGACCAGCGCCGCCAAGGCCGAGGTGGCCCACCAGCTCCCGGCGCTGTGCCCCAAGGTCGAGCGCTGGCTGATGGTGGGCGACGAGGCGGCGACCGGGCCGTTCGAGTCGTTCGACGCCGCGGTCTCCGGCTACCCCGACACCCCGATCGCCGACGAGCAGCTGGGGATCCCGATGCTGTACTCCTCGGGCACCACCGGTCGCCCCAAGGGGATCTACCGCCGCCTGCCCGACACCACCCCGGGCCAGAACGCCCTGGCCGGCGTGGGCCTGGGGTCCATCTGGCGGTTCCGAGAGGGGATGGTGTACCTGAACCCGGCGCCCCTCTACCACTCGGCGCCCCAGGCCAGCGTGGCGATCACCATCCGCTTGGGGGCGACCGCGGTGATCATGGAGCACTTCGACCCGGCCCAGTTCCTCGAGCTGGTCGCTCGGTACCGGGTCACCCACTCCCAGATGGTCCCGACCATGTTCTCCCGGCTGCTGAAGCTGCCCGAGGAGGTCCGCCGGGCGGCTGACCTCTCCTCCCTCGAGGTGATCGTGCACGCCGCCGCTCCCTGCCCGATCCCGGTCAAAGAGCAGATGATCGAGTGGTTCGGGCCGATCCTCCTCGAGTACTACGCGGCCACCGAGGCCAACGGCTTCACCCTCGTCGACTCGGTGGACTGGCTGGCCCACAAGGGCACGGTTGGCCGGGCGCTCCTCGGTCAGCTGCTGATCTTGGACGAGGACGGCAACGAGTGCCCGCCGGGCGTGCCCGGGACGGTGTGGTTCAAGGGTGCGACCAACTTCGAGTACTTCAACGACCCCGAGAAGACGGCGGAGTCACGCGATCCGACCGGGGAGGCGAGCACGGTCGGGGACGTCGGCTACGTCGACGAGGAAGGCTACCTGTACCTCACCGATCGCAAGACCTACATGATCATCTCGGGGGGTGTGAACATCTACCCCCAGGAGACCGAGAACCTCCTGGTCACGCACCCCAAAGTGATGGACGCGGCAGTGATCGGCGTCCCCGACGAGGACCTGGGGGAGGCGGTCAAGGCGGTGGTCCAGCCGGCCGAGGGGGTGGAACCGGGCCCCGAGCTCGAGCGCGAGCTGATCGCCTTCTGCCGTGAGCACTTGGCCCACTTCAAGTGCCCCCGGTCGGTTGACTTCGTCGCCGAGCTACCCCGGCTGCCCACCGGCAAGCTCTACAAGCGCCTCCTGCGCGACAAGTACTGGGAGGGCCACGGCACCCGGATCGTCTGACCGTCCCTCAGGACCCGGGCCGCGGCTCTTTCTGGTCGATCCGACCCTCTCCTCGCTGTTCGACCCCGCGCCGGGCCATGTCCTGCTCGTGGCGGCCAACCGACCGACGCGTGGCTTCGTCCATCCGTGAGGCGGCCGCGTCGGCCGCCGCCTCCTCGGCTGGTGTCGGATCCCGGTCCGCCCCTGGCCGTGCTCGGGCGTCAGCCTGCTCGGCCTTCCGGGTGGGCTCGCTCGGTGTGGTGGCCTCGCTCATGCACCGGCCCCTACCCGACTGCCTCGTCCCCCAAACCGCCGCGTTGGGTCTCGATCCGCGTCCGCAGTTTGCGCAGGGCGGCGGCGAGCAGGCGGGACACATGCATCTGGCTGACCCCGATTCGCTGGGCGATCTCGGTCTGGGTGAGCCCGGAGCCGAAGCGCAGCCGCAGAATGGTCTGTTCGCGCTGGTCCAGCTCGGCCAGGGCGGGCGACAGCAGCGCCCGGTCGTCCACGTCGGCGAACCCAGCCTCGTCCGTGCCGAGCGCGGCCTGCTCGGCCCCGCTGGCGTCGTCGCGAACCGGTCCGTCCAGCGACGCGGTCCGGTATCCGGAGCCGGCCTCGGTCGCCTCGATGACCGCCTCGACGGTGGTCCCGACGGCGTCGGCCAGCTCGTCGATGGTCGGCGGCCTCCCCAGCTGCTGGGTCAGCTCCCCGGTTGTCTGACCGAGCTCGAGGTAGAGCTCCTGGACTCGTCGCGGCGCCCGGATGGCCCATCCCCGGTCTCGGAAGTGCCGCTTCAGCTCGCCGAGGATGGTGCGGGCGGCAAAGGTCGAGAACTCGACCCCGCGATCGGGGTCGAAGCGGTCAACCGACTTCATGACCCCGATCGCAGCCACCTGGACCAGGTCCTCCAGCGGTTCGCCTCGGTTGGCGAATCGCCGGGCGAGATGGCGAGCCAGGCCCAGGTGGGCCGTGATGAGCTGGTCGCGCAGCGCCGGGTCCCGGGTCGTCGCGTACTCGACGAAACCGGCGCGATCGAATCGCTCGCGACCGTCCTCGCTCATGCTCCCGGGCGGTCGCGGACCTTTCGGAACCACACCCGCGTCTGGCCGTGGTCGAGGTCTGTCCCGTGCTCGTCGGCCAGCGCCCCGAGCAGCTGCTCGGTCAGCTCCGCGGCGAGCTTGCCCCGTGACGGGGACGGCGCGGAGCCGTCGGCAGGTTCGAAGGTGCAGGCCACCTCGAGGCTCGAGGGGTAGGCGACGAAGCGCAGATGGAGCCGACCCGGCCCCCGTCCGTCCAGGGCGGCCAGGCACAGCTCCTCGGTGGCCAGTCGGACGTCCTCCACCGCCTCGAGGTCGAAGCCCACCCGGGCGGCGATGGCGGCGGCCGCCAGCCGGGGGAGGGACAGCACCTCGGGGAGCGCCGGCACCGAGAGCTCGACCAGGTCGCCCCCCTCGGCCGGCCCGCCTCGCCCCCCCATCTACGGTGCGGTCTCGACGATGTCGAAGACCGAGTTGAGGCCAGTGATCTCGAAGATCTTGCGCAGTCGAGGCGAGTCGACCACCAGCTGAAAGCGGCTGTCTCGCTCTCGGCAGCGGCGAAGGGCGCCGACCAGGACGCCGAGCGCGGAGGAGTCCAAGAAGGTGACCTGGCGCAGGTCGACCGTGACCGAGGTCACCCCCTCCTCGCAGACCGCGTGCAGCGTGTTGCGCAGGGCGGGGGCCGAGGCGACGTCGATCTCGCCACGCACCGTCACCGTGCTCGCCGCGCCGTTGCGCTCCTCGGTGATGGCCACGTCCTCGGTCACCGTCCCTCCCTGCTGGTCGGTCGCCTGCCCCGATCGGCATTCTGCCCCAGTGGCGGCCCGGCCACACCGCCGGCCGACGTCTGCCTCGGAGCCGGCCTGGCTCGGCCGGCTCCGCTCACCATCGGTACCAGCGACGGGAGCCCGCGCTGGCCCCCCGCCCGACCGCGAAGCCGATGACCCAGAAGACGAACAGGATCACCGCCACGATCCACAGGGCGTGCAGGGTGAACCCAAGACCGAAGAAGAGCAGCACGAGCAGCAGGGCGAGCAGGACCAGCATGTGAACCTCCGAGCGGGCCCGTCCCCGGTGGACTGCCCGCAGGGATCGTTCCCCTCTGGCGCTCCGCCAAACCAGCCCGATTACCGCCCCGACCGAGGGGGTATGAACCGTGCCGACGACGCTGCCCGCTCCGATCGGGGCGGAACCGTGGAGGTGATCGCAATGGTGACAACCGCCGCTCCCGCCGGTTCCGGCCGGCATCTGTTCAGGAGGCGAACCGTCAGCACGCTTGGGTATGTGCCCCGGGTCGGCCACCTCGGCATCGGGACGGTCGCACTGCTCCTGGTCATCGCCTCGGGGTGGGGTGGCATCATCCCCTTCGTCGGGCCGACCTTCGGCTACAGCGCCGACGGCAGCGGCTCGTGGCACTGGACCCTGACCCACGCGGTGCTGGCGCTGGTCCCCGGGGCGATCGCATTCGTCATCGGCCTGTCGGTGCTCGCGTCCTCCCGCGGGCTGGTGGTCGGGCGCGGCCGCCTCAGCTTGGCCACCGCCGGTCTGATCGTGTTGGCCTGCGGCGCGTGGTTCGCGGTCGGTCCGTGGGCCTGGCCGGTGGTGGACAGCACCTCGGCGTTCTTTGTCTTCGCCTCGCCGCTGCGCCTCCTGGCTGACGTCGCCGGGTACGCGCTGGGTCCCGGGGTCGTCATTGGGGCGTGTGGAGCGTTCTTCATGGGCTGGGCGGCCCGGCACCAGGAGGTGGCCGCGCCGGCCGGCCCGGCGACATCGCCCCGAGTCAGCGCCGGGGAGGTCTGACCTCCGGGCTCGTCCCCGACGCCCCGGCCGGGCGGTCCTCGGCCAGGCGCTGGAGGGCGAGGAGGGCGACGTCGTCGACCCGGTCAGGGCTGAGCCGTTCGACCACCCGGTCGCAGAGGGCGGCCAGCTCGACCGGGCCGGCCCACCCGGTGCCGAGGGCGGCCGCCATGGCGGCCATGGCGGCATCGGTGCCTTGCCGGCGTTCGTCGATGGCCCCGTCGGTGTAGAGGAGCAGCGCCTGCCCGGCGGCCAGCATCCCCCGCCACGCCGGGGCACCGGGTCCGTCGACCCCGAGCGGCGGGCTTGGCCTGACCGGCACGAAGTGGGCCCGACCCGGCTCGACCACCAGCGGCGGATGGTGGCCGGCCGAAGCCAGGGTGAGCGCCCCACTCCCCACGTCGAGCTGTCCGAAGATCGCGGTCGCCATCCGGTCGAACCCGAGGGTGTCCCAGCCGGCCTGAAGGGCCTCGACGATCTCGGCCGGCTCACAAGGGCGGGCCACCAGCATCCGGGTCGCGCTGCGGAGCTGGCCCATGACCCCGGCTGCGATTCGGTCGTGCCCGGCGACGTCACCGATGGTGAAGGCCACCTCGGTGTCGGAAACCGCGACGACGTCGAAGAAGTCCCCGCCGACCTCCAGCCCCTCGGCGGCAGCCACGTAGCGGGTGTGGAGCGCGAGCCCCGGCAGCTCGACGAAGCGCTGGGGCAAGAGGGTCGACTGCAGGATATGGGAGGTCCGGGCGGCGATCTCGTAGCGGCGGGCCTTGCTCACCACTGCTGCGACCTGCTCGGCCAGCTGCTCGGCGAACGCGACGTCCTGGGCGTCGAAGCTGCGGCCGGCAGACAAGAGGGTCACGCAGCCGAGGGTCCCCTCGTCGGCGCGCAGTGGGACCGAGATGAACGACCGGAGCTCGAGCGCTCGCACGATCGCCCGGTGCTCCTCGTTGTGCGTGGTCGCCGCCACGAGCGCGTCGTCCATGCACGCTGCCCACTGCGTCCTGCCGGTGGCGATCACCGTGGCGGCCGGGTGCGGTCCCCCCGGTTGCGGCGCGAAGCGGGCCCGCAGCCGGTCGACCAGGAACTGGCGGGTCGGGTCCTTGTGACGGGCGGTCATCCGGACGATCCCGCCGTCCTCGCCGATCACGTCGATGATGCAGATGTCGCCCAGGACCTGCACCGCCACCGAGCCGAGGCGCTCCAGGGTGTCGGTCAGGTCGCTTCCCTCGGCCAGCACCTTGGCCGCGTGCGCGAAGTACGCGGACACCCTGGCGAGCTGGTCCTGGACGCCGGCCAGCCGGGCCCGCTCCAGGGCCAGAGCTGCCTGGCCGACCACGCTCGAGAGCAGCTCCCGCTCCTCCTGGGGGATCGTGGAGGCCCGGTACTCGGCGGCCAGCACCCCGAGGCAGTTAGAGCCGAGCAGGACCGGCACCACCGCCACGCTCGAAGGGGTGGCGCCGCCGTTGCGCAGCCCCAGCCGCTGGCAGGCGAGCGGGTCGTCCTCGTGGAACTGGGGCACCCGGCGGCGGACTGCCTGCGCCGCCGGGTGGTCGGCGTCGAGGGGGACCGGCTCGCCCGGCGCGCCGAGAGGCCGGAGGCGGTCGTCACCGAGCACCCACAGCGCCGCGGTCTCGAGTCCTGGGTCCTCGGTCAGCGCGTCCGCCAAGGTCGCCGCCACCTCTTCGACCGTCCCCGCTCCGACGAGGTGGGCGGTGATCCGCTGGAGCCGTCCGAGTCGCGTCGCGAGGCGCTCGGCTTCTGTGCGGGCAGCGTGCTCGGCCTCGAAGCGCCGGACTCGCTCGACCGCCAGAGCCAGCCGGTCGGCCACCAGCTCGAGCACGGCCGACTCGGCCGTTCCGAGCCGGGCCACCTCATGGCTGCCGGCCCACAGGACCCCCAGCGGGCGGTCGCCGCCGACCACCGGCACGCCCACGATCGAGCGCAGCTGGAACCAGCGCGCCCGATCGGGCCACACCTTGGCGAGGTCGGCCACGATGAGGGGCCGCCGCGTGGCCAGGACCCAGTCGACCAGCCCTTGGGCGTCCGCAGTGGCGAGCGGCGAGGTCGCGCCGGCGCTCGGGCCGACCGCCGCCCGCAAGACCGGTACGCCGGATTGGCCGGCGACCAGGACGATGGCGACGGAGTCGACCTCCAGCGCGTTCTGCAACGCGGTGGTGGCCTCGGCGAGCAGTTGGTCGAGCGAGCGCTCGGTGGTGACGGTCTCCGCAGAGGTCGACAGCGCCTTCCACCAGCCGCCGACCGCGGCGCCGGCCAAGCGGGCCGCCTGCTGGGCCTGGGCCAGCCGCTCGACGTCGAGCCGCCGCGCGCTCACGGCCTCGGCCGCCGTGGCTGCCCGGCTGGACGCTGGGCGAACCGGGGCTCGGCCGCGGTCGTCCCCTCCAGCACGCCCACAGCATGGCGCATTGTGGGTGGCGGTGCCCGGGCCGGCCGGGCCGGCCGGAGGACGGCATGGCTGCCACCTTGCGAGCAACCCCGCACGCCCCGGCGGTCAGGGAGCGTCGGCCGGGAGGTGGGCCACAACCGTCGGGCCGAGGCGCGCCACGGGGGCTTCGGACCGCAGGGGAGACCGGAGCCGGTGGAGCGGCACGAGTAGGGCGCCCGGAGGACGAGCTGGTGGCGGCCGTGACGCCGTGGTTCCCTGAGGGGGCGGCCCTGGAGGATGATCCACCGCATGGAGCAGCCCTCAGCTCGGTGGGACCCGGTACCCGAAGGGCTGCGGCCGATGCTCTGCGTCGCCGGGGAGCTCCCGACGGCGCCCGGCGGCTGGGCCACCGAGTTCAAGTGGGATGGGGTCCGCGCCGTGGTGCTTGTCGAGGGGAGCCGGGTCCGGGTCCGCTCTCGAAGCGGCCTCGAGGTGACCAGCACCTACCCCGAGCTGTCCGGCCTGGGCCAGGCCCTGGGCGCTCGCCAGGTGGCGCTCGACGGCGAGATCGTGGCGTTCGACGCCCACGGCCGCCCGAGCTTCGAGGTGCTCCAAGCGCGCCTCGGGCTCACAGACGCCGCCAGCGCCCGCCGGTTGTCGGCGCGGGTCCCGGTCAGCTACCTGGCCTTTGACCTCCTCCACCTCGACGGCCGTTCGGCGCTGGGCCTCCCGTACCACCGGCGGCGGCGCCTCCTCGAATCGCTTCGGTTGGCGGGGGACCACTGGGCGACGCCGGCGTCGCATCGGGAGGCGCCGGCGGTCGTGCTGGCGGCGGCTCGCCGCGCCGGGCTCGAAGGGGTCGTGTGCAAGCGGCTCGCCAGCCCGTACCGGCCTGGTCAACGGGCTGGCGACTGGGTGAAGATCCGTCTCAGCCGGACCCAGGAGGTGGTGATCGGCGGCTACACCCCCGGCGCCGGGCGCCGGTCGGCGCTGGGGGCGCTGATCGTGGGGATCCCGACGGCCGGCGGGCTGCGCTACGTCGGCAAGGTCGGCACCGGGTTCTCAGAGACCCAGCTGGCCGAGCTGGCGTCCCGGCTCGCTCGGCTGGAGCGCCGGAGCACCCCGTTCGTGGGGGAGCTGCCCATGGCCCAGCTGCGGGGCGCCCGCTGGGTCCGGCCGGTCCTGGTGGGCGAGGTCCGCTTCAGCGAGTGGACTCGCGCCGGGAGGCTCCGGCAGCCGTCGTGGCGCGGGCTGCGCCCGGACAAGGCGCCAGCCGAGGTGACCGGGCCCGAGTGAGGGCCGTCGGGGGGAAGCGATCACAGGCGCAGCGGCTTCACCGGCGCGGCGAACAGGGATGGGTCGCGGCGCCAGTCAACCCCCGGCACGTCGACGTACAGCTCGACCTCGTTGCCGTCGGGGTCGGCCACGTAGACGCTGTGGGTGACGGTGTGGTCCGAGGAGCCGAGCACCGTGCCGCCGGCCGCCACCACCCGGTCCCGCGCCGCCCGGAGCTCCTCGTCGCTGTCGCCGACCCGCACGCCGAAGTGGTAGAGGCCGAGCCGGCGGCCAGTTGGCACCGGCGTCGCGTCCGGACCGACCTCGATGAGCAGCAGCTCGTGGTGGGTCCGGCCCCCCGAGAAGGCGGCCACCGGGCCGGTCGTCTCGGGGTCGGCCGGCAGGACCTGGTGCCAGCCCAGCACCTCGCGGTAGAAGCGGGCCGAGCGGGCCGCGTTCTGCACGTACAGCACCAGATGCCCAAGCTCTCGAACGCCCATGGCGCCTCCCCTCTGCGTGTTTGGGGCAACGCCGAATCGGCGTCGCCTATGCCCCCGGGCCCGGATCCTCTGCCAGCACGACGTCGATCGCCGGCTCGGCCGCCTCTCGCAGCACCAGCTCCGCGACGTTGCCGGCGGCCGCCAGGTCGGCGCGGCCGGCCCGCAGGGCCTCCAGGCGAGTCGGCGGCCCGGCGACTTCGAGCCGTGCGACCGGGAACCGCAGCGAGCGGCGACCAGCGGTCTTGGCTCGCCTGACCTCGCCCAGGACCTCGGCGGCGGCGGCGAGGACCCCCGGGTCTCCGACCGCGGCCGCCAACTCTTCGGCCTCGGGCCAGCGGGCCCGGTGGACCGAGCCCTCCTGCCACCAGCTCCAGACCTCCTCGGTGACGAAGGGGAGGAACGGTGCCAGCAGCCGGAGCTGGACCGACAGGGCCAGCGCGAGGGCCGCTCGGGCCGAGGCGGTCGCTCGCTCCTCGACCTCCCCGCCGCCGTAGGCGCGGGCTTTGACCAGCTCGAGGTAGTCGTCGCAGAAGCGCCAGAAGAAGGTCTCCGCCTGCTCCAGCGCCTGGTGGTAGTGGTAGCGCTCGAAGGCCTCGGTTGCCCCGGCCACCACCGAGGCCAGCCCGGCCAGCATCGACCGGTCGACCGCCTCGGTCACCACAGCGGTGTTCCCGTCCAGGTGATCCTGGGCCAGCGACAGGACGAACCGCGAGGCGTTGAGCACCTTGATGGCCAGGCGCCGGCCGACCCGCATCTGGGCCGGGTCGGCCGCGGTGTCGGTTCCGGGGGCTGCGCTGCAGGCCCAGTAGCGGACGCCGTCGGCGCCGTGCTCGCGGATCAAGCCCTCGGGGGTGACCACGTTCCCCTTGGACTTGGACATCTTCTTGCGGTCGGCATCGAGGATCCAGCCGTTGATACTCACGTCGGACCACGGGAGCGAGCCGTGCTCCAGCTGACTGCGCAGCACGGTGGTGAACAGCCAGGTCCGGATGATCTCGGGGCCCTGGGGCCGCAGGTCCATGGGGAAGATCCGGTCGAACAGGTCGGGGTCGTCCTCCCAGGACCCCGCGATCTGCGGGGTGAGTGACGAGGTTGCCCAGGTGTCCATCACGTCGGGGTCGCCGACGAAGCCGCCCGGCTTGCCCCGGTCCGACTCGGCGTAGCCGGGCGGGGGCTCAGACTGGGGGTCGACCGGCAAGGAGGCCTCGTCCGCCGGGATGGGCCGGTCGTAGCGGACGGTGCCGTCCTCGTCGAGCGGGAACCACACCGGGATGGGGATGCCGAAGACCTGTTGGCGGCTGATCAGCCAGTCGCCGTTCAGGCCGCCGACCCAGTGCTCGTAGCGCACCCGCATGAACTCGGGGTGCCACCGCAGGGCCCGGCCAGCCTCGAGGAGCGCGGCCCGCCGGCCCTCGTCGCGAGCACCGTTGCGGATGTACCACTGGCGGCTGGCCACGATCTCGAGGGGCCGCTCGCCGCGCTCGTAGTAGCGAACCTCGTGGTGGATGGGCCGCGGCTCGCCCACCAGCTGGCCCGAGCGCCGGAGCAGCTCGGCGATCTCGGCCCGGGCTTCGACGGTGCTGCGCCCGGCGATGGCTGCCCAGGCCTGGGCCGCCGCCTCGCCGCTGAGCCAGTCCGGCCGCTCGACCTGCAGGCGTCCGTCGCGGCCGACGATCGAGCGCGACGGGAGCCCGAGCTCCCGCCACCACATGACGTCCGTCGCGTCACCAAAGGTGCAGATCATCGCGACCCCGGTGCCCTTGTCGGGGTCGGCCAGCCGGTGGGCGACCACCGGGACCTCCACCCCGAACACCGGCGTGGTGACCACCGAGCCCACCAGGTCCTTCCAGCGGTCGTCGTCCGGGTGGACGACCACGGCGACGCAGGCTGCCAGCAGCTCGGGTCGGGTGGTGTCGATCTCGACTGCACCTCCGTCGGGCCGCCCGAACCGGAGGCGGTGGTACGCGCCGGGGGTCAGCCGATCCTCCATCTCGGCCTGGGCCACCGCGGTCTGCAGGTCGACGTCCCACATGGTCGGGGCCTCGCTCAGGTAGGCCTCGCCCCGGGCCAGGTTGCGCAGGAACGCCCGCTGGGACACCCGCCGGGAGCGCTCCGAGATCGTGGTGTAGGCAAGGTCCCAGGACACCGACAGCCCGACGTCCCGGAAGACCTGTTCGAAGACCTGCTCGTCCTCGGCGGTGAGCTGGTGGCACAGCTCGATGAACCGCCGGCGCGACACCGGCCGAGGTGCGGCCGCGCTCGACTCGGCCCCCAGGTCACGGTCGCCCTCGTAGGGAAGGGTGGGGTCGCAGCGCACCCCGTAGTGGTTCTGGACCCGGCGGACGGTGGGCAGGCCGTTGTCGTCCCAGCCGACAGGGAAGAACACCTCTTTGCCCCGCATCCGCCAGAAGCGGGCCACCGAGTCGAACTGGACGTAGCCGAACACCGTGCCCAGGTGGAGCGAGCCGCTGACCGTCGGCGGCGGGGTGTCGATCGAGTAGATCTGCTGGCGCGCCTTGCTCCGGTCGAACCGGTAGGTGCCGTGCTCCTCCCACCAGCGGTCCCACTTGGCCTCCAGGCCGTCGAGGGACGGCCGATCGGGGACGGCGACGGGCTGGTCGGGCGAGCGCATGATCGGGGTTACCGTACCTGGGGTGCTCCGCCTCTTCGACACGGCCAGCCGCGAGGTCCGGCCCCTCGAGCTGCGCGACCCGGGGTCGGTGTCGATGTACGTCTGCGGGGTCACGGTCTCGGACCTGCCCCACATCGGGCATGGCCGGATGGCGCTGGTCTTCGACATCCTCCGCCGCTACCTGGTTGCCAGCGGGCTCTCGGTGCGGTTCGTCTCCAACGTCACCGACGTCGACGACAAGATCATCGCTCGGGCCGAACGGGAGGGCCGGACCGAGGCCGAGGTCGCCCGGGAGTTCGAGGCCAGCTGGTGGCGGGCGACCGACGCGCTGGGAGTGCTCCGGCCCGACGACACGCCCCACGCCACCGACTACGTCGCCAAGATGGTGGAGCTGGTGGCCGAGCTGGTCCGCTCGGGCGTCGCCTACCAGACCTCGCGTGGCGTCTACCTCGACGTCCGGCGGGTCCCCGGGTACGGCCTGCTCGCCCACCAACCGCTCGACTCGCTGCGGCCGGGTGCCCGGGTCGACGTCGACCCCGAGAAGCGCTCGCCGCTCGACTTCGACCTGTGGAAGCGGGCCCGACCGAGCGAGCCGACCTGGGAGTCCCCATTCGGCCCGGGCCGCCCCGGCTGGCACACCGAATGCGTGGCCATGTCGCTCGACCTGCTGGGCGAGGACTTCGACCTCCACGGCGGCGGCATCGACCTCACCTTTCCCCACCATGAGAACGAACGGGCCCAGGCGGTGGCCCTCGGGCGGCGGTTCGCTCGCCACTGGGTGCACAACGGTCGGGTCATGGTGGGCAGCGAGAAGATGTCCAAGTCGCTCGGGAACTTCGTGACCATCGAGGAGCTCCTGGAGCGAGCCGACCCGCGCGCCTACCGGCTGCTCGTCCTGCGCTCCCAGTACCGCTCTCCGATCGAGGTGAGCGCGGCGTCGGTCGAAGACGCCCAGCGGGGCCTGGAGCGGCTGGACGCGCTGGCGCGGCGGTTCGACTTGGACGAGGACCTCGACCTGGAGGCCTCGGCGCTTCCCCGGGCGGCGCTCGAGGCCGACGGGCTGGTCGAGGCGGAGGTGGCCCGGTTCTTCGAGCGGATGGACGACGACCTGGACAGCCCGGGCGCGCTGGCCGGGATCTTCGACGCGATCGGGCGGGCCAATGCGCTGGCCGACCAAGGCGACCACCGCGGCGGCGCGGCCCTGGCTCGGACCGCCGCCCGGCTCTGCGGCGTCCTGGGTCTCCCGCTGCGGGGCGCAGCGGCCCACCCGCTGGACCAGCACGCCCGGGACCTGGCCCACGAGCGGGACGCAGCGCGCGCCGCCGGAGACTACGAGCGCTCCGACGCCATCCGCCGAGAGCTCGTGGCCCTGGGGTGGCGGGTCGAGGACACCCCGCGGGGCACCACGCTGTCACGCCAGGGCCCGGCCTCGAGCGGCGAGGACCCGTCGTTCGCCCGCTGAGCCCCGGTCCCTGCTAGGTTGCCGCGCGGTGCCGGGCGGGTCCCCGGCCGGCACCGGGGCGCGTCGGACGTGCCCGGAGTGAGCAGCGGTGTTGCCTTGGCAATGCCTCGAAGCAATAGGAGGGTTGCCGCGGTGGCATCCGGAACAGTGAAGTGGTTCAACTCGGAGAAGGGCTACGGCTTCATCTCCCAGCCCGACGGCGGGGCCGACGTCTTCGTCCATCACACGGCCATCCAGATGAGCGGGTACCGGGTCCTCGAAGAGGGCCAGCCGGTCGAGTTCGACGTCGAGGAGGGCCCCAAGGGGCTCATGGCCAAGGCGGTGCGGCCGGTCGGCTGAGCGCCGCCGGCGCGGCAGCCACCAGCAGGCGGTTACCGGCTGGTAAGTTGTAGCGGTACCCGTCCTGCCGCCGGTGGCGGCGGCATCCGAGGAGGAGGCCGGTGGCTGCTGCACACCCGTTCTCACTCGCCCCGAGCGAGGAGCAGCTGGAGGTGGCCCGCTGGGTTCACGAGTTCGCCGAGCGGGTCGTCCGGCCGGCCGGGCGCGAGTGGGACGAGCGGGAGGAGACGCCCTGGCCGATCCTGGAAGAGGCGGCCCGGATCGGCCTCTATAGCTTGGACTTCACCGCCAACGCGTTTGCCGACGGCACCGGTCTCACCCTGGCCATGGCCTCGGAGGAGCTGGCCTGGGGCGACGCCGGCATCGCGCTGGCCATCTTGGGGTCGGGACTCGCGGTCTCGGCGATCTTCGCCAGCGGCACCGACGAGCAGCGGGCGGAGTGGCTCCCCCAGTGCTACGGCACCCCGGGAGACCTGAAGCTGGCCGCGTTCGCGGTGTCCGAGCCCAACGCCGGCTCCGACGTCTCCTCGCTGCGCACCACCGCCCGCTACGACGAGGCCAAGGACGAGTGGGTGCTGAACGGCACCAAGACCTGGATCACCAACGGCGGGCTGGCCAACCTCCACGTCGTGGTGGCCCAGGTTGATCCAGAGCTCGGCTCACGCGGGCATGCCAGTTTCGTGGTCCCCGAGGGCACCCCCGGCCTGAGCCAGGGCCGCAAGTTTCAGAAGCTCGGGATTCGGGCTTCCCACACCGCCGAGGTGCTCCTGGACGACTGCCGGGTACCCGGGTCGTGCCTTCTCGGGGGCAAGGAGCGGCTCGACGCCCGGCTGGCTCGGGCTCGCTCGGGCGAACCGACCCGGACCCAGGCCGCGATGACCACGTTCGAGGCCAGCCGGCCATACATCGGCGCCCAGGCGGTCGGGATCGCTCGAGCCGCTTACGAGTACGCGCTCGAGTACGCCAAGGATCGGGTCCAGTTCGGCCGGCCGATCATCGAGAACCAAGCCATCGCGTTCACCCTGGCCGACATGAAGACGCGACTCGACGCAGCCCGCCTCTTGGTGTGGCGAGCGGCGTGGATGGGGCGTACCGGACAGCGATTCGCGGCCGCCGAGGGGTCCCAGTCGAAGCTGTTTGCGAGCGAAGTCGCAGTGTGGGTGGCTGAACGCGCGGTGCAGATCCTGGGCGGCGCCGGCTACGTCCGCGACGCGCCGGTCGAGCGGTGGTACCGGGACTCGAAGATCTACACGATCTTCGAGGGGACCTCGGAGATCCAGCGACTCATCATCAGCCGGGCCATCTCAGGCCGGCACATCAACTAGCGCCCGAGCGGTTGCCGAGCCCGGCGGCAACTGCGACGCCAACCGGCCGCGGGGCTCGGTTCTGCACGCACCGCTCGCCGTCCGGGGAGCTCACCTACGATCACGCCGGTGGCACAGACGATCTACGAGGCGATGGGCGGAGCCGAGGCGCTGCTGGCCCTGGCTGAAGCATGGCACCGCCGTTGCCTGGCCGATCCGATCCTGGCTCATCCGTTCGAGGGAGAGATCCACCCGCAGCACACCGAGCGGCTCGCTGCCTACTGGTCCGAGCAACTCGGCGGACCAACCACCTATACCGAGTCGATCGGCGACTATTCCTCGGTCGTGCGGCGCCACAGCGGAAACGGGCCGCACGAACAGATGGACGGTCGGGCAGTGGCCTCGTTCGTGCTCGCCCTCGACGACGCCAAGATCCCCACTGACCCGCGCCTTCGGTTCGAGCTGATCGCCTGGTTCACTTGGGCCACTGCACTGTTGAATCACCGATGGGCTTCGCCTGAGGAGGTGCCGAACGACCTTCCGCTGCCTCGCTGGGATTGGGGTGGAACCGAAGGCTGGTAGGGCAGCTGTCGAGTTGCTGGCCACCTGCGGCCGGGATTGATGCCCGAAGGATCTGGAGGCACCGGTTGGGGCAGCTGACTCCCAGGGCGGTTCGGCGTTTCGGCTCCACCAGTGGCGTGGTCTCTGGCGATCCGCAGTTCGCTGACGTTCGTTGACCGACGACACCGGGCGCCAAGCGTCTGCAGCCGACGGGCTGGACCGTGACGACTTCGACAGGCTCTGTCGGTTCTCCGATCCGCAGGTCCTGCACTCCGTCGCGCCCTGAACCGGGCCCGGAAGGCCAGCGACGGGCCGCTGCGGTGTCCAGGCTCGGAATCGCTCTGTGGTCAGGTGCTGGGCCGGTTCCCGGTACGCCCCGAACCAGAGCCCGAGGGCGAATGCCACCAGGCGCGGGAGCCGGCCAGCGGTTCGCCGAACGGGCTGCTGGCCTCGCTGGCCGGGGTCCCCGGTGCAGGGTCGATCACGCGCCGGCGGGTCCGGGTCGAAGATGCGCGAGACTCACAGGCGACGGGAGCTCGGGGGACCGGGCTGAGAGGGCGCCACAGGCCGGCGCCGACCGTGGAACCTGCTCCGGGTAATGCCGGCGAAGGGAAGGAGTGCGATGACGCTCGCCATAAAGCCAGGGGGCCGCTCGGCGCGGTCGGGGAGTCGTTCAGCCAGCGGGGGCCGCTCGGCCGGCGGGCCGGCGGGCCGACGCAAGGTGTACGTCGAGGGGTCGGGGGGCATCCGAGTGCCCTTCGCCGAGGTGGCCCTCCGCCCGCCGCCGGGGCGCCCGGCCGCCGAGGCCGATCCGCCGGTGCGCCTGTACGACACCTCGGGACCCGGGTCGGACCCCGAGCGCGGCCTGCCGCCCCTGCGCGCCCCGTGGATCTCGGGCCGGGGAGACACCGAGGAGTACGAGGGCCGGTGCCCCTCTCGGCGCGACGACGGGCGGGCCGCAGTGCGTCGCCAGGGCGAACCCTTGCGTTGGCCGGGCCCACCCCGGCCCCCGCGGCGGGCGCGAGGAGCCCCGGTCACCCAGCTGCACTACGCCCGCCAGGGGCGGGTCACCGAGGAGATGGCCTTTGTGGCGCTTCGCGAGCAGGTCGACCCCGAGGTGGTGCGGGAGGAGGTGGCCGCCGGCCGGGCCATCATCCCCGCCAATGTCAACCACCCCGAGTCCGAGCCCATGGCCATCGGACGGCGCTTCTTGGTCAAGGTGAACGCCAACATCGGCAACTCGGCGGTGACCTCGTCGGTGGCAGAGGAGGTCGAGAAGCTCACCTGGGCCATCCGCTGGGGCGCCGACACGGTGATGGACCTCTCCACCGGCCCGGATATCCACAGCACCCGAGAGTGGATCCTGCGCAACTCGCCCGTGCCCGTGGGCACCGTGCCCATCTACCAGGCACTCGAGAAGGTGGACGGCCGCCCGGAGGAACTCAGCTGGGATCTCTATCGGGACACGGTCATCGAACAGGCAGAACAGGGGGTGGACTACTTCACCGTCCACGCCGGCGTGCTGCTGCGCTACGTGCCGCTCACCGTCGGACGGGTGACCGGCATCGTGAGCCGTGGAGGATCCATCATGGCCGCCTGGTGCCTGGCCCATCACCAGGAGAACTTCCTGTACAGCCACTTCGAGGAGCTGTGCGAGATCATGGCCGCCTACGACGTGGCCTTCTCGCTCGGCGACGGCCTCCGGCCGGGCTCGGTGGCCGACGCCAACGACGAGGCCCAGCTGGCCGAGCTGCGCACCCTGGGCGAGCTCACCGAGGTGGCCTGGCGCCACGGCGTGCAGGTCATGATCGAGGGGCCCGGCCACGTACCGCTTGACAAGATCGCCGAGAACGTGGCGTTGCAGCGCCAGTGGTGTCACGACGCGCCCTTCTACACCTTGGGCCCGCTCACCACCGACGTGGCCCCCGGCTACGACCACATCACCTCGGCCATCGGCGCGGCGGTGGCCGCCATGCACGGCACGGCCATGCTCTGCTACGTGACCCCCAAGGAGCACCTGGGCCTGCCCGGCCGCCAGGACGTCAAGGACGGGATGATCGCCTACAAGATCGCCGCCCACGCCGGGGACTTGGCCAAGGGCCACCCCGGTGCGCAGGCCTGGGACGACGCGCTGTCCAAGGCCCGCTTCGAGTTCCGCTGGGAGGACCAGTTCGACCTGGCGCTCGATCCCGAGACGGCGCGCGCCTACCACGACGAGACCCTGCCGGCCGCCCCGGCGAAGACGGCACACTTCTGCTCGATGTGCGGGCCCAAGTTCTGTTCCATGCGCATCAGCCAGGAAGTGCGACGGCTGGCCGAGGAGGCGGGCACCAGCCCCGAGGAGGTGCTCGAGCAGGGCATGCGCTCCAAGGCCGCCGAGTTCGTGGCAGGGGGCGCCTCGCTCTACCGGGAGCCGCCGGCGGCCCCCACCGCGTAGCGCTCGAGGAGCGCGGCCTCGCCGGTACCCCTGCGATCGCTGCCGACCCGTGGTCGCCAACGCTCGCGGTCGACCGACGTCGAGCACTGGACCCGCGGTGGGCCGCGTCGAAGGAGAGGGTCGAAGCGGAGGACGGCGCGTGACGGCGCGCCCGGTTGCCGGTGCCGATGGACGAGCGGAGCACTCCTCGCCGGGTAGCCTGACCCAGAGTGCCCGTGCCACGTCGACGCTGTGGTCCTTTGCCGGCTGCGGCTGATCGAAGCGACTGGCACCGGGCTCGGCGGCCGGTCGCGACCTCCCATGCCGCGCCCGGTGGCCGAGCGGCCCGACCCATCGGCCGCACCCGAACGTTCTTGGATGACACCCTCGGAGGTCTCGTGATGGTCGACGTGCGCTCGAGGCCGCGGTCGAGATGAGCGGCACGGTCGACGCGCCGCCGGCGCGCCTGGTCACGGTGTGCACCGGCAACGCCGCTCGGTCGGTCATGGCGGCCTACATGCTCGAGCACTGGGGGCGACGTCTTGGCCTCCCGCTCCAGGTGGCCAGCGCCGGGACGCACGTGGTCGAGGGCCAGCCGATGGGGATGCGCACCCGGGCCGCGCTGGCGTCGATCCCCGAACTGGGCGAGTTGGCAGTGGCACGCCACCGCAGCACCCAGCTCGGCCCGACCGAGGTGGCGGAGGCAGACCTGATCGTGGCGATGGAGGCCGACCACGTGCGCTTCGTGCGACGCCACCATCCCGAGGCGGCGAACCGGTGCGCGACCATCCGGCGGCTGTGCACGGTGCTCGAGCCAGCCGACGGCTCGTTGAGCTCGCGCGTCGAGCGACTCGGGCTGGCAGAGCTTCCACTCGACCCCTCCGAGGACGTGGCCGATCCGGCCGGGGGCGACGTCGAGGTCTACGTGGCGTGCGCGCAGGAGCTGTGGTCGCTCACTGAGCGGCTGGCCCGCCTGTTGTGAGGTTGCCCGGTCGCGGTCCGCTCAGCCGATCTCGATGCTCCGCAGCCCGCCCCAGGCCATCGCCGAGATCCGGCCGGCCAGGACCTCGACGTCTTCGGCGCTGCTCGCGCCTTTTCGGGCCGAGTCCACCCAGTAGCGAGCGCCCCCCTCGGCCAAGCCGATGAGGGCGTACGCCAGCAGCCGCCGGTGATCGTCGCCCAGCTCCTCGGGGATCCTCGACGCCACCACTTCGAGCACCTCCCGCTCGACCGCGCGCACTGCGCCGAGCAGCTCGGGGTCGTCCGGGGCGTGGCGCCCGAACAGGAGCCGGAACGCTTCGGCGTGGTGCACGATGGTCTCGAAGTAGGCGCGGTACCCGTTCTCGACCAGTTCCCGTCGGGACGTCGCCCGGGCGTGGGCGGCGCGCAGGGCAGCCAGCAGCTCGGCCGATACCTCTTGCACCAGCTCCAAGTACAGGGCGCGCTTGGAGGCGAAGTGTTGGTACAAGAGGGGCTTGGTCACCCCGGCGGCATGGGCGATGTCCTCCATGGTGGTCGCCCGATAGCCGCGCTCGCCGAAGAGGCGCAGCGCGGTGAGCACGAGCTGCTCGCGCCGCTCGGTCGCCCCGAGCCGTCTCGGGCGGGCCCTCCCCGAGGGCGGCGTGGCGGTGTCGGTGCCCATGATCTTCGCCCGCTACCAGGCTAGTTCCCCGATCGTGGCCGGTGGCGCACGCATCTCCCAGGTGTCAACAGCGGTGGCGCCGAGTCAGGGCCGGATTCCCAGACTCTCGAGCACCGGAGCCAGCTGCGCGGGCAGGTCGCGCAGCGAGAAGTGGGTGTCTGCCACCCGCCAGTTGCGCTCCAGCACCGCCGGATCTGGACGGTCGAGCCAGTCGGCCAGCGGGCCGGGGTCGTCGGCCGGCAGCCACGAGAACCCGAACGCGGCCAGCTCGCGGGCGACCGGGTAGTCGCCAATGGCGAGCGGCCGGCGGTGCACCGCCGACTCGAGTGCCGGGTTGCCAAACCCTTCCCAGGTCGATGGCAGCAAGACGGCGTCGCTGGCCGCGTAGGCGTCGGCGGCGGTTCCCCGCCGCCCGAGGATGACGGGGCAGCGGCTGCGGGCCACAAGGGCCGAGAGCTCGGGCCCGTAGCCGTCCTCGGCCGGCCCGAGGAGCCAGAAGGTCGCCCCCAGCGCTTCGGCCAGGGCGAGCGACGCGCCGACGTTCTTGCGGGGCAGCGCCCGGGTCGGCTGGACGAACAGCAGATCGTCTCGCCCCAAGCCGAGCGCGGCGCGGGTGGCGTCGCGCCGACCAGGGCGGGCGGCGGTGTCGAACCGGTTGTAGATGGTCACCGCCTCGATGCCGCGCTCGGCCAGCTGGCGCTGGCTCAGCTGGTTGATGGTCACGTGCCGCCAGGCGGGGTCGTCCGGCGGCGGCTGGGCCCCGAGGCCGGGCCGCTGCCAGGCCAGGTCGTGGTGGTGGAGGATCGCCGGCCGGCCCCGGCAGGCGGCGGCCACCTGCTCGGCGGCGGCACGGTTGAGCGGCAGGGAGCACAGGTTCTCCACCACCACGACGTCGGCCGGGTCGAGGGCTCGGCGCAGCGCCTCGGGGTCCGGGCCGTCCTCGGCCCCGATGGCCAGACCCGGGACCTCGGTGTCGACCGGGCCCTCTCCGGCGACCGTGCGCACCCGCAGGCCAAGCTGGGCCAGGGCACGGCACCACTTGGCCGACTCGATCGAGACACCGTCGGTGCCGCCCAGGCGGAACGAGACCACCACCGCGGTGGGCACGGCGGCACTGTAGGCGCGCCAGTGGTGGCCGCCGGAAGGCGGGAGGCCGTCGGGTAGCGTTTGGCCCGTGGCACGACGTGCGCTGATCACCGGCGTCACCGGCCAGGACGGGTCCTACCTGGCCGAGCTCCTGCTCGAGCAGGGCTACGAAGTCATCGGGATGGTGCGGCGCTCGAGCACGGTGTCCTTCGAGCGGATCGCGCACATCCAGGACAAGATCACCATCGTCGGCGGCGACCTGCTGGACCAGGCCTCGCTCATCACCATGCTGAGCGAGTTCCGACCCCAGGAGGTCTACAACCTGGCCGCCCAGTCCTTCGTGCAGACCTCCTGGAGCCAGCCGGTGCTCACCGGGGAGACCACCGCCCTGGCGGTGACCAGGATGCTCGACGCGATCAGGATCGTCGATCCGTCGATCCGCTTCTACCAGGCGTCCAGCTCGGAGATGTTCGGCAAGGTTCTCGAGGTCCCGCAGCGGGAGACCACACCCTTTTACCCGAGGAGCCCCTACGGGGTGGCGAAGGTCTACGGCCACTGGATCACGGTCAACTACCGGGAGAGCTACGGGCTGCACGCAACCTCGGGGATCCTGTTCAACCACGAGTCGCCGCGCCGGGGGCTCGAGTTCGCCCCCCGCAAGATCTCCTACGGCGTGGCCCGGATCAAGCACGGGCTCGACACCACCTTGCACCTGGGCAACCTGGACAGCCAGCGGGACTGGGGCTTCGCCGGCGACTACGTGCGAGCGATGGTGCTCATGGTCCAACAGGACACCCCGAGCGACTACGTGGTCGCCTCGGGCGAGACCCATTCGGTGCGCGAGCTGTGCGAGCTCGCCTTCAGCGTGGCCGGTCTCAACTGGGAGGACCACGTGGTGGTGGACGACCGCTTCAAGCGGCCGGCCGAGGTCGACCTGCTGGTGGGCGACCCGAAGCGGGCAATCGAGGAGCTGGGCTGGAAGCGGGAGGTGGACTTCCCGTCCCTGGTCGAGATGATGGTGGAGGCCGACCTGGCGCTGGTGCGCAGCCAGCTCCGCTGATCCGACCCGAAATCCCTCGGCCGCGCTTGGCCGTGGGCCCCGGTCGACTCGTAGCATGGCGCCAATCCCCATGGACCTCGTCGTACGCCTCCGGGGCGCGGTGGCGCTCACCGGCCGTTTCCCCGCCCTCTCGGGAGCCGACCTCACCGTCCAGCGCGGCGAGGTCGTCTCGGTGGTCGGTGCCAACGGTGCCGGCAAGACCACGCTCCTGCGGCTGCTGGCCGGACTGGTGCCGGCCAGCTCGGGCGAGGCGGTGGTGCTGGGGATCGACCTGTGCCAGGACCCGGCGGCCGTCCGCCGCCGGGTGGGCCTGCTCGGTCACGCGCCCAGCCTCTACGACGACCTGACCGCCTGGGAGAACGTCCGGTTCGCGCTGCGGTCCGCCAGGGTCCCGGCCGAGCTGGGCCCGGCTGCTCTCGAACGGGTCGGGATCACCGGCCGCCTGGCCGCCACCCCGGTCGGAGGGCTCTCGGCCGGCCAGCGGCGCCGGGTGGCGTTGGCGGTGCTGGTGGCTCGGTCACCGGAGCTGTGGCTCCTCGACGAGCCCCACGCTGCGCTGGACCCGGCGGCTCGGTCCCTCGTCTCGGAGCTGGTGGAGGAGGCGGCCCGAGGGGGCGCAGCGGTCGTGTTCTCCTCCCACGAGCCTGCGGTGGCCTTGGCCAGCTCGGACCGCCAGGCGGTGATGGCCGGCGGCCGGGTCCTCGACCTGCGCCCGGGGGGCCGACGGGCCCCGTTGGCCGCGGTGGGGGAGGGAGGCAGCCATGTGGCGTGACGCGGTGCTGGTGGCGGGCAAGGACCTCCGTATCGAGCTGCGCTCAAGAGTGGCCCTGTGGCAGGTGGTGCCGGTGGCCGTCCTGTCACTGGTCCTCTATGGGTTTGCCCTTGGCCCCGGCCGCAGGGCACTGGCCGGGGCCGCTCCGGGGCTGTTCTGGCTCGCCGTCTTGTTCTCGACGGTGCTCGCGACCCAGCGCAGCGTGGCCATCGAGTCGGGCGAGGGGACCCGAGACGGCCTGCGATCGTCGGGCATCGACCCGGCGGGGGTGTTCCTTGGCAAGGCGGCGGCGGTGGCTGTCGAGCTGGCGGTGCTCCAGGTCGTCTTGTGGGCGGCGATGACTCTGCTGTTCGGGGTGCACCTGCGGGTCGGGTGGCTGGCCTTGGTGGCCTCGCTCCTGGCCACGTGCGGCCTGGCGGTGGCCGGCACCCTGTACGGCGCCCTGTCGGCCGGACTGCGGGTCCGCGAGACCCTGCTGCCCCTGCTGGTCCTGCCGATCCTGGCCCCGGTGCTGCTCGCGGCCTCCCGGGCCTGGGCGGCGGCGCTGGCCGGCTCGCCCGCGGCTGGGGTTTCGTGGCTGCGGGTCTTGGGTCCGTTTGCCGCGGTCTACCTGGTGGTGGGGGTGGTCCTCTACGGCCCGCTGCTGGAGGCCGGATGAACGCCCGATCGAGCACGCCCGAGCGGCTGCCCCGCTGGATCCGGGCGACCGGTGCCCTCGGGGCGGTGCTGAGCGCGCTCACGGTGTGGCTGGGTTTGTGGGTGACCCCGCCCGACAAGGTCCAGGGCAACCTGGTCCGCCTGGTGTACCTGCACCCGCCGATCGCATGGGTCGCCCTCTACCTGGCGTTTGGGCTGGCGGCGCTGAGCAGCCTGCTGTACCTGTGGCGCCGGACCCGCTCGCTGTTCTGGGACCGGCTGGCCGCGGCGTCGGTCGAGGTCGGGGTGGTGTTCAACGCGCTGACCCTGGCCACCGGGATGCTGTGGGGCCGGCCGACCTGGGGGGTGTGGTGGACCTGGGATGCCCGGCTGACCTCGACCGCGCTGCTGTTGGTGCTGTTCCTCGGATACCTGGCGCTGCGGCGGGTGCCGGCCACTCCTGAGGTCCGGGCCAAGCGGTGCGCGGTGGCCGCGCTGGTCGCGTTCGTCGACGTGCCCATCGTCCACTTCTCGGTGATCTGGTGGCAGACGCTCCACCAGGGGGCGACCGTGCTCAACGCCAACCTGTCGCCCACCATCCACGGCTCGATGGCTTGGACCTTGCTCCTCGGCTTCGTTGCTTTGACCTTGGTGTTCGTCTGGATGGTTGCGGTCCGCTACCGCATCGAGGTGCTCGCCGACCGCACCGGCGCCCTCGATCTCGAGGTGTCCTTGGAGGAGCGCTGGGCCGAGGCGGCAGCGCCGGTGGGGTCGCAGGCCGCCGACACCGAAGGAGCCGGGGCGGCGCCGGCCGCTCGGGTGGAGCGATGACCACTGCGCTCGGACTCCGGGTGTTCGTTCAGGTGCCGAGCCTGATCGATCGGCCCGTTCGGGATCACCGCCGTCGTGGCTCTGGTCCAGCGGCCGACCCCCGACGGCTGGTGCCACGGTGAGCTACGTCGACGCCGGCTACGCGGTCGGGCTGTCGGTCCTCGCCGCGTACGCCCTCGGGCTGGTCGTGCGACGTCGGTCCCTGGCCCGGCGGGTCGAGGTCCGGCGGGCTCCATCCCATGACTCGGACCCCCGCGGCGACGGAGCGAGCCGATGAGCGTGGCGGCGCCGCCCCGCCCGGCACCGGTGGACGCCCGGCGCCGCACCCGCCGCCGCCTGTGGCTGGTGGCCGCGGTCCTGGTTGGGGCGCTGGTGTTCCTGCTGGTCGAGGGGCTCGGGAGCTCGCTCGACTACTTCGACACGGTGGACCAGGCGTTGGCGCACCGGGCGGCCCTCGGCACCTCGACCTTTCGGCTGGAGGGCGTGGTGGTCCCGGGCAGCATCCGGCCGACGCCGAGGGGGACCGACTTCACGATCGCGCAGGGGCCCGAGCGGGTGCCGGTGGAGAACACCGGGTCCCCTCCTCAGCTGTTCCAGGCCAACATCCCAGTGGTGGTGGTCGGGCACTTCGCCGCCGGGTCCCGGTTGTTCGTCTCCAACCAGATCATGGTGAAGCACTCGGCCGACTACATCGCCGCCCACCCCAACCGGGTCCGGGCACCGAACGGCACCGTCCGTTGATCCCACGGGCACGGTGAACGCGGCGCTCGGAGTTCTCGGGATCTGGCTGTCCTTCGCCGCCGCGGTGGTGGGGATGGCGGTCGAGGGCTGGACGCTGGCCCGGCAGCGCCGCGGTCAGCCGGCCGACCCCCGGCTCGACGGCCGGTTGCTCGCACCGGTCCTCATGGCCGGCATGGTGCTCGCGGTCGCGGCCATGGAACGGGCGCTCGTCACCCATGACTTCAGCATCGCCTTCGTCGCCGACAACAACAGCCGAGGCACCCCGCTCTTGTACTCGATCACCGGGCTGTGGTCGGCGCTGGCCGGGTCGATCCTCTTGTGGGGGTTCCTGCTGTCGCTCTTCGTCGGCGCGGTGGCTTGGCGGTTCCGCTCGGACGCCGCCGACCCGGTGGTGGTCTGGGCCAGGCTGGTGATGAACGGGGTGGCCGCGTTCTTCATCGGCCTCATGGTCGGACCGGCCAACCCCTTCGCCCACGTGGTCGGAGCGGCGCCGGCCCAAGGAGCCGGCCCCAACGCGCTGCTTCAGGACAACCCGCTGGTGGCCATCCACCCCCCCATGCTCTACCTCGGCTTCGTGGGGTTCACCGTGCCCTTCGCCTTCTCGGTGGGCATGCTCGCCACCGGGAGGGTCCAGGAACGCTGGCAGACCGAGACCCGGCGGTTCACCCTGGTCGCGTGGACCTTCTTGTCGGTCGGGATCGTGCTCGGCGCCTGGTGGTCCTACCAGGTGCTCGGCTGGGGCGGGTTCTGGGCATGGGATCCGGTCGAGAACGCGGCCCTCTTGCCCTGGCTGTGCGGCACCGCCTACCTCCACTCGGTCCTGGTCCAAGAGCGCCGAGGACTGCTGCGGGTGTGGAACCTGTCCCTGTCGGTGGCCACCTTCTCCCTCACCATCCTGGGCACCTTCCTCACCCGCTCGGGAGTGATCGAGTCGGTCCACGCGTTCAGCGACTCGACCCTGGGCCCGGTGCTCATCGGGTTCTTCCTGGCGGTCGTGGTGGTCGGCTTCGGCCTGATCGCCTGGCGGGGCGACCGCATCCGCTCGCCCGGGGGGATCGACGCCCCGCTCGGCCGGGAGGGCGCGTTCCTCCTCAACAACCTTTTGCTCGTGGGGTTCGCGTTCGTCGTGCTGCTGGGGACGGTGTTCCCCCTCCTCTACCAGGCCCTCAAGAACCAGGCGGTCAGCGTGGGCGCCCCGTACTTCGACACGGTGGCGGTGCCGGTCGGCCTGGCCCTCCTCGTCCTCATGGCCCTGGCGCCGGTGCTGTCGTGGCGTGCGGTGAGCGCGGCGGTGCTGTGGCGGCGCTTGGCCCCCTCGGCATGGGCCGGCGCGCTCACCATCGTCGCCTGCGTCGCCGCCGGGGTGCGGGGCCTGGTGCCGCTGGCCGCCTTCGGGCTGGGTGCGTTCGCGGCCGCCTCGGCGCTCCGCTCCATCGTGCTCTCGGTGCTGGCCAGCATCCGTCAGGGCCGCGGGTGGGGGCGCGGCCTGGTGGCACGGACCAACGGGGGCATGGTGGTCCACCTGGGCATCGTGATCATGGCGGTGGCGATCACCGCCGCGACGTCGTTCGCGCACCGCGGTGAGCTGGCCCTGCGCCTCGGGAAGCCGGCCACCTTTGACGGACACACCTTCGTCTTCGAGGGGCTTCGGACCGTGCGGACCCCGGCCAAGACCGCGACCGAGGCCTTGGTCAAGGTGGACGGCGGCGGGGTCTTCCGCCCAGCCGTGAGCCAGTTCGCCGGGACCAACTCCGAGGTGGTCGGCACACCGGCGATCGACTCGGGGCTGACCGGCGATGTGTACCTGACCGTGACCGAGCTGGGCGGGACCGGACCGGCGACCGCGGCCGAGCCGTTCCCGGGGCTGCCCAGGGGCTCGGTGGCCATCGGCGTGGTGATCGAGCCGCTGGTGGCCTGGCTGTGGGGGGGCGGCCTGGTGGTGGGGTTCGGGGGGCTGCTGGCACTGGTCCCGGGCCGCCGCCGCCGGCCGACCGAGCCGGCCTCCGCTCTCGCCGGGCTCCGCCGGGGGAGTGCCGCGCCAGCGCCGGTCGACGGCGAGCTCCCCGAGCCGGTCGGGGCCGGGGGTCCCCGGTGACTGCGGTCCCTCCCGGCACGACGGCGACGCCCCGCCGGCGTCACGCCGCCCGCTGGGCGGCCGGCCTGGTCGCGGCGGCGCTGGTGGCCCTGGCGCTGGTGGCCGCGACCCGGCCCTCCGCCCAGGCGTCCTCGGTGGCCAGCCCGCTGGTCGGCCGGCCGGCCCCGGCCCTGTCGGCCCGGAGCTTCGGCGGCCAGGGCGTGTCGCTGGCTGCCGACCGGGGCCAGGTGGTGGTGGTCAACTTCTTCGCCAGCTGGTGCCCCCCGTGCGCGGCCGAGGAACCCAACCTCGCCCGCCTGGCGTTCGAGGTGTCCCGGCAGCGGCTCCCGGTCCGGCTGGTCTCGGTCGACATCGACGACTCGACGGCCGGTGCCCGCCGGTTCGTCGCGCAATGGGGGGTCACCTGGCCGGTGGTGCCCGACCACTCGGGCCGCTTCGCCGGGGAGTTCGGAGTGGGCTCGCCCCCGATGACGTTCTTCGTGGACCGCTCCGGGACGGTGGTGGCCGCGTTCTCCGGTCCCATGACCTACCGCCAGCTCGAGGCCACGGTCGCCATGGCCAGCCATGCCTAGCTCCGGCGTTCGCCGGCTGCTGGGCCCGGTCTCGGCAGTCGCCGTGGTGGTGGTGGCCGCGGTGGCGCTGGCCGTGGGGGCGGGGCGCGGCCCGGCCACCGTTGCCCAGCGCGCCGCGGCGGTCGAAAGTCGGATCCGGTGCCCGAGCTGCGAGGACATCTCGGTGGCCGACTCGGACGCCCCGAGCGCGATCGCCGCTCGCCGGCAGATCCAGGCCATGGTGCGCGCTGGGGCAAGTGACGGCGCGATCGAGCGCAGCTTCGTCGCTCGCTACGGCCCGTCGATCCTCCTCGCCCCGCCGGCGTCGGGCCTCGACGCGCTGGTCTGGGTGGTCCCGGCCGTCGGCCTGGCCGGGGCCATCGTTGCCCTGGGCGTCTTGTACTGGCGCCGGGCCCGAGCGCTGGGCCGGCTCCGGGCGTCGCCATGAGCCGCCGCCGGGCTCGCACCGCCGAGGGGCCTCGAGGGGATCGCCGCTGGCACCTCGAGGACCAGCGGGAGTTCCTGCTGCGCTCGCTGGCTGACCTCGACGCCGAGCTGGCAGCCGGGGACCTCGACGAGCAGGACTACCGGGCGCTCGGTGCCCGGGACCGGGCCCGGCTGGCCGCGGTCACCGAGCAGCTGGCCGATCTGGACCGGGCCGCGGCCGAGACGGCCCCTTCGGCCGAGCCTCCGCCGGCGGCTCGAGCCCGCCGCCGCCGGCCTCGGTGGCGGCTCGCCCTCGGCGTCGCCGCGTTGTGCGCCGGGGCCACCGTCGTGCTGGTCTCGGTGGTGACGCCCCGCCTCCCCGGCCAGCCCGCCACCGGCAGCACCCCGTCGGACATCCCGGCCGAGCTCGACCAGGCCGCGGCCCTGGTCGACCAGGGCACCGGCGCCTCCTTGGCCCAGGCGCTCGCCCTCTACCGCCAGGTGCTGCGGGCCGACCCCGACCAGCCCCAGGCGCTGGCCGAGACCGGCTACCTCGAGTGGGAGGCCGGCTTCTCGGCCGCCAACCGGGCCCAGGAGCGCCAGGGCCGGGACCTGGTCCAGCGGGCGGTCGCCCTCGACCCCCGGCTCGCCGCCGCCCACCTCTTCTACGGGACCATGCTGTTGGAGCAGGACCACGACCCGGCCGGGGCGGTCCGCCAGTACCGGGCCTTTTTGGCCGCCCATCCGCCGGCCCGCCTGGTCGCCTCGGCGGCCCACCTCATCGACCAGGCCTTCTCGGAGGCCGGCGTGCCGATCCCATCCGGGGTCCCGGCCAGCTGACCCTCGGTCAGTCCTTCACCGCCCGCACCAGCACGCCGCGCTTGGTCAGCCACAGGGGCAGCCGGACCCCCTCGGCCCGCTTCGGGTCGAGGCGGTGCTGGCGGCAGTAGGAGCGGACCTCCTCGGTGCTGCGCAGCGGGAAGAAGGGGCGGTCCCAGCGCTCGACCTCGAGGCGGGCGAACACCCGACCCACGATCTCGGCCGCCTCCTCGGCGTCGAAGGTGGTGGGCGGGTAGCCCTCGGGCACCAACTCGGGGTCGCTGGTCCGAGCGGCGCAGCAGGCGTAGTAGCGGCCCCCGGGCCGCAGCACCCGCCAGGCCTCGGCGACCGCCGACTCCGGATCCTCCAGGTGGTAGAGGCACCACAGCTGGGTCACCTCGGCGACGCACCCCTGGGCGAAGGGCAGCGCAGCCAAATCCGCCCGCACCACGGGGCCGTACGGGTTGGCAGCCAGCTGGGCTGCCGAGCGGTCGCAGCCGACCCAGGCCACGCCATCGGGCAGGGCCGAGGCCAGCCGGCCCTCGCCGCACCCGCCGTCGAGGACTGGACCGCGCAGTTCCGGGGCGATCTGCTGGTGGACGTCCACGGGTGGGCGCCAGGCGCGCCAGCGGCCCGGATCGGTGTCGTAGTCGTTCTCGAGCGATGGCACCGGCCCTCCTCGGTGGGGCGACCCCAGCAAGGCTAGAAGGTGGTCAGGTGGCCAGGGCCCGCAGGCCGGCCACCACCGGGCCGAAGGCGGCGGCGAAGGCCGCCACGTCCTCGTCGGCGGTCGACCAGCCGACCGAGACCCGGACCGAGCGTTCGGCGTCGGCCCCCATGGCCGCCAGCACGGGCGAGGGCTCGAGGGCCTCGGACGAGCAGGCCGAGCCGGAGTGGACCGCGATGCCGGCTCGATCCAGCCCGATCACGACCGGCTCGCCCTCGACCCCGTCGATGCCCAGGCAAGCCAGGTGGGGGAGGCGGCCCTCGGGTCGCTGGTCGCCGAGGAGCCGCACACCGGGGACGCTGAGGGCGGCCTCGAGCAGCCGGTCGAGGTGGCGCCGCGCCTGGTCGGCTTCCCGCTCGAGCCGTCCCTCCTCGCACAGGGCCTCGGCCACCGCCCCGAAGCCCACGATCGCCGGCGCGTTCTCGAACCCGGCGCGGCGGGCCCGCTCTTGGCTGCCCCCGACCAGCAGCGGGGCGAAGCGGCTGCCCGCCCCGACCACCAGCGCCCCCACTCCCGGCGGGCCGCCCAGCTTGTGGGCGCTCACCGACGCCAGGTCGGCCCCCACCGAGCCCAGGTCCACCGGGACATGGCCGACCGCGGCGCACCCGTCGACGTGGACCGGGACGCCGGCCTCCCGGCATGCCGCCACCACCTCGTGGACCGGCTGGACGGTGGCCACCTCGTGGTTGGCCCACTGGCAGTGCACCAGGGCCAGGCCGCCGTCCGGCGGTGTGGCCAGCAGCCGGTCGATCGCGCCGTGCTCGATGCGGCCGTCGCCGTCCACCGGCAGCTCGATCACCGGCCCGGCCCGCGCGGACGCCTCCCGCACCGCCGAGTGCTCCACCGAGGCGAGGGCGATGGCCCCTCCGGGCCTGGCCCGGGCCGCCCCGAACACCGCGGCGTTGATCGCCTCGGTCCCGCTCGAGGTGAAGACCACCTGACGGGGGCGGACCCCGAGGAGCGCCGCCACCTGGTCGCGGGCGACCTCGATCCGGGCTCGCACCGCCCGACCCTCCTCGTAGACCCGGCCGGGGTCCCCTCCGAAGGCGGCCAGTTCGGCGGCCATCGCGTCGCGAGCCTCGGGCCGCAGCGGCGAGGTCGAGGCGTGGTCGAGGTAGTGCCGCCCCACCGGGCTCAGGCGGTGGCGGCGCAGGTGTCGTCGCCGCGGGCCCGTGACGACAGCACGATGGGCAAGGAGCCCTTCTTCGGGTCTCCGCAGAGCCCCGACAGAAGGCCCTTCACCATCCCTCGGTCCACCGCGCAGAGCACCGGGGGGACCGAGGCGGCGTCGCCGAAGGGGCACTGCTCGGCGACCACCGAGCTCGTCGAGCCGTGGTCCTCGACGTGGGCGGCGAAGCCGTGGGCGGTGAGGGTGGCGGCAATCGTCCGCATGGCCGCCCGCACCGAGCGCTGGGAGGCCTCGGGCGACATCCGGGCTGCCAGCATCCGCCCGTAGTCCTCGCCGACCTTGGCCGCCATCGCCTCGGCCCGCGTTGGCCCCAGCTGCTCGAGTGCCTCCCGCAGCAGCCGGACCAGCAGGTCGTCCCGCTTGTCCAGCAGGCCCCCGACCGGGTCGTCGTCGACCGGGGAGAAACGCTGGGCCGGGCGGCCGACCGCCGGGGTGTCCCGGCTCATCGAGACCCGGAGGTAGCCGCCGGCGACCAGCCGGTTGAGATGGTGGCGGGCGACGTTGGGGTGGAGCGAAAACGCCGCCGCCACCTCGGCCGCCGAGGCAGCCGGGTGGGAGCGGACGTAGAGGAAGATGTCTCGCCGGGTCGGATCCCCGAACGCGTCGGTCACCGCGGCCACCACCGAGGCGAAGCGGGCGTCGGCCTGCCCTCCGTCGCCGCCTGCGCCGCTCGCGTCGGGTGCCGGCGGCACCGGCGCCCGGTTCGGACCCGAACGCACGGTCGGTAGTCTACCTGGGAGGACGTGGGTGGCCCGGAGCGAGGGCGGGGGTCCGGGCAGGAGGGCGGTCATGGCATCCGATGGCGCAGCGCTTGAGCAGGCCCTGGGTGCCGTCGTGGAGCCGACCCTCGCACTGCCGTTGGCCGAGACGGCCATGCTGCGATCGGTCCGCACCCGGCGTCACCGGGTGGAGGTCGTGCTCGCCCTCCCCGCCGCGGACTGGCCCCACCGCCAGGAGCTGGTGGAGGCGCTCGAGCGGGTGGCCGGCGAGCTGGGCGCCCGGGAGGTCGAGGTGGTCACCGCGGCCATGGAGCAGTCAGAGGCGGAGGCCCTGCGCCGTCGGCTGCGGGCCGAGATGGCCGGTGAGGACGCCCACCACGGTTCCTCAGCCCCGGCGTTCCTCCAGCCCGGCTCGGCGACCCGGGTGGTCGCGGTCAGCTCGGGCAAGGGCGGGGTGGGCAAGTCCTCGGTCGCGGTGAACCTGGCCATCGCCCTGGCCCAGTCGGGCAAGACCGTCGGCCTCCTCGATGCCGACGTCTACGGCTTCTCGGTCCCGACCATGCTCGGCCGGGAGGCCGAGCCGGTGGTGCTGGGTGACCTGGTGGTCCCGAGCGCGGTCCACGGCGTGCGGTGCCTGTCGATGGGCTACTTCGTCCCAGACGACCAGCCGGTGATCTGGCGGGGCCCGATGCTGCACAAGGCGATCGAGCAGTTCGTGGCGGACTGCTACTGGGGCCGGCCCGACTTCCTCATCGTCGACACCCCGCCCGGGACCGGCGACGTCACCCTCTCGCTGGCCCAGATCGCGCCGCGAGCCGAGGTGGTGGTGGTGACCACCCCCCAGCCGGCGGCCCAGCGGGTGGCCCAGCGGGCCGCCCACGCGTCGCGCAAGCTCAAGCTGGCGGTGCGCGGCGTCATCGAGAACATGAGCTGGTTCACCGGGGACGACGGGCGGCGGTACCCGATCTTCGGGGAGGGCGGCGGGGCCCAGCTGGCCGCCGACCTGGGCGTCCCCTTGCTCGGTCAGGTCCCCCTGGTGCCGGCGGTGCGAGAGGGTGGGGACCAGGGCCGGCCGATCGTTGCCACCGACCCCGGTTCGGAAGCCGCGGCGGCGTTCGCGGCGCTGGCCGAGCGGGTCAGCGCGCTGGGGCCGGCCCGCGTCTACCGTCGGGAGCTGGCCCTGCGCTGAGCCCGGCGCCGGGGCCCCCGGCACGGCGAGGGGAGGATCAGTGGAGGACCTGGCGGGGAAGGTCGCGGTGGTGACCGGCGGGGCGAGCGGGATCGGCCTTGCCATGGCCAGGCGGTTCGCCCGCGAGCAGATGCACGTGGTCCTGGCGGACGTCGAGGAACCGGCGCTCGAGCGGGCCTGCCGAGACCTGGTCGAGGACGGGGCCGACGTGCTGGCGGTACCCACCGACGTGGCCGACCATGCCTCGGTGCAGTCCCTGCGGGACGCCGCGCTGGCGCGCTTTGGCACGGTCCATGTGGTGTGCAACAACGCCGGGGTGGTCGGGGGATCGATCGCCCACAGCCCGATGTCGATGTGGGAGTGGGTGGTCGGCGTCAACCTGTTCGGGGTGGTCAACGGGTGCAACGTCTTCTTGCCCGTCCTGTTGGACCAGGACGAGGGTCACGTCGTCAACACCGCCTCCATGGCCGGGTTGCGAGGGGTGGGGGTGCTCGGCATCTACTGCACGACCAAGTTCGCGGTGGTGGGCTTGAGCGAATCGCTGGCCCAGGAGTTGGCGGCCGCCGGCAGCCGGGTCGGCGTCTCGGTGGTGTGTCCGGGGTTCGTGAGCACCAGGATCGCTGAGTCGGCCCGCAACATGCCCGCGCCGGTGCGTGCCGACGTCCCGGAGGTCGGCGACGGTGGCGGGCCCATCTCGGGCCTGGTCGCCTCGGGCATCCCGCCCGAGGAGGTGGCCGATGCGGTGGTGGACGCCATCGGCAACGGCCGGCTCTACGTGCTCACCCACCTCGAGATGGCCCGCGCCGCCTGGGATCAGCGGGCCGAGCTGTTGTTCGGGGGGCGCTGAGCCCGCTCAGGTCCCGACGGCCCGGGGCAGCTTTTCCGGGTCCCACCCGAGCCGGGCGACGGCTTGACGACAGGCGAAGCGATCGGTCATTCCGGCGACATAGGCGACCGCAGCCCGCACCGCGGCCGGCTCGCCGGCTCGCAGCCCCCGTTCGCGGGCTGCGGGGATCGCGTTGGGCCGGTCGGCAAAGTGCTCGACCAGGGCGCGCAGCACCGACACCACCGCCTCGGCCTGCGCGAGCGATGCCGGCCGCAGGTAGATGTGCTCGTAGTTGAGCGCTCGGAACCGGGCCAGTGCGTCGGCAGTCTCCTCGTCCATGGCCACCTGGCCGCTCGAGACGGTGGTGGAGACCAGCGCCGTGATGAAGGTCCGGAGCTGCTCGGCCCGGCTGGTCCCGCAGCGTTCGGCGACCACCGGGTCAAGGCGCTCCGGCGAGACGATGCCGGAGCGCACCGCGTCCTCCCAGTCGTGGCAGACGTAGGCGATCCGGTCGGCCCAGCTCACCACCTCGCCCTCGCAGGTTCGGGGGGCGGGTCGGGACCAGCTGTGGTTGGCGATCCCGTCCCTGGTCTCGGCGCACAGGTTGAGGGGGGCAAGGGAGACCTCGGCCCCCCAGGGGGCATGGTCGTACCCGCCGTCGAGGTAGGGGGCGAAGGCGTCCTCCGACGCGTGACCGCCGGGCCCGTGGCCGCAGTCGTGGCCCAGCGCGATGGCCTCGGTCAGGGCCACGTTGAGCCGGCACGCCCGGGCCACGCTGGTGGCCACCTGGGCCACCTCGAGCGCGTGGGTGAGACGGGTCCGCAGGTGATCCTCGGGGAACACGAACACCTGCGCCTTGCCGGCCAGGCGGCGGAACGCCGTCGAGTGCAGGATGCGATCCCGGTCCCGCTCGAAACAGGTCCGCCAGGGGTCGGGCTCCTCGGGACGGAGGCGGTCTCCGGCACCGGCAGCCCGGGTGGCCCCCGGAGCCATGGCGGCGTCCTCGGTCGCCTCGCGTTCGGCTCGCCCGAGCACGAGCTCCGGGCCGAGCCGGCCTGTCCACGAGGGCGGGCTGGGCGGCCCCAGCCGGGCGGCCGAGCCGGCGTGGGCGACCCGCAGCCCCGATGCCCGGTGCCCGGTCGCCTCGTCGCCCACCCCGGCGGCAGGGAAGCCGGCCATGGTCGCCACCCATCGCTGTGCTCGGTCGCCCCGGCCCAGGTGGTCACCCATGTCCCCAGTGTGCCCGAGGGCGGTAACGTCGGGCTCCGCCCCGCCCGGTTGTGCCGGCCGGCGCGTCCGGGCGGTGCCCGCGCCGAGAGAGGAGCCGCAGTTGGAAGTCCGCATCGGGATCGCCCAGACCCCCAAAGAGCTCGAGGTCGACCTGGGGGACGGAGCCGACCGGGAGGCCGTCTTGTCGGACATCGAGGCCTCGCTCGAGCGGGGCGGCGTGCTGTGGCTGACCGACCGCCGCGGCCGCCGGGTGGCCGTGCCCGTGGGCCAGGTCGCCTACATCGAGGTCGGTGCGCCCGACGGCGAGCGCAGGGTGGGGTTCGGGGCGCCCTGAGGGGCCACGGACCAGCCGGCCGCCGGTGACCGCCATGCCGGGCGCCGCGCTGCTCGGGCGCCAGTTGCTGTTCGTGACCGGCAAGGGCGGGGTGGGCAAGACCACGGTCGCGGCGGCGCTGGCCCAGCTGGCCGCCCAGCAGGGCAAGCGGGTGCTGGCCTGCGACGTCGACGCCACCGGCGGCCTCGGAGCGATGTTCGAGGCGGGGGCCAGCGGCTTCGTGCCCGCGCCAGTGGCTCCGGGCATCTGGGTCATGGCCATGGACACCGAGGCCTCGTTGCGGGAGTACCTGAAGGTCTACCTGAGGGTCCCCCTGGTCGGCCGGGTCGGGCCACTTGCCCGGGCGCTTGACTTCGTGGCCACCGCCGCCCCCGGGGTGCGCGAGATCCTGACCGTGGGCAAGCTCTGCTACGAGGTCCGCGAGGGCCACTTCGACCTGGTCGTGGTGGACGCCCCGGCCTCCGGGCACGTGGTCGGCCAGTTGGTGGCTCCTCAGGCGATCAACGATCTGGTGCGGGTCGGCCAGGTGAAGAGCCAGACCGACTGGATGCTCGAACTGCTGAGCGATCCCGAGCGCACCGGCGTCGTCCCGGTCACCACCCCCGAGGAGATGCCGGTGACCGAGACCCTGGAGCTGACCGAGCGCATCGCTCGGGAGACCTCGGCCTCGGTGGCCGCGGTGGTCGCCAACCGGGTCCTCCCGGAGCTGTTCAGCACCCGGGAGGAGGAGGTCTTCGCAGAGCTCTCGGATCCGGCCCGGGCCGCCGCGGCCTCAACCGCCCTCGGCGGCGACGTGGCACCGGTGCTGGAGGCGGCCCGCCTGGCGGTGAACCTCCGCCGGAGCCGGGCCCCGCACCTCCAGCGGCTCCGGGAGCGCCTCGATCCCGCGGTCCCGGTGCTGTTGGTGCCGTACGTGTTCACCCGGTTCGGCGGCCTGCGCAGCACCCGGCAGGTCGCCGCCGCCCTCGCCGACGAGCTGGGCCTGTGAGCGTGCCGATCCCCCGAGGGTCCCTCGACCGGCTGGTGGCCTCGAAGGAGATCGTGGTGGTGTGCGGGCCCGGCGGGGTGGGCAAGACCACCGTGGCCGCAGCCACCGCGGCCATGGCCGCCGGTCACCACGGGGGCCGGGTGCTCGTGGTCACCGTCGACCCGGCTCGGCGCCTCGCCGATGCCCTCGGGCTGGGCGAGATGGGCAACGCCGCCCACCGGGTGCCCCCCGAGCGCTTCAAGGAGGCTGGGATCGCTCCCCGGGGCGAGCTGTGGGCGGCCATGCTCGACACCCAGGCCAGCTGGGACGCGCTGGTCGAGCGCCATGCCCCCGACGCCTCCACCCGGGCCCAGATCCTCACGAACCCGCTGTACCGCAACATCGCCGGCCGGTTCGTCCAAAGCCACGACTACATCGCAATGGAACGGCTCTTCGAGATCCACGCAAGCGGGGACTACGACCTCATCGTGGTGGACACCCCGCCGTCCCGTCACGCCCTCGACTTCCTCGACGCCCCTCGGCGGATGGCTGAGTTCTTCTCCAGCCGGCTGCTTCGTTGGCTCACCGTCCCGTACCGCTCGAAGATGGTGACCCTGGCCTCGCGGCCGTTCCACCAGATGGCCGAGCGAGTGCTCGGGACCCAGTTCCTGAGCGACATCACCGAGTTCTTCGTCTTGTTCCAGTCGATGCACGCCGGCTTCGTCGAGCGGGCCGAGGCGGTGGTTCGGCTGCTGGGCGAGCGTCGAACGACCTTCCTCGTGGTGAGCACCCTGGAAAGCACGCCGCTGGTGGAGGCCGAGCGGTTCTGCGAGGAGCTCGATCGTCGTCGGCTGCACCTGGGCGCGGTGGTGCTCAACCGGACCCTGCCGGAATACCTGCGCGACCCGGGCGCCCTGAGCGTGGCCCGGGCACTGGCGGAACGGGCTGAGGAGGTGGCCGGTCGACTGGACCTCGATCCGTCGACCGCGGCGCCGGTGTTGCGCGAGGTGGCCGAGAGCTTCCTCAACTTCAGCCTGGTCGCCCGGCGCGAGGCCGAGCAACGCGGCGAACTCGCCGTCTCCCCCGAGGTGCTGGCGACCGCGCCGGCCTTCGATACCGACGTGGCCAGCTTGCCGGGACTGCTCGCGCTGGGCGAGGCCATCTGGGACTGAGCCGGTCGCGTCGCCGGCAGCCGGGGCCATCTCTTCTACGATGAGCGCGGTGCCTGCCGCCGTGGCGAGCTGAGCGAGCGCGCCGTGCTCGACTACCACCTGCACTTGTGGGCCCACCCGGAGGCCGACGTCTCGCTCCGGCTCGACCAGCTTGCCCGGTACTGCGAGCTGGCCACCGCACGCGGGGTGTCCGAGATCGCCGTGACCGAGCACCTGTTCCGGTTCGTCCAGTGCGAGCCGATCGTCGCCGGCCTCTTCGACGACGAGCCGGCGGCGCTGACGACCTCGATGTGGCGGTACTTCGACCACCACGCCCGCAACGACTTGGACGCCTATGTGGAGCTGGCACTGGAGGCCAAGCGGGCCGGCCTCCCGATCGTGGTCGGGCTGGAGGTTGACCACTACCGGGGCCGGATGGACCAGGTGGCCCGGCTGCTGTCGGGTTACCCCTTCGACGTCCTCTTGGGGTCGGTCCACTGGGTGGGGGCCTGGCGCTTCGACGACATCGCCGATCCGCAGCACATGGCGCTGTGGTCGACCCGACCGGTGCGGGCGGCATGGGACGCCTACCTGGAGGCGATGGAGGAGCTCGCGGCCAGTGGCACCTGCGACGTCCTCGCCCACCCGGACCTGGTGAAGGTGGCCGGGCGGGTCCCCGAGACCCCAGAGGAGTGGTGGGACCGACTGGCCGAGGCAGCGGCGGCGAGCGGGTTGGCGGCCGAGGTCTCCTCGGCCGGCTGGCGGAAGCCCTGCGCCGAGCCCTACCCCGCGCCCGGCCTGCTGGCGCGGTTCGCCCGCCTCGGGGTCGGCTTCACCACGGCCTCGGACGCTCACGGCGAGGACCGGGTCGCCGAGCGAGTGGCCGACCTGGCTGCGCTGCTCTCGTCGGTCGGGGTGCACCAGCTGGTGGCGTTCTCGGCCCGCCGGCCCCGGCCGGTGCCGGTGGCCGAGCCCCTCGCCGAGCCGGTCGCCCTGGAGGAGGGGGGCTAGCTCGGTGGCCACCCCGGCCGAGCTGGCCCGGCTCCACGCCAACCTCGAGCCTGACGAGCTCGCGCACCTCCAGCGGCTGCTCGGGTCGTGGTCGCTTTTGTCGGACCTGTCCTTCTCCGACCTGGTGCTGGTGGTCCCGACGACCGCGGAAGGCGACGAGCCCGGCCTGGTGGTGCTGGGCCAGATCCGGCCGTCCAACCGCCCCACTCGGCTGGACCAGGACCTGGTGGGCCAGTCGCCCTCTGCGGCGTCGTGGTCGATCGCCGCCGCCGCCTTGGCCCGCGGCGAGCTGGTTCGCGGCGAGATCGAGGGGATCGCGCCGTCGGGCCCGATCGCTGCCCAGGCCATTCCGGTGCGCTTCGCCGACCGGGTGATCGCGGCGGTGGTGCGCATCGGTCTGGAGCAGCCGGGTCCGGCTACCTCCAGCAACGAGCGGATCTACCTCGACGCCTTCGACCGGTTGGCCACGATGGTCGCCGAGTCCGCCTTCCCGTTCCCCGACAGCGACGTTGGCTCCGAGGAGTCCCCCCGGGTTGGCGACGGGGTGGTGGTGGTCGACGAGGAGGGGCGGGTGCAGTTCGCCTCGCCCAACGCGATGAACGCATTCCACCGGATGGGCGTCTACTCGGTGCCCGAGGGGCGCCGCCTGGTCGACCTCGGGATCGAGGAGTCGGCGGTGGAGTGGGCGCTCACCACCAAGCGGCCGGTGGTCGAGGAGGTCGAGCGCCGCCCGGACGTGATCGTGCTCCTCCATTGCATCCCGCTGGTGATCCACGGGTCGGTCACCGGGGCGGTGATCCTGGTGCGCGACGTGACCGACGTCCGCCGGCTGGATCGCCTGCTGCTGTCGAAGGACGCGGCGATCCGGGAGGTGCACCACCGGGTCAAGAACAACCTGCAGACCATCTCCTCGCTCCTGCGCCTGCAGGCTCGGCGGGTGACCGTGCGGGCCGGTCGGGAGGCGCTGCATGAGGCCGAGCGCCGGGTTCGGTCCATCGCCATCGTCCACGAGATCCTGTCGCGAGACCCGGGCGAGCAGGTGGCCTTCGATGAGATCGTCCGGGCGCTGGTCCAGATGGCCGAGGACTCGGTTGTCGGTCCGCCCCAAGTCGAGATCGAGGTCGACGGCGACTTGGGCGACCTGCCGGCCGACGTCGCCACCCCGCTCGCGATCACGCTGGCCGAGCTGCTCCAGAACGCGGTGGAGCATGCCTTCGGCCCCGACCGCCGTGCCCTGCGGGCCGGACGGTCGCCCCGCAAGCGGCTCGACGAGGCCAACCGCCAGGTCGGCCGGGTCCAGGTTCGCTTGCGCCACGACGGCCACGGCCTGCTCGTCCAGGTCCGAGACGACGGCGTGGGCCTGCCCAAGGGGTTCGACATCGAGCGAACCACCAGCCTGGGGCTCTCCATCGTCCGAGACCTCGTGGTGAGCCAGCTCGACGGATCGATCGACATGCGGCGGCTGGACAAGGCCGACGGCGGCGGCACGGTGGCCGAGATCACGGTGCCGCTCGTGCCGAGGCGCTGAGCGCTCGGGCCGCCCGGTGGGCGTCGCTCGGCCGAGCCCTCACGCGGTGGCGTCGCAGCTCCGGGGGTGGTTGGCGGCCCGCCACCGGCCTCCGGTGTCGGTGCGCGGCGAGCCGAGGGCATTGGCCGGCGGGACTGACGTGTGGGCCTACGCGGTGAGCTTCGAGGGGCCGTGGCTCCCGCCAGCCTGGACGGTCCCGCTGGTGGTTCGGTTGGCCACCAACCCGGATCGATGGTCGGTCCTGGTGCAGGAGTGCCGGTACCAGGGGTGGGCGGCCAGCCAGGGGTTCCCGGCTCCCGCGGTGGTCGAGCTCCTCGCGCCCGGAGCCCTCTTCGCCGTCCCGGCCCAGGTCTGCCAGCTGGTGCCCGGCGCCGCCATGGCCCACGCCATGGCGGCGAGGCCCTCGTCGGCGCCGAGGCTGGCGCGCGAGCTCGGTGCCCTCCATGCCGACCTGCACCGCCTCGGAGCTCCCGACGCGCTCCCGGGCGCCGGCTTGGCCGACCGCCGGCTCAGCCTGGTGCGGCGGGTCCTCGAGACGAGCGGCGACGCCGACCTGGGCCGCGGGCTCAAGGCGGTGGAGGCGCTGCTGCCCCGGCTGGCGGTCGCCCACCCGGTGCTCTGCCACGGAGACCTGCATCCTTCGAACGTGCTGGTGGCCGGAGCGACACTCTGGGTCATCGACTGGACCGACGCCGCGCTGGGCGACCGTCACGGGGACGTGGCCCGCACCGCGTGGCTGTTCGCCACCGCGGCGGCCCGAGCGACCTCGGCCACGGAGCGAGCCCGCGCCCGGGTGCTCGGCCCCCTCCTTGCCCGCTCGTACCTCGCCGCCTACCGCCAGCGGGCCCCGCTCGCCCCAGAACGGCTCCGGCTGTGGGAGCCGTTGCAGGTGCTGCACTTCTTGGCCCAGACGGTGGCCGAGGAGCTAGGGCTGGGCGGGCCAGCGGCCGTCGGGCCGGCCGATCGTCGGCGCCGCAGGGCCTGGGCCCGCCGACGGCTGGCAGCCAGTCTGGCGCGGCTCGGGTGATCGGGGCCGGTCCGCTCTGGGGACCGGCGGCACCAGGATGGGGGCGCTACCCCGCCCGCCGCCGGGCCGCCAGCCACGCCTTGCGCAGCTTGCGGCGCTCCTCCTCGGAGGTCCCGCCCCACACCCCGGACTCCTGGTTGGTGGCCAGGGCGAAGTGCAGGCAGGGCTCTTGGACCGTGCAGGTCCCGCACACCCGCTTGGCCGCCTCGATCTGATCCACTGCCGGGCCGGTGGTCCCGATCGGGAAGAACAAGTCAGGGACGGTGTCCCGGCACGCCGCGTACTGCCGCCACTCCTGCGCGTCCCACTCGACCGTTCGGTTCCACATCAGCGCCATGACCAGGTCCTCCACCCATTTGTGATCGATTTCACAAGTCCGGCGGCCACAACACCCACATGAGAAACGGGGCACAAGAAGGGTAGCCAGATGAACGGCCGATGACAAGAGGGAGAACGCCTGCGACCGGCGCGCCGCTGGCGATGGACGTGCTCGGTCCGGCCGCCGGTGTGCTAGGAGGGTCCCGATGTCGGAGGGGAGGATGGCGGTGAGCCAGGTCTTCGGCCACCGGGGGTGCACCGAGGGCTTTCTCGAGAACACCCTCGAAGCGTTCGTCGAGGCCCGTCGGGTCGGCGCCGACGGGGTCGAGTTCGACGTGCGGCGCAGCGCCGACGGCGCCCTGGTGGTCCACCACGACGCCGAGGTGCCCGGGGTCGGGCTCGTCCACGAGACGCCGGTGGCCAAGTTGCCGGGGCACGTGCCGCTGCTCGCGGCCGCGATCGCGGCCTGCGAGGGGATGGCCATCAATGTCGAGATCAAGAACTGGCCGGGGGACCCCGGCTACGACCCCACCGGCGCCCTGGCCCGGGCGGTGGCCGCCGAGCTGGTCGAGCAGGACCGGGTGGAAGGGGTCATCGTGTCCTCGTTCGACGCCCCGACCATCGAGGCGGTGCGGGCGGCCGAGCCGGCGCTGGCCATTGGCTGGCTGCTCGGCGGCCTGGCCGACCTCGAGCGGGCCCTGGTGACCGCCCTCGACCGCCGCTACCAAGCCATCCATCCCCAGTTCTCCCGGGTCGACCAGCAGCTGGTCGACCGGTGCCACGAGGCTGGCGTCCTGGTGAACGTGTGGACCCCGAACCAGGATGCCGAGCTGGCGGCCATGTTCGACGCCGGCGTCGACACGATCATCACCGACCGCCTCCGGGCCGCGCTGGCGATGGCGGCCGGCCGGGCTCAGGCCCCCGGCCCGGCGAATGGCGGCAGTCGGGCCGGGTAATGAACAATGGCCGGTGATGAACGTCGTCGTGTGCGTGAAACAGATCCCTGACCCGGCCGCTCCCCAGGCGCTCGACCCGAGCACCCACACCCTGGACCGCTCGGGCAAGCTGATCATGGACGACTCGGACTCCTACGGCGTGGAGATGGGCCTCCAGCTGGCCGCCGGCGAGGGTGACGAGGTGATCCTGGTGTCGATGGCGCCCGGCGGGGAGACCTCGGGTCTGCGCACAGCGCTGGCCATGGGCGCGGCCCGGGCCATCTTGGTGAGCGACGACGCCCTCGCTGGGAGCGATGCCCTGGGGACGGCCCGGGTGCTGGCGGCGGCCATCTCGAGGGCGCAGCCGGACCTGGTGCTCACGGCCACCGAGTCGACGGACGGCTACACCGGCACGGTCCCGACCCAGATCGCCGAGCTGTTGGACCTCCCGTCGGTCACCTTCGCCAAGAAGATCTCGATCGAGGGGTCGACGGTGCGGGTCGAGCGCCAGACCGAAGCGGGCTTCGACGAGGTGGAATGCCCCTTGCCGGCGGTGGTGAGCGTGACCGCCGGCGTGGTCGAGCCTCGCTACCCGTCGTTCAAGGGGATCATGGCGGCCAAGTCCAAGCCGGTGGAGGTCCTCGGGGTCGACGACCTCGGGGTGGACCGGGCCACGGTGGGCGCGGCCGGGGCCCGCCAGGAGGTCACCGAGGTCGCCCCGGTGGAGGAGCGAGGAGCCGGCGAGATCGTGGTCGACGAGGGTGACGGTGCCCAGCGGATCGTGGCCTTCCTCGAAGAACTGAAGGTGATCTGATGGCACTGGAGAACGTCTGGGTGCTGGCCGAGGCCTCAGAGTCCGGCCCCACCACGCTGTCACTCGAGCTGTTGACCAAGGCCCGGACCATCGGCACCAACGTCGCCGCGGTCAGCTGGGGTGGCTGGGCGGCCGAGCACGCCGCCCTCCTCGGCGACTACGGGGCGACCAGGGTGCTCGACGTGGGCGACATCGGCCAGGCCCTGCCGGGAGTCCCGGTGGCCGGGGCGATCGCTGCGCTGGTGGCGGCCGGCGACCGGCCGGACGCGATCTTGTTCCCTGCCAGCTACGACGGCCGAGACGTGGCCGGGCGGCTGTCGGTCAAGCTGGATCGCCCGGTCATCACCAACGTGGTGGGGCTGAGCGACGACGGGCTCCGCACCCAGCACTCGCTGTTCGGCGGCACCCTCAGCGCGACCGCTCGGTTCACTGGGGAGGGTCCGTACCTCTACGTGGTCCGGGCCAAGTCCTTCGCCGCCGAGCCAGCCGGAGGCGCGCCGGCCCAGGTGGTTCCGGCCCCGGCGCCCGAGCCGGGCCGAACCGGGGCGGCTCGGGTGGTCGCCCGCCACGTGGAGGAGCGCAGCGGCCCCAAGCTCGACGAGGCCAGCGTGATCGTCTCGGGAGGTCGCGGGCTGGGGTCGGCCGACAAGTACGAGATGATCGAGGAGCTGGCCCGGCTCCTCAACGGGGCCGCCGGGGCGAGCCGGGCCATCGTCGACGCCGGCTGGGTCCCGTACGCTCGCCAGGTCGGCCAGACCGGCAAGACGGTCAAGCCCAACGTCTACATCGCTTGCGGGATCTCCGGCGCGACCCAGCACCTGGTTGGCATGAAGGGTTCGAAGAACATCATCGCGATCAACAAGGACCAGGACGCGCCCATCTTCTCGGTTGCCGACCTCGGGATCGTGGGCGATGTCCACAAGGTGCTGCCAGCCCTCATCGACGCGCTGAAGAACCGCTGAGCCCACGTCCGACCGGACCCTGACGGAACCGGCCCGTCCGGCCGGCCAGACGGTACGCTCGCCTGAGCGTCGCGCCCATGCTCTTCCCGACCATCGATTTCGCGATCTTCTTCTTGGTCGCCTTCGTGGCGTGCTGGCTGCTCAACCCGTACCCGACGGCATGGAAGCTGGCGGTCATCGCCCTCAGCTACTTCTTCTACAGCTGGTGGGACTGGCGCTTCGTGTTCCTGCTGCTGGCCGCGACGGTCCTCGCCCACCTGGGGGGGCAGGGCGCGGCTCGGCGCCGTGCTGCGCCCCGGGCCGCCCGGGTCTGGCTGATCGCCTCGCTGGTCGGGCTGCTCGGGCTGCTCGGGTACTTCAAGTACTACGGCTTCTTTGCCGTCAACGTTGACAACGTCCTGCACGGGCTGGGTGCCGGGCGGTTGGTGCCGCTGGTCCAGCCGACCTTGCCGGTCGCGATCTCGTTCTTCACCTTCATGGCGATCAGCTATGTCGTGGACGTCTACCGCGGCCGTCTCGAGCCAGCCCGCCCCGTCGACCTGGCGGCCTATCTGTGCTTCTTCCCCCACCTGATCGCCGGGCCGATCGTCCGAGGCGAGGAGCTGTTGCCCCAGATCCGGCGACGCCGGGACCCGGCGGAGGTGGACTTCTCGTGGGCGATCTGGTTGGTCATGGCCGGCCTGTTCAAGAAGGTCGTCATCTCCTCGTACGTGTCGACGGCCATCGTCCAGCCGGTGTTCAGTGCCCCGAGCGCCCACTCGGCCCTCGAGGTCGTCTTCGCCGGTTGGGGGTATGGGGTCCAGATCTACTGCGATTTCAGCGGCTACACCGACATCGCGATCGGCCTGGCCCTGTTGCTCGGGGTCCGCTTCCCGGTGAACTTCGACGCCCCCTACACGGCCCGCAACCTCCAGGACTTCTGGCGCCGCTGGCACATCACGCTGTCCCGGTGGTTGCGCGACTACCTGTACATCCCGTTGGGTGGGAACCGAGGGTCCGACGGCCTGGTGATCCGCAACATCATGATCACCATGGTCCTGGGCGGCTTGTGGCACGGCGCCAACTGGACCTTCGTCATCTGGGGGGCGCTGCACGGGGTCGGCCAGTGCGTCGGCCACCTGCGGCGGCGCCGCCGGATCGCCCGGGGGCTGCCCGCCGTCGCCCAGGGCGCCTGGCGCGCCGGGTGGCAGCGGTTCTGGACCTTCCAGTTCGTCTGCCTGGGGTGGATCTTCTTCAACGCGTCGTCGTTCTCCAATGCCTGGGCGCTGCTGTCTCGCCTGGTCACCGGGTGGGGGGCCGGCTCGGGGTTGGTGACCCCGCTCTTGGTCCTGGTGGTGGCGGGCGTGATCGGGGCGCAGTTCGTCCCGGCCGGCTCGCTGGTGCGCCTCCAGCGGGTGTTCTCCGAGCAGCGGGCGGCGGTGCAGGCGGCGATCCTCGGCCTGGTCCTGCTGGGCATCACCACCCTCGGTCCGAGCGGGGTCGCCCCGTTCATCTACTACCGGTTCTGATGGCCCGATCGGGAACCCGGCCGACCACCACCCCTCCGGTTGGGGGGGCCGGTCCGGGTCGGCGGGCGTTCGGCCGTTCTGCCCGGGTCGCCCTGGGCCGGCTGTGGCGCCGTGCGGTGGTTCCCGCCCTCCCGCCGCGGCCGCCCGGCCCGCCGCCCGAAGGCCAGCCCCGCCGGAGCGGCTGGACTCGGGTGCTCGGGGTTTGCCTGGCTGGCTTCGCGCTGTGGCTCCTGCTCGACGCCCCGACCCTTCAGCACAATGCGCAGGTCTCCCCGGTGGGGGCCCGCCGCACCGTGTCCCTCGACATCCTGGGCCCGATCGCCACCGTGAGCCGGGACCTCGGGGTCTCCCACCTGGTGTCGGTGGCCGACGGGATCCTCGGGCGCACCGGCAATCGCCCGGGCGCCGGGGCACCGCTGCACCCCCGAGCGCTGCGCCCTGGCGGCCTGCGCCCGCACCCGTCCCCGGTGCCCTCGACCCCCACCACCGCGCCGGTGCCTCTGAACCGCCACCCCAGCGCAGCGGACCCGCTCCGGGTGCTGGTGGTGGGCGACTCGCTCGGCATCGACCTGGGCAGCGTGCTGGTGAACGACCTGGACCAGACCGGCGTGGTCCAGGCCACCTTGGACGGCCAGGTGTCGACCGGGCTGACCCGCCCCGACTACTTCAACTGGCCGGCCGAGCTGGCGACGGACCTGGCTCGAGACCACCCGGAGGTGGTGGTGGTGATGATCGGGGCCAACGACGCCCAGGACTTTCCGGGACCGCCCGACGTGCCCTTCGGAACCAGTGCCTGGGACACCATCTACCGCTCCCGGGTCGCCTCGTTCATGGCCGAGGCGACCGGCCAGGGCGCCCGGGTGATCTGGGTCGGAATGCCGCCGATGCAGGACCCGGGGCTGTCGGCCGCCATGCAGCGGATCAACGGCCTGGTCCAGCAGGCAGCGGCCCAGAACCCCGACGTGGTCTACGTGTCGTCGTGGACGGTCCTGGGCACCCCCAGCGGCCAGTTCACCCCCTACCTGGTCGAGAACGGCCAGGAGGTGAACGTCCGGGAGCCCGACGGCACCCACATCACCCCGGGAGGAGCCCAGGTCCTCGCGGCCGCGGTCGAGGCGGCCATGCGCGACGACCTCCACGTGAGCCTCTGAGGTGGGCTCCGGTCACACGAGCGGCCAGGGGTAGGGGCGCCAGTCGTCGTCGGCCGGCGCCGGCAGGTGGCCGTCGCGCAGGAGCCGGACCACCCGTGCCCGCAGCGCCTCGCGCTCGTCGGGCTCCAGCAGCGCCTCGAGCTCGGTGGGCAGGCCAGGTCGGAGGAGGCGTGCGAGCGCGCCGGCCTCCTCCTCGGTGAGCGGTTCGCCGGCGAAGTCCCAGATCACGGTGCGCAGCTTGGGCTGGCGGTGGAACGACAGCCCGTTGTCGATGGCCCAGACCCGCTCGCCGGCCAACAGGACGTGGCCGCTCTTGCGGTCGGCGTTGTTGGCCACCACGTCGAAGACCGCCAGGCGGTGCAGGACCTCGGTGAACCGGGGGTCCTCGCGCAGGGTGAAGTAGTGGGACTGGCCGTCCTCCTCGACCAGCTCCTGGAGCGAGCCGATCCCGAGGGGGGCGTCGGCTCGGATCACGGTCCGTGGCACCAGCCCCCAGCCCAGAGCCTCCGAGAGCACGTAGGCGGCAACCTCGCGGCGGTAGAGGCCGCTCGGGAAGTCCCACAGCGGCCGCTCCCCCCGGACCGGCTTGTAGACGGCCGCGAGCCGCTCACCGTCCAGCTCGCAGGTGACGAGCAGGGTCACGTTCGAGCTCCCGGCGATCCGGCCATGCACGGTGAGCGCTCCCTCGCGCAGGAGGCGGAGGGCCTCCTCGTGGCCGGGCTGGGCCCGCCCGCTCACGTCCGGGGCGGCCGGTGCCCGTTGGTGCGCGGGCAGTCGTGGCCCGAGGGGTCGAGCGGCATCCCGCACAACGGGCACGGTGGCCGGCCGGCCTCGACCAGGCCGGTCGCGACCACCGCGAACGCCGCCGCCTGCTCGAGGGTGATCGAGATCCGAGCGACCGAGGTGTCCTCGTCGCCCTCGACCTCCTCGACCACCACCACCACGCGCGACCGCTGGTCGTCATAGGAGACGCCGATGGTCCCGACGACCCACGCTGGCTCCTGGTCGGCCCGGAAGGTGACCTCGGCCGGCAGGACCCCCGGGCGGCCGACCTCCTGGACGATGCGGGCCAGGTAGCTCGCCAGCACCGCCACCTGCTGCTTCTCCACCTTCACGGTGAGCAGGTGGTCCCCCTGGCGGCACTGGAGCAGGAAGACTCGCCGGCCGACCGGTCCCACGGTGCCGACGGTGAACTCGTCGGGCGAGTCGAGGTCGTGCTCGGTCACGGCGCCACCAGCTCCGACAGGCTGCCAGTCGAGTTGACGCACAGCAGGCTCGGCCGGCCTCCGCCGAAGGCCACTGCCGAGACCGAGGCCGGGGAGATCACGATCCGTTGGAACATGTCCAACGGGACGCCGGCGACCGAGGAGACCACCAGCTGGATCGGGTCGGCATGGGAGACGCACACGATTCGCTCGCCCCGATGGCGTTCGACCAGCTCGAGCACGCTGCCCATCACCCGGGCCTGCACCTCGGCAAAGGACTCGCCCCCGGGGAAGCGGAACCCGCTCGGCCAGCCCACCACGGTGCGCCACTGGGGTTTGCGGGCCAGCACCTTGAGGCTCTTGCCCTCCCACTCGCCCACCGCCGAGTCGAGCAGGCCCCGGTGGGTGCGGACCCGCAGCCCGAGGGCCCGGGCGATCGGGGCCGCGGTTTCCCGAGCCCGCTCCATCGGCGAGGCGTACACCGCCCGGGGGGCGGGCGACAGGGCGGCCAGCCGGTCGGCGGTGGCCGCGGCCTGCTCGACGCCACTGGCCGAGAGATGGAGGCCGGGGGCCCGGCCTGGCAGCACCTTGCCGGTGGTCGGGGTCTGGCCGTGCCGGACCAGGAAGACCACGGTGTTCCGGTCCTGGCGGCGGCGGGTCGCCGAGACGCCCGAGCGCGGGCTCGCCGCCCTGGCGGCGGTCCGGGACGAGGGGGGCACGACCGGTGATCGTAGGCTCCGCAGATGGACTTGCTCGACCAGCGGGCCGCCGAGCTGGCGGCCCTGCAGTCCCGCATCGTGGCCTGCCGCCGCTGCCCGCGGCTGGTCGCCTGGCGAGAGCAGGTGGCAGCCGAGCGCCGGGCCGCCTTCGCCGGCCAGCAGTACTGGGGAAAGCCGGTGCCGGGCTTCGGCGATCCGGCGGCCCGCCTGGTGGTGGTCGGCCTGGCCCCGGCGGCTCACGGCGGGAACCGCACCGGACGGATGTTCACCGGCGACCGCTCGGGCGACTGGCTCTACGGCGCGCTGTTCCGGGCCGGCTACGCCTCCCAGCCCGCCAGCACCGCTCGGGACGACGGGCTCGAGCTGCGGGACTGCTTCGTCACCGCCGCGGTCCGCTGCGCCCCGCCGCAGAACCGCCCGACGACCGAGGAGCGAGATGCCTGCCAGGCCTACCTGGCCGCCGAGGTCGCCGTGTTGGCGTCGGCCCGGGTCTACGTGGCGCTGGGCGCCTTCGCCCTGGCGGTCCTGGCCAAGGTGCTGGGCGTGGCCCCGAGGCCCCGCTTCGCCCACCTGGGCGAGGTGGGGTTGGCAGACGGTCGGACGGTGATCGCCTCCTATCACCCGAGCCAGCGCAACACCTTCACCAAGACGCTCACCCAGGAGATGTTCGACGCGGTCTTCGCCCGCGCCCGGGCGCTGACCGGTTAGGCGCGCACCGGGATCCGCCCCGGCATGGGCACGGCCGTCGAGGGCCAGCGCTTGCGGCTGGCCGTCGAGAGCCGGCGCAGCAGCGCCACCGCTCCCGGATCGTCGTCGATCGGCCGGAGCTCGACCGCGCCGTCGCGCACCATGGCGTCGAAGATCTCCCGGCCCCGCTCGGTGCGGATCAGGGTGAGGGTCCAGTCGTTGAAGGCGCCAATCCCCCCGGTGGAGATGTCGGCATGCTCGGCCGCGAAGTCGGGGCAGGCCTTGCAGCCCTCCCGGGTCCAGGCGTGCGCTTCTTTGAGCGGCACCTCGTGGTAGGAGCCGTCGCGCATCCATAGCTGGAAGACGCCCTTGATGTTCATCTTCTTGATCTGCTCGCGAGGCAGGTTGTATCGGGCCTCGAAGAGCTCCGGGAAGATGGCGTCGTCGAAGGTCTTGGAGCACAACAGCCCGATCGAAAGACTGAACCGGCGGGCCACCTTGCCTGCCTTGCGGGCCGACATCACCGCGGTGGCCGAGGTCTGGCAGCCCATCCCGACCAGCGCCAGCCGCTCGGCGCCGCCCTCGGTCGCCTGGGCATAGGCCATGGGGTTGGCGCAGTAGGTGTATCGGGACCCAGCGGTGCGGAGCACCTCCTCGCGTGTCCGAGCGACTGCCGGCACCGCCCGCCAGCTGGTTCCGTCGCCCTCGAGGTCCGAGACCAAGGCGGCGTCGATCTCGTCGTGTTCGAGGGCCCAGATGAGCAGGGCGGAGACGAATCCGCCATCCTGGCCGACCTCGAGGACCTCGGGATCGGTCGCCCGGGCCAGGACGACCTGGGTCGCGATCCCCGACACCTCCTCGTCGGTGCGGTCCCTGCCGAACAGGTAGTGGTCGATCTCGGTTTCCCAGTCCCGGAACCGGGGGCAGGCCCGGGTGCACAGCGTGCAGCCGCGCACGCCGTGGGTGCAGTCCTCGGCCCCACCGTCGGCGGCGATGTGGAACGGGCGGTAGTGGCCGTCCTGGTCGTCGTACTCGAGGACGTCGTAGGGGCACACCACGATGCAGGCGGAGCACCCGGTGCACAGGCCGGAGGTGACCACCTCCTGGTAGAGGTGGGCCCAGTGGAGCTTTTCGGGAGGCACGGACCAACGATAGCCAGCAGCCCCGGGGACGGTCCCGCTCCTCAGCGGCCGTCGGCCAGCTGGGCGGCCCGCCGCGCCAGGTCGGGGTCGCCCAGGTAGGCGCAGAGCCGCCCGAACTCGGGCGTCGGGCCTCGCCAGCGCAGGTCCTCCGGCTCGCCGAGCAGGGACCGGTCGACCCGCAAGGTGGCCAGATCCCGGAACAGCAGGGCGAGGTCCATCTGCTCGGCCAGTCGGGCGGCCAAGGCGGCCGCCCCCCGGACCCGCCGGCGCACCCCGGGCTCCCACTCAGCAGCGTCGGCTGGCACCGACTCCAGGTGGCCGTAGTGGGCGAGGACCGCCGAGGCAGAGACCCGGCCCCAGCCGGCAAGGCCGGGGAACCCGTCGGCGGCATCGCCGACCAGGGCGAGCCAGTCGGGGATCGACTCCGGCGGCACCCCGAACTTTGCGGTCACCCCCGCTTCGTCGAGCACCGTCTTGGTCCGTCGGTCCAGCTGGACCACCCGCTGGCCGCGCACGCACTGGGCCAGGTCCTTGTCCGGGGTGCACAGCACCACCCGGGCCACCTCGGGGCGCTCCCTGGCCACGGCAGCCGCCGAGGCCAGGGCGTCGTCGGCCTCGAGCTCGACGGTCGCCCAGACCACCACACCCAGCGCCTCGAGCACCGACTCGAGGAGCGCGAACTGCGAGGCCAGCCGGGGGTCGACGCCCTCGCCGGTCTTGTAGCCAGGCCAGAGTTGGTTGCGGAAGGACTCGATGACGTGGTCGGTGGCCACGCCGACGTGGGTGGTCCCCTCAGCGAGCAAGGAGAGCACCGAGAGCACCACGCCTCTGGTCGCGCCGACCTCGGCGCCGTCGTGAGCGGCTCGCGGTGGTTGGCCGTAGAAGTGGCGGAACAGTTCGTACGTGCCGTCGACCAGGTAGACCTCGACAGCAGCGCCGGGTCCGGCCCGGTCCGGCTCGATCCCGGTCGAGCCGGGTTCGGGGTCCGTCAACGTCGCGCCGTCTGCGCTCACCTGGACAGTCTGGCCCTCCCGGCCGCCGACCGCCCGATGCTTGTCGGGGCGGTCGGTCCTAGAGTGGCCCAACCCTGTGGCCGGGCACGGCTGTGGGTGGCCGAAGGATGGCGAGGGAGCGACAGTGAGCCGAGTCAGCACGTACGTCAACTTCATGGGCAAGACCGAGGAAGCCTTCCGCTTCTACGGCTCGGTCTTTGGGACCGAGATCATCGGTGACATCACCCGCATGCGGGACATGGCCACCGATCACGAGTTGCCAGAGGACGAGCAGGACCTGGTCGGTCACATCGAGCTGCCCATCCTGGCTGGCCACGTGCTGATGGGGACGGACATGCTGAGATCGATGGGGCACCAGCTGAAGGTGGGCAACAACGTCACCATCTGCCTGGAGCCCGACAGCCGTGCCGAGACCGACCGTCTCTACGCCGCGCTGAGCGAGGGCGGCAGCGAGTCGACCGGCATGCAGCAGATGCCGTGGGCGTACTGGGGGTGCACCCTCGATCGCTACGGCGTTCGCTGGATGTTCAACTGCAACGAGCCAGTGTCGTAGAGGGCCGGGACACGATGTGGGCTCCGGTGAACCGCGCCACCGGTGGTACCTGGTTCAGCCGCACGACTGCGGCACGCCGTTGGCCTCGTAGATGAGCCACACGCCATCGGTGTCGACCATGGTGTACGCCAGGTTCCACAGGTCGCACGAGTCGCCGTTGCGGTCGTACGCCGGGTCCTGGACCGAGGTGAAGCTCACGGTGGCCACGTCGACGCCAGGGCTCTCGTTGGTGATGGCCTCGAGCGTGATGTCAAAGAAGTCGGACGTCGCCAGGCCAAGAGCGTAGGTGGGCTCCGACCCAAGCAGTGCCTGGCCAGCCGGCGTGAACTGGTCGTAGGCAGTCTGGTAGTCGCCGGTGTCGACCGCGTCGAAGTAGGTGGTCAAGGTGCTGATGATGCCTTCAGCATCCGGACCGCTCACGTCGCTGCCGACGGGGAAGGGTGCGCCTGGGCCCTGGGGCAGCGCACACGACGGTGGTGCCGGTGGCGACGGGCTGGCCTCCCACGCCGAGATCAGCGGCGCGATCGATGTCGCCGGGATGCCGTAGCCCAGTCCCTGTGCCGACGTCGTCCGGGCGTCGACGAGCCCCACCACCTGGTTGGTGGCGGTGAACATCGGGCCGCCGGAGTTGCCGGGGTTGAGGGGAGCGTCGGTCTGGATCATTCCCGAGTGCACGTCGCCCTCGACATCGACGGTGCGGTCGAGGCCGCTGATCACGCCCTCGGTGAAGCTCTGGGGCCCTCCTTCGGGGTACCCGATGATGCCGAGGCTCGTGCCGACCGGCGGAACGGAGGCCGCGAGGCTGAAGAGATGGCCGGGGATGGATTGTCCGGCTTCGACGAGGGCCACGTCGGTCGACAGGTCGATGCCGATCACGGATCCGGTCGTGGTCACCCCGCTGGTCGTGAGGTCGATAGCGGCTGCGCCGTCGACGACGTGGCCGGCGGTCACGACCAGGGTCGGAGCAACCAAGAATCCGGTCCCCACCCCACTGCCGCCGCATGTGGTCGCAGTGATGCGGAGCACCCCCGACGCGTCGTTCGCGTACAGGCTGCTGAACGAGGGCGCAGCGGTCGTCGAGGTCGGTCGGTGCAGCGCGGGTCGTGACGGTTGTGGGCTGGTCTTGGGTTGCTGGGTCCGGCTCAGCGTCAGACCCGTGGCGAAGGCCCCTGCAAGGAGCAGGCCGACACCGGCGCCGCCGACGATCCACCACCCACGCCTGGGTTGCCGCGTTCGGTTGACGAGAGGCGGTGCTCCAGCTGGGCCGACGGCTGGAACTTCGGCTGTTGGATCGTCCCTCATCGTTGATCCCGGTTTCTTCTACACCATGACGCCGGGCACAGCCATCGGTGCGCTCATCGAGTGCCCGGTCGTGCTCATGTGGGCCCTGGGGCCCCCGGTCGCGGCTGGTCATGGCACACGAGCGGGGTTCGGCGAGAGGCAGCAAGACCCTTGGCGACCGTCTCGAATCTCGAGGCACACGACCGGGACCGTCCCTTTTGGCCCCGAGGCGCCCTTCGGGCCCCTCGGGCGGACAGGTCCCGGCCGCGGACATGGCGGGGACCAGGCCGTCATCTCGGTCCTTGGCGGCTGGCGGCCGGCATCTAGGGTGGGCCCCGCACGCCAGCTCCGAGGGAGGTCGCTCATGGCGAAGCTCGAGCCAGGAACCAAGGCGCCTGCGTTCACGCTGCCCGACCAGGACGAGCGGAAGGTGGCGCTGAAGGACTTCACCGGCACCCCGGTGATCGTCTACTTCTACCCTGCAGACGACACGCCGGGGTGCACCAAGGAGGCATGCCAGTTCAACGAGAATCTGGCGGCCTTCAATCGGGCCGGGGTGAAGGTGGTGGGGATCTCTCCCGACGGCGCGGTCAAGCACCAAAAGTTCCGCGACAAGTACGGGCTGCGGTTCCCGCTCCTCTCCGATCCCGACCACCGGGTCATGGAGGCCTACGGCGCCTGGGGGGAGAAGACCATGTATGGGCGCAAGACCGTGGGCGTGATCCGGTCGACCTTCCTCATCGACGAGCGAGGGAGGGTGGCGCGGGCCTGGTACAACGTGAGAGCCGATGGCCACGCGGCCAAGGTGCTCGAGGAGCTTCGTCAGGCGCGCTGAGCGTCGGTGTTCACCGCTGGTGGGCGGGGCACCAGTAGGTCGTGCGGTTGCCGACGACGCTGCGGGCGAGCGGCGAGCCGTCCTTCGGGCAGCGCGACCCACGTCGGCGAAGCGGCGTGAGGGTGCCGGTGTGTGAGCCGCCTTGGTCGAGCAAGAGCGCGATCGTCTTGCGCAGCTGACGGTGGAGCCGGTGGAGCTCGGTCTCGCCGAGGCTGCCCGCGGGCCGGCTCGGGGCCAGGCCGGAGCGCCAGAGCACTTCGTCGCAGATGAGGTTGCCGATCCCGGCCACCCGGCGCTGGTCGAGCAGGCAGGCCTTGAGCGCGCTGCGGTGTCCCCGACCGAGCGCCGAGCGGAGCTGGGCGAGGGTCAGGGTTGCCGCGTCCGGGCCAAGCGATTCCTCGTCGGGATCGAGGGTGACCCGGGCGAGCCGTCTCGGGTCGAACAGCTCCAGCCGGCCACCGTCCTCCAGCCCCAGGGAGAACCGGAGCCACCGGACCTCCAGTCCCGAAGGGGCGTAGCGCAAGGGGCCGAGCGCCGTGCGTCCATCGAGCCGCAGGCGCCCGCTCATCCCGAAGTGCAGGGCGAGGGTCGGACCGTCGGTGTCCAGCAGGAGCAGCTTGCCCCGTCGCCGAGGCAGGCCGAACTCGGTCCCGATCAGGGCCTGGGCCAGGGCCCGCGGTCCGAGCGGGCTGGCATAAGGGTCGGGCACCTCGACCGATCGCACCCGCCGGCCGGCCAGCGCCCCCGCGAGCTGGCGCGACAGCTCGACCTCTACCAGTTCGGGCACCGGGACACCGGCGCCGGGGTCAGCCGGGCGCGCCGACCTCGGCCGGCACGTTTGGAGACCGGGTGCCGAGGTTCGGGTGGCGCCGGAGGAACCTGGTGGCCGAGAGCAGGGCGGCGATGACCAAGAAGGCCATCGAAGAGTAGAAGGCGGCGTGCAGGCCGCTGCTGAAGCTGACGGTGAGCCGGTGCGGCAGCGAGGTGGTGCCGACGAAGATCTGGAAGGCGGTGCGCTTGGAGATTGACCGCGCTGCGACCAAGACGGCCACCGCGAACGAGAAGACCATGCCCACGTTCGAGAAGGTGCGGAGCAGGCCCGACGCCGTGCCGAACGCCCGCCCGGGGGAGACCGCCATGACCGCGGTGGTGTTCGCCGGATAGAACCCCGAGCCGCCGATCCCGTTGACCGCGGCGGCGATCACGACCACCACGAAGCTCGTGTGCACCTCGAGCTGCGCGTAGATGGCGAGAGCGACGATCTGGACCCCGAGGCCGGCGGTCGCCGGGACCACCGGTCCGACCCGGTCGGCCAGCCGGCCGCCGAAGGGGGCCAGCAGGCCGCCGATCAGGTACCCGGGCACGAGCAGGAGCGACGCGTGCAGCGGGGTGAGTTCTCGAACCCCTTGGAGGTACATGATCACGAGGAACAGGACCGCGAAGTTCCCGATCGCCTGGAACATCGAGGCCAGCAGCGCAGAAGGCATCGTCGGGATCTTGAACATCGAAAGGTTCACCATGGGCTCGCTCACCACTCGCTCGATGGCGACGAACACGACCAGGAAGAACAGCCCAACCGCCAACGAGGCCTGCTCGCCGGCGTTGAAGTTGGCAGTGGCCAGCTTGACCATCGCCCACAGGACGAAGAACATCCCGACGCCCAAGGTGAGCATCCCGGCCCAGTCGATGCGCTGCCGGTGGCGTTCCCCTCGGTCGTGGAGGTAGGGGACGGCCAGTGCGAGGGCGAAGATCCCGGTCGGGACGTTGATCCAGAAGATCCAGCGCCACGAGATGTAGGTGATGATGAGCCCGCCGAGCAGGATTCCAAGGATGGCGCCGATGTTCCAGCCCACGGCGTTGTACCCATAGGCTCGGCCCCGCCGCTCGGGAGGGAAGTTGTCGGCCAGCACCGCGCCGCTGTTGGCGGTGATGAACGCGCCCCCCAGTCCCTGCAAAACGCGAAAGGCGATGATGGTCGCGCCATTGTTTGCCAGCGCGCACAACGCCGAGCCCACGACGAAGACGAGGAACCCGGCTTCGTACATCCGGACCCGTCCGAACATGTCGCCCAACCGCCCGACCTGGGTCGCGGTGACGGTGATCACCAGCAGGTACCCGACGATGACCCAGATGATCGAAGAGAGCGAGATGTGCAGCGATCGTTCCATGGAGGGCAGCGCGAGCACGACGATGGTGGTGTCGACCGCTGCCATCAGCACCCCGGTCACCACGATCAAAAGGACGAGGCCGGGACGGGTGGTGGGCGTCTGGCCCTCCGCGGTTTCCTTCAGTTCGACCATGGCTCCTCTCAGCCTCGAGCGCGTGCTGGTGGGTGTGGCGGTTGGCCCGACCCCGATGGCTGCAACGGATGGTAACGGCCGGCGGTGTGCCGCCGCGGAGCGGGTCCCTGGTAACCTGGGGAGAGCGCCGACTCTCCCCGAGGGACTGCGGACGCGTCCCGGGTGATCGAGCCGGGGGCCCGCTCGGGATCCCGATGCGGTTGGCGCGACGAGGATCTAAAGAACGCGACGCATGACCCCGAACGACCAGATGCTCGACGATGGACGTGTCGAGGTCCCACAGGGCGACGAGTACGAGACCGGGCGAACCTTCGACGCACTCGGGGTCGACATCGAGCTGGTGAAGGCCCTGGCTGACCAGGGGATCACCACCGCCTTCCCCATCCAGGCCCTCACGATCGCCGACGCCCTCGTCGGTCGCGACGTGTGTGGCAAGGCGAAGACTGGGTCGGGCAAGACCTTGGCCTTCGGCTTGCCACTGCTGCAGCGGACGGCAGCCGCGAGCACCGGGGGCGCGGGCCGTCCGGCCCGGCCCCACGCCCTGGTCCTGCTGCCCACCCGGGAGCTGGCGCTCCAGGTCCACGGGGTCCTGGAGCCCCTCGCGGCCGCGGTCGGCCTGCGGGTCGCCGCCGTGTACGGCGGGACCGACATCGACCGCCAGGTGGCCAGCCTGCGCAAGGGCGTCGACGTGGTCATCGCGACGCCCGGTCGGCTGATCGACCTGGGCGAGCGTGGTGAGCTGAGCGTGGGCGAGGTCGAGGTGCTCGTCTTGGACGAGGCCGACCGGATGGCCGACATGGGGTTCATGCCCCAGGTCGAATGGGTGCTGCGTCGGCTGGAGCGTCCCCACCAGACCTTGCTCTTCTCGGCCACCTTGGATGGAGCCGTCGACCGGCTGGTCAAGCGCTACATGGTCGACCCGGTCTTCCATGAGGTGGTCTCGCGAACCCAGACGGTGGCGGCCATGCACCACCGCTTTCTCCACGTGCACCAGTTGGACAAGGTCAAGGTGGCGGCGGCCATCTGCCGCTCCTACGCCAAGACCCTGTGCTTCGTGCGTACCAAGCGGGGGGCCGACCGTCTGGTCGCCCAGCTGGCCAAGGAAGGAGTGAAGAGCGCGGCGATCCATGGCGACCTGCGCCAGGCAAACCGAGAGCGCGCCCTGGCCGACTTCGCGTCAGGCAAGCTCGGTGTCCTGGTGGCGACCGACGTCGCGGCGCGGGGGTTGGACATCGACCGGGTCGACGTGGTGTTGCACTTCGATCCACCCGAGGACCACAAGGCCTACCTCCACCGTTCTGGCCGGACCGCCCGGGCCGGCGAGACTGGCGTCGCGGTCAGCCTGCTCCTGTGGAACCAGCTGGTCGAGGCCGAGGTGATCCAGCGCCGCCTCGGCCTACGGGTGCCGATCGTCGAGATGTTCTCCAACGACCCTCGTCTGGGCGACCTGGTCGGGTGGCAGCCCTCCGAGGACGAACGGGTGCTCTGAGGCCGGGGCAGGCCAGGCGGCCCCGATCGTGAGCGGTCCGAGCTCGCTTCGGTTGTGGTCGCCCGAGGAACGACCGGACCGGGTGCTGGTGATCTGCGCGCACCCCGATGACGTCGATTTCGGGTGCGGCGGGACGGTGGCTCGGCTCACGTCCGCAGGGGCGGGGGTGCGGTACTGCATCGTCACCGACGGGGAAGCGGGCGGGTCCGACCGCCAGCAGGCGCGAGGCGAGATGGCGGCAGTGCGCCGGGCCGAGCAGCTGGCCGCAGCCGAGGCCCTCGGGGTGCACCAGGTCGAGTTCCTCGGCTACCCCGACGGGCGGGTCGTCGCCTCCTTGGAGCTCCGGCGCGACCTGGCCCGGGTGATCCGGTCCTGGCGCCCCGAACTGGTGATCGCACCGTCGCCCGAGCGGAGCTGGACCACGATCTTCGCCAGCCATCCGGACCACCTGGCGGTGGGGGAGGCCGCGGTCGACGCGGTCTACCCGGACAGCCGGAACCCGTTTGCCCACCCCGAACTGCTGGAGGAGGGTTTGGAGCCCCACACCGTCGGGGCGCTGTGGCTCATGGCGGCCCCAGCGCCCAATCTGGCAGTCGAGGTGACCGAGAGCTTCGACCGCAAGCTCCTCGCGCTGGCCGCACACCGGAGCCAAGGGACCGACGACCCGGAGCTCACGGCACGGGTCGCGGACTGGGCTCGGGGCGCCGCTGCCCGCGCCGGCCTTCCTGAGGGGCGGCTGGCGGAGGTGTTCCAGGCGGTCGTGACCGGCTGAGGGCGCCGGTCAGGCGGACAGTTGGCGCAGCACGTAGCGGAGGATCCCACCGTGGCGGTAGTACTGCGCCTCCATCGGGGTGTCGATCCGCACCACCGCCCAGAACTCGACGGTCGTGCCGTCGTCGCGCCGGGCGGTCACCGGCACTTCCTTGGGGACCGACCGGTTGAGCTCGTCGAGCCCGCCGATGGTGTAGACCTCGTGGCCGTCGAGCCCGAGGCTCTGGGCGTTCTCCCCCGGCCGGTACTGCAGGGGCAGGATCCCCATGCCGATGAGGTTGGTCCGGTGGATCCGCTCGAAGCTCTCGACGATCACCGCCCGAACGCCGAGCAGTGCCGGCCCCTTGGCTGCCCAGTCCCGGCTCGATCCCGAGCCGTACTCCTTGCCGGCCAGGACGATGAGCGGCACGCCGTCGCGCCGGTAGCGTTCGGACGCTTCGAAGATGGTGGTCTGCTCCCCGTCGGGGAGGTGGACGGTCACGCCCCCCTCGGTGCCCGGGGCGAGCTGGTTGTGCAGTCTGGTGTTGGCGAAGGTCCCCCGCACCATGACCTCGTGGTTGCCCCGCCGGGTTCCGTAGGAGTTGAAGTCGGCTCGCTCGACCCCGCGCTCGATCAGGTACCGGCCGGCGGGGGTGGACGCGCCGATGGAGCCGGCCGGGGAGATGTGGTCGGTGGTCACGCTGTCGCCCAGCATGGCCAGCACCCTCGCACCGACGATGTCGCCGACCGGCTCGGGTCCCGACCCCATGTCGTCGAGGAACGGCGGGCGAAGGACGTACGTGGAGCCCGGCTGCCAAGCGAAGGTCTGGCCCTCGGCCACCGGGATCGCCCGCCACCGGTCGTCACCGTCGAACACGGCCGCGTAGCGCTGGGTGAACATCTCCGAGCCCACGGCGTCGCGGATCGTGTCGGCGATCTCCTGCGAGCTGGGCCACAGATCGGCCAGCCGCACCGGGGTGCCGTCGGCAGCGGTCCCGAGTGGGTCGGTGGTCAAGTCGATGTCCATGGTGCCGGCCAGGGCGTAGGCCACGACCAGCGGTGGCGACGCCAGGTAGTTCATCGTGACGTCGGGATGGATTCGGCCCTCGAAGTTCCGATTGCCGGAGAGCACCGCCGCCACCTGGAGGTTGCCGGCCTGGACGGCCTCGGAGACGCCGGGCTCAAGCGGTCCCGAGTTGCCGATGCAGGTGGTGCAGCCGAACCCGACCAGGTAGAAGCCGAGCGCCTCCAGCGGCTCGAGCAGCCCGGCCCGGTCCAGGTAGTCCATCACCACCCGCGACCCGGGGGCGAGGGAGGTCTTCACCCAGGGTTTGGTACTGAGGCCCCGCTCGACAGCCCGCTTGGCCAGCAGCCCCGCACCCACCATGACCTGAGGGTTCGACGTGTTGGTGCAGCTGGTGATGGCGGCGATGACCACGTCGCCATCGGAGATGCGGTCCGGCCCTTGACCCAGCGGCGCCGATCGGGGATCCCGCCCGAGTGCCTGGCGGAAGGCGCGGCCCGCGCCGCTGAGCGACACCCGGTCCTGGGGACGCTTGGGTCCGGCCAGACTCGGTTCCACAGTGGACAGGTCGAGCTCGACCGTCTCGGTGTAGACGGCCTCGTCGGCCCCCGGCTCGTGCCAGAGGCCCTGCTCCTTGGCGTACGCCTCCACCAGGGCCACGTGGTCGGGGTCCCGGCCGGTGAACCGTAGGTACGACAGGGTCGCCTCGTCGATGGGGAAGAGGGTGCAGGTCGCGCCGTACTCGGGCGACATGTTGCCGATGGTGGCCCGGTTCTCGACCGGGACCGAGGCGATCCCCGGCCCGAAGCACTCGACGAACTTGCCCACCACGCCGTGGCGGCGGAGGAGCTCGGTGATGGCGAGCACCAGGTCGGTGGCCGTCGTGCCCTCGGGCAGCTCCCCGATCAGCCGCAGTCCGACGACCGGGGGGACGAGCATCGAGTACGGCTGGCCGAGCATGGCCGCCTCGGCCTCGATCCCGCCGACCCCCCAACCCAAGACGCCGAGGCCGTTCACCATGGTGGTGTGGGAGTCCATCCCGACCAGAGTGTCGCAGTAGGCAAGCCCGTCGGCCTCGAAGACCACCCTGGCCAGGTACTCGAGGTTGACCTGGTGGCAGATGCCGGTGCCCGGTGGCACCACCCGGAAGTTCTGGAACGCCCGCTGGGCCCACGCCAGCAGTTGGTAGCGCTCGAGGTTTCGCTCGTACTCGATGTCCACGTTGGTTGCGAACGAGCCCGGGTCCCCCGAGCGCTCGGCGATCACCGAGTGGTCGATCACCAGCTCCACCGGGACCAGCGGGTTGATTCGGGCCGGGTCGCCCCCGAGTTGCGCGATGGCGTCGCGCATGGCGGCCAGGTCGACCACCGCCGGCACTCCGGTCAGGTCCTGCATGAGCACCCGCTCGGGGTTGAAGGCGATCTCCCGGGCCATCTCGGCCGACTCGCCTCGGCCGGCGTGAGCGGCCCAGGAGGCCACGCTGGCGATGTCGGAGGCCGCGACGGCGACCCCGTCTTCGTGTCGGAGCAGGTTCTCCAGCAGCACCTTCAGCGCGTAGGGGAGTCGTCCGACGTCGTAGTCGGCGAGGCCCGGCGCGCCGAGGGAGAAGTAGTCGAGCTGGCGCCCGGCGACCGAGAGCCGGGACCTGGCCGAGAAGCTGTCGGGGTGGGGGCGTGTGGCCATGAGCCCATTCTGCCCGCTTCCGAGCGCGAGCATCCCGAGACCGACAGCCGGCCCGGGGTGCGAAGATGGATCATGCACGACATCCGCGCCGAGGTCGAGCAGCGGTTGGCTCGCGCCTTCGACTCGGTGTCCTCGGGCTCCGACCCGGTGGTCCGCCCCTCGGGCCGGGCCGACCTCCAGGCCAACGGGGCGATCGCGGTGGCTCGCCAGCTTGGACGCGCCCCGGTCGAGGTCGCGCGGGCCGTGGTCGACGCGCTAGAGGTCTCGGACCTCTGCGAGCGGGTCGAGGTCAGTGGCAATGGGTTCATCAACCTCACCTACTCGTCCGAGTTCCTGGCCGACCGGCTCGGTGCGATGGCGGCCGACGATCGATTGGGAGTCGAGCGGGTCGACCAGCCCGAGGTCGTGGTCGTCGATTACTCGGCACCCAACGTGGCCAAGGAGATGCACGTCGGGCACCTCCGCACCACGGTGATCGGCGACGCGCTTGCCCGGATGCTCAGTTTCTTGGGCCACGACGTCCGCCGCCAGAACCATGTCGGCGACTGGGGAACTCCCTTCGGGATGCTGATCGAGCACCTGATCGACCTGGGGGAGGAGGAGACGGCGGCCGAGCTGTCGGCCGGCGACCTGACCCGCTTCTACCAGGCCGCCCGGGCCTCGTTCGACTCGGACCCCGGGTTTGCCGACCGCAGCCGGCGCCGGGTCGTCTTGCTCCAGTCGGGCGACCCTGAGACCCTGCGACTGTGGCGGGTGCTCGTCGCCCAGAGCGTCCGCTACTTCAACCTCGTCTACCGCCGCCTGGGGGTGCTGCTGACCGACGACGACATCGTGGGGGAGAGCTTCTTCAACGACATGCTGGACGAGGTGGTGGAGGAGCTCGACGCCAAGGGCCTGCTGGTGGTGCACGACGGGGCTCGCTGCGTGTTCCCTCCCGGGTTCACCAACCGCAACGGCGACCCCCTGCCGCTCATCGTCCAGAAGTCCGACGGCGGGTACGGCTACGCCAGCACCGACCTGGCCGCGATCCGCTACCGGGTTCGCACCCTGGGTGCAACCCGCCTCTTGTACGTGGTCGGGGCCCCCCAGGCCCAGCACCTCGAGATGTGCTTCGCGGTGGCCGCGATGGCTGGCTGGCTGCCGCCGGGCGTGCAGGCGGTCCACGTGTCCTTCGGCAGCGTCCTCGGAGCCGACCATCGCATGCTGGCCAGCCGCTCGGGTGGCGGGGTGAAGCTGATCGACCTGCTCGACGAGGCGGTCGAACGGGCGGCGCGAGCGATCGAGCAGCGCCGGGCCGATGCCGGCGAGGGGGACGGGGCGGACGACCACGCGACGGCAGCCATGGTGGGGGTCGGGGCGGTGAAGTACGCCGACCTCTCCACCGATCGAGCTCGCGACTACGTCTTCGACTGGGACCGCATGCTCGCCTTCGAGGGCAACACCGGGCCTTACCTGCAGTACGCGCACGCCCGGATCCGCTCGATCTTCCGCCGGGCCGGCATGGAGGTGCCGGCCCCGTCGCCCCCGGTGCTGGCTGACCCACGGGAGCGGGCTCTCGGGCTGGCGCTGCTCGGGTTCCCTCGGGCGCTCCACGAGGCGGTCGCCGCCTACAGCCCGCACAAGCTGTGCGCCTACTTGTTCGACCTGGCCAGCGCGTTCACCGACTTCTACGAGGGGTGCCGGGTCCTCGTGGAGGACCGCCGCCAGCGCGAGAGCCGGCTGGTCCTGTGCGACCTCACGGCGCGGGTACTCCGCCAGGGCCTCGGGCTCTTGGGGATCGAGGCCCCCGAGCGGATGTGAGCCGGGCCGGCGCCCTACGCCGGGGCCGGCGCCTCGGCTCGCAGGTAGCGGCCGAGGAACAGGGTCATGAGCTCGGCGGTGGGCCGGCCGAAGCGGGGGTCGGCGTCGAAGCCGTGGGGTTGACCGGCGTAGACGTGCAGCTCGGCCGGCACCTTGTGCTCGACCAGGCGCTCGTACATGAGGAAGCTGGCCGACACCGGGACCGTGTCGTCGGCCGAGCCGTGCACGAGCATCGTGGGCGGGAACCCGGCCCCGACCAGGTTGGCCGGGCTGGCCGTCTCGGCCAGCTCAGCGCTCGGCGCATCGGAGAGCGCCTCGATCGGCACCGAGCCGTGGGTTCGCGCCCCGTAGCAGAACCGGGTCGGTGGGTAGACGGCGATCACGGCCGACACCGAGGTGTCCACCCCGGCGTTGCCGCCGTCGCCCTCGTAGGCGTCGACGTTGGGCGTCCCGGCAGCGAAGAGCGCCAGATGGGCGCCGGCCGAGTTGCCCTCGAGCGCGATCCGGTCGGGGTCGATGCCCAGGTCGGCGGCGTTGGCTTTCATCCAGCGCAGCGCCGCCTTCACGTCGTGGATCTGGGCCGGCCAGGGCGCCTCGCCGACCAGGCGGTACTCGGTGGCCACGCACAGGTATCCGGCCCGCCCGAGCAGGATCCCGTAGCCTCGCAGCTGGGTGCGGTCGCCCGAGCGCCAGCCCCCGCCGTGGATCAGCAGCACGGCCGGTCGGCGCCGGTCGTCCCCCGGCGGGCGGTAGAGGTCGCAGCGCAGCTCGCGGCCGCTGCCGGTGCCGAACACCACCCCCTCGTGGATCTCCACCCGTCCTTCGGCCATGTCGCCCTCCCCCGTCGGCAGCCCCGCGCCGGGGCGCCTCGACCGGCGCCCCAGGCAGGACTCGAACCTGCGCACCCGGCTCCGGAGGCCGGTGCTCTATCCGCTGAGCTACTGGGGCCGGGTGGTTCACCGTATCGTGTCTGGTCATGACCCGTCGTCGCCAGGGCCCGGCTGGCGAGGCGGGCGCTCCGCTCGACCCCACATTGCTGCCCGACAGCGCCCAGATCGACCCCGCCGGCCGGCTCTCGATCGCCGGTGTCGACCTGATCGACCTGGTCGACACCTATGGCACACCGCTGTTCGTCTACGACGAGGCCCACCTGCGAGCCCGCTGCCGGGAGGCCCGGGAGGCCTTCGGCGACGGCGTCGCCTACGCGACCAAGGCCTTCTTGTGCAAGGAGATGGCTCGCCTGGCCCACGAGGAGGGGCTGTGCCTCGACGTCTCCACCGGCGGCGAGCTCGAGGTGGCCCTGGCCGCCGGGGTGCCGGGCGACCGCCTGGTGCTGCACGGGAACAACAAGTCCGACGCCGAGCTGGCCCGGGCGCTGGAGGTGGGGGTGGGCCGCATCGTCGTCGACTCGTTCGACGAGATCGCCCGGCTGGGACGCCTGACCGACGACGCGCCGCCGGGTGCCCCCCGTCCCAAAGTGCTGGTCCGGGTGACCCCGGGGGTGGAGGCCCACACCCACGAGTTCGTCCGCACCGGCCAGGAGGACACCAAGTTCGGGTTCTCGGTGGCCTCGGGCGCAGCCGCCCGAGCGGTGGCGGCCCTCGAGCTGATGGGCGGGGTCGAGCTGGTCGGGGTGCACGCGCACATCGGGAGCCAGGTGTTCGACGTCTCCTCGTTCGAGCTGGCGGCCGAGGTGCTGGGCGCGTTCGCGGCGCCGCTCGAGCTGCCAGAGCTGGTGGTGGGGGGCGGGCTCGGGGTGGCGTACGTCAACGGGGAGCGAGCGCCGACCATCGCCGAGTGGGCCGCCGCGACCCGGGTCGCCCTGGCCAAGGTGGGCCTGGCCCCCGGCACCAGGGTGACCGCCGAGCCGGGGCGAGCGATTGTGGCGGCCGCCGCGCTGACCCTGTACCGGGTGGGCTCGATCAAGGAGCTGCCCGGGATCCGGACCTACGTCGCGGTGGACGGCGGCATGAGCGACAACCCCCGTCCGGTGCTCTACGGGAGCGGCTACGAGGCGTTCCTCCCCCGGGCCACCGACGCGCCCCGGCCTCGCCGGGTGCGGGTGGTCGGCAAGCACTGCGAGACCGGCGATGTCTTGGTGGGCGAGGCCCAGCTCCCGGCCGACGTGGCGGTGGGCGACGTCCTGGCAACCCCGGTCACCGGCGCCTACGGCTACGCCATGGCCTCCAACTACAACAAAGTGCCCCGGCCACCGGTGCTCTTCGTCGCCGACGGGCGCGCTCGGGTGGTGGTCCGGGGAGAGACGGTTGCCGACCTCCTCCGGCTCGACGCCTGAGGAGTGCCGCCTTCGGTCCGAAGCGCCGCCGGGCCAGGCAGTACCGTGGAGCAGGGAGACAGCGCCGTGCGCCACCGAACACAGACCATGGGCACCCCGATCGAGCTCAGGCGAGCCTCGCCGGCAGGCTCGCAGGCCGCGCCGGTGGTCGGCTGCCTGGCGCTCGGTTCGCCCGGCTCCCGACCGTGCGTGGGTCGATGACCCCGACCGACCACGAGCGCTCGGCGGTCCGGGTCGCGGTCCTCGGCTGCGGCAACGTCGGGTCGGCGCTCGTGGAGATGGTCCTCGATCCGGCCAGCGCCCGCGAGATCGAGCTGTCGGCCGGGGTCCGCCTGGAGATCGCCGGGATCGCGGTGCGCCGGGCCGATGCCCGGCGCTGGGCGCGACCGTGGTTCCCGGCCGACCTGGTGACCCAAGACGCCAAAGGTCTGGTCGAGCGGGACGACGTCGACGTCGTGGTCGAGCTCATCGGTGGGCTCGACCCGGCTCGCCAGCTGGTCGAGGCGGCGCTGCGAGCTGGCAAATCGGTGGTGACCGGGAACAAGGCCCTGTTGGCGAGCGCCGGTGGCGAGCTGGCCGACCTTGCCTCGGCCAACGGCGTCGACCTCTTGTATGAGGCCGCGGTGGGCAGCGCGATCCCGGTGGTGCGGCCCCTCAGAGAGTCCCTCGCCGGTGAGCGCATCCTGCGGGTGATCGGGATCGTGAACGGGACCACCAACTTCATCCTGAGCAAGATGGCCGGCGAGGGCGCGACCTACGAGCAGTCCCTCCTGGAGGCCCAGCGGCTCGGGTTGGCCGAGGCCGACCCGAGCGCCGACGTCGAGGGTCATGACGCCGCCGCCAAGGCCGCGATCCTCGCCAGCCTGGCCTTCGGCACCGACGTGGTCGCGGCCGACGTCCACCGCGAGGGCATCACCTCGGTCGCCCAGGCCGACGTCCGCTACGCCGCGCAGCTCGGGTACGTCATCAAGCCGTTGGCGGTGGCCGAGCGGGTCGGCAGTGGTTCGACCATCTCGGTCCGCGTCCATCCGGCCCTGCTCCCCGCCAGCCACCCGCTGGCCTCGGTCAACGGCGCCTACAACGCGGTGTTCATCGAGGGCGAGCACGCTGGCGAGATGATGCTCTACGGCCAGGGGGCGGGCGGACGGGCGGCCGCGAGCGCGGTGCTGGGCGACCTCGTGGTGGCGGCCCGCCACCTGCGCCACGGCGGCTTGACCCCGCCGGCGTCCCGTCGGGTCGCCCTCGAGCTGGTGCCGGTGGACGACCTGGAATCGCCCTTCTACCTGAGCATGGACGTGATCGACCAACCTGGCGTCCTGGCCGCGGTGGCTGGGGTCATGGGCGAGCACGGGGTCTCGATCCGCTGGATGGAGCAGAAGGGCCTCGGCCACGAGGCACGGCTCATCTTCCTCACCCACCGGGCCCGGGGCGGTGCGGTTGCGGGCACCGTGGCCCGGCTGCGGGAGCTGGCGGTGGTGGACCGGGTCGGCGCCGTCCTCCGGGTGGCTGGCACCGACGGTGTGGGCCCGAGCCAGGACGCCTGAGATGCGGGGCTGGCGAGGGGTCATCGAGGAGTACCGCGAGCACCTGCCGATCGCCGAGGGCGCCCCGGTGGTCACGCTCCTCGAGGGAGGGACGCCGCTGGTCCCAGCCCCCCGGCTGTCCGAGCGGGTCGGCGCCACCGTCTACCTGAAGGTCGAGGGAGCCAACCCGACCGGCTCGTTCAAGGATCGGGGCATGACCGTGGCCATCTCCAGCGCGCTGGAGCAGGGGACCAAGGCGGTGGTGTGCGCGTCCACCGGGAACACCTCGGCCTCGGCGGCCGCCTACGCCAGCCGGGCCGGGCTGCGTTGTGTGGTCCTCATCCCCGAGGGACACATCGCCCTGGGCAAGCTGGCCCAGGCGCTGATCCACGGGGCCCGGGTCCTGCAGGTGCGGGGCAACTTCGACGAGGCCCTCCAGATCGTCCGCGCCCTGCCCGAGCGGGCCCCGGTGGCGGTGGTGAACTCGGTCAACCCGCTGCGGATCGAGGGTCAGAAGACCGCGGCCTTCGAGATCGTCGACGTCCTGGGGGACGCTCCCGACGTCCACTGCATCCCGGTCGGCAACGCCGGCAACATCACCGCGTACTGGCGTGGCTACCGCGAGTACCAGCAGGCTGGCCGGGCGACCAAGCTGCCGAGGATGCTGGGGTTCCAGGCCGCCGGGGCAGCGCCGATCGTGCTCGGGCGGGTGGTCGAGGACCCAGAGACGGTGGCCAGCGCGATCCGGATCGGCAACCCGGCCAGCTGGTACGCCGCGAGCGCGGCGGCCAGCGAGTCGGGCGGGGCCATCCGGGCGGTGACCGACGAGGAGATCCTGGCTGCCTACCGCTTCTTGGCCGAGGAGGAGTCGGTGTTCTGTGAGGCGGCGTCGGCGGCCTCGGTGGCCGGGCTCCTGGCGAGCGAGGTCGAGCCGGGCTCGACCGTGGTCTGCGTCCTCACCGGTCACGGCCTGAAAGACCCCGATCTCGCGATCAGTCAGATCGCGGTGCCCGGCGTGGTCGAGGCCGACATCGAGGCCGTGCTGGGCGAGCTCGACTGAGACACCTGGCGTGGCGACCCGGCCCCGGGTCCGGCCAGCGGTCGGCAGGTACGATGCCGCCGTGCGACCAGGGTCCGGGGCGGGCCGGTGAGTCCGGGGGGGTCATCCGGGGAGCCGCTGCGCCGGCGGGCCCGGTGGGGCGGGATGTCGCGCGACCAGGTGGTCGAGGCGGCAATGCAGGTGGTCGAGTCCGGCGGCTACCAGGCGATGACCATCAGGAGCCTGGCAGCCGAGCTGGGAGTGGCCCCGATGTCCCTCTACCGCCACGTCAAGGACAAAGACGACCTGCTCACCGAGGTGGTGGACCGCCTGCTGGCCCGCAGCTGGCGGCCCCGCCGTCGAGCCACGGACTGGCGGGCCTGGACCGCCGAGGCGGCTGAGCGACTTCGCCAGTTCCTCGTCGACCAGCCGGCTGCGCTGCACGTGTACCTGCTGGGCCCGGTGGTGTCCCCAGCCGCGCTGGCCCGGATGCAGGCCATGCTCCAGGTCTTGCGGTCGGCCGGCCTCGACGACGAGCAGGCCTGGCACGCCTATGCCGCGCTGCAGACCTACACGATCGGGTTCGCTGCGCTGCAGACCTCCCGTCGGCGTGCGGCTCCCCGGTCCGCCGGGGATCCCCTGGTGGCGCAGCTCTCGGCGTCGGCCACCGCGGCGCAGTTCTCGGTCGGCCTGCGCTACTTGCTCGAGGGGATCGAGCGCGACGCCAGCGGGCGCGCACACCGGCCGCCGGCACCGGTTGGCGTCGCGCCCTAGTCGCCGGCCGGTCGGCGCCGGTGGGTGCCGGGGTGTGGATCGTGTCGTCGGCGGGAACAACTGGCCGGGTGGCGGTGTTGCCTAGGAGTGGTTGCCGAGCCAGGCGCTCGGCCGCTACAATGATCTGGTACCACCTGCGCCGCGGAGCGTTCCCTTCGGGCCCCGTTCGCGGCCCGCTGGGCTCCGATGCCAGTGGCGATGGGGGGTCGTTCCCCGATCCGCTGGGGCCCAGACTCCCACCCTGTCTCCGCAACGGGCCGCTCAGACCCCTTGCGGTCAACCATGAGGAGGCCGATGACTGCCGAACAGCAGCTCGAACGGTCCGTGCTCGAATCGAAGGAGCGTGAGGAGCTCCACGCCATCGCCCAGGCGATGGACATCAAGACCACTGCCCGGTCGAAGAAGTCGGACCTGATCGACCAGATTCTCTCGGCGACGGCCGGCACGAACGGGAGCAGCAACGGCGACCATCCCGAGGCGAGCCGAGCCGTCTCCACCCGCGCCCCGGCGCCGGCCCAGTCGATGGCCGAGCTCGAGGCCGAGCTTGACGCATCGATCGGTGCCAACGGGTCCGGACGGACGACCGAGCCCAGCGCCCCCTCCGGCGAGGGCCCGGGGCGAGAGGACGGTGCGGTGCGGACCGAGACCCAGCCCCGCACTGCCGGCCGGCCCCACCAGCAAGGGGGCGAGCCGGGCAACCGGCGGAGCAACCGTCGTCGCCGCGGCCGAGAGCGCGGCGGCGACCGCGAGCTCCAGGGCGGAGGGGCCCAGGACGGCCCGTACACCGGCGAGCTGATCGAGGTCCGGGGCCTGCTCGACCTGCGCGACGAGGGATACGGCTTCTTGCGCTGCGAGGGCTACCTCCCGTCCTCCAAGGACGTCTACGTCTCGATCAGCCAGGCCCGGCGGTTCGCACTGCGCAAGGGTGACTACATCGAAGGGGCCTGCCGCCCGGCGTCCAACAACGAGCGCTTCCCGGCCCTCCTGCGGATCGACCGCGTGTCGGGGCTCGACCCCGAGGAGGCCCGGAACCGGCCCCGCTTCGAGGACCTCACCCCCCTGTTCCCCGACGAGAAGCTGGTCTTGGAGCAAGAGGGCGACAAGGACAACCTGACCGCTCGGATCGTCGACTTGCTCGCGCCGATCGGCAAGGGGCAGCGCGGCCTGATCGTCTCGCCGCCCAAGGCGGGCAAGACCACGGTCATGAAGCAGATCGCCCACTCGATCGAGGCCAACAACCCCGAGGTCCATCTGATGGTCCTGTTGGTCGACGAGCGCCCGGAAGAGGTCACCGACATGCGCCGCTCGGTCCATGGCGAGGTGATCGCGTCGACCTTCGACCGGCCGGCCGACGAACACACCATGGTTGCCGAGCTGGCGATCGAGCGAGCGAAGCGCCTGGTCGAGCTGGGGAAGGACGTCGTGATCATCCTCGACGGGATCACCCGGCTCGCCCGGGCCTACAACCTGGCGCAGCCGGCTACTGGCCGGATCATGTCGGGCGGCGTCGATTCGGGCGCGCTGTACCCGCCGAAGAAGTTCTTCGGCGCGGCCCGCAACATCGAAGAGGGCGGCTCGCTGACCATCCTGGCCACCGCGCTGGTCGAGACCGGGTCGAAGATGGACGAGGTCATCTTCGAGGAGTTCAAGGGCACCGGGAACATGGAGCTGCGGTTGGACCGGCGGCTGGCCGAGCGGCGCCTGTACCCCTCGATCGAGGTGAACGCCAGCTCGACCCGCCACGAGGAGCTGCTCTTCGAGCGGGGCGAGCTCCAGCAGGTCTGGAAGCTCCGCCGGGTGCTCAACGCCCTGGCGGCCGAGGGCAACTCGGCGCCGGGCCTCGAGCTGCTGATGGACAAGATCCGGTCGACCCGGTCGAACAAGGAGTTCCTGGCCGAGATCGCCAAGGGACCCACGCCCAACGGCTGAGGACGGCGCGCCGAGCGACGTTTGGCGCGTACGAGGAAGCGAGACAACCATGAAAGCCGGTATCCACCCGGACTACGTCGAGGCGACGGTGCGGTGCTCGTGCGGGAACACGTTCGTGACCCGCTCGACCAAGGCCGACCTCCACGTCGAGCTGTGCAGCGAGTGCCACCCGTTCTTCACCGGCAAGCAGAAGCTGGTCGACTCGGGAGGTCGGGTCGAGCGCTTCCAGCGCCGCTACGGGCAGCGCAAGTCCACCAGGGCGCGCCAGGCCAGGAGCTGAGCGCGCCCGCCCCGGGCCCGGCGTCGGCCGGGCCCACCCGGCCCGAGGTTCGGCCCCCCTAGTCTGAGGCCGTGCCGGAGCCGCTCGACGCACGAATGGCCCAGATCGAAGCCGAGTACGAGGCGGTGGTGCGCGAGCTGTCGGAGCCGGGCACCGCCGAGGACCCGGCCCGGCTGCGGGACCTGTCCCGCCGGCGCAAGGACCTGGAGGAGCCGGTCTCGGTCTGGCGCCAGCTCCGGGCAGCGCGGGACGACGTCGTTGCGGCCGAGGAGATGGCCGCCGAGGCGACCGGCGACGAGCGAGAACTGGCCCGGGCCGAGCTGGCTCGGGCGGAGGACGCGGTCGGCGACCTCGAGGCCCGGCTCCGTGCCTTGCTGCTCCCCAAGGACCCCAACGACGGCCGCAACGTCATCGTCGAGATCCGCGGGGCCGAGGGCGGGGAGGAAGCCAACCTGTTCGCCCGGGACCTGTTCACGATGTACACCCGGTTCGCTGACCGTCACCACTGGCAGGTGGACGTGCTGGCCGAGAGCTCGACCGGCCGGGATGGGCTGAACGAGGTGGTCTTCGTGGTGAAGGGCCCCGACGCCTGGCGGTACCTGGAGCACGAGGCTGGCCCCCACCGGGTCCAACGGGTCCCGGTGACCGAGTCCAAGGGCCGGGTGCACACCTCGGCAGCCACGGTGTCGGTGCTGCCGGAGGCGGACGAGGTCGACGTGGTGATCGACCCGGCGGACCTGCGGATCGACGTCTACCGCTCCACCGGCCCCGGTGGCCAGTCGGTCAACACCACCGACTCGGCGGTGCGGATCACCCACCTCCCGACCGGGATCGTGGTGGCCATGCAGGACGAGAAGAGCCAGACCCAGAACAAGGCCAGGGCGATGACCGTCTTGCGCGCTCGCCTCCTCAAGTTGGAGCAGGACCGCCAGGCGGCACAGATCGCGGCAACCCGCCGCTCCCAGGTGGGCGGGGGCGGGAGAGCGGAGAAGATCCGGACCTACAACTACAAGGAGAACCGAGTGACCGACCACCGGATCGGTTTCACCCGGTACAACCTCGACCAGGTGCTCGCCGGGGACCTCGACGAGCTGGCCGAGGCCCTGATGGCCGACAAGCGAGCTCGGCAGCTGGCCGAGCAGGACCACCCGGCACCGTGACCTCGGTCCCCGACCCGCTCCCGGCGGCAGCCGACCCGACGGCGGCGGCCCGGGTGCTCGGGCGGCGCGAGGCGGGCTGGGTGCTCCAGGACCTTGGGGTCCAAGCCGGCCAGCCGCTCGGCCCCGAGCAGTCCCGCCGCCTGGCCGAGGTGGTCCGACGACGGGCGGCCGGTGAGCCCCTGCAGTACCTGCTGGGCCACTGGCCCTTCCGCCGGCTCGACCTGCTGGTCGACCGGCGGGCGTTGATCCCCCGCCCAGAGACCGAGTGGTTGACCGACGTCGCCCTGGCCGAGCTGGACCGACTGGTCGCGGCCGGCCGGCGGCCAGTGGTTGTCGACCTGGGCACCGGGACCGGGGCGATCGCGCTGTCGGTGGCGATCGAACGGGCCGGCCTCGGGGCCGAGGTGACCGGCACCGACGTGGATGGGGCGGCCCTCGAGTTGGCCCGGGAGAACGAGCGGCGGGTGGCCGCGCTCTGGCCGGCCACGGGCACCCTCCGGTGGCGGGAAGGGTCGTGGTGGGCCGCGCTGGATCCGCTCGACCGGGGCCGGGTCACCCTGGCGGTGGCCAACCCGCCGTACGTGTCGAGGACCGAGTGGGAGACGCTCGACCCGGTGGTCCGGGACCACGAGCCCTACCGAGCCCTGGTCGCCGGGCCCGGCAGTGACGGGACCCCCGGGTTCGCCGCCATCGAGGCGGTCGTAGTCGACGCGCCCAGGTGGCTGTCGAGGCCAGGGGCACTGGTGGTCGAGATCAGCCCGGTGCAGCGGGAGTCGGCCCTGTGGCTGGCCAGCCGGCTCGGCGCCTCGGCGGCGGTCCTCGCCGACCTCGCCGGCCGGCCGCGGGCGTTGGTCGCCCGGTGGGAGTGAGCGGTCGGGACCGCCCGACCCTGGTCCCGCCAGACGACCTGGGGCCGGTGGTCGAGGCGCTGGCGGCTGGCCTGGTGGTTGCCGTGCCGACCGACACCGTCTTCGGGCTGGCCTCTGTGCTGGACCCGGCCGCCGTGGAGCGGATCTTTGCGGCCAAGGGCCGCCCGTCCGACCTGGCGCTTCCGGTCCTGGTCGGACGGGCGGACCAGGTCGACGCGGTGGCCTCGTCGTTCGAGGAGCCGGCCCGGACGCTCGCCCGGCGCTTCTGGCCCGGGGCCCTCACCCTGGTCGTGCCGGCCCGCCCGCCGGTTGGGGCCCTGGTCGGCGGCCCGGGCACGACGGTCGGCGTGCGCTGGCCCGACCACCCCGTGGTGACCGAGCTGTGTGCCGCCCTCGGGCCCCTGGCGGTCACCAGCGCAAACCGCCACGGCCAGCCCCCGTGCACCTCGGCCGCCCAGGTGCACGAGCAGTTCCGTGCGGTCGAGGTGGCCGTGGTGGTCGAGGGCCGCGCCGAGGGGGTCCCCTCGACGGTGGTCGACTGCACCGGTCCCGGTCCGCGCTGCCTGCGGGAAGGGGCGGTCAGCTGGGCGACCCTCGTCGCCGCCTTGGAGGGCGGCCCGCCTGCGAGCTGACCTCTTGGCGGAGCCGGTCCTTCAGGCCAGTTCGAAGCGGCCGCCGCCCACCAGCCGTCCCGACCAGCCGGCCCGCTCGGCGCTGACCAGCTCCTCGAGCTGCCCCCGGTCGGTCACGTTGGCCCAGGTCCTGGTGCGAGGGCCGGTCCGGCAGGACACGATGCCGGTCGCAGGTTCCCCGTCGCGGTCATAGGTGACGGTGAAGGTCTCGACCTCGGCCACGCCGGTGGCGTCGGGGTCCTCGGAGAGGCGCTCGAGCTGGTCGACCGACCGCTGCACGTTCTCGGAGCGGAACCCCTGTGCCGGGGGCTCGGTCGAGTAGACGCCGATCGCATGCTTGGTCGCGTACCAGCCAAGCCCGGTGGCCAGGCCGATCGCGCCGGGGCGCTCCCGCAACGCCCGGGTGAGGGACGCGAGGCCGTGGCTCACGTAGTTGTTCCCCGGTCCACCGCCGAAGGTGAGCCCGCCGGTCTGCGTGAGCCGCCCGACGTCGCCGGCCAGGTCGAGGCCCAGCTCGCGGGCTCCGAGCTGGACCGCACAGGGAAAGCAGGAGTACAAGTCGGCCAGCGCGACGTCGTCGATCCCGATCCCGGCCAGCTCGAGCGCCCGGCGGCCGGCCAGCGCGATGGCCGGGGACCGAGACAGCTGGGCTCGTTCGGAGACGAACCAGTGGTCGTTCGCCTCGGCCCCGGACCACGGGAACACCCAGTGCTCGGACGGCACCCCGGCCGCCTCGGCCAGGCCGGCCGACGCCAGGAGCACCGCCGCCCCCTGGTCGACCTGGATGTTGGCCGTGCAGAGCTTGGGGTAGGGGAAGGCGATCATCCGGTTGTCCGGGCTGGGCTCGACGATCTGGTGGGGCTCGAGCGAGCGGCGCGACCAGGCGAACGGGTTGCCGGCCGCGACCTGGGAGAGCCTCGACCACAAGGACCCGATCCGCTCCCGGTGCTCGCTGCGGGTCCAGCCGGCCTCCATCCGCAGGGCGTTCTCGATCAGTGGGTAGACGTGGACCGGCAAGGTGAGGCCGCGAGCCGCCTCGGTCTCGGTGGTCGGGGCCCGGTCGGTCCCGAACGGCCTCGCGGGCGGGGTGGTCGGGTCCTGGTCGGTGACGACCTGGCGTTGGCCCGACCGGCGCGCTCGGGCTCTCGTGTAGCCGGTCTCGGCTCCCACCACCACCACTGCCTCGAGGTCGCCCCGCTGGATCGCGGCCGCCGCGTCGGCCACCAGCGCCTGCGGGGTGTTGCCGCCGATGGTGCTGTGCACCGACTCGGCGGGTTCCAAGCCCAGGCGGGCCGCGACCAGGGCCCCGGGGTCGGGCACGTTCCAGGTGAGCGACCGCACCACCCGGATGCTGCCGATCGAGCGGGCCAGCCGATCGGTCCTTCCCCCGGCGTCGTCCAGCGCTGCTCGGAGGGCTGCGACCATGAGGCCGAGCGGCTCTCTCGGGTGATCGGGCTCTGGGTCGCCGGGCCGGTCGGTGACCTGGCCGACACCGACGATGACCGGGGTTCTGGGGTCAAGGGTCACAGCTCTGGCAGCGTAGCCAGCTGCCCACCAGGGTGGCAGAGCCGGGCGGCGCGGACCGCTGGGTACACTCGCCCCATGGGTCGTGCACCGAGCGGCGCTTCCGCCGGTCCGCGGGGCTCCCGGTGACCGCGGGCTCGCCCTTCGGCCGCTGGCTGGACACCGATCCCGAGGTCGCCAGGCTTCTCGCCGAGGAGTTCGGCCGTCAGACCTCGACCCTCCAGCTGATCGCGTCGGAGAACTTCACCTCGCCGGCGGTGCTGGCGGCGACCGGATCGGTGCTCACCAACAAGTACGCCGAGGGCTACCCGGGCTCCCGCTACTACGGCGGCAACCGGATCATCGACGAGGTCGAGGACCTGGCCCGGGAGCGGGCACGGTCCCTGTTCGGCGCCGCCCACGCCAACGTCCAGCCCCACTCCGGGGCCAGCGCCAACCTGGCCGTGTACCACGCCTTGTTGGAGCCGGGCGACACCGTGCTCGCGATGCGCCTCGACCACGGTGGGCATCTGACCCACGGTTCGCCGGCCTCGGTCACCTCGAGGCTCTGGCGCTTCGTCTCCTACGGGGTCACGCCGCCCTCTGGCGACCCGGGCCAGCCGGGCGAGGTCATCGACTTCGACCAAGTCCGCGACGTGGCGAAGTCCGAGCAGCCCAAGCTGATCGTGGCCGGGTCCACCGCCTACCCCCGGGTCATCGAGGCCGAGCCCTTCCGCCAGATCGCCGACGAGGTCGGGGCGCTGCTCATGTTCGACGTCGCCCACCCGGCGGGTCTCATTGCCGGGGGGGTGCACCCAAACCCGGTCCCGCTGGCCGACGTGGTCACCTTCACCACCCACAAGACCCTGCGGGGGCCGCGCGGCGGGGCCATCCTCGCCACCGCCGAGCTCGCCCGGCGGATCGACAGCACCGTCTTCCCCGGCTTCCAGGGTGGTCCGCTCGAGCACGTGATCGCAGCCAAGGCGGTCGCCTTCGCCGAGGCGGCCCGGCCCGAGTTCCGCCGCTACGCGGCCGCGGTGGTGGCCAACGCCCAGGCGCTGGCCCGGGGGCTGGCCGAGGAGGGGTTCCGGGTGGTGTCGGGCGGGACCGACAACCACCTGCTGCTGGTCGACCTGCGGAGCTTCGACCCCGAGCTCACCGGCAAGGTGGCCCAAGAGGTGCTCGATCGCCACGGGATCACCTGCAACCGCAACACCATCCCCGACGACCCCCGCTCGCCCTTCGTCACCTCCGGGCTTCGCCTGGGCACGGCCGCCGAGACCACCGCTGGCATGGGCGTGGACGAGATGGCGGTGGTGGCCTCGCTGATCGGGCGGGCCCTGCGCCAGCGCGACGACCCGGGCGCGCTGGCCGCGGTCCGGGCCGAGGTGGCCGAGCTGTGCGCCGCCTTCCCGCCCTACCCCGACCTGGCCGGGCCGGGCTGAGCCGTCCGCGCTGCGGGGTCTCAAGGGGTGCCGCCGTTCGCATGGTACGGGGCCGTGCTCGGGATCGCGGCCGTGGTCACGGCGGCCGCCACCCTGCCGGCCCGCTGGCTGGCCCTGCGGGCCGGCTACATCTACCCGCCGAGCGAGCGGACGGTCCACCAGACGGCCATGCCCTACGGCGGTGGCGGGGCCATGCTGCTCGGCTTTCTGGTCGCGGTCACCGTCGCTGCGCTGATTCCGGCGCTGCACGGGGTGTTCTCCAACTCCTCGGAGCCGCTCGGGGTGGTCTTGGCCGGGGCGGCCATCTTCGCCATCGGCTTGGTCGACGACGTCTTCGACCTGTCGGCGCCGGCCAAGATGGCCGGCCAGGTCCTGGCGGCGAGCATCTTGTACTTCCTCGGCGTCACCATGTACGAGATCAAAGTCCCGCTGGCCGGGCTGATCGCGCTGAGCCCCGGGGTGACGCCGCTCATCACCGCGATCTGGGTGATCGTGCTCACCAACGCGATCAACCTGATCGACGGCCTCGACGGCTTGGCGGCGGGGATCGTGGCCATCGCCGGCGGGGCGCTGGCCGTCTACGGCCTGCGCCTGATGGAGCTGGGTGTCTTGCCGCTCGACAACATCGGCCCGCTGGTGGCCGTGATTGCCTGCGGGGTGTGCCTGGGCTTCCTGCCCTTCAGCTTCCACCCGGCCAAGGTCTTCATGGGCGATGCCGGCGCGCTATTCCTGGGACTGCTCATGGCGGCCTCGACCATGGTCATCGGGGGCCGGATCCCGGTGACCAGCGGCTCGACGTACTTCTTCTTCGCGCCGCTGTTCATCCCGCTGTTCATCCTGGGCGTGCCGATCCTCGACATGGCGTTTGCCTTCGTCCGCCGGACCGCCAAGGGCGGGCCATTCCACGTCGCCGACAAGGAGCACATCCACCACCGCCTGATGCGTCTCGGCCACGGCCAGCGCCGCAGCGTGCTCATCCTGTGGGCGTGGACGGCCGTGCTGTCGGGGTTTGTCCTGTTCCCGCTGTTCATCCCAAGGGTGAACGCCTTCATCCCGTTCGGGGCGGCGGCTCTCGGCGTCGGCCTGTACACCCTGTTCCACCCCGGGCTTCGGCGCCGGGAGGCCGAGCCCGGCGACGTCCAGGCGCCCCGGCGCCCCCCGGAGCCCGGCGGGGGACCAGGGAGCGGAGGGGCGCTGACCGGGCCGGCCGGCCATCTCGGGCCGGAGCGCCGGCGGGTGGGCCGGGGCTGACGTTTTGCCGTCCGGGGAGGCGGGATGGAATGATCGCGTCGGTGGCTAGGGACTGCGTCACCAGCAGGACGCGGCATCCGCGGCGCGCCGACGGCGCGCCTGGCACCATTGCCCCTGCGTGAGCACTGGATTCCCGGTTGATCGACAGCACCAACACTCCGTCTGACGCGGCTGGGGGGCAGGCCGGTGGGGGACAACCAGGACGACCGGGAGGGCTCGTCCGGACCCTCCGGACCGCCTGCGCCCAGCATGGGCGACGTCTTTTGGATCGGGACCGCCTGCGCGCTGAGCGTCGTAGGCGGGGCCGGCCTGGGGTATCTGGCCGACTGGCTCGCCAGCACCACGCCGTGGCTGACCTTTGTCGGCCTTGCCTTCGGCATCGTCTCGGCGGTGCTGCTCGCCGTGCACCAGTTCCGGCGATTCGTGTAGGCGGGCCCGGGCCCGCCGGCAAGGGGCGCTGAGGTCCGCCATGGTGTTCTCCCAGGTGTCGTTGCCCGAGGTGGCCCGGATCTCGAGGCGCACGGTGTTCGGCTCCTTGGCCGTGGGGGTCGCCGGGCTGGTGCTGTGCGTGGTCCTCCAGGCGACCCTGGTGGGGCTCGGGCTGTGCGTGGGCATCGCCCTCGGGATCGCCAACTTCCGGATGGTCCAAGGATCGGTGGCCAGAGCCGGCCGCCGTCCCGGACCCAAGCGCCGGCCGCTGGCCATGAACACCGTGAGCCGCCTGGCGGTGATCACTGCCGCAGCCCTGGGGCTGTTGTTCGTGAGCTTCGACCTCGGCTTCGGCCTGCTGGCCGGGCTGGCGGTGTTCCAGTTCCTGCTGGTGGTGGGGGTGCTGCGCTCGCTGCTCAAAGGGGCCGGCCTGCGAGGGGCGGGCGGGTCGCTGTTCTCGGGGCTGCCCACCCTCCTCGGCACCGCCCCCGAGGAGGCCCCGGGCCCGGCCGGTTCCCCCGGTGCGGTGCCGACCGACGGCCCCGGCGACGTCTGGGAGGGGCGCTGATGGTGCCCGTCTTCGGCTTCGCCGCCAACATCACCGTCGGGGACCACGTGACCGGCAAGGTGCTGGGCCTCACCCTCAACCTCGACACGGTGTGGGCCACCGGGGCCGCGCTGGCGATCGTGATCGTGCTGGCCGCCCTCCTCCGCCGCCAGGTCGCACGCGGCCGGCCCGGCCGCCTCCAGGTGATCTTCGAGGCCCTGGTCGAGGTGGTGACCAGGCAGGTCGAGGGCTCGATCGGCGAGGCCGGCCGGGCCATCGTCCCGCTCGCGATCAGCCTCTTTGTGTTCATCTTCATCTGCAACTGCTTCGAACAGGTTGGCCTGGGCAGCCACTTCGAGTGGCTGGCAGCCCCCACCGGGGACATCAACCTGACCCTGGCCATGGCCCTGTTCGTCATCGTCTTGGTCCACGTGGCCTCGATCCGCTCGAGAGGGCTCGGCGGCTACGTCCGCCACTACCTGTTCCAGCCGTTCCCTCCGGTGCTCCTGCCGTTCAACCTCTTCATCAACGTGGTCGAGGAGGTCGCCAAGCCGATCACGCTGGCCCTGCGGCTCTTCGGGAACCTTTTGTCGGGCACCCTCATGCTGTCGCTGATCGCTGCGCTGGGGGCCTGGAAGCTCTCGGGGGCCCCGGTGGGCGACGTGGTGATCGTGATCATCAACCCGATCTGGAAGCTCTTCGACCTGTTCATCGCCGGCATCCAGGCGTTCATCTTCGCCCTGCTCACCGTCATCTACTTCGACACTGCCATGAGCAGCGCCCATGGCGACGGGCGCCGCCACGAGCGGGCGGGGGCGGGCGCCACGACCGAGCCGTTGTCCTCGTAACCACACCAAAGGAGAGACCAGTAATGGCACACGACACGACCCAGCAGGCGATCCAGCTGGCGGGCGCCATGGTGGGCGGCGGCCTCGCCTTGGGCGGCGGCGCGGTCGGCGCCGCCATCGGCGACGGCCTGGCCGGGAGTCAGACCATCGCCGGCGTCGCCAGGCAGCCCGAGGCCCAGTCGAGGCTGTTCACGATCATGTTCCTCACGGTCGGCCTGGTCGAGGCGATGTACTTCATCAACCTTGCCTTCACCGCGCTGTTCATCTTCTCGCTGTACAAGAAGTAGGGCTCGGCCGAGGCCATGCACCGAACCCTGACGCAGCGCTCGACGGCCGAAAGGACGCCTTCGTGGTGACCCCCGCCACCAGCAACTTCTTGGTGCCCAACGGCACCTTCATCGTCGAGCTGATCGCGTTCGTCATCGTGCTGGTCGTGGTGGGCCGCTTCGTCCTGCCGCCGGTGAACCGGCTCATCAAGGAGCGCCAGGCCCGGATCGAGGCCGAGCTGGCCGCCGCCGACCAGGCGCGCGAAGAGGCGGCGCGGGCAGCCGAGGAGCGGCGGCAGGCCCTCGAGGAGGCACGCCGGCGGGCCCGCGAGATCCTCGAGCAGGCCAACCGGTCGGCCGAGCAGGCCCGCGCCGCGGTGATCGCCCAGGGCCAGGAGGAGCACGACCGGATCCTGGCCGCGGCGGCGGCCGAGCTGGAACAGGCCCGCAAGCGGGCCCTGGACGAGGCCACGGCGAGGATGGGCGAGTTGGTGGTCGAGGTGGTAGCGCGGGTCATCGGCCGCACCGTGGACCCCGAGGTGCACCGGGACCTCATCGACGAGGCGATCGCCGGCATCGAAGAGGAGGGCAGCGCCGCTGCCGGGAGCGGTCGATGAACCCTGCCGTCGAGGGCTACAGCGCCGCGATCTTGGAGACCGCAGACTCGGCGGCGGTGGCCGCAGAGCTGGGAGCGGTCGTCCGGATGGTCGAGGCCCACGACGAGCTTCGCTCGGTGCTCACTGACACCGCGCTGGCCTCCCCGCTGCGGCGGGCGGTGCTCGCCGAGGTGCTCGAGGGCCGGGTGAGCGACCCTGCCCGGCGCCTGGCTCCCTTCGCGGTGGCGGCCGTGCGGGCTCCCGACGCGCTGGGAGCGTTGCGGTGGGTGGCAGCCCGGGCCGGCGAGGAGACGCCGGCCGAGTTGAGCCTCCTCGGCCACCGCGCCGCGCGCGAGCGGATCGGCGGATACGCGGATGCCCTGTTCGAAGTGGCGAGTCCTCCGCAGCTCGAGGAAGTGGAGGACCAGCTTTTCCGGTTCGCCAGAGTGGTGGAGTCCGACCCCCAACTGCGAGGAGTGCTCACCGACCGCGAGCTGCCGGTCGAGCTCCGCCAGGCAGTGGTGCGGGACCTCCTCGCCGACAAGGTTGACCCGCTCACAGCTCGGCTGGTCAGCTTCGTGATCGCCGGCGGCCGGCCACGCGACTTCGTGGGGGCGCTGGACTGGCTGGTCGAGCGCACGGCGCGGGCGCGGGGCTGGCGGGTTGCCCGGGTCCGTTCGGCTGCCACCATCGATCGGGCCCAGCAAGAGGCCATGGCGGCTGCCCTGGGCCGGATGGTGGGGGCGCCGGTGGAGCTGCAGGTACGGATCGACCCCGAGCTGCTCTCGGGCGCGGTCGTCGAGGTCGGCGACCTCCGGGTCGATGCGAGCGCACGCGGCCGACTCGAACGGCTGCGCGAGGAGCTGGTGCCGGCACTGGCGGGCGCCAATGGGCTGGAACGAGGGACGGGAGGACCATGACCGAGTTGACCATCGACGCTGCCGAGATCACCGCGGTGCTCCGCCGGCACCTCGAGCGGTTCTCGCCGGCGGCCGAAGCCGAGCAGGTCGGCCGGATCGTGGAGGTGGGCGATGGGATCGCCCGGGTCTCCGGGCTGCCCCGAGCGGCGGTGAACGAGCTGCTCGAGTTCGAGGACGGGACCTATGGGCTCGCGCTCAACCTCGACGAGGACTCGATCGGCGCGGTCGTGCTGGGTTCGGTCGACAACCTGGAGGAGGAGCAGGTCGTCCGGGCAACCGGCCGGATCCTCTCGGTCCCGGTCGGTGACGCCCTCCTCGGGCGGGTGGTGAACGCCCTCGGCGAGCCGATCGACGGCAAGGGCAGCCTGGACGCGTCGGAGACCCGCCGGATGGAGGTGCAGGCACCCGGCATCGTCGACCGCCAGCCGGTCTCCGAGCCGCTCCAGACCGGCATCAAGGCCATCGACGCCATGACCCCCATCGGCCGGGGCCAGCGCGAGCTCTTGATCGGTGACCGCAAGACCGGCAAGACCACGGTGGCGATCGACACCATCCTCAACCAGCGCGGCCAGGGCGTGAAGTGCATCTACGTCGCCGTCGGCCAGAAGAACTCGTCGGTGGCCCAGACCGTGAAGACCCTGGAGGACCACCACGCCCTGGACTACACGGTGGTGGTGGTCGCGTCGGCCGGCGACCCGGCCCCGTTCAAGTACTTGGCCCCCTACGCCGGCTGCGCGATGGGCCAGCACTGGATGGAGCACGGCGACGCTGCGCTGATCGTCTACGACGACCTGTCCAAGCAGGCCGAGGCGTACCGGCAGATCTCGCTGTTGCTGCGGCGCCCCCCGGGCCGGGAGGCCTATCCCGGCGACGTCTTCTACCTGCACAGCCGGCTGCTCGAGCGGGCTGCCAAGCTCTCCGACGCCAAGGGCGGCGGCTCGCTCACCGCCCTGCCCATCATCGAGACCAAAGCCGGGGACATCTCGGCCTACATCCCCACCAACGTCATCTCGATCACCGACGGTCAGGTCTTCTTGGAGTCCGACCTCTTCTACGCCGGGGTGCGCCCGGCGGTGAACGTCGGCAACTCGGTCTCCCGGGTGGGTGGCGACGCCCAGATCCGGGCGATGAAGGCGGTCGCCGGCACCCTCAAGATCGACCTGGCGCAGTTCCGAGACCTGGAAGCGTTCGCGACCTTCGGGTCCGAACTCGACCGGGCGTCCCAGGCCCAGCTCGACCGAGGCTACCGGCTCACCGAGCTGCTCAAGCAGCCGCAGAACGACCCGGTGCCGGTGGAGGAGCAGGTCCTCGTGATCTACGCCGGCACCCGGGGCTTCGTCGACAGCATCCCGGTCCCCGAGGTGCGTCGGTTCGAGTCCGAGCTGCGCGAGTTCCTGCGCACCGACGCGCCGGAGCTGTTGGCGGCGATCCGCGACACCGGCGAGCTCCCTGACACCGGCGCGATCGACGAGAAGCTCCGCCAGTTCCTCGACCGCTTCGACACCGGGAGCGCCGAGTGACCCTCCCGGTGCTCCTGGAGGCCTGAGCGTGGCCGGCGGGGTCGTCCGGATCCTCCGCAGGCGGATCCGGACCGTCGAGGCGACCAAGAAGATCACCCGCGCCTTCGAGCTGATCGCGGCGTCCCAGATCGTGCGGGCGCAGAATCGCATCGCCGCCAACCGCCCCTATCGCGACGCCATGGCGCGCATCGTGCTGGAGGCGGCGAGCGCCGACCCCGGGGCGACCGAGCTGGTGGGAACCCCGGAGTCGCCCCGGTCGGTGGCGGTCGCCCTGATCGTGGGGGACCGGGGCCTCTCTGGCCCCTACAACGCCAACGTGCTGCGGGCGGCCGAGACCGTCCTGGCCGAGCACCGGTCCCGTGGGGCCGAGGTCCGCCTGGTCACGGTGGGGCGCCGGGCGATCGCGTACTTCCGGTTCCGGGGCCGCCCGGTCGACGAGGCCTTCAGCGGCATGGCTGACCGCCCGAGCTTCGCCGACGCCCGGCGGGTCGCCGGGGCCCTCTGGGAGCTGTTCGAGCGCGACCGGGTCGAGCTGGTTCAGCTGGTGTCGACCCGGTACGAGTCGGCTGGGCGCCAGAGTGTCGAGGTCCGCCAGCTCCTGCCGCTTCCTGAGGGCGCCGGGCCGGCCGACGCGGCGCCCGACGGCGCGGGGCGCGGCGGCTACACCGAGTTCGAGCCGGACGTGACCACCCTGCTCGCCCATCTGCTGCCTCGGGCGCTCGAGTCCGAGCTGTTCGCGGCGCTGCTGGAGGCGTCGGCCTCCGAGCACGCGGCTCGCCAGCGGGCGATGGCGGCTGCCACCGACAACGCCGAGGAGCTCGTCCGCACCTTGACCCGGGCCATGAACCAGGCCCGCCAGGACGCAATCACCAGCGAGATCATGGAGATCGTGGGAGGGGCAGAAGCCCTCCGCGAGGCGAAGGGAGCCTGACCGTGACCACCACCGAGGAGCGACCGACAACCCAGCACAAGGCGAGCGAGGACGGACGAGTGGTCGCGATCGCCGGACCGGTCGTCGACGTCGAGTTCCCGCTCCACGCCCTGCCCGAGATCAACCACGCGGTCGAGATGGACATCGAGCTCGAGGGGCGCCGCCAGACCATCGTGGCCGAGGTGGCCCAGCAGATCGGGGAGGGCCGGGTCCGGTGCATCTGCATGCGCTCGACCGACGGCCTCATCCGGGGGACCCCGGTGCGCAACACCGGCCAGGGCATGAAGGTCCCGGTCGGCCAGGGCGTGCTCGGCCACGTGTTCAACGTGCTCGGCGAGACCCTGGACACCCCCTCCATCGAGGGGATCGAGGACCGTTGGGAGATCCACCGCACCCCGCCGGACTTCGACCAGCTGGAGCCCCGGGCCCAGATGTTCGAGACCGGCATCAAGGTCATCGACCTGCTCGAGCCCTACCTCCAGGGGGGCAAGATCGGCTTGTTCGGCGGAGCCGGCGTCGGCAAGACGGTGCTGATCAAAGAGATGATCCACCGGATCGCGACCCAGCACGGCGGGGTCTCGGTGTTCGCCGGGGTGGGGGAGCGGACCCGCGAAGGCACCGACCTGTGGCTCGAGATGCAGGAGTCCGGGGTCATCGAGAAGACGGCCCTCGTCTACGGCCAGATGGACGAGCCGCCGGGGGTGCGCCTCCGGGTCGGCCTGGCCGCGCTCACCATGGCCGAGTACTTCCGGGACGTGAAGCGCCAAGACGTGCTGCTGTTCATCGACAACATCTTCCGGTTCGTCCAGGCCGGCTCGGAGGTCTCCACCCTGCTCGGCCGGATGCCCTCGGCCGTCGGGTACCAGCCCACGCTGGCCGACGAGATGGGCGAGCTCCAGGAGCGGATCACCTCGACCCGAGGCCGGTCGATCACCTCGATGCAGGCGGTGTTCGTGCCGGCCGACGACTACACCGACCCTGCGCCCTTCACCACCTTCACCCACCTCGACGCGACCACCGAGCTCAACCGGCAGATCTTCGCCTTGGGCATCTATCCGGCGGTCGACCCGCTCGCGTCGACGTCCAACATCTTGGCCCCCGAGATCGTGGGCGAGCGCCACTACCAGGTGGCCCGAAGCGTCCAAGCGGTGCTCCAGCGGTTCAAGGAGCTCCAGGACATCATCGCGATCCTGGGACTCGACGAGCTGTCGGAGGAGGACCGGGTCACGGTCAACCGAGCCCGCAAGATCCAGCGGTTCTTGTCCCAGCCGATGTTCGTGGCCGAGGTCTTCACCGGGGTGCCCGGCCTGTTCGTGCCGGTGCAGGAGACCGTCGAGTCGTTCGAGGCCCTGGTCAACGGGGAGCTGGACCACATCCCCGAGCAGGCGTTCCTCAACGTGGGCGGCGTCGAGTCGGTGCTCGAGAAGGCCAAGGCCATCGAGGCCGGCTGATGGCCTTCGCGCTCCAGGTGCTCACCCCCGAGCGGGTGCTGGTGGACGGCCCCGCCTCGGCGCTGGTCCTGCGCTCGAGCGACGGGGACATGACCGTGCTCGAGGGGCACACCTCGCTGGTGGCCGAGGTGGTGCCGTGCGTGGTCCGGGTGGATCCGGACGAGGGTGACCCGATCCGCCTGGCCGTCCACGGCGGGTTCCTGCAGGTGGACACCCGGCCGGGGGGCGAGGGCCCGTCGGGGCTGGCCACCACCGTGGCCCTGGTGGCCGGGGTGGCCGAGCCGGTGGCCGAGATCGACGTGGAGCGAGCCCGGCGGGCCCGGGACGAAGCGGAGGCCGAGCTCGCCCGGCTGTCCGGCGGGCAGGCCGAGGAGGGCCGGGAGCGCAGCGCAGAGGAGCGAGCCGCCCTCGCCGCGCTGGCGCGGGCGGAGCTGCGCCTCGAGGCGGCGGGCGCGGCTGAGCCGGCCCGCTGAGCCAGGCAGGGGCACCGGCCGCTCCGGCGGACGGGCCGCTCCGGCGGACGGGCCGGTCAGGTGAACGGGATGGAGCTGAACTCGGCCAGCTTGCGGAGCGGGTGCAGGGCGTCGACCCGGCGGATGGTGCCCGACTTGGACCGCATGACCAATGACTCGGTGGTGGCCCCGCCGTCCTCCAGGTAGCGAACCCCCCGAAGCAGCTCGCCGTCGGTGATCCCGGTCGCCGCGAAGAAGCAGTTGTCCCCGGCCACCAGGTCGTCGTTGGTCAGCACCTTGTCGAGGTCATAGCCGGCGGCGATGGCCGCCTGCCGCTCCGCTTCGTTGCGGGGCCACAGCCGGCCCTGGATCTCGCCCCCCATGCACTTGAGGGCTGCCGCAGCCAGCACTCCTTCGGGGGTTCCCCCGATGCCCAGCAGCACATCGGCGCCGGTGGTGTCGGATCGGCCGGTGGCGATCGCCGCCGCCACGTCGCCGTGGGTGATGAGCCGGATCCGGGCACCGGTCCGGCGGACCTCGGCGATCAGCTCGGCGTGGCGGGGCCGGTCGAGGATCACCGCCGTCAGGTCCCGGACCGGCCGCCCCAGTGCCTCGGCCAGGGACCGGAGGTTCTCGGTGGGACTCTTGGTGATGTCGATGGCGCCGGCACCCCGGCGGCCCACGGCGATCTTCTCCATGTAGACGCACGGCCCGGGGTCGAACATCGTCCCCCGCTCCGACACCGCGATCACCGCCAGGGCGCCGCCCCGGCCCTCCGACGCCAGGGTGGTGCCGTCGATCGGGTCGACCGCGATGTCGGTCTGGGGCGGGGAGCCGTCGCCGATCCGCTCCCCGTTGTAGAGCATGGGGGCGTGGTCCTTCTCGCCTTCGCCGATGACCACGATCCCGTCCATGGCCACCGTCGAGAGCACCACCCGCATGGCGTTCACCGCCGCGCCGTCGGCACCCTCTTTGTCCCCGGCCCCGATCCAGCGGCTGGCCGCCATGGCGGCGGCTTCGGTGACCCGGACCAGCTCGAGGGCCAGGTTCCGGTCCGGCGCCTGGGGCTGTCTCGCCACGCCCCGACCATAGCGGGCGATAATGGGGCCGTGGACCGGCTCGTCATCCGTCCGAACGGTCCGCTCCGGGGCACCGCCCGGGCCGGCGGCGCCAAGAACTCGGCCCTCAAGCTCATGGCCGCCTGCCTGCTGGCCGAAGGCCGCCACCGGCTGGAGAACGTCCCGGAGATCGTGGACGTCCAGATCATGTCGGAGATGCTCGAGGCCCTGGGCGTGACGGTGACCCGGGAGGGCCACGGCCTGTGGATCGAGGTGCCGGCGGCCGCCCACCTGCACCCGGTCGCCCCCTATGAGCTGGTCGAGCGGATGCGGGCGTCGATCGTGGTCCTGGGCCCACTGCTGGCCCGCTGCGGCCACGCCCGCCTGTCGATGCCCGGCGGCGACGACTTCGGCTCCCGACCGATCAACTTCCACCTGGACGGCCTGAGCGCGATGGGCACCCGGTTCGAGATGCGCCACGGGTTCATCGAGGGCACCGTGGAGCCCGGCGCCGCCGGGCCCCGGCTGGTGGGCAGCCGCATCGTCCTCGACTACCCGAGCCACACCACCACCGACAACCTGATGATGGCGGCGGCCCTGGCCAAGGGGACCACCGTGATCGACAATGCGGCCCGAGAGCCCGAGGTGAGCGACCTGGCCGCCTTCCTCAACGCCATGGGGGCAGTGGTCCGGGGGGCTGGGACGGCGCGCCTTGAGATCGAGGGCGTCGACGCCCTCACCCCCACGGTCCACCGGGTCATCCCCGACCGGGTGGTAGCGGGCACCCTGCTGGCGGCGGCGGCCATCAGCGGCGGGGAGGTGGTGGTGGAGGACGGCCGGTTCGACCACATGGAGATGTACGCGAGCAAGCTGCGGGCCATGGGGGTCGAGGTGGACCAGCGCCCCGAGGGGCTGTGGGCCGCCGGTCCGCCCAGGCTGCGCTCGGTGGACGTGGCCACCCTGCCCTACCCTGGCGTCGCCACCGACTACAAGCCCCTGTTGGTCGCGATGCTGTCGGTCGCCGATGGGGTCGCGATCGTGACCGAGAACCTCTTCGAGGGGCGGTTCCGCTACATCGACGAGCTCCGCCGGATGGGGGCGGACATCCGGACCGAGGGGCACCACGCGGTCGTGCGAGGGGTGTCCCGGCTCTCGGGAGCGCAGGTCCGCTCGCCCGACATCCGAGGTGGTGCCGCCCTGGCGCTGGCTGGTCTGGTGGCCGAGGGCGAGACCGTGATCACCGCGGCTCGCCACCTGGACCGGGGCTACGAGCACTTCGGTGCCACCCTGGCGGCCCTGGGGGCCGACGTGGAGTGGCAGTGAGCACGTCGCCGTCCACCGACGGTGGGGAGGTGCGCGGGGAGCTCGCGCTGGCGCGCCCCGCCGGTCGGGGGGACCCCGCCACCTTGTTCGAGCGGGCGAGGCGGCGGGACCGCGGCGCGCTGGCTCGCCTGCTCTCCTACGTGGAGGAGGGGGGCGAGCGCAGCCGGGCGGTCGCCCGCCTCAGCTACCGGGCCCCCCAGCCCTACGTGATCGGCCTCACCGGAGCTCCCGGAGTCGGCAAGTCGACCTTGGGAGACCGGCTGGTGACGGCCGCGCTGGGCGGATGGTCCGACGGGGCCTCCGGTCGACCCGAGCCGCTGGCGCAGGTGGCGGTGCTGGCCATCGACCCGACCTCGCCGCTCAGCGGTGGGGCCATCTTGGGCGACCGGGCGAGAATGCAGCAGCACGCGACCGACCCGTCGGTGTTCATCCGGTCGATGGCCACCCGGGGCCATCTGGGAGGGCTGGCCCTGGCGGTGCCCGACGCCGTCCGGCTGCTCGGGGCGGTCGGCTTCCCGGTCGTGGTGGTCGAGACGGTGGGGGTGGGCCAGGTCGAGGTGGAGGTGGCGGCAGCCAGCGACACCACCGTGGTGGTGGTCACCCCGGGGTGGGGGGACTCGCTCCAAGCGGCCAAGGCCGGGCTGCTGGAGGTGGCCGACCTGTTCGTGGTGAACAAGGCCGACCGGCCCGGTGCCGCCGAGGCGGCCCGGGACCTCCGCCAGATGCTGGCCCTCGGCCCGGCCAAGGCCTGGATGCCGCCCATCGTCGAGACGGTGGCCGCGACCGGCACCGGGGTCGACGAGCTGTGGGGGGCCATTGCCCGCCACCGGGCCCACCTCATCGACAGCGGTGGCCTGGAGCGCCGGCGGGCCGAGCGGACCGCTGCCGAGCTGCGCAAGGTGGTGGCGGCGGGGTTCGACCGCCGACTGGCCGAGCTGACCGCGTCGCCCCGCTACGCTGCCGCGCTCGGTGATGTCGTCGCGGGGCGCTGCGATCCCTACGAAGCCGCGGACCGGCTGCTCGGGGAGGGCTGAGCCGGTGGCGCGCCGGCGCCGAGCGCGACCGGGGCCGGCGGTGGCAGGGCGCCAGTGAGCACCCCCCGCCTGCCGCTTCGCCCCCAGGAGCTGGTCCCTGTCCGGCCGTGGTACCAGCATGCAGTCTTCTACGAGGTCTTCCTGCGCGGCTTCTACGACGCCAACAACGACGGGATCGGAGACATCCCCGGCCTCCACGAGAAGCTGGACTACCTCGAGTGGTTGGGGGTGGACGCGGTCTGGCTGCTGCCCTTCTACCCCTCGCCGATGCGAGACGGTGGCTACGACATCAGCGACTTCTTCAACGTCTCGCCCGACTACGGCACCCTGGCCGACCTGACCAGCCTGCTCGACGACGCCCACCGGCGAGGGATCCGCTTCGTCGCCGACCTGGTCATGAACCACACCAGCGACACCCACCCGTGGTTCATCGAGTCCCGCTCCAGCCGAGACAACCCCAAGGCCGACTGGTACGTGTGGAACGACGACGACCAGCGCTGGCCCGAGGCCCGGATCGTCTTCTCCGACGTGGAGCGGTCCAACTGGACCTGGGACGACACCAGGCAGCAGTACTACTGGCACCGTTTCTACTCGCACCAGCCCGACCTCAACTATGAGAACCCCGAAGTCGCCGAGGCGATGATCGAGGCAGTGAAGTTCTGGCTCGAGATCGGCTTCGACGGCTTCCGCCTGGATGCCGCGCCCTACTTGTTCCAGCGCGATGGCACTGCCGGCGAGCACCTGCCCGAGACCCACGAGTTCATCAAGCGCCTCCGCAAGGAGATGGACGCCAGTTACCCCGGCCGGGTGCTGCTGGCCGAGGCCAACGGCTGGCCGGCCGACGTCGCCGACTACTTCGGGGACGGCGACGAGTGCCACCTGTGCTTCCACTTCCCGCTCATGCCCCGCCTCTTCATGGCGGTCCGCAAGGAGCAGCGCTACCCGATCACCGAGATCCTCTCGCAGACCCCAGAGATCCCCCCCGGCTGTCAGTGGGCGATCTTCCTGCGCAACCACGACGAACTCACCTTGGAGCAGGTGAGCGAGGAGGAGCGGGACTACCTGTTCAGCGAGTACGCCAAGGACGACCGGATGAAGCGCCACATGGGCATCGGCCGCCGCCTGGCCCCCCTGCTCGACGGGGACCGTCGCCTGGCCGAGCTGCTCTACGCCCTGGTGCTGTCGTTGCCGGGCAGCCCGGTCATCTACTACGGCGACGAGCTGCTCATGGGGGACAACATCTACCTGGGCGACCGGGACTCGGTCCGCACCCCCATGCAGTGGTCACCCGACCGCAACGGGGGGTTCTCCAAGGCCGACTTCGCCCAGCTGTACCTGCCGCCGGTGATGGACGCGGTCTACGGCGCCGACGCGGTGAACGTGGAAGCCCAGTACCGCAACCCCGGTTCGTTCCTGCACTGGCTCCGGCGGATGCTGGTCCAGCGCCGAGCCATGCCGGTGCTCGGGGTCGGGGCGATGGAGATGGTCGCCTGCCCCAACCCCTCGGTCCTGGCCTACGTCCGCTCCGGAGAGGTGGCAGACGCGCCGGTCGGGATCACCAACCCATGGGGTCCGGGCGGCCCGCCTCCGGTGCCGCTGCGGGGCAGTCCCTGGGAGCAGGCCCCGGCGACCTCGACGGTGGTGCCGGTCCACGGGCCCGAGCCCGGGACCACCGGTCTGCGCTCCCAGGTCGTCCTGTGCGTCCACAACCTGAGCCGTTTCGCCCAGCCGGCCGAGCTCTCCCTGGCCCGCTGGGCCGGCTCCACCCCGGTCGAGGTGCTGGGCCGAGTCCGGTTCCCCACCATCACTGACGCGCCCTACACGATCTCCCTCGGCCCCTACGGGTACCTGTGGTTCGAGCTGGTCGGCCCAGACGGGGAGCCAGGCGGGTGACCAACGCGATGTTGGAGATCGACGGGGCCCGGCGGCGGGCGCTCGAGCCCTTGGTAGTCGCGTGGCTGGCCCGGCGGGGGGTGGGGGGGGTCGGCCGGCTGGAGATCCTCGAGGCCGAGGTCCTGCGGCCCGGTCGGCCGGGCTTGCTCGACGTGGTGGCGAGCGTCGACGGCCGGACCGCCCATCTGGTGCTGGGACTGCACCCACCGGGGGCCGAGGTGCGGACCTTGCGGGGGGTCGACGATGGCGTCTTGGGGGGGTTCGCGGACGAGGCCGGCCCGGCGGTGGCGGTGGACGCACTGTTCGACGCCGACCTCGCCCCCCTGGTCGTGGTGGCCATCGTGGGCGAGCCGGTCGCGGTGGCCTCGATCGCCGCCGACGACGACCGGGCCACGGTGCTCGACGCCGAGGACCGGCTCAGCCTGTCGGTCTTCCCGTGGCCGACCGAGGGCCCGCACCCGGCCGTCGACATGCTTGTCGGGCTGGACGAGGCGGGCTTCAACCACCTGGCCGCCCCGCTCGCGCTGTGGCGGCGCCGCGGTCGGGACCTCGGGGTGGCCCAGGAGCTGCTCACTGAGGCAGCTGACGGCTGGGCAGTGGCCCGCACCTCCCTGCGGGACCTCTACGGCGCTGGCGGCAGCCCCGAGGAGGCTGGCGGGGACTTTGCCGACGAGGCCCGGGCGCTCGGGACCATGGCCGCTCGGCTCCACTTGGCGTCGGAGCGGGCATTCGGGCGGCGCAGCGCCTCGGTGGCCGACTGGGCGAGCGAGGTCGAGGCCCGGGTGAAGGACCAGGCCCCGGCCCTGGCCCGCTCGGAACCGTTCCGGCAGTCGCTGGCCAGCTTGCGCGAGCGGACGGAGCGCGCAGCGGCGGTCCGGACCCACGGTGACCTGCATCTCGGGCGGACCGCCCGGTCCAACCAGGGCTGGGTGGTGGCTGACTGGCTCCCCGGCGGGGCCGACTCGGCCGGGGAGCCCCGCTACTGCTGTCCGTTGAGCGACGTCGGCGACATGCTGTGGTCGCTGCGCCACGTGGCCGGCGTCGCGCTGGAGGAGCGGGATCAGGCCCTGCGGCCGGGCCTGGAGGGCGCCGCCCGGGCATGGGTCGACCGGAACCGCCGGGCGTTCCTGGCCGGCTACCTGGCCACCCCGGGGATCAGCGAGCTGGTGCCGACCGATGGGGAGCTGGTGGAGCAGCTACTGGTGGCGTTCGAGCTCGGCGAGGCGGCGGCCAAGGTCGGGGCCGGTCTGGCCCGCTAGGCGGCGGTTGCCCTGGCGGCGCGCGCGACACTGACCCGGTGCGACTCGGTGTGCTGACGGGGGGAGGCGACTGCCCCGGCCTCAACGCGGTGATCCGGGCGGTCGTGACCGCGGGCCATGTTCGCCACGGGGACCAGACGATCGGCTATCTGGATGGCTGGCGAGGGGTCCTGGACGGCCGCTCCACGGCGCTCGACCCGCTGCGCTCGACCGGGCTGCTGGCAATGGGTGGCACGGTGCTCGGGACCTCACGCACCAACCCCTTCGGCGAGCCCGACGGGGTGGAGCGGGTTCGCCGGACCTTGGCTGCTGACCGCATCGATGCACTGGTGGTCATCGGCGGGGACGACACCTTGGGGGTGGCCAACCGGCTGGGGCCGATGGGGGTGCGGGCGGTCGGGGTGCCCAAGACGATCGACAACGACCTGTCGGGGACCGAGGTCACCTTCGGCTTCCAGACTGCGGTGCAGACCGCCACCGAGGCGATCGACCGGCTGGCCACCACGGCCGAGTCCCACCACCGGGTGATCGTGTGCGAGGTGATGGGCCGCCACGCCGGCTGGATCGCGGCCGAGGCCGGCATTGCCGGGGGAGCAGCCGAGATCCTGGTGCCCGAGGTGCCCTTCGACCTCGACCAGGTGTGCGCCAAGCTCACCGCCCGCCACGAGCGAGGCCAGTTCTTCTCGATCGTGGTGGTGGCCGAGGGCGCCCTGCCGGCCGACCCGACGCTGGCGGAGTCGGCCGCCGCCGCTCGTTCGGGTGCGCCGCCCGACGCCTTCGGGCACGCGCGCCTGGGGGGCATCGGCGACTGGCTGGCCGGCCAGATCGAGCGCCGAACCGGCTTCGAGGCCCGCGCCACCACCCTGGGCCACATCCAGCGGGGCGGGACGCCGACCGCCTTCGACCGGGTGCTCGCCACCCGCTTCGGGGTGGCGGCGGTGGAGGCGGTCCACGACGGGGCCTTCGGGACCATGGTCGCGCTGTCGGCCGGGTCGATCGTCCGGGTCCCCCTGGACCAGGCGGTCGGCCACCCCAAGACCCTGGACCTCGACCTGCTCGAGGTGGCCGCGCCGTTCTTGGGCTGAGGACGACTCAGGCCGAGGCTGGCGAGCCGACGGCCAGGCCGAGCTCGTCGGCGGCCGCCTCGGGGGCGACGATGTTGATCGCCACCCCGGTCCCCAGCTCGAAGCCGGCCCGGGTGGTCACCTTGGGCCACACGTGGACATGCCAGTGGTAGGGCTCGCTCACCCGGTAGGGGGCGGAGTGGAAGACGATGTTGTAGGCGACGTTACCCACCCGCTCCTTCAGGTGCTTGAGGCAGTCCCGCAGGGCGGTGCCGATGGAGACCAGGTCCTCGGGGGGGCTGCGGTAGAGGTGGGGGGTGTGCGAGCGCGGGATGACCAGCATCTCGTAGGGGACCGAGCTCCAGAACGGGCAGACCACGATGGAGCGGGCATCGGCGTAGACCACTCGGCAGGCAGCGTTCTCCTCGGCGTCGACGGTGGTGCACAACAGGCAGCCACCGGCGAACTTGGTGAACCGGGCCACTTCCTCGGAGAGCTCCCGGGGGACGAAGGACATCCCAAGGAGCTGGCCGTGGGGGTGGGCGAGGGAGGCGCCGGCCTCCCGGCCCCAGTTGACGATGGCCTGGCTGTAGCGGAGGTTGCGCTGCTGGGAGTGCTCCTCGATCCGGTCCCGCAGCGCCGCCATGACCAGGCTGGCCTGCTCGCTCGAGAGCTCGGCCCAGGAGCTGTCGTGCTCGGGCGTGAACACCAGGATCTCGTGGATCCCACCCGCGGTGGCCTGGGTGAACACCGGTCCCCGGTTCTCCACCACGAACGGCTGGTCACCCTCGAACGCCGGGTAGAGGTTGGGGACCACCCGGACCAGCCAGTTCCCGGTCGGGCCGTAGGTCTCGAGGGCGGGCGGGCTGGCCTCCTCGTGGCCTGGACAGAAGGGGCAGGCCCGGGTGTCCTCGATGGCGGTCCCCGAGAGCACGAAGGCCGACGGGCGATCGGCGCGCAGCGCGCTGATCGCCACCCAGCGGCCCGAGAGCGGGTCGAGTCGGAGCTCGCTCACCACTGGGTGGCCGCTGCCGACCCCTCAGCCCAGATCGACGAAGCGACGTTCACTCCTCCTACGGTACCGCTTGGCTGGCACCGGCTCGGCGACGGCCGGGCGACAATGGGCCGTGCTCCCGGCCGTCGCCGGCCCACCGTCCACGGTGGGATTCGACCTGCTCCTGCTGTTCCACGTTGCCGCCGCGTTGGTGGGGTTCGGCGCGCTGGCGGTGAGCGGCGTCCAGGCCGACCGGCTGGCCCGGCACGGCTCGGGGGCCTTGCCCGATGACCTCCGGCGCTACTTCTCCCCCGGGGTCAACTGGGCCGGGCGGGTGCTCTACCTGGTGCCCGTCTTGGGAGCTGGACTGGTGGCCGACGGGCGGTTCAGCGTTGGCGACCCGTTCGTGGCTGCCGGCCTCGGCCTGTGGGCCCTGGCGGCGGCGGTTGCCGAAGGGGTGCTCTGGCCGGCCGAACGACGCCTCCAGCGGGCGTTGGCCGCCAGCCCGGGCACTCGGCCAGCCGCGGTCCCTGGGGTCGTGCGGGACTGCCGGTTGGTCGCCGGGTCCTCGGCGCTGGCAGTGGTGGTCTTCGTGACCGCCACAGTGGTCATGGTGGCCAGGCCGCGCTGATCGCCCAGGTCAGTGGGGGTCGCGCACGGCGGCGGCCACCGCATCGTCGACCCGCCGGCGGGCCTCGGCCGCCCGCCCGGCGGCGACCAGGCTGGGCAGGTCCCCGTCCAGCAGGGCCCGCCAGTCGACCGCGGTGGTCGGCCGGCCAGCCCGTCGGAGGGCCTGGCGGCCCTCCTCCAGCAGGGCGGCCAGCGCTCCCAGGTGCTCCCGGCCCAGCGACTCGGCGATGCGCCGGCGGAGCCAGGCGGCCAGCGCCGGGCTGGCCCCCCCGGTCGACACCGCGATGGACACCGGGCCCTCGCGGTGGACCGACGGCAAGAAGAACGAGCAGTGGTCGGCATCGTCGGCGCTGTTGACCCAGACTCCGGCCGCCTCAGCGTCGGCCGCCGCCAGTCGGTCGACCTCTTCCACCCCGGTCGCGGTCACGACCAGCCGGTAGCCGGCGGCCTCCCCCGGCCGGTAGTGGCGCCGTTCGACGCGCAGCACCCCGCCGGTGCCCGCCACCGCCAGCTCGTCGATGGCCGAGCACAGCTCCGGCGAGACCACGGTCACCGCGGCGCCGCACGCCAGCAGGTCGGCGACCTTGCGGGCCGCCACCTGGCCGCCCCCCACCACCAGGCACGGTCGGCCTTCCAGCCGGAGCACGACTGGGTAGGGAGGGGCCGGCGACACCGCGCTCAGCCTGCCAGCCCGAGAGGGCCGATCGAGGGCGGGCCGACCATGCAGGCCCCAACGGTGGCATGGGTGGCCTCGTCGATCAGCACGAGGCTGCCGGTGACCCGGTTGGCGCGGTAGGGGTCGACGGCGAGCCGGGTGCCGGTGGCCAGCCGGATCACCCCGATCTCGTTGTCCGCCAGCTCGGAGGCTGGTGCGAGCGAGAGGTCGTGCACGTCGAGCCGGGAGCGGACCTCGACCACCCGGGCAGGTCCCACCCGGGTCGTGTGCTTGACTCGGAACCGGTCGCCACTGCACAGCGGCGTGGCCCCGAACCAGCACACCGTGGCCTCGAGGTCTCCGGTGACCTGGGGCGGGTCCTGCTCGGCGGCGATCATGTCGCCTCGCCCCACGTCGAGGTCGTCGGCCAGTTCGACCGAGACCGAGATCCCCACCGGCGCCTCGGCGATCGGGCCGTCGTAGGTGCGGACCGCGGTGACCGTGGTGGCCAGCCCGGCCGGGAGGACGACCACTGGGTCTCCCACCCGCAGCGGCCCGCCGTCCACGATGCCCGCGTAGGCCCGACCGGTCCCGGTGCGCAGGACCCACTGCACCGGAAGGCGAGCGGCCGTACCGGCGTGGGCTCCCTGGGCTGCCGACCAGGAGCCGGCCCGGGCCGACTCCAGGGCCTCGAGCACGGTGGGGCCGTCGTAGTAGTCGGCCGCCGCGCTGGAAGGCACCACCACGTTGTCCCCGTGGAGGGCCGAGACCGGGACAACGGTGCACGCCCCGATACCCAGACGGCGGGCCAGGGTCTCCATCTCGGCCCTCACCCGTTCATAGGGGCCGGCCCGCCAGGCAACCAGGTCCATCTTGTTGGCGGCAACCACCATCTGGTCCACGCCGAGCAGCGCGGCGATGCAGGCGTGTCGGCGGGCCTGCTCTCGCAGACCGGTGGTCACGTCCACCACGACCAGGGCCAGGTCGGCCGTCGAGGCGCCGGTGGCCATGTTCGCGGTGTACTGCACGTGGCCGGGGCAGTCGGCGATGATGAACTTGCGGGTCATCGTGGCCGCGTAGCGGTAGGCCACGTCGATGGTGATGCCCTGCTCCCGCTCGGCCCGGAGGCCGTCGGTGACGAACGAGAGGTCCAGTGCTGGCCCGCCCCGCCGGCGGGAGGCAGCGGCGACCGCTTCAAGTTGGTCGTCGAAGAGCTGGCGGGTGTCGAGGAGGAGCCGGCCGATCAATGTCGACTTGCCGTCATCGACCGACCCGATGGCGGCAAATCGGAGCAGGTCGGCGCTGGTCGTCTCGCTCGGGCTCGACGCGCCGGGCGTGGCCAGCGGCGCCATGGCCTAGAAGTACCCCTCGCGCTTTCGGTCTTCCATGGCTGACTCGGAGAAGCGATCGTCCGCCCGGGTGGCGCCCCGCTCCGAGGTCCTCGAGGCCGCGATCTCGGCGATAACTGCTTCGACGGTGCGAGCCTCGGACCGGACGGCACCGGTACAGGTGGCGTCGCCGACCGTGCGGAAGCGCACGCTGGCAACCTCCACCGTCTCGGCTGGTGAGGGCTGCACCCACTCACTCACCGCCAGCAGCATCCCGTCGCGCTCGAGAACCGGGCGACGGTGAGAGAAGTAGATGGACGGCAGCTCGATACCCTCGCGCTCGATGTAGCGCCAGACGTCCAGTTCGGTCCAGTCCGACAACGGGAACGCCCGGACGTGCTCACCAGGGAGAACCCGGCCCTGGTAGAGGCGCCACAGCTCGGGACGCTGACGCTTGGGATCCCACTGGCCGAAGGTATCCCGGAAGCTCAGGACTCGTTCCTTGGCCCTCGCCTTGTCCTCGTCCCGCCGGGCACCGCCGATCGCGGCGTCGAAGCGGTGCTCGGTGATCGCGTCGAGCAGGGTGACCGCCTGGAGCCGGTTCCGTGACCGGCCCGGCCCCGGGTCGGCCACCCGACCTCGGTCGATGCTGTCCTGCACCCGGGCCACCAGCAGCTCCTCCCCGAGCTCGGCCACCCGGGCATCCCGGAACGCCAGCACCTCGGGGAAGTTGTGGCCGGTGTCGATGTGCAGGACCGGGAACGGGAATCTGCCTGGTCGGAAGGCCTTCACTGCGAGGTGGAGCAGGACGGCCGAGTCCTTGCCGCCGCTGAACAGCAGCACCGGCCGTTCGGACTCCGACGCCACCTCGCGCAGGACGAAGATGGCGTGGGACTCGAGCAGGGCCAAGTGGTCGGCCCGGAACCGGGTGTCGGTGGCGGTGGGTGCGGTGTCGGTGGCAGTCATCTCGTGGGGGTGGTGTCCTCGGGCGGGTGGGTGGCAGGCGAGCCGCGGCCGGAAACCTGACCTGTTTGGTCATGTATACTCGCCGGCAAGGCCCACGACAAGTCCCGCCGTCCGGCGGACCGAGCGGCAAACCGCAAAGGGTGCAGCCATGACCGACACGACCATCGGCCCGTCCGCCGGGCTCCTCGAGGAGCTGGCGGCGGTGAACGCCTCGTTGGAGCGAGCACCGGCCGAGCGTGCGATCGCCTGGGCGCTCGAGCGTTTCGGCTCCTCGGTGGTCCTCGCCTGCTCCTTCCAGGACGTGGTCATCGTGGACCTGGCGCACCGCGTGAATCCCGACATCGAGGTGGTGTTCTTGGACACCGAGGCCCATTTCGACCAAACCCTGGCCATGGTCCAGGCCACCCGGGCCCTCTACGGGCTCAAGCTCACCGTGACCAAGCCGGTTGCTGGCGCACAGGACTGGCCGTGCGGCACCGAGCGGTGCTGCGAGCTTCGCAAGGTCGAGCCACTCCGCCGGGTGCTGGCCGGCCGGAGGGCCTGGATCACCGGCCTCAAGCGGTCCGATGGGCCCAGCCGGGCTGACATTCCCATTGTCGGCTATGACCACACCTTTTCCCTGGTGAAGGTGAACCCGTTGGCTACCTGGACCGAGGCTGACATCGCGTCCTACGAGGCCGACCACGGCCTGCCGGTCCACCCGCTCAAGGCGCAGGGCTACCTGTCTATTGGGTGCGCGCCGACCACCGCGCCGGTGGCCGAGGGCGACGACCCACGGGCCGGCCGGTGGGCAGGGTCGGAGAAGACCGAGTGCGGGCTGCACGCGTGATGCCCCGAGACCCCGACAATCCCTACGGCATCCGGTTCCGGGGCAGCGACCGGCCGATGGCCTTCGTCACCCCCTACCGCTGGACGCACGAGCTGAGCGACGTCGAGCGCTTCAAGCTGGATCGGCACCCGCTCGAAGCGGCTCGCGACGTCATCACTCGCTACTCGGTCGAGGGCCCCGACGCGATCTACTCCACGCCGGGGGAGTCTGAGCGGCTGAAGTGGGTCGGCATCTACCCGCAGCGCCAGGGCGGCGACGCCTTCATGCTGCGGATCAAAGTTCCCGGCGGCCGGCTGTCGGCAGACCAGCTTCAAGAGATCGGTGTCGTGGCTGATGTCTTCGCCGAAGGCCCCGAGGACAGCGAGCTGTTCGGGAACCGCTACGCCGACCTCACGACTCGGCAGGACATCCAGCTGCACTGGATCCGGATCGAGGACGTCCCCAGGATCTGGCAGCGACTCTGGGACGTCGGGGTGACGACCTTGCAGGCCTGCGGCGACTCCACCCGCAACGTCACCTGTTGCCCGGTTGCCGGGGTGGACGCCGACGAGGCGTTCGACGCCTTCCCGGTCGCTCGGGCGATCTCGGACTTCTTCACCGGGAACCGCGAGTACTCGAACCTGCCGCGCAAGTTCAAGATCGCGGTGACCGGGTGCCGGGAGAACTGCGCCCGGGTGGAGATCAACGACATCGGGCTGTGGCCCGCGCAGGCGGCCGATGGGAGCCTCGGGTTCAATGTCCTCGCCGGAGGGGGGCTCTCCGACGGCGAGCGCATGGCCTCGGATATCGATGTCTTCGTCGCGCCCGAAGACGCCCTCGAGGTGTGCCGGGCAATCGCCCAGGTGTTCGGCGAGCTTGGCAACCGGGAGAACCGTGGGCTGTCCCGGATGCGCTACCTGGTCCAGGAGCTGGGCCCCGAGGGATTCCGGGAGGAAGTGGCGAAGCGCACCCGCCTCGAGCTGGCGCCGGCCGGGACCGAGCTCACAACCAGCTTCCGCGGGGACCACGTCGGGGTCCACCCGCAGCGCCAGGAAGGCCGGTTCTCGGTCGGGGGATCGGTCCCGGTGGGTCGGATGCGAGGGATCGAGCTGGTGGAGCTGGCTCGGTTGGCCCGCACCTACGGCGACGGGACCATCCGCCTGGGCACCGACCAGAACTTCGTGCTGACCGGTGTGCCCGAGGACCGGCTCGACGACCTTCTCGGCGAGGAGCTGTTGGCCAAGTACTCGCCGTTCCCGGGTCCCTTCGAGCGCGGCGTCGTCTCCTGCACGGGCGCCGAGTTCTGCCGGTTCGCGGTGGTCGAGACCAAGGAGCGGGCGGTCAAGCTGGCCCGTGCCCTCGATGCCCAGCTCCAAGGCCAGGATCCGGCGCCGGTTCCGGTCACCTTGGGGCGGCGTCCCGAGGGCGGCTGGTCGAGCTGCGGCGAGGACCGCGGCGTCGTCCGGATCCACTTCTCAGGCTGCTCGGCAGGGTGCGCCCAGCCCCAGATCGCCGACATCGGGCTGCGCGGCGAGGTCGCCCATGTGGGGGAGCGCCTCGAGGAAGCGGTCGACATCGGGCTCGGGGGCTCGCTCGGCCCCGATGCCGCCTTCATCGACTGGGTGGCCGGGGCCGTGCCACTAGGTCAGGTACCCCGGGCCCTGAGCAACCTGCTCGACGCCTTCGCTCGGTGCCGGCGCCCCGAGGAGCCCTTCTACGCGTGGGCCCGGCGGACCGACAACGACGAGCTCCGCCGGATCATCGCCGCCCAGCCGGTCGAGGTGGCGCGGTGAAGCGCTACCGGGTCCGAGAGGAGATGAACGGCGTCGAAGAGCCTCCCGGCAAGGTCTGGTTCTGGGAGCTCGCCGCCGGGGTCATCGACGCCGACCGCTGCGTGCAGTGCGGCACCTGCGTCGCCGCCTGCCCGTCGAACTCCATCGGGGTCAACCCTGACACCGGGCTTCCCGAGTTGGTGAAGATGTGCACGGGGTGCTCCTTGTGCTGGGACTTCTGCCCCCGTGGCGGCCTCCGTTATGAAGCGCTGTGGCCACCGTCGAGCGCCGACGGCGACGTCGTGCGATCCGATCCGTCCGACCCTTACTGGAAGATCACCGGCGGCCCTCCGGCCGAGGGGCTCGGGGCGGTGCTCGAGGCCTATGCCGTGCGGGCAGCGTCGCGCCCCGACGGGGTCCAAGACGGCGGAGCGGTCAGCGCTCTGCTCATCGGACTGCTGGCTGCGGGTGAGATCGACGGGGCGCTCGTGGCCAAGCCCAGCGGGGATCCCGAGGAACCGTGGAAGGGGGTGCCCACGATCGCCCGAAGCCCCGAGGAGGTCATCGCGGCCGCCGGGAGCTTCTACAACCAGACCATGGCCCTAGCCGCGCTCGACCTCTCCAAGGTCCGCCTTCCGCCGAACCCCCGCCTTGCCGTCGTGGGCACGCCGTGCGAGGTCCAGGGGATCCGGGCCATGCAGTCGAGGCGTTGGTGGACTGGAGCCCACCGGATCGACGCGGTCGTGCTCACGATCGCCCTGCTGTGCACCAAGAGCTTCGACTACGAGGGCCTCGTCCTGCGCGAGCTGCGCGATCGGCGAGGTATCGATTTGGACCGGGTTGACAAGATCGACGTGATCCGGGGACGGATGATCGTCGAGTACCGCGACGGGCAGGTCGCGGTTGACGAACCGGTGAAGAACTTCCATGGCACCGCGCTCAAGGGCTGCGACGAGTGCGCCGACTTCCTCGGTCGCAGCGCCGACATCTCGATGGGCAGCGTTGGATCCCTTGACGGGTGGACCAGCGTAATCATCCGCACAGACCGGGGCCTGCAGGCCTTCGAGAAGGCTCGCGCAAAGCTCGACGTCCGGGCCCTGGACGACCCGGCTGCGCTGATCCGGCTCGACCGGCTGGACAAGAAGGTGGCGTTCGCGTCGCTCTCCCGTCGGTTCGATCCCGACGCCCCGCTCTTCATCGATTACGAGGACCACGTGCGGGACTACGCCGGGACTGACCGGCAGGCGCTGGTGAGGGTTCGGTGAGCACGCCGGTACGTCTGCACGTTCCCGACGAGCCAGACCGCGAACGGTGGCGAGCCTGGGTCCTCGAGCAGGCAACCCCCGAGGAAGTCATCGAGAAGGACCAGGGCATTGCGGCTTGGCTGTGGGAGCGGTGGCGGGTGCTCGAGCGTGCCGGGATGGACCGTGACCGCTTCCAGGACATCGTCGGCTCCTACCAGCGCGAGCTGTGGTTGTGGCTGATGGGTGAGCGGACCTGGGCTCAGTGCTGCTCAGGTCTGGTGGGTCGGATCCATCGGCGGCTGGCCTCGCTCTGAGCGGTCGGCAACGCTGGGGTCCGTGGGCATCGGCGCGGCAGTCGGCGACGGCCCGGTGCTCTCGTTTCGCCGGGTCTCGGTCGTGCGGTCGGGTCACCGGGTGCTCGACCAGGTCGACTGGGTGGTCCATCCGGGGGAGCGGTGGGTGGTCTTGGGGCCGAACGGCTCGGGCAAGACGACGCTGTTGCGGGTGGCTGCCGGCTTGCTGTTGCCAAGCGCAGGCCACGTCGAGCTGCTCGGGCACCGCCTGGGGACGGTCGACCTGCGATCCTTGCGGTCCCGGATAGCCCTGGTGAGTCAGTCGGTGCTCCGCGAGCTGCGCCCTAGCCAGACTGTGCTGGAGGTGGTGGCAGCGGGACGGTTCGGTGCCCTCGAGGCATGGTGGCACCACTACGACCAGGACGACTGGGAGCGGGCCGGGCAACTGCTGGCTCGGGCCGAGGTCGACGGGACGGTTGCGGACCGGGAAGTTGGCGTGATCTCCGAGGGCGAGCGCCAGCACGTCCTGCTCGCCCGGGCGCTGATGGGGTCACCGGAGGTCCTCTTGCTGGACGAACCGGCGGCTGGGCTCGACCTGGGCGCTCGAGAGCGCCTCATCGGTCTTCTTGGGCGCCTGACCAGCGGCGGCGGCCCGCCCATGGTGCTCGTGACCCACCATACCGAGGAGATCCCGCCGGGCTTCAGCCACGCGTTGCTCCTGGCCGAGGGCCGGGTCGTGTCGGCCGGGCCAATTGGAGATGTCCTCACGTCCGAGGCCGTGTCGCAGTGCTTCTCGACACCAGTGAGCGTGACAGACGATCATGGTCGGTGGTGGACCAGATCCGTCCCCCCATGACGTCGCCGATAGCGGCAGGAGGCATCCACCGGCGTCAGCGTTCGGCTCGATAGCGTTGATACTCGGATGCCTGGCGATCGAGGAGAGTCGTCCCAGTGATCGTGCTGGTCCTGATCGCGCTGCTTTGGATTGCCGTCCTGGTACCCATGGTGGTGGCCAAACTCCGGGAGCGACGATCCGCCTTAGCCATCGGGGAGTTCCACCACCGCCTCGATCTCCTGGAACGCACCGGCCCCAAGCTGGTCGAGCCCGCCTACCGTCTAGCTTCTAGTGATGGCGGTCCGGCGGTCGATCCGATCGTGGTCGCCGCCCCACCACCCGTCCACCGCCCGAGCCTGCGCCTGGTCCCCCCGCCAGGAGCTGCGGCTCCGCAGGTCCCAACGGTGGCCCGGACCCGACCTAGCGCTGCGGACCGGGATGAGGTGACCGAGCCGAGCTTCGCGCTGGTCGAGCTCGAATGCCGACGGCTTGAGCGCCTCATTCGGCGAAGCGTGGCTCGGCGCCGTCGCCGCGACATCTTCGCCGGCCTCTGCGGATTCGGGTCACTCACCGGGCTGCTCGGAATGGCGCCGTCGCTTCGAGGGGCCTGGTATGTCCTTGCGATCGATGTCTGCGTCTTGGTCGGTTTCCTCGGCCTGGCCGCCTACGGGCAGCGGATCGAGGCTGAGAAGGACCATCTGGAGGCCCTTGCCCACGCTGCCGAGACCGAGGCCACTTGGGTGCCGATACTCGAGCCCGATCAAGCTACGACCGCGGGAAGGCAGCACTCCACCATCTGGCCGCTAGCTGCCGAGGCATAGGCTGCGAAGCCGGCAGGCTAACCTGCAGGCATGGGGGTGTAGCTCAGCTGGCAGAGCGCTACGTTCGCAACGTAGAAGTCGGCGGTTCGAGTCCGCTCACCTCCACCGCAAGGCTTGGATTCGCGGCTCATCGGGTTCTGGTGGGTCGCGCCCTGAGCGGGATCCCCTCGGACGCGACGAAGGTGCCTCACGCTTGAGGTGTGACCCAACAAGACCGAAGCACCTACGTCATCACTGACCCTACCCAGATCCTCGCTGCCCTCGTGGGCCTCAAAGAGGTCAAGGTTTTGCACCTCGAGCGGCGAGGCCCCGACGTCGAGCTCGCCATCGAGCAGCTAGTGGGCGAGGTCCGCTGTCCGACCTGCGGGGGATTGGCCCAGGTCAAGGATCGTCCCGTGGTTCGCTACATCGATCTGCCGGTCTATGGCTCGCCCATGCGCCTGTGCTGGAGGAAGCACCGGATGCGCTGTGGAAACCGGCGCTGCCCGAAGCGCAGCTGGGTGCTCGGTGATCGCCGGATCGCGGCCAAGAACTGCTTGTTGACGACGCGCGCCGCCAAGTGGGCCACGCGCCAGATCGGCGACGGGCGAACGGTCAAAGAGGTGGCGGCCGAGCTGGCCTGTGACTGGCACACGGTCAACGACGCGGTCAGCACCTATGGCGAGGCGCTCTTAGAAGCCGACCCGAGTGCGGCGGTCCCTTTCGGGATGGCAAGCCGGCCAGGGCGGCCGTGCGGATTGGTCCAGCGCTTGGCGACGAGGTCACGGTGCTATCGCAGCAAGGTTGCCAGCTGAACGAAGAAGCGCTCGAGAGGCCGGCGGGGGAACAGTCGTGCCAGCGCAGCCATCAGGACGCGGTCAGCGGGCTGCAGGATAGAGCAACCTCATGGCGGAGCACGACGACCTCGATCGAGAGATTCGTGTGCGAGCGACAGAGGAGCCGGATCAGTTGGAGGAGGCGGCAGAGCGCCCGGTACAGGAACGACAGGGTCACTGCGGGATGCTCGCCGCATTATACGTGCACCGTCAAAGTCCAGCTCGCGGACCTCGGATGGCGTTGTCGGCACACACCGCTGCCGAGGCATAGCCTTTACCACTAGAGTAAAGGCATGGCCAAGATCTCTACCAAGAACCAGGTCACGATCCCGGTCGCCGCGCTCGAGGAGGCCGGGCTGCGTGCCGGCGATCGAGTCGTGGTCGAGGCGCTCGAAGAGGGGGAGCTGCGGATCCGCCGCGGCGAGCTCGGCTTCGAGAGCGCGTTCGGGGTCCTCACCGGCGCCTACCCGCCCGGCTACCTGGAACAGCTCGACCGCGAAGACGCCGAGCGGTGACGGTCGTGCTCGACGCCGATGTCCTGATCGGCGCGCTCGACAACTCCGACGCACATCACACCCGAGCCCGCAGGCTCTTCGTCAGCTGGGAGCGCCGCAACGAGGCCCGGCTGCTGAGCGTCGTCAACCTGAGCGAGGTGCTGGTCGCGCCCGCTGCCGACCGGCGCAGGCTGCGGACCGCACGTGAGGCGATTGCCGCGCTCGGCATCACGATCCACCAACCGAGCGAGGCGATCGGCGTCGAGGCCGCCCGCCTGCGGAGTACGTATCCGATCAGCCTTCCCGATGCCTACTGCCTGGCGTCCGCCCGCCACGCCAACGCCCGAGTCGC